>Ga0310811_10008268_pt1 | contig 13380 bp, 10 predicted proteins | sample YCmetagenome_FD_207642 | JGI IMG/M metagenome (GOLD analysis project Ga0310811, IMG submission 207642) | Soil microbial communities from experimental microcosm in Duke University, North Carolina, United States - YC | ecosystem: Engineered > Artificial ecosystem > Soil microcosm > Unclassified ...
TGGTCAGAGAAATTGTACAATGTACATTTATAGCAAGCCAAGAGCGCGAAAGCGATGAAATGAGCACACACGCTTCTCTTTTGCATGGGTAAAAAGGATGGATGCTATGACTCACCAATATCGTTTTTCTGTGGAAGATGTGACCTGTGAGCATTGCGATGCACGCGTTCGTTCGGCGCTGCTTGCCTTTCCAGGAGCTCAGCAGGTCGAGCTAGAACGTACTCCTCAGGATGAGGCGACAGTTATCTTTACCACAAACGAGGCTGTGACGCCTGAGCAGATTGAAACGGCTATTATTCAGCAATCGGAAGGCACGACGCACCACTATCAGGTACGTTGGGATCAACCGGAATAATGAAATCAGACCTATCTCGTAATGGACCGATAGCGCAACAGGATGAGAATGGGGCTACCCCGTTCCCATCCTGGCAGGCAATGCTCTTGCCCTGGTTGCTGATTCTGCTGAGCTGGGGCGTGCTGGGAATTGCGTTCCTGACGCACCAGAACACCCTGATCGACCATGACTATCTCCTCAGAACCAGCCACCTGCCCTGGCTTCTCGCGCTCATGATCTTTCTTCTCTGCTGGCAGATCATGACGCTGGCAATGATGTTACCAGCCACGTTCTCCCACCTGTTACTGCTCCATGCACCTCGCAGATCGCTCTGGCGTGCCCAGGCTATTTTTATCATCGGGTACGCAAGCATCTGGACCGGCTTCGCCTTTCTGGCTTTTCTGGGGGATACCGTGATCCATCAGGTGGTCCAGCGCTGGTGGTGGCTCTATCTGCACGCTCAACTGATTGGCGCGCTCACCCTCGCTTTTGCGGGTATCTATCAGTGGAGTCCCTTGAAGAAACGCTGTCTGGCTCTGACGTGTGAACAAACGCGAGCAGAAACGTCCCGCTCAAGCCTGCAACAGGGGATACAGTACGGGATGCGCTGCGTGGGAAGCAACCTTGCGCTTATGCTCATCATGTTCGGCATCGGGATGAAGAATCTCACGTCTATGATCGTGCTTACGGCTGTCATGTTTCTTGAGCGGGAGATACATAATAGTCGATGGCTTCGCCCGCTTATTGGAGTTCTCTGTTTGTTAGCAGCTCTTTGCTGGTATCTGTTTCCCTGATGCATTCACAAAAAAAACAGACGAGGCACGCAAGATATCGATCGGCTCGTCTGTTCGATGGGATTGAAAATTAGCGGTCCGAACTCCTCAACACATGACTTGCACTCAAAACGGCGCTGGGGTCAATCTGCTCCAGTAGCGCAACGTGCCCATTGTATGTCCAGGTGGGGAGGGGACGTTGCATGGTCACCTGCTGTTTTCGGATATAGTGCAGGCGATCAGGCGAGACGCTCGCGCAGAGTGTCGGGCGCTGCTCTACGAGCAAATAGTGCATAGGGGCAAGATAGACGGGCAACGTAGCCTGTCCCGCCTCCTGAGCAGTAACGTTCTGCATGCTCCGACGCTGCTGTACGGCTTCCAGCAGGATCTCAACTTGCCTCTGCGTGGCCTGCTCATCAATGAGCAGCAGTTCCTGCCAATCCTCACTTTTTTCAGTGGTCGTCACGGCCAGTTGGACGATCGTACGTCCGGAAACATCCACGCCGTCGAGCTGTCCGGAGAGAATATGCTCTCCCATCACCTGCCAGCGCGGGCCAAGATAGGCCTCTGCCCCCTGACAGGTACAACCCTTAGCACAGGTACATGGATCACACGAGCAGGAACAGGCCTGAGCCGCAAACATCTCGCTCGTCAACTGACTACTTAACGGGAATAACGAAGCCATAACCGCTACTTCCTCCTCTTGTTTTTCCTCTAGCTCTTCCTTCTATTTGACACAATACAGTTCATTGCTCTACTAATTGCATTGTACAGAGTCGCACCAATTTATGGTATTGCATAAGCGCAAAAATCGATACTGACAAATACTGGAATTCACGTTATTAATATATTTGAAGCAAAAATCATAAATAAGTGCATATTATGATATATACAATGAGAAACATGGCAAAAATAGAAGGATAGGCACAATAAGCCTATCCTCGGGGTATGCTGGCAAAATCGACTACTTGCTACCGAAACGTTTTGCTCCCGTCCTCGGTAGAAATTGTTCACCTGAAGAGAATATCGTGCAAGTCTTGCTGCTGCTCTGCGGCGTCCTTTGGCTCAAACTCGTTCGGGGTAACACGTAACGCTTTACGGGAGTAGAGGTACAGATTAACAATAAAACCAACAATTATGAGCGCAATCACGAAACCGATGAGGGCAATAAATGCGATCATCAACACCCTCGCATTTCCCGGGTCTTCCTGTAAGTGAGCCATTTTTCTTACAGGCAGTGAGATTTGCTCACCCCCTACTAGTATAGACGTAATACATAAACAATTTTCAAATTACATCAATACTTGTCATTTCAGCTCTTTTTATCCAGCAAGACAGGCAGTATATATGATTTGACCTCACAGAGAGAGATCAGGTATACTGGAGCTTATCAAGCAAGGAGAGGACCATTGGATAAGTAAGAACAACAGAACCAGAACAGTTTTATAATGGAATTGCGCTCTCTTTCTGCTGCTAGCAAAAAGAGAGCGCAATAGGCCGATAATGTATACACTGTAACGTTTCTCATCTTTATCACAAAATATAATCGTATATTTTTGGGCTATTGAGATCAGAAGATTTTGCTTTTTGCATATGGATGTCATTACCATAGAGAGAGAACATTTGGTAAGGGCCAGAGAAAAACGTTTAAGCAAGTAAGGGGATGGAAATAGTGTGAATAATTGTTCATACTATTGAGGGATATTCGCGAAAAATGGAAGGGTTTGGCTAGAAATATGAAGATCATTTCATCTTGTGATACAGAAAAACACGTCACAGAAGTACTTTTCCCCTTGTCACTCGGCCGTAGTCGTGTTACACTTCAACACAAGATTACAACTTTTTTAGCCGCGACTCGTACAGAACGGTAGAAGATTCAGGACTTTGTCTTGTGAATAAGATGTAAGAAAAGCAATGAGCGGTGATAAATGTTAGAATCAACTGTTAATGCTTCAGATATGCTGGGTGGAATGGGAGCGATAGCACAACCGGCCAACAAATCGCGCCGCAAGACGCGAGGGTCAGTTTCGAGCGCGGTAGATAGTCAGGGACTACGAAGGATTACAGGGGCCCTGAGCGGCAATGCGCAGACAGGGGCGATTGTGGAGTCGATGAGTGATGCCGGGCTTGTCGAACTGGTTTTGAACGGCGATCAAGACGTCTTTGCTGTGCTCGTTGACCGCTACAAAGATGCCGTACAGAATCTGGCCTATCGCATGCTTGGGAACACAACAGAAGCTGAAGATGTCACACAGGAAGCTTTTGTACGAGCGTATACACAGCTCGCCACATACAAGCCTGTGCATAAATTCAGCACCTGGTTGCTTTCCATCTCTTCTCACCTGGCTATCGACCAGCTACGTCGCAGACGCTTCCTGGCGCTGCCCCTGGACGACGTGCCATTTTTGGAATGGATCGTCGACGTAGGTGCGGGCCCGGAACAATCGGCCTTGCAGGGAGAGCAGCAGGATGAGATTCAGGTCTACCTGCAACGCCTCCCGGGCAAATATCGCGCAGTCATCGTGTTACGCTACTGGTACGACTTCTCTTATGAAGAAATCGCCCAGGCTCTGAACCTGACGCAGCCGCTGGTCAAAGCGCGTCTGCACAGAGCAAGAGAGCTACTGGCACGATACATGCAACAAAACAAAGTGAACCCGGAGGAGGAGCGAGTCGATGCGCTGCCGCGACGCTAAAGAAAAGTTAGCCGCCCAGCGTGATCACGATCTCGCACCGTTGGACGCGGCGGCTCTACAAGAGCACTTGCATATGTGCCCATCCTGCCGTGCCCTTCAGCACAGTGCCCATAGTGTAGACAGTCTGCTTAGTGCAACCGTAACACCGCGTGTCCATAGAAGCATTTCGACAGACTCAATTATGCTGGCAATACAGCACCAGAGCAAAATTTCACAGCAGCTTGAAGATATTCACAAGCAACAGCAAACCCGCGTCGCCAGACTTCGGCCTGCTGGCGCGGCCTTTGCAGCCTTGAGTTTCTTCACGCTCAGCACCATACCATTGTTAGTGCTCGCAATAACCATCGTCCAGACAGATCTCGTTGTACAGGCCCTGGCGCTCCTCAACGGAGTGATTGACGCCCTGATCATCCTGATGCAGTATCTACTCAGTGCGTTATATTTACTGAGTCGCAACAACTGGCTCCTATCAGGAGTTGCCTTCAGTGTCGTTATCATGATGGGGATGTGGCTTCGCTTAATGCGTCACCCACAGGAGGCGTAGGAGAAGCGAAGATCATGGTTGAGAGACCGTGATAGGGAGGAGCACAATGAGAAAGGTCTTACACAGACGCTGGTACGTGCTCATACTGTTCGGGCTTATCCTGCTAGTGGGACTGTTAGCAACATTTATGATACCAGACGTGCTGGCAGCCGGATCCGACGATCCGGGAGCGGGGAGGCCAGGAGAGTGTACCGTTGAGCATGTGCAGCCAGCCTTTGGCGATACCGTTGTTGTCAACAATGGGGAAGTGATTTGTAGTAATCTGACCTCATGGGGCAGCAACATCATCATTAACGGAGATGTGAGGGGGAACGTAGTCGCCTTCGGGGGCAATGTGATCGTCGATGGCAAAGTACATGGAACGATACGCTCCTATGCAGGCAATATTACACTACGCAATGGGGCCCGGGTGTATGGGGATATTCATCTATGTGGAGGGCAGAGAACTCAAAATAGCGCATCTCAACTATACGGGTCAGTTTTTGACTGCCCCAAAAGTATAGAATTGCTTTTAGCGGGAGATGGAGGAGCTGGATTTCGTTTCTGGTCTCTTCTGACGTGGGTAGCGCTGGGGATCATTTTGACCTCCTTGCTACCAGAGCATGTCATGCTGGTACGCACCACAGCAAGAAGTAAAATGCGACGCAGCCTGTTGTTAGGCGTATTGAGTGTACTGCTTGCGCCAGCAGTTCTGGCAGTATTGGTAGCACTGATTATATCTATTCCATTAGCAATCATTGTGGCAATAGGATTGATCGCAGGGTGGGCATTAGGCACAATCGCCGTGGGTTGGCTTATCGGTGAATATGTCATCAATAAAGTCGCGCCACAGCATAACACACGCCCGGTCCAGGTCACAATAGGCCTGGCAGTATTGGCATTGGCAGGGTCTCTCCCCTATATAGGCTGGTTCATCAGTATCGGAGTAGGATTGTTAGGGTTGGGTGCAGTCTTCTTAAGTCGCTTCGGGACGCGACTCTATGGTCAGCCCAAACAACCTCTTCCATTATAGCTCTATTCGTCTATAGAGAGAAAAACGCAGAAGGGCATGAAGCCTGGAAGCGCATTTTTTGCTATCAGACGACTCCTGGTATCCAGGAAAATAATCGAAGACCGCACGCAATAGCAACAAAAAAGCTGGAAAGATGGGACGGGCATTAACGATGCTGGATGTCGGAAGATGGCCGCCGAGGTGAACATGAGCATTGACGTTGAACTAACTGACCTGGCCTACGGGGGGGACGCTGTAGGCCGCTACGAGGGACGCGTTCTGTTTGTGCCGGGAGGGATTCCGGGCGAGCGGGTACGTGTCGAGATTGTGGAGGAGCGCCGAGGACACGCTCGAGCCAATTTGTTAGAGATCTTACGTCCGGCCCCCGAACGGGTCGAACCTGCCTATCCGCTGCTTACGGACAGCGGCTGTCAGTGGCAACATATTGCCTATCCAGCGCAACTTACCTGGAAAGCGCATATTGTTCGCCAGTTGCTCGTACGTATTGGAAAACAGCCAGATGCCCTCGTCCATCCAACCATAGGCATGCCTTCTGGCCTTCCACCATGGCATTATCGCAATATTCATTTATTTTCCATCGGGTTGGATGGCGCTATGGGCTTGAAGATTGCTGAGAGCCATGAAGTTCAGGATCTGACCGATTGTCCCTTGCTGCATCCCGCACTCGACCAGGTATACCAGGCCGTGCGCGCTAAACTGATTAACTATTTTGGCGACTCCCTTGGTCAGATGCTTCAGAGCATTACTCTGCGTGGAGCAATTGGCGCAGTCAGCAATGCCAGCACAGGCATCAACGCCAATGGAGCCAAAGCGGTACCCACTCTGCTCACCATTCAGGCGCGCCCCGGGTCCCTCTTTGAGAACTCACAGCAGCTCGCTCAGGAACTGATGACCATTGCGCCGGGAATCGTCGGCGTCATCATCGAGAGAGTAGGCGGACGTTATGGACGGGTCTTTGCCGGACAAGAATTCTTGACCGATGTTGTGCTTGGCCGCCGCTTCCGCGTCTCAGCCGACTCCTTCTTCCAGGTCAATCCCGTCCAGACGGCGGTTCTGGTCGAGCGCGCTCTGGCCATGCTGGAGCCGCAGCGCAATGAGACGGTACTCGACGGCTATAGTGGAGTGGGTCTCTTCTCGGCCTTTCTCTCCTCACGAGCCGCGCGTGTCATCGCCATCGAATCGCAGCCGAGCGCCGTCATGGACGCACGCGCTACAGCCGCCCTGAACAACCAGAACAACATTACCGCTCTGGAAGGGACCCTGGAACGTATTCTGAGCCAGCTCAACCACCGTCGAGAACGTGTCGATCTGGCCCTGGTTGATCCACCACGCGCCGGTTGCCATCCCAAAGCACTCCAGGCATTACAGCTCATGGGCCCTCGCTCCATCTGCTATGTCTCATGCGATCCGAGCACGCTGGCACGCGATATCTCCACCCTGTGCTCAGGCGGCCGCTATCGGCTCGTGGCAGCCCAGCCCATCGATATGTTTCCACAAACATATCATATCGAAAGCGTGGCCCTTCTGGCCCGTGTGGGTGGCCGCTAAAAACTACAAACAGCAATAGCGAAATAGGCGGGCTTCTGAAAAGCCCGCCCTTTTTTTATTTTGTATAAAGCTTAATCGACCAGAGAAGGTTTCTTGCTCAAAACCACTTCAATCCTGCTCCCCGGCTCCATAAGCGTACCGGGAGGAGGGTTCTGCTCAACGACGCAGCCCGGAGCGATATCAGGGCTCACGACAGCTTCACCGTGTACAGAGACATCCAGCCCCATCTCCTGAGCAATACTGAGCGCGGAAAGAAGATCTTTACTATGCAGATTTGGCGCGCCACGGCCCTTTGCCGTATCCTCTAACTTGCTGAGAACCACGCTGAACCACTTTTTCAGATTCTCTTTCTCCGCATTCTCTTTATTGGCCGCATCAACTTTTTCTTTGTGGCCCTTAATGCCGAGAAGCTCATCCTGCAAGACAAAAGGATGGTCGACATTATTCAGGATGATATCAGGACTATTTCCTGGCGTCTCAATATAGACATTGCCTATATCCAGGAAGCGCTGCAATACGCTGGAGACCTTCACCCGCACATCGCGAATATTCTTGTATTCCGTCTCAATGCGTGTCTCAAAAAACAGGACAAAGCTACGCTGAATGTCGATAATGCGACGATTGGTCAAGATATAGACATCATCGACATAGTTGATGTACGTCAGACCTATAATAATCAGCAAACTGAGGATCAGTACGATCATGACGAGCCACCAGTATTGCAACAAAGCCACTGGAATAACGCCAAAGGTCGGGATGAACAGAGCGGCAGGTAGCAGCAAGATCAGGAGCACGACAGGGAGAGCCAGATTGCGCAACAGCACATACTGTGAACGCTGGATATACTTCACCGTATATTCGCCGGAGACATAACGCACATCACAGGGAATGCGTAAGAACCCGCCAAACGTGCGACGCGGACCACGGAAGCGATCCTGACGGCGTAAAGGGGGCAAATTTTCATCGGCATTCGTCAACGGTTGAACAGCCTTCCCTTTAGCCAGTTCGTTCAGCACAGCAGCGATCCCAACATCCTGCGGCTCCACAGGAGGAGGTGCCGGTTTTTGATTTGCCTTCAGGCTATTGGAAATGCCTTGAACCGCATCGCGTACCTTGCGTGGATTGGGAACATCGCGCATCAACAGATCGCCACCGGAGAGATAGATATGAACCGTGCCATAGTTCAGCAGAAAGCCCAATATCGTCTCAACACCGATCCCAACCTGCGTCACGCGTTCAATCGGAGTTTGCTGGCGTGTTGGTTCAAGCAGGCCGCGAGCATTAATAATGCGCTTATTCGTGATGATAAACGTCTCAAACCACCAGGCAACGAGATCTTTATAGGCGAACCAGGCGCCCGTGCCCAACAACAGAAGAAAAGCCGAAGCATCCAGCAGATACCACACGAGCGGATTAATGTGAACCGCAGTAGAAGCCCAGATAAAAAGAAAGAAGAGCAGAACTGAACCAAGGAAAGGCAGAGCAGGGCGGACCAGAAACCACCAGTGCTTACGCACAATCAGGCGCACTTCTTCTCCAGGCTGCTGGCCCGAGAAGTACCACTTATGATTACTGCCCCGGCGAAATTGGCGCAAATCAAAACGAGCACGCCCCGAGCGCCAGGGATCGGCGGGAGCACTAGCAGCAGTCTGCTCTTTTGGTCTATCGGCCATAGGTCACCTCAAAAAGCAATCCTTGCGAAATGTGACAGGACAGGTGTACAAAACAGATCATGTGTCAAAATTTACAGGATGTACAAAATTTACAACATTCACCAAAATCTAGCGGGCAAAAACCATTCGTTCTTACGCTATCGCAGCTATCAGCAAACGACAAAAGCTGAAAGAGCAGATCGAACGTATAGTAAAGACAGCATCCCTTTAGAAATCCCGTTCTTGCATCTATAATACCACACGTTCCCATGAAAACATAGAGTGCGAACTGCCAACTTTGCGTTCTGAAGTGGCGCAGAGAGATCTGTTACCCCCTATTCAGCATACCCATAATGGACAAAACTCGTATCCAGGAGCCCGATGTGATATAATAAGAACAGGTAGGATCAAATTTTCTAGACCTCCCCGGCCCTGGATACAAGCACTTCAACACGATATCGCCTTGAGGCTATGTCCGACTTTTTTTGGTGAGGATGTTTTTTTATGGAACTCGGTAATATCAGGCCAGTTAATATTGTAGATGAAATGACCACCGCGTATCTCGATTACTCGATGAGTGTTATCGTTAGTCGTGCGCTACCGGATGTGCGTGATGGTCTCAAGCCAGTACACCGTCGTGTCCTTTATGCTATGGACCAGATGGGCTTGCAATCCACCAGGCAATTTCGTAAGTGCGCGGGTACAGTCGGCGAAGTGCTTAAGAGCTATCACCCTCATAGTGATGTTGCCGTGTATGACTCACTGGTGCGTATGGCTCAAACCTGGTCCATGCGCTATCCACTCGTATTGGGACAGGGTAACTTCGGCTCACAAGACGACGATCCGCCAGCTGCTATGCGCTATACGGAAGCCAAAATGGCCGCCATCGCCGACGAGTTACTGCGCGATATTGAAAAAGATACCGTCGATTTCGCCCCGAACTATGATAACCAGACCACCGAGCCAACCGTAATGCCTGCCCGGCTTCCCAATCTGTTGCTCAATGGTTCAACTGGTATCGCTGTAGGTATGGCAACCAATATCCCACCTCACAACCTGAATGAGGTGTGTAACGGGATTATCTACCTGCTCAATAATAGTGAAGCAACCACTGAAGAACTCTCGCGTATTATTCGCGGGCCCGACTTCCCCACAGGAGGCATCATACAGGGCCGCGAAGGGATCCGCAACTGCTACGCCAATGGTCGAGGCCGTATGGTAGTACGGGCTCGTACACAATTTGAAGAGACCGAACGTGGACGCATCAGCATCATCACGACCGAACTCCCCTACCAGGTCAATAAGGCTGAGCTGGTCAAGAAAATTGCTGAGCTGGCACGCGATAAAAAAATTGATGGCATTGCCGAAGTCAGAGATGAATCAGATCGGCAGGGTATGCGCATGGTCATCGATCTGAAGCGCGACGCCAACGCGAGCAGCGTGCTCAATGCCCTCTTCAAATACACCGCCATGCAGACCGCTTTCAATGCCAACATGCTTGCGCTGGTTGACCGCCAGCCACAGACGCTGACATTGAAGAAGTTTTTACAGCACCATATCACCCATCGCGAGGTCGTCCTGACACGGCGCACACGCTATGAGCTGGCAAAAGCCGAAGCCCGTCGGCATATCCTGGATGGCCTGAAGATCGCACTCGACCACCTGGATGAAGTCATTTCGCTCATTCGTCAGTCGCAGCGCGACACAGCAGGACTGGCCGAAGAGCTCCAACAGCAATTCGGCTTATCACTGGAGCAGGCGCGAGCCGTACTCGAAATGAGACTGGCCAGTCTGGCTGCCCTGCAACGCCAGAGAGTCGAGGAAGAGCTCAAAGAAGTTCTGCAAAATATCGACTACTACAACATGCTCTTGAGCGACATCAACGAGATTCGTAAGCTGATCAAACAGGATCTGGAAGAGATCAAGGCCAAATATGGAGATGAGCGGCGTACCGAGATCGAAGATGCTGAGATTAGCAACTTCCGCGACGAAGATCTCATCGCCAACGAAGAGGTCGTTGTTACGCTGACAGAAAAGGGCTATATCAAGCGTCTGCCCTCGAACACGTATCGCGCCCAGCGGCGTGGTGGTCGAGGCATCACGGGCATGGTTACCCGTGAAGATGATACCGTTCGACATCTCATTGTCACGCATACACACGATAGTCTGCTCTTCTTCACCGATCGTGGACGCGTCTTCCAGCTCAGAGTATATGAGCTGCCAGATACAGGCAGAACAGCCAAGGGAGAGCACCTGATCAACCTCATCGCCATCGAACAGCGCGAACGGGTCACCGCCATCGTCGCTGTGCCGAAAGAGGTGAGCCGGGACTTTATGATCGTCGCCACCAAGAAAGGCGAAATCAAAAAGACCGTCATGGAAGAGTTCGAGGCCGTTCGACGCCAGGGCTTAATCGCGATGAACCTGGAAGAAGACGACGAGCTGATTGGAGCCAAGCTCGCCCGTGCCGACGATGATGTGTTAATGATCTCATCCCTTGGTCGAGCCGCACGTTTTACCGTTGCCGAACTGCGCTCTGCCTCACGCACAAGTGGAGGCGTACGCGGTATTCGACTCGCTCCTGGTGACACGCTCGTCTCGTTGAACCTCACACCAGAGGACAGCGAGCTGCTGGTCGTCACAGAACGAGGCTTCGGCAAATGCACGCCCATCAACGACTATCCACGCCATAATCGCGGTGGTAGCGGGGTCATTACCCTGCGTATCACGGAGAAAACTGGCAGTATCGCTGCGGCACGCATCATCACCGACAATGATAACGACTTGATGATTATCTCGGCGGGCGGCGTTGTGATCCGTATGGATGTCAACACGATCATTCGTGGAGGCCGAAATATCCAGGGCCGCAAAATGATGACCATGGGCGCCAAGGATAGCGTCGTGGCTATCGCGACCACCAATGGCAAGAAAGCCAGCGACCAGGACGAAGAAGAGGATGAGTTAAGTGCGGAAGAAATGAACGAGCTGGTTCTGGATGGTACCATAGAAATCCTCTCAGCAGAAAACGCTGAGAGCGAAGAGGACGATGACGAGGCCGAAATTGGGGACGAGGCCGAAGAAGTTGGGGACGAGACAGAAATTGTCGATTCCGAAGAGGAATAGACGCTACAACACCAACCTTGTTCAGATTACTTAGGTGCCCTCAAAAAAGAAGCGGCAGGTATATTCCAAATATACCTGTCGCTTCTTTTTTGAGGGCAATTCAACAACAAAACATCGTCCAATCGCCTATTCCTCATGGTAATGCTATACTTCTCTTATGCTTGTATGAAACTTTAGAAGAAAATCTATTGCAAGTTTGTTTTTCTGCAACTATTCACGCCTATATCAGTATTATATTTAAATCATCCCATCAAACCAGCAAATATTGTATTTAACGACGTAAAAATACAATATCATTATTTCGTCTCTCACATAAGATGCCAGAAAGATGAAAAGATGATGTCATTCACTCCAGATCCCTCGAAGAAAACAAAACATGACCCAAGATTCACCTATGCTCGCATCATATTTTTTATCGCTTTATGTATTCTTATCGTTACATCTGCCAATAATACAGCTATTGCGATCATTTTAACAGGAACATTAGGGCTGCTCGGTTCTAAAATTTTCGAGGATTTTTTCGAAACAGCGATCGAGAAATTTGATCAAATGCTGCCAAATTTCAATGGAAGGCTCCCGGAGAAACTGCTCTTCAAGGTAATAAATTCGCTCAAAAGCCACTACACATTTGCCATCAATTGTTTTATTTCGCTCCTCATCCTGGCCTTGCTTGTCACCACCCTTCACGATGCTATCGGCACCTTCACCGGCAACGTCAATGATGCGCTCTGCTTACATTCTTCGATACCCTGGCCCGCTTGCAACACCGGCATAGGTACTACTAATCTCTCTAATGGCGTTCGCGTTGGACTCATCACCTACAACAGCAACTCTGGCCCATTTGATCAGACGGGCCTTAACGGAGAAGAGAAAAAGGCTGAAAATCTCATCTTTCAAGAAGATGAAAAAACCTGTACGACGCCGCAGCGTATCACGCTGGCCGTGGTAACGATGCTCAGTCGTACCGTTGAAGATCCCTCAGGCTCTGCAAACAATGGGATAGCGGATCTGCAAGGTGCCTATCTCGCACAGCAAGAGTATAATGCTTCTCATCCGCAGTTAAAGCTTTGCCTCACCATTGCCAATCTTGGCACCCTTACAAATGCCAACAAAACAAGCAATCATACATCTAATGCTGACTATTCACTCTCATTAGTGATCAAACAGATTGTACAATTCGCTCACTACGATGCCACCTTTCATGGCATTATAGGTTTTCCCTATAGTACACAAAGTCAAGAGGCATATGAAGAATTTACAAAAAACTGGCCCTCTGTCTCTCTACCCATCATTTCTCCTTCTGCATCCAGTAATGCGCTTTCAAACATCAACAACTTTTATCATATTGTTTCCCCGGATGCGAGCCAGAATCAGGTCATGGCCCAATTTTTCTGTTCCTCCCTGCTCAAAAATCAATCTTCTGCTCCAATTGATATATTCACAGAGAACGATCCACCACCCGACCTCTATAGCAATAGTTTGCAAGTTGGTTTTGAGAACGAACTGCAACGACAATGTCCGAATAAACTTGTGCGCATAGATCACGATGTTTATAAAAATAATGATGCACCATCAATTCAGCAAGCAGCAGATAACGCGCTCAAAAAACATGATCGCTACATCTTTTTTCCAGATTATAATACCGATCTGGGCATACTGGAGACAGAGCTAAAACGTCATCTGGACCCGAATAGCACA
>Ga0310811_10008270_pt1 | contig 13378 bp, 15 predicted proteins | sample YCmetagenome_FD_207642 | JGI IMG/M metagenome (GOLD analysis project Ga0310811, IMG submission 207642) | Soil microbial communities from experimental microcosm in Duke University, North Carolina, United States - YC | ecosystem: Engineered > Artificial ecosystem > Soil microcosm > Unclassified ...
TGATGGAGTTCCTTGAAAAGACTTATCAGGCCGGAATACCGATGGCTATAGGTTCAGCAGCTATCCCGTTCAATATTGATTTTGTTCTGGATAACCTCAATATCAGGCATTACTTTAAAGCGATTGTAAGTGCTGATGACGTGGTATTTAGCAAACCACATCCAGAGACATTTTTGAAGGCCGCCCAGCTACTTAATGTCGAGCCAACTGAATGCCTGGTATTTGAGGACGTCCCAAAAGGCGTTGAAGCTGCCCAGAATGCCGGGATGAACGCAGTGGTACTAACAACGACTCACCGGGCAGATGAATTTAGAGCATTTGAGAATGTGCTGCATTTTGCGGATAATTTCACTGATGGCTTCTTTAATTCTTTGTTAAATAATAAAGATAAAATTCTATAGACGATAAATTCTTGCATTTATCAAAATATTATAGCTACCTTGCGAACTTTTAAAAAATAATATAATGCAAAAACAAGGAACAGTTAAATTCTTTAATGAAACAAAAGGCTTTGGTTTCATCGTCCCTGCTGACGGTAGCCAGGAAATCTTTGTTCATTCTACAGGTCTTATCGACGAGATCCGTGAAAACGATCAAGTTGAGTTCGAAGTACAGAACGGACGTAAAGGCTTAAATGCGGTAAATGTAAAGGTTATTTAATCATAAGTGCCAAAACCAGCAATCGTATTGGTCCCGTTTTTTCAACGGGACTTTTTTGTTTAATAAAAAAACACTATCTTTTCTTTGTTGTTAAACTCTTAAGATTAACCTTTTAAACACAAGAAAATGAAAGATCAGGCAAAAGTAATAGTGGCACTTTTAGCAGGTGCAGCAGTAGGCGCTGCGGTAGCTTTACTATTGGCTCCAAGTAGCGGCTCCGAATTGAGAGAAGATATAGCAGACTATGTTGATGATATTGTTAGTTCGGCTCGTAACAAGGCTGAATCGGCTGCCAACAAAGTGCGCGAATATGGCAACGATACGATCGAAAAATCTAAATCGAAATTCAGAAGTGCGGTAAACGACTTATCGAACTACAAAGATGGCGTAGTTGATAGCGTGAAATCAAAGGTAAAAAGTGGTGCAGATGATCTAAACGATTCTGTTCAGAACGCGTAATAGTTCATCGATAGCCCATTTAAGAAAAATGCCCGTTAAGCGGGCATTTTTCTTTTAGTCAGGTGTAGAGACGCGATGCGTCGCGTCTTCAGGTGCTATTTATTTAGCGGTCCATTTATTGTTGCTTTCGTCAGCATCCATAAATATACCATTGTCTAACTCAACCGCTTTGATTGCTTTGGTAGTTTTTATCATGATAGCGATCTGCTTCTGATTCTTCTCCCAAACAGCGGGCGTTTGGTGGAAGCTTTCGGTTTTACCATCAGCATAAGTCACTTTAACATCAAACGGAATAACAAATCCCCCAACATTTTTCACGTCAGCTTTATAACCGGTAGCAGATTTGGTTACATTTTCCAATGCCAGGTCATCGTAGTAGTTGGTAAAGAACCAGTTATTGAAAAACCAGTTCAGGTTTCTGCCAGAACCCGCATTCATCGAGTTAAAGTAATCCCACGGAATAGGATGTTTGCCATGCCAGTTGTTCATATAGGTGTGCAATGCTTTTTTGAATAGCTCATCGCCTAACATATCTTTCAAAGCCAGGTAGCTTAATGAAGGCTTTCCATACGCATTATTACCATAGCCCTGGCGCATCTCGCTCGAAGGTGTGATAACAGGCAGATCTTCAGCTGTTGATTTGTCATGAATCCAGTAATCAACACGGAATTCTTTGTAGAAATCCTCGGCATGCTTAACATCTGTTTCGACTTTCCCGATCAGCAATTCATATGTAGTTGCCCAGCCTTCGTCCATATAAGCATAGCGGCTTTCGTTGATACCCATATAAAATGGGAAATAAGTATGGGCTATTTCGTGATCCTGCACCAACTGGGCAAATTTCAAATCACCGGTATGGCTATCATTTACCATCATTGGGTATTCCATATCAGCAAAACCCTGGAAAGCTGTCATTTTAGGGAACGGATACGGAACGCCCGGCCAGTTGTGAGAGAACCAGCCTAAAGCGTTACGTCCAAATTGCACAGAATGATGAAAATCCTGTGATTTATCGGGGAATGCAGCCTGCATACTTGCGCGGCGGTTTGCAGCATCGTCAACCAATACACTGGCAGCATCCCAGTCGTAATGATCGCTTATACCTACAGCCATGTCGCTGATATTACTGGCTGTCCATGTCCAGGTGTTCCAGTCCTTTTGAGCAGTAATATTTTTCTTATCCAGATCTTCCTTAGTTGCTACATGAATAGTTGAATCGCTGGTGAAGGATTTTTCTAAGCGCGTCGCATATTCAGGCTGCAATACTTGTTTAGGGTTCTGTAAAGTTCCCGTTGCCCAAACAATAAAATTTTTAGGAACAGTTACATTCAGCTTATAATCATTAAAGTCGTTATAAAACTCCTGCGCATCCAGGAACTCCAGCCTGTCCCAGCCATTATAGTCGTCATAAACAGAAACGCGGGGGTAGAAATAAGCAAGGTAGAAGGAAGTCGAATCGATCACCCCTTCCCTGCCCGGTCCTTTGGCCAACTGATAATGCCAAACAATATCCAGCTTTACCGAATCATGCGGCATTAATGGTTTTGCCAACCCAATGGCCTGGTTTGTGGCGCGGGCGGTAACATTGTTCCAGTTTTTTGCTGTACCGTTTACTTTAAAGGTATCAACCTGTATACCTTCAGTCAGGTAATCGGCCGATGTAGACGAAGAGCGTGCGGCTCCCGGACGGTGAATATTCATGATCAGCTTCATGTTCAGTCTGCTCAACGTATCCGGGCTATTGTTCACATAAACTATATGCTCAACGCCCTTAACATTTGGGTTTGGTGGTGCAACGGATATGCTGATATCATATCTTCCAAAGTTTTGCCAGTAGTTTTTACCCGGGTGCCCGTCCGGTGACCGCGTGCCTTTTTTATAAGCCACCTTGATATCGCGTGGCATATAAAGCTCCTGTGACTTTGCCTGCATAAAAATTATTGCAAGCACAATTGATAATAATGTAGTCTTTAACATTCCAAAAAATTTGAAGCAAAATACGTATTAATCAGTCCGTCGTTATATGCCAAAATCAACTATTTGTGAATAAGGCAGATACACACAAACTAAAAATTTTGTAAATAAGTAGTTACAAAATTTGGATAAAACACAATAATTCACGTACTTTGGGATAGTTATTTTAATAGGGGTATTAAATAACTTTTCTGAAGCCAGATCGCAAGGTCTGGCTTCTCTTTTTGGCAAAGTCGGGATTTGATGCGTTTTTGTTCAAACCTAAATCCCATAGCATTATTTCTGATTGTCAGTCTTTTTTTCCAGGTATTCTGCTGATATTAAGACAAATAGACGATCGTTATCTACGTTCTCGTCAAAGCATTCGGTAAGCATCTGGGTGATCTCTGCATTGCTCATAAAACTGGCAATCATCTTTAACATCCGGAATGATGTCAGCTCGATATTTTCGATCAACTGCATATAAAGCAGTACATCCATGTCATTAATGATGGTTGATTTGCCGGAATTATTATTGAGATTGTAGGCCTCATCAATTACCGATTTGATCACATCACACCCTTCGTCGGATGGTTTGGTTTTCAGGAGATTGTATATTTCATCAATCCGCGCCTGCTGTTTGAATACGTCTTCCAGGTTTTCACGAATAGCCAATTTCATGGTATTAAACGAAGCGATCTCCTGCAACTTCGGCAGGTTACGTGCAAGGTATCCTTTGGTACAATTCACCCTATTTAACTGGTGAATAAATAATCGTTTCAAATCAAGTTCGGTGCGGGTTACAGGTAGTGTTTCCATAGGTCAGAATTTTAATAATCAAGTGCTTAACAACAAAACCTTGCCATTGTGTTTACTATCTTTCATTTAGGGTTTAACCTTTCATAAAAGGAAACAATCTCTACTATAAATAAAAACAAAGATTACATTCTGGATGATGCAATTTGCCACACTGTTTTTTTAGCTTTGGTGAATTAATGGCTAAATCGATAAAACATATTTTAAAGAAAGATCTCGACATAAAAGTCGGTGGCAAGTTATGGCTGGAATCAGAAGGTGAACGTTTTTTTGGCCCCGGACCTATGGAGCTGCTCGAAAAGATCGAAGAAACAGGCTCTATCAGCAGTGCCGCGAAGGCTATGAATATGTCTTACAAAAAAGCCTGGGAGCTGATCAACCATCTGAACGGTCAAACCAGTTCGCCTGTAGTATTACCGCAGACCGGAGGCGAGAAAGGAGGCGGCTCAACCCTCACTCCCGAGGGCTTCGAGCTTGTTCAATATTATAAGGCCTTACGGAAAAGATTCAAAACATTTTTAGAAAACGAATCTGAACGTTTAAAAATTTAATCGGATTTTAAGCTAATTCTCAGCATATCGTTATATATTTGAAAATATATCGTCTGACGCCCTGCATCACCTATAATTATTCTATTTTGAAAGGTTTACCTGCCCTACATGACCGAATGAAAAACAGCCTATAATGCCTTCAAAGCTGATTATGAAAAAATCTGCTTTGGGAACATTTACCAACCTTTAGCTAATTAGTATATCACTCTGAAAGTTAGATTCACCCTTGCCTTTAGCGGTTTGGTTGATTTGGGAATCTGGTGTACCCAATTATGCTGGAGATCGCCTTTCATGATTAATAGCGAACCATTTTCGAGGTAGATAGAGTATTTTCTATCACAATCCTGTTTGTGCCTGATGTCGAAACGTCTCGCCTGCCCAAAACTGACTGATGCGATTATTGGGTTAACGCCCAATTCATACTCATCGTCACTATGCCATGCAACTGAATCATTAGCATCGCGGTAATAGTTCAGCAAAATGCTATTGAATTTTACACCGGCAAGGGTTTCTATTCTTTCTTTGATCTGTATCAACTCCGGCGTCCACAGATTCGGATAATGTTTGGTGCCCGAGAAAATATATTCCTTATTCCTATCGCCAAACCATGCCGTAAGTCGCGGTGTTTTCACCAGTTTGCCGTACATCGGGATATCCTCTTGCATCCAGGGAATGGTATTGATAAAAGTATCCAGGAAAGTATGACTTTCAGCTGCATTGAAGAAACCTGCATGGTATTCAAGGAGATCAACAGGCAGTCCGACACTTTGCCCGGATGGCTCAAAAAAGCTTAATTGTTCCACTATGCAAATTTCGGCATTTATACCGCTCTTTGTATTTTTATCGCGATGACAATTTTGTCATTATTTCATCTACCACAATACCTACCTAAAAATGAAGAACAACGCTATCTTTCTGTTATCGCTTTTTCTATTTTCCGTATTGACCATCAGTTGTAATAATCCCGGCACAACTTCACAAACGTCGGCGGCGCCTGACTACCATGATCATGTTCAGATCCACTCACATAATGATTATCAACACGCTGTTCCTTTCAGGGATGCCTATTACCATCACGCTGCCGAAATTGAAGCGGATGTATATCTTCCAAGGACTCCAGCGATGAAGGATTCGTTAATGATCGGTCATGATACTACAGATATTACAGCAGGCAGAACACTCATTTCCATGTATATTGATCCGATCGTATTGCTGTTTAAGAAATATGGCAATAGGGTAAGCCTCGATCCAAATTACACATTCCGGCTGATGATAGATGTTAAAGATCAATGGAAAGACGTTTATCCACTGCTTTTAAAAGAAATAGATAAATATCCGTCAGTCTTTAACAGGAAAGTCAATTCTATGGCTATCCAGGTATTTGTAAGTGGTAACCGCCCTGCCGATTCAACCTTCCATACCTATCCTAATATCATCAACTTTGACGGGCTGCCGGCACATAATTACGCACCTGCCGACCTGGCAAAAATTGTGCTGATAAGTGATAATTTTGATACTTATTCCCATTGGAAAGGCGAAGGTGAGTTAGCTGCCAGGGATTTAAACGCGGTGAAGAAATTAATTAATGCAGCCCATGCCATCGGAAAACCATTCCGCTTTTGGGGAACGCCGGACACTGCCAATGTATGGGAGCAATTAAGACTGGCTGGTGCAGATGTGATCAATACCGATAAAATTGCAGACTGCACACAGTATTTTGATAGTTTTTATAAATGAAGAGATTGATTCATCTTTTAGTAAAGATGTCGGCAAACTATTGAGTAATATATTCACAATTTTCTTCAGATTTGCGAGATAGAAAATCAAAAAAAACTTAAAATCCAAAAACTATGAAAAAGAACTATGTGGTTAAACTGCTGGCATTCGTCATGATCGGTCTGATGATGCCTGCATTGTTAAAGGCCCAGGATGACAAATCGAAAAGGCCAAGCCCTCCAGCAACCGCCACAGGAAAGATCGGCGATGCTACGATTACTATTAATTACAGCAGCCCGTCTGTTAAAGGTAGAAAGATTTTTGGCGGAATTTTACCATACGACAAGCTTTGGAGAGCAGGCGCCAACGAAGCAACCATGTTTGAAACAAGTAAGGATATTGTAGTGGAAGGTAAAAAGCTACCGGCAGGTAAGTACAGTTTCTTTGCTACCCCGGGTGAAAAAGAGTGGAAGATATTCTTCAACTCAGAAACTGGCCAATGGGGAGATAAAAAAGACGGCAGCGCAAATATGGATCCTGCCAAAACCGTATTGGAAGTAACCGTTAAGCCTAAAAAAACAAGTGAATTAAATGAAAAACTTGAATTCGCTGTAATGAGTAAAGGCTTTGGCTTCCGGTGGGAATATACCGATGTGTTTGTAAGTGTGAAATAAATTGCAATCACCTAAAAAGATAAAAACTGCGGAGTAATAAGCCCTGCAGTTTTTTTATGGCCAATTTTTAAGCACCTGCCAGCTTTTTAACATAATTTACTGATTGATTAAAATAATATTACATTTAGAGCGGCGAGTGAATTGTTGATTGATAATACTATACCCCGATGTTTGACTTAGCTGAAAGCGCGCGAATACGTATAAATGATTGGAAGAAAAAAAACGGAATACATATTTTAAGATTCTCTTTAGGATTCATTTTTCTTTGGTTTGGTGTACTAAAGTTTTTTCATGGAGCCAGTCCGGCAGAGTTAGTGGCAGGACGAACAATAAGTCAACTTACCTTCGGTTTGCTTAAACCATCCATATCATTACCGTTGCTTGCTTTATGGGAATGCACCATCGGTTTAGGTCTTATTACCGGTTCCTGGTTACGTTTGACTCTGATACTGCTTTATTTTCAGATGGCAGGCACATTCTTGCCACTTTTGTTTTTTCCACACGAGACTTTTTCGGGTTCCATCTTTCTTCCAACTTTGCTGGGGCAGTATATTATTAAAAACTGCGTGCTTATTTCGGCGGGCATTGTTTTAGGTGCTGATTTGCAAAGCAATACTAAGATCAAAACCACGGAGGAAGAGTATCAGGCAGAGACTGCCGATATTTGATTGAGTGAAAGTTTTTCTTTTAGTTATAGCGGTGCTCCTACCCTAATAGTTTCTTGCTTTATCCAAGCTGTCTTCGTTACTCCTTTTGCATTTTTATATGTCACATTCAGCCAACCATCCTTTACGCTCTTTATCAAGACCGGGTCGTTTTTAACGACATATGATTTTTGCCTGGCAGAATTGTCAGGAACAGAATAAAAATATGCTTTAGAAGTTTTTATTACACGGCACGCAATAAATTCATCTCTTTTTTCCAGATCAAAATCCCATCCATGTTTTAAGTCAACAAGATTCTGACAAGAGTTCGGCTCATCCAGTTGAATAAATATGGAAGCTTTTTGAATTTTTAGTTTACCTGCTGTTAATGTTTCCTTTGTCGTATCGTCAGGATATTTTGACTGAATAGAAAACTCATCCACATGATCCGATCGTTTATGATATCCTGTAAAATATTGATCGCAAGAAATACTGGCACCGTTACCGTTATTTGAATTGTCAAATGAAATTATTCCCGAAATTTCACCCGTAGCTGGATTATAGCACAGTTGTACACCCATTTCATATGTACCTGTAACAGGCGATGTGCTTTTTTGCTGTCCAAAGCCAGATAGTATGAACAAGAATAAGCAAAAAGCAGTTGTTATTATTTTATGCATAGTGATAAGGTAAAAATTAGTGGATATGATATTATTTCAGCAACGCATCCTTCTCCTTAGTAAACTTATTATAAACCAGCTTATCCAACCAAGCCGGGAAGAATTTACTCAATGTAACCGTCGCTTTACCCTGACCGGTCATAACCAACGTCCGGGTGCGATTCTCCACGCCATCAACAATGATCTTCGCCACCTCTTCGGCAGTCATCATTTTATCTTCTTCCAGTGTGCTTTCGCCTTGTTGAGAGCCGTCTTTTGCTAAAGCCGTATTGCGGATGTTAGATGCTGTAAATCCGGGGCAGGCGGTCATTACATGAATACCTGTTTTTAGATTCTCTATTCGTAATGCATCCAAAAAGCCGTTCATAGCGAATTTTGAAGCGGAATAGCCTGTACGCCCCGGCAAGCCTTTGTAACCGGCAATAGATGATACACCTACAATACTACCTCCAGTTTTTTGTACGTGCGGCAATGCATATTTGGTACAGTAAACTGTTCCCCAAAAATTGACGTCCATTAACGTTTTTAAAACCTTCAGGTCGACATCTTTGAATAAAGCACGCATAGTGATACCTGCATTGTTAACCAACACATCTATCTTATTAAATGTCAGAATGGTTTGTTTGATGAGGTGACTGCAGTCTTCCTCGTTAGATACATCACACTGCACAGCAACCGCCTGGATGTTATATTTTTTGATCAGGCTTTCAGTGAGTTCGCATAAGGCGACATACTGGCGGGCGGCCAGCACAAGATTGGCACCGCGACTGGCAAACTCAATTGCCAATGCTTTGCCTATCCCTGATGATGCCCCGGTGATAATTACGACTTTGTCATTCAACTTCATACGACGATGGGTAGAGCTCGCCTATGTTTTTGGTGTTTAGCACAGGCAGTTTAAACAAATATTTAACTGCGAATATAAACATAGCACCATAAAAATGCCTGAAGTAATTCCAGCTAAATTTGTTAACCGCTTTGCGTGGTAATTGAATGATATATGTTTTTGAGTAATAGTAATTCTTGAAGCCCTGCAGCCTGATGCGGTATGACAGGTCGATGTTGTAACCATACATAGCAAAACGCTCGTCGAATAGTCCAGTTCTTTCTAATACCGAACGGCGTAGCATCATGCAGTTATCGTTCAGCACATCTATCTCTTTGGTTTCAAACTCATCCACCCAATCCGCTTTTCTTTTGGATACCGAATAAGTTTTAGGGAAATAAGAAGACAGTCCTACGAATCTGATAAACGCAGCCCAGGCTCCCGTTAACGTATGCTTGGAATGATGCAGATAATCGCCCTTAAAATCAACCATACGCACACTTACACCCCCAGCTAATGGATGCTGATCCATAAAATCATTCATTTTGGCGAATGAATCGGGACTAATAATGGTATCAGGATTGAGCAACAAGATGTATTGGCCACGGGTTTCGGGCAAGATATTATTATAAGCTCTTGATAAACTTTCTTTAATCGAACTAACAAATACTTTCACTTGAGGGAATTCCGCAGACAACATGTCGACTGAATAATCCGAAGAAGCATTATCAACCACAATAATCTCGTGCGGAATATTGCGCGCAGCCTTTTGTACTGAGGTCAGCGCTAAGCGAAGCTCATTACGGGAATTGTGATTAATCAGGATTACGGATAATTTCATACTTGCCTACTTCGATAGTGAACTTTCGTATGGAATACGTGTCGCGATGGATCTCCCGAGGGTGATCTCATCCACATACTCCAATTCACCACCAAAAGCTATGCCACGAGCTATGGTAGAAAGGCTAATGTTGAAATCTTTTAAGCGTTTGTGTAAATAAAAAATAGTCGTGTCGCCTTCCATTGTGGCGCTCAGCGCGAAAATAACCTCTTTAACCTCGTTTTCTTTGATTCTGGCCACTAAAGTGTCAACTTGCAGGTCGGAAGGGCCGATTCCGTCAATTGGTGAGATCAAACCACCCAAAACGTGGTAAACACCATTGTATTGGTCGGTATTCTGTATAGCCATTACGTCACGTGTATCCTCTACTACACAGACAGTTGCGTGGTCGCGTTTGTGTGAGGAACATATTTCACACACCTCCTGGTCGGAGATGTTATGGCAAACGCGGCAAAACTTTATTTCATTTCGTAGTTTAACGATGCTGTCACTAAATTTCGCTACTTCCATCTTGTCCTGATTAAGCAGGTGCAGCACCAGTCGCAAGGCAGTTTTTTGCCCTACTCCCGGCAATTTGGCAAACTCTGCCACCGCATTCTCCAGCAACTTCGACGAAAAATTCATTTTGCGAAGTTAATGAATAGTCGGGAAGTCCGGAAGTCGGTATAAGTTCGTGAGATGGGATTTGTTGAACTTAATACATATCTTGCCTAAAATTATAGATTGTCATTTCGAATCTGTAAGCTTTGGATGGAGCTAAGGACAGATGAGAAATCTTATACGACATGCATTGCGGTTATTCGCTTTTATAAGATTTCTCCTCGCACCACACACTAATCCCTTTGGCTCGTTCGAAATGACATGATTAATAAAATTTATTTGCCTGAATAACAATCGCCTATGTCGCCTTTAGTATTACTTTGTTTCATTATCGGTTATTTTCTTGTGCTGCTTGTCATTTCGTGGCTGACGTCCAGAAAATCATCCGATAACGATACCTTCTTTGTAGCCAACCGCAATTCCAAATGGTACCTGGTGGCGTTCGGAATGATCGGCACTGCACTGAGCGGGGTTACTTTTATTTCCGTTCCGGGGAAAGTTGGCGCCCCAACCGGGGACCAATTTGCCTATTTTCAATTTATACTGGGTAATGCTGCGGGTTTTATCATTATCGCCACCGTTCTGCTCCCCCTTTATTACCGGTTAAAACTGACATCCATTTACAGTTATATAGAACACGCTTTAGGCACATGGAGCTACAAAACAGCGGCGGGTATATTCCTGATCAGTCGTACCATAGGGTCGTCATTCCGACTTTATTTGGTGGTGATTGTGTTGCAAAAATTCATCTTTGACAGTTATCACATCCCTTTTGCTGTGACGGTATTGATCTGCCTGGTGCTGATATGGTCTTATACCTTCAAAGGCGGTTTAAAAACCATCATTATTACCGATAGCTTGCAGACCTTATTCCTGGTATCTTCGGTATTTCTATCGCTTTTTTTTATGTGCCGCAGCCTGAACATGAGCATTTTTGAAGCGGCAGATGCAATAAAGAACAGCAGCTATTCAAAGATTTTCTTTTTTAATGATTTCTTGAGCAGCCATTTCCATTTCAGTAAACAGTTTTTGGGTGGTGTGTTTATCACTATCGGCATGACCGGACTCGACCAGGACCTGATGCAGAAAAACTTAAGCATGAGCCATATCAAAGAAGCTCAGAAGAACATGTTCAGCTTTACTACAGTGTTTGTGATCATCAATATATTTTTCTTAAGTGTGGGCGCTTTGCTTTATATCTACGCTGCAAAGTACGGTGTAACGGTTGCCAAAACTGATTACCTCTACCCTACTATCGCATTAAAATATTTAGGTGTGGTTCCCGCGGTGGTGTTTATGCTGGGTTTAACCGCAGCTACATTTGCTACAACAGACTCGGCTTTAACCGCATTGACCACCTCCTTTTGTGTCGACTTTTTAGGATTCACCAAAAATAAGGACATTAATAGTTCCAAAATGGTAAAAACCCGGCATGGGGTTCACATTGCCTTCTCTATGTTGATGCTGTTGACTATTGTGGTGTTTAATGCCATCAACAACGATGCTGTAGTAAGTGCGATATTTAAAGTGGCGTCTTATACCTATGGGCCATTGCTAGGCTTGTACTCTTTTGGCCTATTTATGAAAGGCAGACAAGTGACTGATAAATTAGTTCCATTTATTTGTATAATATCCCCTATCGTGTGTTATTTCCTCAGCACGGACTCAGCAAAACTCCTCGGCGGATATGTTTTCGACAATGAGCTCATCATTGTGAACGGATTAATTACTTTTGTGGGGTTATGGCTTACCTCATCGCGCAAAAGCCAATAATGCAACATTTACTCTACCGAATACGAATAACAGGATATGACTAGTGAAGATAAAATAAGACAGGCTTTTGAAAATAAGAACTGGCAGGAAATAAAAGTTACCGACTCATGGCAGATATTCAAGATCATGGCCGAGTTTGTGGATGGGTTTGAGAAATTGGCTAAGATAGGTCCATGTGTATCCATATTTGGGTCGGCACGTACGCATAACGACAACAAATATTATAAACTGGCCGAAGAAGCCGGGCGGCTATTAACCGAACGCGGCTATGGGGTAATATCAGGCGGCGGTCCGGGTATTATGGAAGCGGCCAACAAAGGCGCTTACGAAGCCGGTGGTAAATCGGTAGGATTAAATATCGAACTGCCATTCGAGCAGTTTCATAATAAATATATCGATCGCGATAAGTTGCTGGAGTTCGATTACTTCTTTATCCGAAAGGTGATGTTCATGAAATACTCCCAGGGCTTTATTGTATTGCCCGGAGGTTTTGGTACGATGGATGAATCATTCGAGGCAATCACCCTGATACAGACGGGTAAAATCGCACGTTTCCCTATTGTTTTTGTAGGACTCGATTACTGGGGCGGCTTATTCAAATGGGTGGAAGAAAAGATGCTGGCACAAGAACATAATATCAGTCCTGACGATTTAAATCTTTACCGCGTAGTTGATACTGCAGAAGAAGCTGCTGAACACATTTTCCGTTTCTACGAAAAGTATGTATTGAAACCGAATTTCTAGAATGAGGAAGATACCTGTTATTGTTTCAATTTCAGCTATATGCGGTGTCTTTTTTGTTTTATGGGCTATAGCGCGACTAACACATTGCATAGATGTTTACACTATTCCAAGTGCGTCAAGTGCTCCAACATACCAACCAGGAGCACTCGTTTTTGCTTCAAAATTAAAAACACCTGACAGAAATACTTTTATCAGTTTCTATACAGATAAAAAGATCATTTATCTGTCTCGCTGTATAGCAAAAGGAGGCGATATGATCGAAATAAAAGATGCTGTAGTCTATTTAAATGGTAAACAGTTGGATGAACCCTATACCTGGAATGAATATTCTATCAGTCAAAAACAATATAATTCAATTCGGGGATACATCGAAATCAATAAAAATTCAATTCGGCCGATAAATGACTCGGTATATGCTGTGAGTTTAACAAACGATGAATT
>Ga0310811_10008271_pt1 | contig 13377 bp, 17 predicted proteins | sample YCmetagenome_FD_207642 | JGI IMG/M metagenome (GOLD analysis project Ga0310811, IMG submission 207642) | Soil microbial communities from experimental microcosm in Duke University, North Carolina, United States - YC | ecosystem: Engineered > Artificial ecosystem > Soil microcosm > Unclassified ...
TCGTCCGGCGGTAAATCAGCGATGCCTTGGTCCGGCGCATTGTGTGCGTTCCATACGCGGTGTCGTCGAGTCCGATCGAACGGACCCATCCGTGCACAAGGCGAGCATATTGACGCGTCGAAAGATGCGGTGAAGCATGGCAGGCGGATTCGAATCGCCCAGATTTCCTTGAGCTTCAGCGGCGGCTTCTGCCCGGTTAGCTTGTCCTTGTTCCACGGCACCCGGGGCACGCAATTGCTCGTAGTCGCTTCCATGATGATTCTCCTTTCAAGGGAAGGGAGAATCAGTCTGCGCGCGCGTCGATGGACGATACCCGACCCATTACGGCCCTTTGCCGCTCGCCCGTGAATGTCCGCTTACTGCTTGCGAATTCAACCTGCGGGAGCGTTCCCGGCCAGAGCGTCGCGAACGAGGCCGATCACCTCCGTCTGTTCCGCTGCCGGAGCAAACAGCGGCGCCCGACGCGCACATTGCTGCAACAGCGCATTAACGAATGCCCGGTCCCGGCTCGCCTGATCGAGCAGACGGGCGAGCGCTGCATCGTCACGCGGCGGGAAATAGCCGTCATAGTCGGCGCCCAGCATGCCGACGTTGCCGGGAATACGGCTAGCCAGTATCGGCACGCCCGCGTTCACAGCTTCGATGATCACGTTGGCCCCGCCTTCCATTACGCTTGAGATGACCATCGCATCCGCTTCGGCAATGTGCCTCAGCGTCGCGCCATGGGGCAGCCCCGCGTGCCAGACATAGCGCTGCACTGTGGGCCACGTTCGCGCTTGCAACGCTTGCGCCGCGAGCCAATACTCGTCTTCCAGTGCACGGCCGATATGAATCAGCCGAACGTGCGAATCGTCTGGCAGCCGTTCAAGCGCGCGCATCGGCGTGTATGGATCTTTCTCCGCGCGCATATGCCCCACCAGCACGACGTCGAACGTCTGCCGTCTGTGCGCGGCGCGAACATCGGTTTTCGGCGCAAGCGCGGACTGGTAAATGACGCGGCATTTCGCGCGATGGGCGACCGGTATTTCCGCGAACCCTTCTGGCTGCAGCACGACCAGATGGGTGGCAAGATCGAGTGAGTGGCGCGCGGAATCGTCGACGCGAATGTCGCGATAGAGATCAGTGCCCGTGAGCACCACCACGAGTGGACGCTCCGGGCAAGCCTCGGCAAAGCTAGCGATCGTCGGAGCCGACCGCCGCGCATGCAACGCGATCAGACACGCAGGCGGTTCATGTCGTCGCCCGGCGGGCTGCCACCCGGCACCGACGGAAACCGCGTAATCGGCGCGCAGGAACCTGGACCAACGATTCGCGGTTTGCCAGTTTCCGTTATTGGCGCTACGCAGTGCTGGGCTGGCGATGAATACTCGGGGCATGGGAGGACGCATGGTGTTACAGGCTAACCGGACGGCAACACGTAATCTGAATAGGTCCCAGCTGGATGCGGCATTTGTCGATGCTCACCGGCGTACATGGGCCATCCTCGCGGACCTCACGCCTGCGCAGATGCAGGTGCCCTGCAATCCCGGAATCAATCCGCCGCTGTGGGAGTATGCGCATATTGCCTGGTTTACCGAGCACTGGATACTGCGTGATCCGCAACGGGATGCGCAGGGCCGCTTCGCACCTACCCGTCCTTCGCTGCTTGCAGACGCGGACAGATGGTTCGACTCGGGCCGTGTCGCTCATGACGACCGCTGGCATCTGGACCTGCCGTCGCTCCCACAGATTATCGACTACGTCGGCGCGGTGCTGGAGCACGTGCGCGCAAAGCTTGCAACGGCTGGGGTTTCAGAGCAGCTGGGGACGAAAACGCGTGATCTTGCGATGTTCAATCTCGCGATCGATAGCAAGCTTCGGGCTTGCGATCTGACCAAGTTACGGGTGCGCGATGTCTGCCTTGGCTCACGCGTAGTGCCTCGAGCGACAGTCATGCAGCAGAAGACCCAACGGCCGGTGCGGATCCTCCCTGGAAACAGGAAGTCTGAAGGCGTCAGCCCCGCTGTCCTGATCCAGGTTTCCACGCTATCCCGCGTCTGCTCTGTGATCTCGAACTGAGGACGCGCTTTACTACTTTCGTCTCGCCCTGTATCACGAGGACATGCACGCGGAAGCGCTGACCTATATGCGGCAGACGCTCGACTATCACGCGCACACGCCCCTCGCGCTGTCGCCTGTCGAGCGCCTGGCGAGCGCGATCGACATCGTGCCAGACAGCGGGACGTTCCTGATCGGCGGAACCCAGGACGAAGGATTCGTGTTCGACAACGAAAAATGGCGGCATTCTGTGCCGATGCGGCCAGCGCAGATCGACCGTCAATGCGTGAGCAACGCCCGGTTCGCGGAATTCGTCGCGGCAAACGGCTATCGGGACGAACGCTGGTGGTCGAGCGACGGCATCGCGTGGTTGAAGCGCACCGCCCTAACCGCGCCGCAGCGATGGCGCGAAGCGCCGCGCGACGGGTCATCGCAATGGGAGCATCGCTGGTTCGGACACTGGGAACCGCTGCCGCTCTCACTGCCGGCTTGTCATGTCAATGCATACGAAGCGGAAGCCTTTTGCCGCTGGCAGGGCCGGCGCCTGCCTGCCGAGGCCGAATGGGAATATGCGGCGCTCAACGGGCTGATTGAATGGGGCGAGTCCGTATGGGAGTGGATGGCGGATCCGTTTGCGCCGTACCCGGGCTTCTCGGCGGACCCGTACGAGGACTATTCGGCACCGTGGTTCCATACCCATCGAAGCGTGCGCGGCGCGTCGTTCGCCACGCACGACCGGATGCGCAATCCGCGATACCGGAACTTCTATCTACCGCACCGCAATGACATCTTTGTGGGGTTGCGTACCTGCCTTTGAGGACACGCCAGGATCCCACGACGATCGAAGCGACACGTAGCATTAAACAGGAAATGGCTATTCCCGTTCGATCACGACCTCGAGATACTCGCCTGGCAGCACCAGCGTGCTGTCGCCGGACCGGTTAAGGCTGTTCATCAGCGTGATCAGGTCGTGTGTGAGGGCGGCCTGACGCTCCGCGTCGAGCGCCCCGTACGCCTTGTTTACCGGGCCATAGTAGGTGCGAAATACCTCGATCCAGTGCTCCGGAGAACGGTAGCGGAACATGAATTCGCGATTGACGACGCGAATATCGCGCGCAACTTTTCCGAACAGCTCATCGAGTCGCGCTTTGGTGCCCCACAGCGCTGGCGGCTTCATGCCCGGCGCGGGCGGGATGTACTTACCCATGATCCTGAACAGCTGGCCGATGAAGCTTTCCGGTGTCCAGTTCGCAAGGCCAATCCTGCCGCCGGGTTTGCATACGCGCGCGAGTTCACTGGCTGCTTTCTCCTGGTTCGGCGTGAACATCACGCCGAATGTGGACGCCACGACGTCGAACGACGCATCAGCAAATGGCAGGTTTTCCGCGTCCGCTTCCTGAAAGTGAACCGTGAGGCCGTCGGCCAGCGCGCGCGCCCGGCCGGCTTCGAGCAGCGAGGGAACATAGTCGGTAGAGGTAACCTCGCACCAGCGTCGAGCGGCGGCAAGCGTCAGATTGCCATTGCCCGCCGCAACATCGAGCACGCGCGCGCCTGCACGCAGATCAAGCGCCTCGCACAGATTTTCGCCGACGATCTGGAGCGTCGTGCCCACAATCGAATAGTTGCCTGTTGACCACGCTCCCTGCTGTCGCGTCTTGATAGCAGCGAGGTCAACGGGAGTCGGGGAATTTGCAGCGTCGGTCATGATTAAAGTCCTCCGGATTCAATGGGTACCGTAACTGACGTCGAGGGACGGTGGGCGACCTGTGTCGTATGAAGAAGCGGCAGGAGCCATCAGGGGCGTACTTCAGTGTAGTCCAGCCCCCGTCCGCGCCGATCCAGCTTGTCGATAACGGTCCGCCGCCGGGGAATATTCCGCCCGGTTCGTCGTGCGCCGCGGCCGTGGCGCGGCGTCTGCGTGTGCGAATTCTGCGGAACCCTTCAACGGTTTTCGCGCATGCTGACCGCGACGACCACACCTGAAATGAGCGTAACGACGCCGATCGATAGAATCGCGTCCGCATAACCGAAGCGATCGGCGATCAGGCCTGCGGATAGCGCGCCGATCGCGTAGCCGAGGTCTCGCCAGAACCGGTAGACGCTCAGCGACCGCGCGCGCCAGCCCGGCTCCGACGCATCCGATACCGCGGCGATCAGACTCGGATACACCATCGCGGTGCCCACGCCGAGCAGCACGCTCGCGATGAACCACCACCAGAATTGCCCCGTGAGCGCCGTCAGAAAGAGGCCGGCGGACTGCACCCACATCCCGGCGGTAATCAGCCCCTTGCGTCCCCACCGGTCGCTGAGCGGACCGGTGATTACCTGACCCACGCCCCACACGATCGGATAGACAGCCTTCAGGATGCCTATGCGCTCGATGCCGAGCCCAAGCCCCGTGAAAAACAGCGGGAAAATGCCCCAGCTCATTCCATCGTTGAGATTGTTGATAAGCCCTGCTTGTGAAGCGGCGAACAGATTCCGGTCTTTGAACGACGTGAGTACGAACACCTCGCGAAACGACAGCGAGGACGCCGCTTTCGGTTTGCCGGCGGCTTCCAACTGGACATGTTCGCGCGTATCGCGCACGACGAGCACCGACAGAACCAGACCGGCTGCCGCATAAACGATTCCGGGATAGAACGGTGTCGGCCGAAAGCCATAGCGGCTTGCGAGATAGCCCGTTAGAAACGCAGTGAGGCCTACCGCGAAATAGCCCGCGAATTCGTTGAGGCCGACCGCGAGTCCGCGTCCTTTCGGGCCGACGAGATCCACCTTCATCAGCACGGTCATCGACCACGCAAAACCCTGACTGACGCCGAGCAGCGCATTGGCCGCGACGATCCATTCCCAGCGCGGCGCGGCGATGATCATGAACGGCACGGGCACCGCGAGCAGCCAGCCGATGACGAGCACGCGCTTGCGGCCCCACGTGTCGGCGAGTTGCCCCGAGATGAGATTGGCGATCGCCTTGACGACGCCGAAGCTGACGATAAACGACGTAATCAGCGCGGTCGACCCGAGATGAAACTGCTGCGCGCCGATCAGCGGCACGACAGTCCGCTCGATGCCGACCATGCCGCCGACGAACGCATTGATCAGAATCAGCAACGAGAATTGCCGCCAGTTTTCCTTAAGGCCGAGCCGAACCGTATGGCCGGCCGGCGAAATCGTTTTGACGCCACCCATTCCCGCTACGCTCCCGCCGCGTGGCGGCCCGAATTGACCGCTCGCAAGCGCGCTGCGTCGGGCGGCACCGGCGGGACATCGTTGAGCATGAAGCGGATGAATTCAGCTTCGCTATCGATGCGAAACGCGCGGTTGTAGCGCTTCTCGAAGCCGAGCGTCGAGGTCGGGTTCGCGCTGAGACTGCGGCCGCAGGCCGAGCCGGCGTAAGCGCCGGGCAGCACTTCGAGATAGTCGGGCAGCGCTCTGAGCTTCTGGACGCTGCGATAAAGATCGCGCGCACCGTCTTCCGCGCTGACCGCGAGTTCGGTGCGGCCCAGGTCGCCGATCATCAGCGTGTGACCGGTGAAGACCAGCCACGGCTCGTCGGCGCGCGTGCGGTCGATTACCAGCAGGCAGATATGCTCGGGCGTATGGCCCGGCGTGTGCAGCACTTTGAGCACGACGTTGCCGAGCGGAATCTCGTCGCCGTCCTGCACACCCGTGAACGGCACCGCGATATTGGCCTGGGCCGACAGCACGTATTCGCAACCCGCCGCATCGGCGAGCGCGCGGCCGGTCGATAGATGGTCCGCGTGCACGTGCGTGTCGATCACGTAGCGTATTTCCATCCCCGTTTGATCGGCCGCCTGCAGATAGACCTCAGGTTCGGCCGCGGGATCGATCACGGCGCCCGTCGCTTTACCGCCGCAACCTGACAGATACGAAATCCCGACCGGGTCGGTATGGAGGAATTGCCGCAGAATCATCAGAATGCTCCGACTGGGAGAGTGATAACATTCAATCATTATCAAGAATGATTGTCTGATTGCGGAGGAACGTCAAGCGTGGGAGCGAAGCAAGCGATCTTCGAACGACTCGCCGGCATGGCGCAGGCGTTCGGCCATCCGGGCCGGCTCGAGTTGCTCGAATACCTCGCGCAACGAGAGCGGTCGGTTGAAGACCTGGCCGCGCTGTCGGGCATGAGCTTCGCGAACACGTCACGGCACCTGCAGATCCTGAGGCGGGCGCGTCTCGTGGACACCGAGAGACGGGGAAAGAACATCGTGTATCGCCTTGCCACTGCGAATGAAACTGTCGGTGTGATGCGATTGCTTGGCAGGATCGGCGAACAAAACGATGCCGAAGTCAGGCAGACGCTGCACGACTACTTCCATTCGCGCGATTCGCTGGAAGCAGTGTCGCGGGAAGAACTCGCCCGGCGCCTTGCCGATAATCTCGTTACCGTGCTGGACGTGCGCCCACGTGAAGAGTTTGCCCAGGGGCATCTACCCGGCGCCCGCAATATCCCGCTGGCCGAGCTCGAGCGTCGCCTGAGCGAACTGCCGGCAGATACGGAGATCGTCGCGTACTGCCGCGGGCCCTATTGCGTACTGGCGTTCGAAGCAGTCGCCGCGCTGCGTGCAAAAGGCCTTAAGGCCTTTCGTCTTGAAGATGGCTATCCCGAGTGGAAAGCGGCCGGCCTGATAGTCGAGGCCGCTGAATGAAAGATGCGTTGCCAATTCTCTCGGGAAGAAAACATCGGGCTCGCTCTCGGGTTGAAGGTGGTGTTTCTTTACACGACCCTGATCGGCTCGACGACGCTCTGGATGGCGATTCTGGCGGACACGGGCGGGACGGTACTCGTGACGGCGAATGCCTTTCGGTTGCCAGGCTGGGAAATGACTAACCCGAGACGAAGCTGATTTGAGGTTGCAACCGCAAGGCGGCTTCAGCAGACGGCAATGCGGCCATCACGAACACTGCGGATCGTCAAAACCGTTCCGTCTGCGAATGGAGGTATGAATGTGCGTCCGATGGGTGGCTTTTAGCGGACGTTCACTCCTGCTCAACGAATGGCGGTTTGTGGCCGATAGTGTTTGCAAGGACTTCCCCCGAGAGTCAAGGTCGGGGTTGAATTTCTTGCGCGTGCCGATGCGCCGCGCCAATCTCGCAGGTGGCCCTGTTGATGGGGTTGTCATAGCACTTCCCGTTCTCGACGTTCAGGCGATACCAGGAACAGACTGCGTCTTTGCAAACGGCCTTGTTGTCCGAGCGTGTCGGGCGGGCCACGATATGAGCCGCACAGGAGAACCCTATTTGAAACCGGCGAACAGGCATGCAGCGCATGGATTGCCGGATGCGAACGGCAATCGCGGACCCTCTACGTCGAGCTGTTGCAGTCCTCTGATCAAGGGGCGGTAGTGCGGAAGCTTTCAATGGCGGTGACGCGTTCCCACCATTCGCCGACGCCTTTCAGAGCCACGATTTCATCGCGATGCGGCGTAAGCGCCACGTAGGTCATGATGGGCGCCAGGTAGAGATCGGCAATGCTCAGCACGCTACCCGCGAGATACGGTGAATCGCCTTTGATACGCATGAGCTCGTTCAGGACAAGGCGACTCTTTTCCAGCGCAGCTTTGAGTGCATCGTCGTTCTGGCCGCCGATGAAATCCGGGAACAGGTAGTATCCGGCGACGCTCAGCAGCGCACTATAGCCATAGGAGTCGACGATACTGGTCACCATGTCCATTCGCGCTCGATCCTTAGGCGTCGCGGGGGTGAGCGATGGGCCGGGCAACACGGTGTCGAGATAGCGCATGATCGCGGTCGTCTCGATGATCCGGAAGCCGTCCACGTCGACGACGGGGACCTTGCCGAATGGGTGGCGGGCCCGATGCTCGTCTTCCCGCGGCTCACCCTTCAATACGTTGACAGGAACCTGGTCGTAGTCCGTAAATCGCTTCTCGACGAGCAGCATCCGCACGGTCCGGACATAAGTGGATCCGTTGAACCCCCAAAGCTTGATTTTGATGGACATCCCGTTTTCCAAGTTGGATTGCCACTCGACGAGAGAGTGGCGATGTTAGAAAAAGCACCGCATTCGCGCGCATTTTCTGTTCGGTCAATGCGCGCTTGTGGTCGACGCCTTAACGATAGTTAGACAGATCACAGGTCGTTGCGGGCCGGCTCGATGGTACACGGTTCGCGAGATAGATCGCGCCCGGCTTCTTCGGAGGCTCACATGCCTGTGGCTCGCGTGCCGGACTTGTCGACCGATGCGACGCTCTAGGACTTCGCGTGCTTCACGGTTACTACGACATCGCTTTGACTTGGCGCATCGATCGGCATCACCTGCATGTCGGCGCCCTGATTGCTCACGCACTTCATCTGGTCAAGCGCCCTGTTCGAGGTCGCGCAGGTTGAGCAGGTCACCGTCGCGCGCCGCAATGCCGTTTTCCATGTGCCGCGCGTGGGCTCATCGCCGACCCACCCAAGTCGCATGCGGCCTGGAGCTTCGCAAAATCGCGGTCGGCAAGACACGACCCCGTAAGAGACATCCAACGTCGCGGCATCAACGTCCCTTCCCCGTTCCTTTTTGGACGCTCGATTGAATTACATTTGTTGGTGATCGACGCAGTCACGGCTGGGCGAATGGGTTTCTCGACAGTTGCCCTCTCGTCGGGCCGTGCGCGCGCGGACAAATCGCCGCAGCCTATTTCGGAAGCGGCGTTTCGCGGCGCTAGGGAAGTAATCGTGCTTCGGAACGTCGGACGGTGCTCCATCGATGAGCGCTCCAAACCCGCTGCGCGGGACTCATAGCCTCTTCGCCGGCGAAACGTCCGGGCGACTCTCCGCGAGCTCTTATCGCGAACTGGGCATCAGGCTTTAGTCCTGGCGTCATGAGACGGCCGGCAGTACCGCTCGAGAACATCTGCGTATCCGCGAAGCAGCCCAATGCAGCGGCGTTGCCCGCACAACAAACGGCGCGGACCCATATGACCAGCGCAATAGCGTCATCGCCGATCGCAGTCATCAGAAAGCCCGTTTTCAATGCGCCAGCGCTCGCGAGAGCACGCGGTCCGTGGCATTGCTCCTTTGATGAATCAACCGGGCCTCAGCCGACGACCCCGCTTTGCCACAAGCGGAATGTCGACTATCTTTATCTCAGCATCGGACGCGCCGAATCATAGAGGCAATCATGAAGGCACTTAACGTCGCGAGTCTGCTCGCCGTCGTGGGATGTGTAACGGTGATGCCGAACGTCTACGCGCAAGCCAACACCATGACAATGGCGTCGGTCCCGGTCGCCGGTGCAGGTAAAGCGACATCAGCGGACAAGAAGCTGGCTCGCGATGTACGAAAGGCGTTATCGAAAGCGCCCGGCTTCAGTGTGTCGAACGTGTTCGTCATGGCGCGCGGTGGCGTCGTGACGCTAACGGGCAGCGTGTCGGACGGCCTTCAAATCCAGCAGGCTTCGGAGGTCGCAATGGGCGTGCCGGGTGTGACGTCGGTGAGTAACCACCTGACAATGTACACGAAGGGCTATTGATGCCCGGAACCGGCTGCTGAAGAGATGCCATGCGTTAGCACACGCGGGTTCTGGCGCGAGCGCCGCTGTTCGAAAACAGCTGACCCGATTCGCTCACGGATTTTGCTGCTCGCCGCCGCACCTCAGTACTCAGGCTGCCTCGCTCACCGGAGTGAGACGTGACATGAAGAACTTAGCGAACACGTCGCCAACCCTCCTCGCGTTGACATTGTCACTCGCAGGTTGCGTCGCGGGCGGAGCGACGACGCCAGATGGAAGTTCGCATCTGAGCGCAATGCAGTGTAGCGACCTGACCGCTCTCAAGAACAACGGAAGTCTCTACACCTGAGCGCAACCAGAGCGAATTGGCTGCGTTGAGGGCGGCAGGTTACGACCCGCTTCGGTTCGATCCGTACTATCCGACCAATCTCCAGGCGGCGCAGCGCCAGGTAGATCGCTGGTACCAGCAGGAATGCCCGCAGGGGAGGCCGCGATAAGACGCAGCATCCCGCCGGCTTGCGTCTGCCACTCGGCGAACGGGTGACGCGTTTATCACGCGACCCGCAAAGCTGCACATTTCAAAGCGACATCTACTATTACAACGTGACGACGCAAACCGTGGCTTACATCGACGTGTCTCGATGTCCATCCGTGGCGCTTTGAGCCTCACGGCCTGCGCGGTCGCGTGAGACGCAGCCCTTTTACATCGAGTACCCGCGGCCGCGCATACAGGCGGAATATGCCTGATCGAATGCGGCCATTGCATTCTGGCTCTGGGCCTGGGCCGAGGCCTGCGCGTTGCGCTGATTGTGGCGCGCGCGTATGCCGCCTGCCACCGTTCCGACCACGGCGCCTGCAGCAGCACCTTTGCCCGCGTCGCCGGCGATCGCGCCCAAAAGGGCCCCGCCCGCTGCGCCGCGAGCAGCGCCGCCAACCCGCTCTCCGCCGCCCACGGCAGGCCCCGATGGAGGCGCCGTTGTCGCCACGGTTGCCGGATCAACGCCTGTGTTCGACCGGGCCCAGGACGCACATGCCGCATGGTCCTGTTGCTGATGTTGCGGACTTTGGCCTTTGGCCGGATAGGCGACAGGTTGTGCCTCGACGACTAACTGGCAGGATAAGAGTGCAGCGGCAGTAGCATAGATTGCATGCCTGGTGACAGGTTGCATGAGCCCCCTTTTTCTGGTGCGCTCTCATTCAGTCTATTCGCTGCAAAGCGCAACACAAGTTTTGACGCTTCTCGTCATGTCCACGTTCGACGCCCCTTTCTGATGGTGCCGGTCCGCCGTCGACGGCTCTTGCAACATTTGGCGTCCTGCTCAATTCTCGCAACCGGCATCGTGTCTCGGCCAGTACTCACTGGAATCGGCCGCCTTTTCTGCAAGCCGTACAAGTTCCGGCAGCGAAGATGCTCCCATTTTTTGCATGACATTTGCACGATGGACCTTGATGGTCTTTTCGCCCACGCCCAGTTCGTGCGCGATCTGTTTATTTCGAAGCCCTGCAACGACCAAGTCCATAACTTGCCGCTCGCGGAGCGTCAAACTGTATATTCGCCCGAATATGTCAAACATTTCCCGCTTCATGTCATTCATTTGGACCGAGAGTTGCAACGCTTGCGCAATTGCTCGTAGCAGATCAGTATCCCGCACCGGTTTGGTCAGAAAATCAGTCGCTCCCGCACGGATGGCCTCAACGGTCATTGCGATGTTGCCATGTCCCGTGACAAAGATAATCGGCAACTCTTTTTTCACCCGACGCTGCAATTCAATTCCATTGAGGTCGGGAAGCTGAACATCCAGCAGAACGCACGCCGGACATGACGGGACGGATGTGCGTTCGAGAAACGCGCCAGCAGAGTCGTAGACTTCGGCCTGATAGCCCGCTGAGCGGATGAGTCGTGCGAAAGCCCGACTCACACACAGCTCGTCTTCCGCAACGAATACGATTGGACTGGATTCGCTCATGATGTTTGCGATACGCCGCAGCGGCACCTCGATCTCGAAAACATTCAATTCGCTGCGCAACGCTGACCTGCAAGCACTAGTCTATCCACGCCGCACGTACATATCGAGCTTTTCGCCCGCTTTAGCGAACCGACTAATTGCTCCATATAACACCCCTGAAGAGTCTGAAGTAGTTCGCATCGCGTCGGGGATGGTAGCCTGGATAAATAGGACGCAGCGCACAGGATCGCGCTATTTAGTCGTTATCCGAAGGATCGAGAAACCGCGGTAGCGTTGTCGATTGAAGGAGGCAGGCCAGTCACAAAGCGCAATGAATGTCCTACCATCCTATTAAGGTGACGCAAAGAAGGAGCGGCCATGTCACTGCGCAACCGCCAGTGGTCTATATCCATGTGCATCTTGCTGATCACCGCCCTGACGTCGGCGGCATGCGTCACGCAGTCTCAAACGCCAATTCCAGATACCACGCAGAATGCGGTTCCCCCTGCGATTCCTGATTCGGCTTCGTCGCAGCCCGCGCCTTTCAAGCCGGAAGAGATTGAAGCACTGGTCGCGCCGATCGCGCTTTACCCGGATTCCGTGCTCGCGCAGGTTCTAATGGCCTCGACCTATCCGCTGGAAATCGTCAATGCCGCGCGTTGGGTCAAGGCCAATCCGAACATCAAGGGCGATGCCGCAGTAAAAGCCGTCCAGAATCAACCATGGGACGTCAGCGTGAAATCGCTGGTCGCGTTTCCGCAGATACTTGAGCCGATGAACGACAAGCTCGACTGGACCCAGAAGCTCGGCGACGCTTTCCTCGCGCAGGAAAAGGATGTGCTGGCCGCGGTGCAGCGATTGCGGGCGCGCGCGAAAGACGCGGGCAACCTCAAGTCGAACGAGCAGCAGAATGTAATTGTCGAGCCGGCGCCTGCGGCGGCGGCGGGGGCGGAAAGCGCCCAGACTATAGTCATCGAACCCGCCAATCCGCAGATGATCTACGTGCCGGCCTATAACCCGACCGTCGTCTACGGCGCATGGGGCTATCCCACCTATCCGCCGTATTACTGGGCTCCGTATCCGACCTACTATCCGGGCGCGGCGCTCGCAACCGGTTTCGCATGGGGAATCGGCCTTGCAGCTGCCGGGGCGATTTACAGCAACTGCAACTGGGGCGGCGGCGACGTCAACATCAATGTGGACAAGGCTGCGAACATCGACCGCAACTTCGACCGCAGCAAGGTGCAGCGTAACGGTAACCGCTGGCAGCATGATGCGGGCCATCGCCAGGGCGTTGCGTATCGCGACAACACCACGCGCCAAAAATATGCGGGCAGCGTTGCAGGCGCGGATGCGCGTTCGCAATATCGCGGTCGCAATACCAGTGGGAGCGATCGCGCCGTGGCGGATCGTTCCGGGATGGGCAACCGCCCTGACGGCGGGGGTGTCAGCCACGCCAGCGACCGCACAGGCGGGGGATACAGTGGAGGCGGGCGCGACAACGCATTTCAGGGTGTCGGTGCGGGCCAGGCTTCACAGCGTAATGCCGACCGCGGACGGTCAAGCATGCAGGGCTCGAGTTTCAACCGGCCGAGCGGCGGTGGCGGAATGCGCGGCGGCGGCGGTGGAATGCGCGGCGGCAGGCGCTAGGAGACGATGGCATGAAGCTTCGGATATCTTTCGGCATGCTGTGCGCGAGACTCACGGACACGCTTCGCGTGTTCCTTGCCGCATGTGCACTCGGCGCAATGACGATATCCGCCGCTCACGCGGAAAAAGCCTTCAGTACTCCGGAAGCGGCGATGGACGCGTTCGGCGATGCGGTCATCGACAACAACGAATCGGCGCTGCAATCGATTTTCGGCCGCGACTTTCGCCAGCTGATTCCGCCGGTCAACGCCGAGGTGCGCAGCCGCT
>Ga0310811_10008273_pt1 | contig 13374 bp, 15 predicted proteins | sample YCmetagenome_FD_207642 | JGI IMG/M metagenome (GOLD analysis project Ga0310811, IMG submission 207642) | Soil microbial communities from experimental microcosm in Duke University, North Carolina, United States - YC | ecosystem: Engineered > Artificial ecosystem > Soil microcosm > Unclassified ...
CGCCGATTCCTTGATCCCGATCACAAGCAACGTCGTGACGATCGCGATGATGATGACCGCGGGAAGATTGAATATCGCCGCGACCTGCGTGCCGTCGTGACACGTCACCAGCGTGCCGCGTGCAGCCGACAGCGTGCAGGGGATGTTGATGCCGATGTCATGCAAGAAGGAGACGACATAGCCGGACCAGCCGATTGCGACGGTCACAGCGCCGAGCGCGTACTCGAGGATCAGGTCCCAGCCGATGATCCAGGCGATGAGCTCTCCGAGGGTCGCGTACCCGTAGGTGTACGCGCTGCCCGCCATCGGCACGAGGGATGCGAATTCCGAATAGCACAGCGCCGCGAAGATCGACGCTACGCCGGCCAGCACGAACGACAGCACGACGGCGGGGCCGGCATTGAGCGCGGCGACGGTGCCGGTGAGAACGAAGATCCCGGTCCCGATGATCGCGCCGATGCCGAGCATCGTCAGGTTCAACGCACCGAGGGCGCGTTTCAGGCTATGGTCGCTAAGGGCCTCAGCCTGAAGCTCCGTGACGCTTTTGCGACGGAACAGATTCATGCAAAACTCCGTGCAGGGGACGTGACGAATCGACGGTGCAGAACGCCACAACGTTCGCCGGGGACGTCGTTCTGTCAATAGAGCCGACGTTAGAGACTGTAGTTCGGAGCTTCTCGCGTAATGACCACGTCGTGCGGATGCGACTCGCGGAGTCCGGCGCTCGTAATCCGGATGAACTCGGTCTCCGTGCGCAGCGCCGTGATGTCGCAGACACCGCAGTACCCCATGCCGCTGCGCAGGCCGCCGACCATCTGGAAGACGACGTCGGCCACCGGTCCGCGATACGGCACGCGTCCTTCGATACCCTCGGGCACGAGTTTCTGCAACGAGACCTCGCCCTCCTGGAAGTAGCGGTCCGCCGAGCCTTCCTCCATTGCGGAGAGGCTGCCCATGCCGCGGATGACCTTGAAGCGGCGGCCTTCCAGCAGGAACGATTCGCCCGGACTCTCCTCCGTCCCCGCCAGCATCGAGCCCATCATGACGCTTTCGGCGCCCGCGGCGAGGGCTTTCACGGCGTCGCCCGAATACTTGATGCCGCCATCGGCGATGATCGGGATGTCGCCCGCCGCCGCCCCCCGCACCGCGTCGACGATCGCCGTGATCTGCGGGACGCCGATGCCGGTGACGACGCGCGTCGTGCAGATCGACCCGGGACCGACGCCCACCTTCACCGCATCCACGCCGCGCTCGACGAGCGCCTTCGCGCCGCTCTCGGTCGCCACATTGCCCGCCACGAGCTGCGCATCGGGGAACGCCTCGCGCAGGCACGCGACGGTGTCGAGCACGCCCTGGCTGTGGCCGTGCGCCGAGTCGACGACGATCACGTCGCAGCCGGCATCGACGAGCGCCTGCGCGCGGGCACGCGCGTCGGGCGTTCCGCCGACCGCGGCCGCAACACGCAGCCGTCCATGTTGATCTTTATTGGAGTCGGGGTATTGGCGGCGCTTGAAGATGTCTTTGATGGTGATGAGGCCTTTGAGGAGTCCCTGCTTATCGACGACCGGCAGCTTCTCGATGCGGTGCTTGGCCAGCAGTCGCTCCGCCTCGTCCAGCGTGGTGCCGATCGGCGCGGTGACCAGCTTGTCCTTCGTCATGACGTCGCGGATCGGCCGGTCGAGCTCGCGCTCGAACTGCAGGTCGCGATTGGTAATGATGCCGACCAGCTTGCCCGCGCCATCGACGATCGGGACGCCCGAAATCTTGAAGCGCACCATCAGCTGGTGCGCTTCGCGCAGCGGCCGGTCCGGGCCGAGGGTAATCGGGTTCATGATCATGCCCGACTCGCTGCGCTTCACGCGATCGACCTCGGCGGCCTGGCGGTCGATCGACATGTTCTTGTGAATGACGCCGATACCGCCCAGCCGCGCCATGGCGATCGCCATGTCCGACTCGGTGACCGTGTCCATGGCAGCGGAGACGATCGGGATGCTGAGCGGAATGGCGCGCGTGAAGCGGCTGGCGACTTTGACGTTGCGGGGATGTACCGTCGAGTGACGGGGCACGAGCAGGACGTCGTCGAAGGTCAGGGCGACGTCGGGTCGGAAGGTTCCCATGGCGGAAGTTACTGGGGGGGCTTGGTTTCCTCAACCGGCTTTTCGGGAGCCGGGCTCGGTGCCGGCGTGGGTTTGCGCTTCGCTTCTTCGACCGCCGCTTTCCCAGCCGCCACGACGCCCTCGAAGAACTTCCCTGCTTTCCCCACCGCGTCCATCGTGCCGCGAATGATCGTGACAGGCACTCGGCCCGCGCGCATCGTGTCTTCCAACGTTTCCGCGACTTTCTGAAACGCCGGGGCGCCGGCCGACCGCTGGGAATACTTCGACTCGAGAAACTCGATGTAGTCGAGCACTTGATACGCTTGCTCGTCCGGCATCACGTCAAGCTTGCGCCGGATGCGCTCGTTCAGGACGTCGTTCACGGCGAGGTACTCCCTCCCTCTAACGAAATCAGATCGACGATGGGGTTGCCCAGGTAACGGCTACGGCCGTTGCGAACACGCGCGGTGATCGTCATGGCGGAGAGCGGCGTGAGCGCGCGAAACGCGGGCAGCTTGATGTCGGGGATAACCACGTAGACGAAGCCGCGCTCGGGCAGCGGCCCGCGTGCCAGCACGTAGCTCGACCCCGCGGGAATGTCGGGACGCAACTCATCGGCCTTTTGGATCGCAATGAATTCGAGATTCCAACGCAGCACCTGTCCCGCGTAGCGCTGCGGCTCGGTGCGCAGCTCGGCAGCGGTGACGCCGATCATGACGCCGGCCGGCGCGACCTGCAGATCGCCGCCTTTGACCCAGCCTTCGTACTGCACGCGCGTCCATTCGCCGTTGCGGGACAGGACGCGGAGCGGCGTATCGGTCGCGATCGTCCCGGCCTCCGGGCCGTCCGGCGCGCGGTAGAGCGTCGTCATGCGCACTGGTTGAGCCCGGCTCGAATCGACGCCGGGGGGCCCCGGCGGCGGGCTCGCCCGGCTCGTGTCGTTCGCCTGGGAACTATCGGGCGCCGCCGTCCGCGTCGCGACGACGTCGGCAACGGGCGCCAGCGCGCTGCGTTGTACCCAGCCGTCGCGGGTCACGTGGACCCAGCGGCCCCCTTTGCCCGTATCGGCTGCGGCGCGCTTCAAGCCGAACCCCTGCGCCAGCTCGGCGACGAGCGGTCCCGCGGGCGCGGCCCGCAGATTCTCGTTCGGCGCGCGCGTCACCAGCAGATCGAAATCGGTCCGACTACTGGGCCCGACCGACGTCGCGAAGATCCAGCCGTCGAGGACCACGGGCAGCCAATCGTTCCGCGCCGCACCGGTGCCGGGCGTCAGCACGGCACCCTTCGCGAGCCGCGCAATGCGGCGGCCCGCGACGTCTTGATAGAACCAGGCGTTGTCGGCGGTGACGCGGTAGCGGGGAGTTTGGGACTCGGGCTGCGCGATGAACAGCCCCAGCGCGGCTAGTAGGCCGGGAACGATGTGGGTAACTTGCATCCCCTTCAATATGACAACGAGCCGCGGCAGACGCACCCCAGTCATTTTGATCGTGCTCGACGGATGGGGCTTTCGCCCCGGCCGCGACGGCAACGCCATCGAGCTGGGTAAGACGCCGGTATGGCACAAGCTCTGGGAAAGCCGCTCGCGCACGCTGCTCGAAGCCTCGGGGTTGGCCGTCGGTCTTCCCGAAGGACAGATCGGGAATAGCGAAGTCGGCCACCTGAACCTCGGCGCCGGCCGAGTGGTCGCGCAGGATATCGTGCGGATCTCGCAGTCGATCGAGAAGGGCGAGTTCTTCCAAATTCCCGCGCTGGTCGAGCTGTGCACCGAGACCAAACGCCGTCGGGGCACGCTGCACATCATGGGCCTCATCGGGACGGGCGGCGTTCATGCGCTCGACAAGCACCTGCTCGCCGCGGTCGAGCTCGGCCGCCGCCACGACCTGCCTATCGCGATTCACGCGTGGCTCGACGGGCGCGACACGCCGCCGAAGTCCGCGCTTGGATTCATGGAGGAGCTGCTACAGACCGTCGGCCCGTCTGCCCGTCCGCCCGTCTCGACCGTTACCGGCCGCTATTACGCGATGGACCGCGATAAGCGCTGGGATCGGACGAAGCTGGCGTACGACGCCATGGTGAAGGGCGTGGGCACGAAAGCGCCCGATCCGTTGGCCGCGATCAAGCAGGCTTATGCCGCCGGCGTGACCGATGAGTTCGTGAAGCCGTTCGTGATCGACGGCGCGCCGCTCATCAAGGACGGCGACGGCATCTTCTGTTTCAACTATCGCGCCGATCGCATGCGCCAGATCGTGCGCGCGCTCGCGTTCCCGGGGTTCGACGGCTTCGATACCGGCAAGCGACCAGAGGTGCGGCTCGTGACGATGACGCGCTACGAGGAGGCGCTGCCGTTCCCTGCCGCGTTCGAGCCGGTCGTCCTCTCGCGGATCGTCGCCGAAGTGCTGTCGGACCATGGAAAGACGATGTTTCGCACGGCGGAGACGGAGAAGTACGCCCACGTCACGTACTTCTTCAACGGCGGCTACGAGCCGCCATATAAAGGAGAGGAGCGCCTGCTCGTGCCGTCGCAGAAGGTCGCGACCTACGATTTGATGCCCGAGATGAGCGCGCCCGGTGTGACCGACGTGCTGTGCACGGCCATCGCCGACAAGACGCATGACTTCATTCTCTGCAACTACGCGAACGGCGACATGGTGGGGCATTCCGGCGTGCTGCCGGCGGCGGTGAAAGCGGTGGAAACGGTCGATGTCTGCCTTCAGCGCGTGCTCGCGACGGCGGACCAGGCGAAGGCAACAGTCCTCGTGACGGCGGATCACGGTAACTGCGAGCTGATGATCGACCCGGCGACCGGTGGGCCGCACACCGCACACACCACGAATCCCGTTCCATTTGTCATCGTCGGGGAGGGCGCCCCCGATCGCCCGCTCCGCGGGACCGGCTCGCTTCGCGACGTGGGTCCGACGATCTTGCAGCTCATGGGAATCGAGCCGCCGAAGGAAATGACGGGACGTGACTTGAGAGAGGTGGACTGATGACTGGACGGTTTGAATGTTGGAACGTTGGAAGGTGGATCGTCCTGGGAGTGTTTCTTTCCAACATTCCAACCGCCCCCCTTTCCGCCCAGGTCGGCCACGACCCGTTCAACTCCCCGTATCACGACATCCCACTGCATCCGGCATTTTTCGTGTTCGGCGGCCATCTCTCCCACGACCGCGGCCGCACGGGCGCGGGGCCAAGCAACGCGTCGACGTACGCCGCGCGCTACGAGATTCCTGCCGGGCATTCGATGGGTTTTCAGTTCACGCTCGCCTATCTCAAGGGTGACCGCTTCATTCTCGACCCGCGCGCGGACTCGACGTCGCCGTATCGCAAGCAGGGACCCTTCCCAACCAAGCTCGGGATGGCGGAAGTCGGTCTCCAGCTGCGTCTGACGGGCGGCAAAACCTGGCATGGGTTCGCGCCCTATGTCGGCACCGGACTCGGCCTGATGTTCGACCTCAATTCTCCCGGCGACACGACCCTGAGCGGTTATCACTTCGGCACCAAGATTTCCCTCGCGGGATCGACGGGCGTCCGCTGGTACGCGAGCCGCCACCTCGTCGTGAACGCGGACCTGCGCGCGCACATGTGGCGTCTCAAGTATCCGCTCTCGTTCCACGTGCCGGCGCCGGACAACTCGCAGATCGTGCCGCCGAACCAGCCGTTGTCGGATTGGACGGCACACCCGTGGGTCAGCATTGGCCTTGGATGGATTTTCTAGGCGAGGGGTTCCGGCGGGCCTGGGTCTTACTGAGTCTGGGTGATTCCGAAGTCTACGGAATCGCGGCGTTAACGCTCAAAGTCGCGGCCCTCGCGACCATCATTTCCTGCGCGGCCGGTCTGCCGCTCGGTTACTTTCTCGCGACGCGCCGCTTCTGGGGTCGCCGGGCCGCGCTCACCGTCGTCAATACCGCGCTCGCGTTTCCCACCGTCGTCGTCGGTCTCCTGCTGTACGGCCTGCTCTCGCGCCAGGGACCGCTCGGCGGCCTCGGCTGGCTGTATACCTGGCAGGCCATCGTCCTCGGCGACGTCATTCTCGCGCTGCCGATCGCTGCCGCGCTGTCTGCGGCGGCGATTCAAGGGGTGGACGCGCGGATCCGCCGCACCGCTGAAACGCTCGGCGCCGGGCGCTGGCGCACCGCGTGGACGGTGGCGCGCGAAGCGCGCTTCGCGCTCGCCGCCGTGCTTACCGCCGCGTTCGGCCAATGCGTCGCCGAGATCGGCGCGGCGATGATCGTCGGCGGCAACATCCGCGGCTCGACCCGCACGCTGACGACGGCCGTCGCACTCTATACGTCGCAAGGCGACTTCGGCCTCGCGCTCGCGCTCGGCCTCGTGCTCGTGCTGCTGGCACTCGTCATCAACGTCGTGCTCCAGGTCCTCCAGGGACGCGGGCATGCTTGAGCTCCGCGACGTGCGCCATCGCTACGCAGGGCGCGTGGTCCTCGATCTGCCGCACTTCGCGCTGCCGCGCACCGGCATGGTCGCCGTCGTCGGGCATAATGGCGCCGGCAAGAGCACGCTCTTGCGACTGCTCGCGCTGCTCGAAGCACCCACGGAAGGCACGGTGCGGCTCGACGGGGCCGTCGTCCCACACCGCGTCCCCACGACACTGCGGCGGCGCGTCACGCTCGTCGAGCAGCGGCCGATGCTGTTTCGCGGCTCGGTGCGTGAGAATCTGGTTTACGGGCTACAGGTACGGGGAATGAGACGCGCCGCGATGAACGGGATAATCGCTGAGACGGTGGAGCGGTTGGGTCTCGCGCCGTTGCTCGAGCGACGGCGGCACGAGCTGTCCGAGGGAGAAATTCAGCGGGTCGCGGTGGCCCGCGCGCTGGCACTGAGAACCGACGTCTTGCTGCTGGACGAACCCGCCAGCTCGGCCGATCGCGCGGCGGCGGGGGCACTCTATCGCGCGCTCGCCGCGGAGCGAGTCGCCCGGCCGTTCGCCGTCTGCATCGCCTCACACCAGCTCGAGGACGCCTACCGCTGGGCGGATGACATCCGCGCGCTGGCCGACGGGCGGCTCTCGCCCGTGACGCCGGAGAATTTGTTTCGCGTCGAGCTGCCCCCCGGCGAGGGGTTGAAGAGCGTGCGCGTCGGCACGATCGACATCGTCGTCATGACGGATCGCGTCGGATCCGCGGTGCTCGCGGTGCCGGCCACCGACATGTTCGTGAGTCGCGAGCCGCTCGCGTCGTCGGCGCGAAACGTGTTCTCGGGTCGCGTAACCGGCATGGCGATCGAGCAGCGCGGCGCGGGCGTGCACGTGCGTGCCGACATGGGCGGCGTGGAGCTGGTGGCGGCGGTCACCGCGCAGGCCGCGAGGGAGTTAGCCCTCGCTCCGGGGAGCGCCGTGGTCTTCTCTTTCAAGGCCACCGCCGTCCAGGTATTCTAAGGAATGGCGATCGGTTACCTGACCAGGATCGTGGAATTCACTGCGACGCATCGCTTTCCCGAGACGCCGGAGTTCGCGGGCGCGACCAAGGCTCACAGTCACAACTACAAGTGCGCCGTGACCGTGAAAGGCTTCTTCGATCCGACCAAAGGCGGGGTCATGAGCCTGCCCGCGCTCAAGACGTTGCTGCAGCAGGAAATTGTGGCGCGCTTCGACGGCCGGCACATCAACGAGGACATCGCAGCCTTCGCCGGAACGTGGGTGGCGACCGGCGAGGCGCTGGCCCTCTACGTCTGGGAGCGCATCGTCGAACAGTTGCCCAAGGGCGTGACGTTGCACTGCGTGCGCATCGAGGAGAGTCCCCATCACTACTCCGAATACCGCGGCGAAACGTAGCGGTCGGATGCAGGCCGACTCGGCCGTCGTCGAGGAATGGCCGGTCTGGCTCGAGGTCAACGGCGAGCCCGCGGTCACCTGGATGTGCACGCCCGATCAGCTCGAGGAGCTTGCCGTCGGCTGGCTGCACGGCGAGGGCTACATCGCCACGCTCGACGACCTTGTGCAGCTCCGGCCCTGCGCCCCCGATCTCGGTTTCTGGGCGGACGTTCGGCCCGAGCGCGTCGCGCTGGTCAAGGGCGAAAACCGCAAGCGCGTGCTCGCGTCCGGGTGCGGCGCCGTGACCACGCTCCTGGCCGATCCAGCGACCGCGATGCGCGTGCCGGCGCGGGGCGACCCCCCGGCCGTGGAGCAGCTCCGCACACTCTTCAAACAGTTGTTCGCCCGCGGCGCGCGCTACAATGAGACTGGCGGCATTCACGCCGCGGCGCTCACCGACGGCAACGCACTGCTGTTTCACGCCGAGGACATCGGACGACACAACGCGGTGGACAAGGTCATCGGAGCGGCAGTGCTGGCGCGCACCCCGCTCGCGGGGCGTGGACTGCTCGTCACCGGCCGGATCTCCGCCGAGCTCGCGTTCAAGGCGTCGCGCGCGGGCGTTGCGTGGGTGGCGACGCCGAGTGTGCCCTCGACGCTCGCGGTGACGATCGCCGAGCGCTCCGGGATGGTGCTCGTGGGGCGCGCGGTGAGCGGTACACCCCACGTGCATCGGCCCGAGTGAGTATGCCGACTGAAGACCGGCTCCGCGCGCTGCTGCGCGAGGCGCGCACCATCGCGGTCGTGGGGCTGTCGCCCAAGCCGATGCGCCCGAGTCATTCAGTCTCGAAGTATCTCCAGAGCGCCGGCTATCACATCGTGCCCATCAACCCCGGACACGACGAGATCCTGGGAGAGAAGAGCTACGCCACGCTAACCGACGCCGCCCGCAACCACACGATCGACATCGTCGACGTCTTCCGGCGCAGCGAGCTCGTGGGGCCCGTCGTCGATGAAGCGATCGCGCTGGCGCACCGGCCGAAGCTGATCTGGCTGCAGCAGGGCGTCGTCGACACCGCGGCGGCGCAACGCGCCGAGGCCGCGGGCATCGCGTTCGTGATGGACCACTGCATCGCGGTCGAACACCGCCACCTCGAGGTCTAATGCGACATGTCACGTTGGGACTGTTTGCACTCGCCGTCGTCGTTACGCCGCTCGCCGCGCAACGCGGCGAGCAACCGAACATCGTGCTGACGATTTTTGCGGGCGCGGGCACGGGTCACGGTCTCTGGACGATCGCCAAGCAGCCGCTCCAGGTTCTCGGCACGTCGGAGTACGACACGCTGCGCCTGTCGCAGGGCGTCACCTCGAGCATCATCGTGGGGCTGGCGGCTACCTACTTCCCCTCTCCGCACTTCGGGCTCCACGGAGAGATCTCGTACGTCGGACTGCCGGTCGACGGGTCGTGCACCGGCGTCTTCTACAACCCCGACTTCGACAACAAGAACCAGCAAACGTGCGACGACATCCAGCGCAGCGGCTCGGACGGCGGCTCGATCGCGCTGTTCGTGGGCGCGACGCTGCGCGCCGCGCCGCGCGGATCGTTTAGCCCGTACGCGCGCCTGAACGTCGGCATCATCAACGAGACGCGGAGCACGATCGAGATGTCCGGGACGTTCATCGCCACGAGCTCCGTCGGCGTACGGGAAGTGCTCACCGACCCGAAGCCGCGGCACGCGGCGTCGATGTTCGGCGCAGCGGTGGGCTTCACCCGCCCCATCAGCCCCGGCTATCAATTTCGCTGGGAGATGAGCGACCTGGTGGTGTCGATGAGCCGCGCGACGGGAATCGGGATTTTGACGGCGGGCGCCGGCGCTATTCCACCGACCGCCTCGAAATTCTACCATCATTTCTCATTGAAGCTCGGTCTCGACGTGGTGCTGGAGAAGAAACGCGGCCGCCGCTATTGACGTGACCGGCGCGGTGCTCGCCGGCGGCGCGGCCCGCCGCTACGGCGGGCAACCGAAAGGCCTGCTCACCATCGGCGGCCGCCGCATTCTCGATCGCGTCGTCGACCTGCTCGGTGCAGTGACCGGCCGGGAGCCCGTGCTGATCGCCAATGCAGCGGACGCAGCCACGTGGCGGCCAGACCTGCACACCATCCCCGACGCTCGGCCTGGACTCGGCACGCTGGGCGGCATTTTCACGGCGGTCACCGCAGCCGCCGGGCGCCGCACGCTGTGCCTCGCGTGGGACATGCCGTTCCTTCCGGCGGAGCTGCTGCGTGCCCTGCTGGCGAAAGCCGCCTCGGGGTCGTTCGACGCCGTGCTGCCCGAGAGCGAAGGACGGCGCGGCCTCGAGCCGCTGTGCGCGGTGTACGGACCGGCATGCGCTCCGGCCATCGCGCGCCGGCTCGATCAGGGCGATCTCAAGGCGATCGCCTTCCACCCGGACGTACGGGTCGGTATCCTCCCGCTCGCCGAGGTGCAGCGGTTCGGCGACCCCGCCGAGCTGTTCTTCAACGTGAACACGCCGGACGACCTGGCGCGGGCGGAGGCGATCTGGCAGCGACGCGGATGATCTCCGTCATCGGCCTCAAGGACGCCGGGAAGACGACGTTTCTCGTCGCGCTCGCCGCCGAGCTGGCCCGCCGCAAGCTCCGCGTGATGACGATCAAGCACGGCACCCATACACCCGACATGGATCAGCAGGGCAAGGACACGTGGCGACACTGGCACGAAGGGAAGGCCGAGCGCGTCCTCATGGAGTCGCCGGGACAGCGCGTGTTGTTCGAGCGCACGGAGGTCGAATCCGATCCGATTACGCTCGCGCGCCGTTTTCTCGACGGCGCCGACATCGTGCTGGTCGAGGGGTTCAAGCGCGCGCCACTGCCCAAGATCGAGATCTATCGCATGATCGCCGGCCCGAAGCCGCTGTTCGATCCGGCGATGCACGATCCCGCGCAGTGGATTGCGATGCTGACCGACGATCGGCAGTACCGCGCACCGTTCCCCGTGTTTCGGTTCAGCGACACCGCGTGGCTCCAGACGATCGCGAACCTCGCCTGGGATCGCGCCCTGGTGCTGTCGTGACGCCGGCCGAAGCGGCGCAGATCATGCTCGAGCACGTGCGGGCACTTCCGGCCGTGCGCGTGCCGCTGCGGGCCGCGCTCGACACCGTGCTCGCCGAGGACGTGAGCAGCCCGATCGACTTGCCGCCGTGGGACAACTCGGCGATGGACGGCTACGCGCTGCGCAGCGCCGACCTCGAGCACGGCACGAGCGAATTCACGGTCATCGAGACGATTCCAGCGGGCCAGTTTCCGACGCGGCCGATCGGCCCCAGCCAGGCGACGCGCATCTTCACCGGCGCGCCGTTGCCCCAGGGCGCGGACAGCGTGATCCGCCAGGAGGACACGGAGCTGCCCGACGCCGGACGGGTGATCGTTCGCAATCCGCGCGATGCGCGGAAGAACGTCCGCCGCCGTGGTGAGGACATCGCGAGTGGCACGGTGGTCCTCCGCGCCGGGGCAGCGCTCGGTCCGGCACAGCTCGGCGTCCTCGCGTCGATCGCGCACGACACGGTGAGCGTGCATCGCACACCGCGCGTCGCGTTCATGGGCTCGGGCGAAGAGATCGTGGATCTCGATCGCAAAGCCGAGATCCTCGCGGGCACCAAGATCGCGACGTCGAACAGCTACACGCTGGATGCGATGATTCGCCGCGCGGGAGCGGAGCCCGTCAATCTCGGCGTCGCACGCGATACCAAGGAGAGCCTGCGCGAGCATCTGCGCGGCGCGGCCGGCAACGATCTCCTGGTCACGACCGCCGGTGTGAGTGTCGGCGAGCACGATCTCGTGCGCGACGTGCTGGCGGAGCTGGGCGGCGAGATGAAGCTGTGGCGCATCGCGATGCGTCCGGGCGCACCGGTCGGGTTCGGCGTGATTGGAGGCGTCCCGTGGATCGGCCTGCCGGGCAATCCCGTGAGCACGATGGTGACGTTCGAGCTGTTCGTGCGGCCGGTGATTCGGCGGCTCGAGGGCCACGGGCTGCCGTTTCGTCGGACCGTGCGCGTCGAGCTCCGCGAGCGGATCGCGCTTGGGCCCAAGCTGCGGCACTACCTCCGCGCCGTCGTCACAGAGGACGGCGCCCGTTTGACAGGGCCGCAGGGGTCTGGCATTCTCACCAGTATGGTGCTGGCGAACGCCCTGCTGATCATCCCCGCCGACCGCCCCGAAGTCCCGGCGGGTGCGGAGCTCGACGCCCTGCTGCTCGACGATCCTCGGCATGTGGCGGAGCCTCCCTACTGATGATTGCCTCCCCGACGCTGCGGCGCTCTCTGCGGATCGCGGGCTATGCGCTCCTGATCCTGTTTGTCTATTGGGTGAACTCGATCACCCCGCCCGACGCGCGGCTGGGAATTCTGTACGTGATTCCGGTGCTGCTGATCACCTGGACCGAAGGAGTCCTCTGGGGGGTCGCGGTTGGGCTCGCGTCCATCGTGTTGCGTGAAGCGGTGGCCTGGCAGCAGATGCCCGTGGACACGCCGGCCGTGTGGCGGATCGCCAATGGACTCGCGTACGTCGCGGTCGTGAGCGTCGCGATGGCCGGGCTCCAGAGGTTGCGCCGCAGCCAGGCGGAGCTCGCGAAGCTGGTCATTCAGGACCAGCTGACCAACGTGCTGAACGCCCGCGCGTTTGCCGATCGGCTCGCCCAGGAGCTCGACCGCAACCGGCGCTACCCGCATCCGCTCTCGCTGCTCTACATGGATCTCGACAACTTCAAGGTGATCAACGACACGCACGGGCATCAGACGGGTGACGCGGTGCTGCGCCTCGTCGCCGACGCAATGCGGAGCTCCGTGCGCCAGGCGGATGTCGTCGGACGCCTGGGTGGCGACGAATTCGCCGTGCTGTTGCCCGAGACCGATGCGCAGCTCGCCGATACGGCGGCGAAACGGCTGGTCGCCGGGCTGCGCAACGTGTTCAAGGGCACGCCCAGCGTGACGGCGAGCATCGGCGTCGTGTCGTGCAGCGCCACCGACGCGAGCACGGACGATCTGCTGCGCCGTGCCGATCAGGCGATGTACGACGCCAAACGGATGGGGAAGGATCGCGTGGTGCAGGTCGCGCTTTGAACCAGCGCGTGATGGAGCTGTTGCTGATCTTCACGTCGATTTTCTTCATCGTCGATCCCTTCGCCGTGATTCCCACCTTCCTCGCCATGACGGTCCGCGACTCTCCCGACCAGCGGCGCGTGCTTGCGCGCCGCGGCGCGTGGACGTGCGCCATCACGCTGATCGCGTTCGCGCTTGGCGGCAGCATGATCTTCAAGATCTTCGGCATCACGATCGGAGCGTTCAAGATCGCGGGCGGCGTATTGATCGGGTTGAACGCGCTCGACATGGTACAGGCGCGGCGCAGCCAGCAGCGGGAGACCCCGGTCGAGACGGCGGAAGGAATTCAAAAGGACGACATCGGAATCATGCCGCTCGGCGTTCCGATGCTTGCTG
>Ga0310811_10008274_pt1 | contig 13374 bp, 16 predicted proteins | sample YCmetagenome_FD_207642 | JGI IMG/M metagenome (GOLD analysis project Ga0310811, IMG submission 207642) | Soil microbial communities from experimental microcosm in Duke University, North Carolina, United States - YC | ecosystem: Engineered > Artificial ecosystem > Soil microcosm > Unclassified ...
TCGGATTGGCCGCGCAACTGGCCGAAGGCGCCGGTCTGCCATTGCCACTATTGGAAGCGACCAACAGCGCCTGGTCGCAAGCCGAGGCCCGGCTGGGCTATGGCGCCGATCACAGCGCGATCATCAAGTGGCTGGAAACCCTTGTCGTGGACACGCCGAAAAAGCTCGACGATCCTGCGGATCAATCCGCGAAATAATTGCAAAAGCCCCAGGGGCTGACCGGTCCCTCGACGATGATGCAATCGAAGGGGGCCAGATAGAAATGACACAGCGAACAGTTCTGTGCGCTCGCATCGGGCTTGTCGATATAACCCGCGACCTTCTTGCTCGCCTTTGCGATCTTGGGCTTGGTCTGCGCATGAGCGCTGCCCGCGGCTGCCGCCGACAGGGCAATCAGCCGGCGGCGCGTGATGCACCGCGATAGCTTGGGTGCATCACACGTCATGGCGATCGCTTAAGGACACTTGCCTTTCGCCAGCTTCATGGCCTCATCATCCTTGGCCGCGATCACGACGTTCATGATCTCGTCGCCACTTGTGTCATGGATGCAGCTCATCTTGTATTCGAACTTGCCGCCCTTGGCCGGCTTTTTCGACTGGATGGTGCAGGTCGAACAGGCGGCAGACGCCGCGGTGGGGATCAGGACGGCAGCGCCGACAACCAAAGCAACGACAGACGCGATCTTCATTTCAAAGCTCCCAGAGAGTCGAAAACCGGATAGGCGAAGGTAGACCAGCCGGCATGGGTGCCGCCAGAGTTCTGCCGGCCCTCAGTAAGATTATTGTTTTTCAGCAGGTTAGAAACCCAGTTCTCGCAGTTGCGAAGAGAGATCCGGGAAGAAATCCCGGTCCTGGCCTACCCCTGCCCCTGCCGTCTTGAGCTATAAGACGGGACCATCATGTCACTGAAATTCCGCGTCCTTGGCGCTATCGCCGCCCTCCTCGTCCTGTCGCTGCTGGCAGGTGTGGCCGTGCTTTCCGTGCATGCCCACTCGTTGATCGATCTGGAAGTCCGTACCGCCTTCAGCGGCGCGGCCCAGTCGGTGCGGGACACGCTGAGGTCCGATGTCGAGCATACCGTGACCCTGCGCGAAGTGGTCTCCAGCTTCCAGGGCCAGCGGCATGTCCGCGCCGCCCTGGTCAACGAAAACGGCAAGGTGATCGTGCAGTCCGAGATCGGCCGCCTGGCGGACCCGGCGCCGGCCTGGTTCGCGAAGCTGATGGCGCCCCAGACCTTGACCACCCGCATTCCCATCAACTTGCCGGGATACCCCTGCGTCGTGGTCCTGACCAGCGACCCTCGCAGCGAACTCGCGGAAGTCTGGGGACCGGTGCGGGATGCCTTTGTCATCATGCTGCTGTTCTGCGCCGCCACCATGGTGGTGGTATCGCTGGCGTTCGGTGCGGCTTTGCGCTTCCTTGGCCGCTTCCAGGCGGGCTTGCAGGCGATCTCGGATAGCCGTTACGACACGAGGCTCGACGTCAAAGGCCCGCCGGAATTTTCCCGCCTGGCACAGGGTTTCAATCACATGGCCCTGCAACTATCCCAATTTTCGCGAACCAACCGCCAGCTTTACGCCCAACTGCAAAGCGTGCAGGAGGAAGAGCGGACCGGCATAGCCCGTGACCTGCATGACGAAGTTGGGCCCTATCTGTTCGCACTCCAGGTCGATGCCAAGGCGATCGGAAAAATCGGCACGCCGGAAGCGGAGCGGCTGGGAGCGTCGGTGCGCGAGGCCGTCGTCCATATCCAGCGGCAGGTGCGCGATATCCTGCGCCAATTGCGTCCCGTCACCCAGCTGGAATTCGGATTGGAAGCGGCGGTCGGTGATCTCGCGGCTTTCTGGACACGCCGCAATCCGCAAATCCGCTTCGAACTGAATATCCACCTGCCGGTGGCGCCCGGCCGCCCCCAGGAAGAGGCGGCCTACCGCATCGTGCAGGAGAGCATCAGCAATGCGGTGCGCCATGGCCGCCCCGATGTCATTCAGGTCCACATCCGCTCGGATGCCGAACGGCTCAACGTGACGGTGCAGGACGATGGCGGCGGTATCGAAGGCAACGAAGAGGACGGCATCAGCCTGGGCCAGGCCGGGATTGCCGGCATGCGCGAGCGCGTCCTTGCCTTGAAAGGCATGCTCGACATCACCAGCGTTCCAGGCGGCGGCGTGCATCTGTCCGCGGTCTTCCCGCTTGCCCGGGAGCATGAACCGGCATGAACCAGCTTCTTGTCGTCGACGACCATGCCATCGTCCGCTCCGGTATCCGCCGGTTGCTGGGCGAGCGAACGGATATCCAGGTGCTGGAAGCGGCCAGCGGCGAGGAAGCGATGCAGGTGGTTCTGGACCGTCCCGTCAGCCTGATCGTGCTGGATCTCAATCTGCCCGGCCTGGGCGGGCTGGAACTGCTGCGGCGGCTGGTGCGCGCGGCCCCCAAAACACCCATCCTGGTCTTCTCGCAGCATGCCGAGGCGATCTACGCGACCAAGGCGCTGGAAGCCGGCGCGCGGGGCTTTGTCAGCAAGAACGCCATGCCGGAAGAGTTCCTGGAGGCGGTGGATGCCGTGCTGGCCGGCACCGTCGCCATCGAAAAGAGCGTCCAGCGCGAAATGGCGGTGCGCGACCTCGCCGAGGATGCCTATCTCAAGCCGCTGACCGAGCGCGATATCGAAATCCTGCGCCTGCTGGCGGCGGGAAACAGCCTCTCGGAGATCGCGGCGAAACTTGGCATCGCCTACAAGACCGTGGCGAACACCTTGAGCCGCATCAAGGAGAAACTTGGTGTCGGACAGACATCGGACCTGATCCGCATCGCCATCGGCCGCGGGCTCACTGACCTGGTGTAAGCATTCGGGAAAATTTCCCGCAGGCACTGACAACAGCAAGAGGAATTCTTCCCGATCAACGCGTTCGCTGCGTTTCCTTCTTTGCGGTGTTTGATTGCGCTCCTAGATTTCGATCTCACTGCTAACCAAGGAGACGCACATGTCCTGGAAGACCCCGCGCGTGATCGAAGTCGCCGTCGGCATGGAGATCAACTGCTACGCCTGCGCCGATATCTGACGTGCAATTGGGGATCGCAGGCGTGATGCAGGCGATCCCCTTTCCTTCCGGCATAACAACATGAAAATCCTGGTTCTGGGCGCCGCCGCAGGCGGCGGCTTTCCGCAATGGAACAGCAACGATAGGGCGGCCCGGCGGGTCCGCGCCGGCGAACTCCGGCCCATGACCCAATCCTCGATCGCGGTGAGCGCGGATGGCCGCAGATGGGTCCTGTTCAACGCCTCACCCGATTTGCGCCAGCAGATCAACGACAATCGCGCACTGCAGCCGGGACCGGATGACGGGCTGCGCGCCAGCCCCCTGGCCGCTATGGTGCTGACCAATGCCGATGTCGATCATGTCGCCGGGCTGCTGAATCTGCGCGAAGGCCAGAGGCTGGCGCTTTATGGCCATCCGCGCGTACTCGAGGTTCTGGCCCGCAACAGCATCTTCAATGTCCTCTCGCCGCTCTTTGTGGACCGCCGGCCGCTTCATGCCGGACATTGGGAGCATATTGCGGATCAAGGCGGGCGAAACCTGGGTATCGCGGTGCGGTCCTTTCCCGTGCCCGGCAAGATCGCGCTATGGCTGGAAAACGCCGGCGCATCAGGTCTTGGAACGGCGGAAGGCGATACGCTGGGCCTGGAAATCTCGGACGGAAAACAGTCATTCTTCTACATCCCGGGCTGCGCCGCCATGACGGCGGAGCTTGCGCAGCGGCTCAAAGGTGCTTGCCTTGTTCTTTTTGATGGGACGCTGTGGCGCGATGACGAGATGATCGCCGCCGGTGTCGGTACAAAGACCGGCCAGCGCATGGGCCATATGAGTTGCAGCGGTCCGGACGGCACGATCGCGGCTTTCCAGGACCTGCACATCGCCCGCAAGATTTTCATTCACATCAACAACACCAATCCCCTGCTGGTGGAAGAAACATCCGAACGCCGCGAGGCGGAAGCAGCCGGCTGGGAGATAGCCCATGACGGGATGGAGATCGTCCTTGAACACGCCCTGGTCCCCGCAGGAGTTTGAACAGCGGCTGCGCCGGATCGGTGCGGAGCGCTATCACGACAGGCATCCTTTCCATGCCGCGCTGCACGCCGGTGGGCTGACCCGCGGCCAGGTGCAGGCCTGGGTGCTCAACCGATTCTATTATCAGAAGTCGATCCCCCTGAAGGACGCCAGCCTGATCGGTCGCGCCGATGATCTCGAACTGCGGCGGCATTGGATCAGTCGCATCACCGATCATGACGGGACGAATGGTGAGGAAGGCGGCATCGCCCGCTGGCTGACGCTAGCGGAAGGGGTGGGACTGGACAAAGACTATGTCGCCGGATGTACCGGCGTCCTGCCGGCCACCCGCTTTGCCTGTGAAGCCTATATCCGTTTCGTGCGGGAAAAGAGCATTTTGGAAGCGGTGGCGTCTTCACTTACAGAGCTCTTTGCGCCCGGCCTTCACAAGAACAGGATTGCCGCCCTGCTGGAGCATTACAGCTTCGCCAATGAACGCACACTTGCCTATTTCCGCACCCGGCTGGTGCAGGCGCCGGCGGATGTGGAATTCGGCCTGGCCTATGTGTTGCGGGAAGCCAAGACTCGCGTGCAGCAGGATCTCTGTCTCGCCGCCCTCACCTTCAAGACCGAGGTGTTGTGGTCCCAGCTTGACGCTCTCCATTACGCCTATGTCACACCGGGCCTTGTTCCGCCGGGTGCATTCCGGCCGGAGCATACAGGATGACGGAACGCGTGTTGCTGGTCGCCGATTCCGTGCCACGCCTGGCGCCGCACAGGCGCCTCAGGCGCGATCCCCTGCGCGACGTCTGGACCATCCAGGCACCGGAACGCTGCTTCATGCTGGACGATGCCGCGCATGCCGTCATCAGCCGTTGCGACGGCAAGACCAGCCTGGCCGCCATCATCGAATCCTTGTGTGCATCCTTTCCGGACGCACCCCGCGATACCATCACGGCTGATGTCACACACATGCTGCAGGACCTGATCGACAAAGGCGTGGTCGCCGCATGATCCCCGATCCGCCCTTTGCCCTGCTCGCGGAATTGACTCATCGCTGTCCGTTGCAGTGTCCCTATTGCTCCAATCCGCTTGATCTCGAGAGAGCGGCCAAGGAAATGACAACCGAAGAATGGTGCGGCGCCATTCGCCAGGCCGCCGCCTTGGGCTGCATGCAGGTCCATTTCTCGGGAGGAGAGCCGACGGCGCGGCCGGACCTGGAGCTACTGGTTTCCGAGGCTGCCGCCGCGGGCCTCTATACCAATCTCATCACTTCGGGCGTCCTGTGCGACCGGGCTCGCCTGAAAAGATTGGCCGCAGCGGGCCTGGAGCATGTCCAGCTGAGCTTCCAGGGCACCACCGCTTCACTCGCCGACAGAATTGGCGGTCACGCCGGCGGCCATGAAAAGAAATTGGCCTTTGCGCAGGATGTCCGGGATACCGGTCTTCCGCTTACCGCAAATTTCGTCGTCCATCGCCAGAATGTTCATCAGCTTGATGACATGATCGGCCTGGCGGTTTTGATCGGTGCGGAGCGCATGGAAATCGCCAATGTCCAATATTACGGCTGGGCGCTGAAAAACCGCGCCGCCCTGATGCCAAGCCGCGCACAATTGGACCGGATGACCGGGCAGGTCGCCGCCACACGCGAGCGTCTGAAAGGGATTGTCACAATCTATTTCGTGGTGCCCGACTATTACGCCAGGCGCCCCAAGGCCTGCATGGGCGGCTGGGGCCGCCGGTTCCTGAACATTTCGCCATCCGGCAAGGTCCTGCCCTGTCATGCGGCGGAATCCATCACCTCGCTCACCTTCGATACTGTCCGCGAAAAGCCGCTCGCCGATATCTGGCTGCGTGGGTCTGCGTTTCAGGCCTTTCGCGGCACCGGCTGGATGCCGGAGCCTTGCCGCTCCTGTGACCGCAAGGAGATCGATTGGGGCGGCTGCCGCTGCCAGGCCTTCGCGATCACAGGCGATGCGGCGCAAACCGACCCGGCCTGCGCACTCTCGGATGACCATGAGAGCCTTGTCTTGACTGCGCTGGAAGACGCAAGCACCGGCGGGGATGATTTCGTTTACCGCAACTTCCGCACCGCCAAGGTCTTGCCGGAGTTTTAGCCCCCGGTGACGGACATGTGCCGGCCCAAGGCCGGAGCGGCCCCGCGCACCGGCAAGAGGAAATCATGTGCCTTGGGCTTGGCGGCGATGGCACGGTCGATGGCTGCATTCAGCAAGGCATCGTCGGACGAGCTGCGCAAAGGCTCGCGCAAATCCACCGAACCTTCCTGGCCCAGGCACATGAACAGGGTGCCGGTGCAGGTGACACGCACCCGCTGGCAGGTTTCGCAGAAATTATGGGTCAGCGGTGTGATGAAGCCCAACTTGCCACCGGTCTCGGCGACACGGACATAGCGCGCCGGCCCGCCGGTGCGTTCGGCCAAATCGATCAAGGTCCAATAGGATTCCATTTCCTGGCGCAAATCCGTCAATGACACGAACTGGTCGGTGCGATCTTCGTCCACTTCGCCCAGCGGCATGGTTTCGATCAGGGTGACGTCCATGCCGCGCTCATGCGCCCAGCCGATGATGCCGGGTATGTCGCGATGATTGTCGCGTTTGAGGGCAACGGTGTTGATCTTGACCTTCAGGCCTGCATCCTGGGCCGCGGCAATCCCGTCCAATACCTGATCCAGGCAGTCGGAGCGGGCGATGCGGGCAAAGGTGGCGCGATCCAGGCTGTCCAGCGAGACATTGATCCGCCGCATGCCGGCGTCCTTCAGCGGGCCGGCGAATTCGCGCAAACGGACGCCATTGGTGGTCATGGTCAGCTCGTCCAGATCGCCGCTATCCAGATGCCGCGACAGGGAGCGCACCAGATCCATGATGCCCCGGCGCATCAGCGGTTCGCCACCCGTCAGGCGAAGCCGCCGCACGCTGCGGCGCACGAACACGCTGCAGACCCGGTCCAGTTCCTCCAGGGTCAGCAACTGCGCCTTGGGCAGGAACTGCATTTGCTCGCTCATGCAGTAGGTGCAGCGCAGATTGCAGCGGTCGGTCACCGACACACGCACATAAGTCACCGTCCGGCCGAACGGGTCGGTGAGACCGCTTGCTTTCCGGGACTCTGGCGCCATAACCGTAGTATACGGCAGAAAATCGCCGGAGAAAAGTGCTACATTTCAAATACTTATGGCATAATTCCGATGTGTCGCATGAATCCTTGCCTCCGTCTTCGAGGCGCATGGGGCGCCCGATGTTGATGTTGCGAACATCGGAACCACGACACTAGAGTGATCTGCTATTCCTGCTGGGCTTTTGAAATGTCATTTCCTGCCACCGAGGCCGATGTCTTGGCCATTGCCGCAGACTGGCTGGCCAAGGGCCATGGCGTCGCCCTGGCAACCGTTGTGAAGACCACGGGCTCAGCGCCGCGTCAGGGCGGCAGCCATATCGTGGTGCGCGACGACGGCGCCTTCGAAGGGTCGGTGTCGGCTGGCTGTGTGGAAAATGCGGTGATCGAGCTGGCCCAGGCCGCCCTGGCCGATGGCCAGAACCGGACCGCCAGTTTCGGGATCAGCGATGGTGTCTTCGCGCCCGGCCTGTTGTGTGGCGGCGAGATCGAAATCCTGATCGAGCCTATACTCTGATATGCGCCGCGAGACGCTCCAAAAATTGATAACGGCACGGCGCGAAGGACGCACCTTGGTGCGGGCCGTCAACCTCGCCAGCGGCGAAGAGCGGCTGGTGGACCCCGCATTGGACACATCGGCGCTGGGCAAGGCTGCGAATGCAGCCGCGCGCGAGGACGCCAGCCGCCGCGTGGTGGTTGAGAACAGCGATTGGTTCCTCACACCCTATTCCGTCCCGTGGGAGATCGTCATTGTCGGCGCAGTCCATATCGCCCAGGCGCTTGCCGCACTGGCGGTTCCGGCCGGGTATCATGTGCGGGTGATCGACCCCCGCGCGCCCTATGCCACGGACGAGAGATTTCCCGGTATCACTGTGGAGCGCGCCTGGCCGGACGAGGCGCTGGCCACACGTCCGCTCACCGCCCATAGCGCCCTGGTGGCACTGGCGCATGATCCCAAGCTGGACGACGCGGCCCTGGTCGCCGCTCTGCAGTCGCCGGCTTTTTATGTGGGAGCGCTGGGCTCGACGCGCACCCATGCCCGGCGCCTGGCGCGGCTGGGCGCGACAGGTCTGGGACAAATCGCGCTTGCAAAAATCCACGGGCCGGTGGGACTTGCAATCGGCGCCCGCAGCCCGGCTGAGATCGCCATCGCGATCCTGGCCGAACTGGTCCGGCAGCGCCGTCAAAAACCGCGCCCCCGTATCGCGGGAATTGTTCTGGCGGCGGGGACGTCCAGCCGCATGGGCCGCAACAAGTTGATCGAAATGGTGCGCGGCAAGCCGCTGGTGCGCCACGCCGCCGACGCCGCGCTGGCAAGCCGGCTGGATCCCGTCCTGGTCGTCACCGGTCATGAGGCGGCAAAGGTCGGCGCAGCACTGAGCGGTGCGCCCGTCACCCTGATCCATAACAGCGATTATCGCGAGGGACTGAGCACATCGCTGCGTGCCGGCATTGCTGCCGTGCCCGATAGCTGCGAGGGCGCGATGGTGCTTCTGGGCGACATGCCCGGCATCTCGCCCGCCTTGATCGACAGGCTGATCGCGGCATTCGACCCCGCAACAGGCCGCGCCATCTGTGTGGCGGCTGCGCACGGGCATCGCGGCCATCCGGTATTGTGGTCCCGCGCATTTTTCGATCGCATCGGGGCACTTTCCGGCGACAAAGGCGCAAGAGAATTGCTCGACACCAATGCCGGTCAGTCGACAGAGATCGAAGCTGGCGATGACGCGCCGCTCACCGACATCGACACGCAGGAAGCCTTGGTGAATTATGGGGCGAATTATCGCGGCTGAAACACGCCAAAACCCAGCGCTTCAGAAGCAAAACACGACCAGCACCGCAATAAGCGCACCCATGCCGGTAAAAGGAAGGATGTACCAGCTGGAGGGAAACCGCGGGTCTCGATAATCCTCGTCGAACTCGCGCTCAACGGCACTTCTGCGATCCGGGGCCCGTACAATCCGAAAGCGGCGTAGGAAAGCCATGAAAGTTCCCGAGCGCTCAATTGCTAATACTGCGGTGGCTTAACGCTTGAAATTCAAGACGGTTCGATCAAGTCGCATATAACGCTGATCCGGCCTGCCGGCACAATTTTCGGGAATGCCCAAGTCATGAGCATGGGCGCGAAACTGGTTTGTCGCCGAAATCGAACCCAGCCTGCCGATCGCCGGCGAACTGGCGGCGCGTGCGGCGCTTTCAGAATTGCAAAACCAATTCTATTTGGATGAGCGAGTTTTACGCCGGCGCAGCAGAACAGAACCCGCCACACCTACCGCGAACAGTGAAAGCGTGAGCGGCTCGGGAATCTGCAGCGGCTGATCGAGGCCGGGGCCTCCCGGTCCGTCAGGTGTGTTTGGTCCTCCCGGACCGTCAGGCCCAGCGGGTCCATCAGGGCCCGGTCCATTCGGTCCAGGCCCACCGAGCTCGGGCGCGGCTGGCCCGAAAGGATTGATGAAATCCGGCGGTGGCGTGTCCGGACCTGGCGGCGGATTGCCGGTGCCTGGCCCTCCAGGCCCATTGGGACCATCAGGTCCGGGTCCATCTGGCACATCTGGAAAAAGCGGCGGGTTGAAATCCGATGGCAGCTTGTCGCCCGGATTTTGCGGCGCGGTGAGATTGTCCGGTGGATTGAGATTGTCCGTCGGGTTGGGATTGCCCTGGTTCGGATTTCCGTCTCCTCCGGGGTTCGGATTGCTGCCGCCAGGCGGGCTACCGGGAATAAACAGCGAGTTCGGGAAAAAACCGGGGCCACCGCCACCAGCGACGGCGAAGGGAGAGCCGCCTGGACCGGGAGCCCCGCCCGGGCCGGGAGCGCCGCCTGTGCCCGAAAAACCATTGGGGCCGGAAGAGCCTTCTGAACCGCGCGGCCTGCCGATGGATGATGTGGCATCGTCCGCATCGACCGGCCTGTCGAGCAAGGCGGTATCGACAACGTCCTGCGCACCAGGACAATCCTTTTCCACGCAAGGCGGAGGCAGGCCTTTGCCGGCAGCCCCGTTAGCCGGCCCAGGCCCTTTCAGCAGATGAGGCGTGGCATGCGTCTCGCCAAAACCCGGCTGCAGATCGGCCTTCAGGTCCGCGCGATAGCGAGTCGCCATGCCGGCGGAAGCGCCCAGCAACAGCGCCAGCATCCCCCAGAGACCAAGCAGGATCAGGCCCAAGGCGGTCAGCCTGAGCCTTCTTTTCTTTGCCTTCGACATCGACGTCTTGTCTGACACTGTCAACATCAATGCAAGCGGGCATTGAGGTCCTTGGGACGCGGCGACCTGGTTTGCCAGCCTTTCCGCGGAATCTTGGGATGGTCATGGGGCGGGATTCCGGGGACCGCCCCATGGCCCCTGCATCTCAATCGGGCCGGGCAGCCGTCCGCCGGGTACGGCGGCGAAGGGTGGCGGCACCAGCCAGGCCAACCGCAAAGAGCGACAGGGTCAGCGGTTCGGGGACCTCGTTCGGCAGATCGGTCAGACCCGTATCCGGCGGATTGCCATGCGTGCCGCAGTTCTCCGCAAAGGGAAGGCAATTGGGATCAACCGGCGGCAGATCATCTTCGGAGTCATCTCCGGGAGGAGGATCGTTGTTCACGATATTGAACGACGTATTGCCGGGAGTGCCGCCAGAAGTGTCATCGCCGGAAGCATCATCGTTTGAATCGTCGGAAGGATCGCCACCCTTGTCATCGAGCAGGCTCAACTGCTGGAAACCGGCATCATTGCCACTGTCGCCATTGTTGTTGCCGTCACTATTCTCGTCGTCGCTCTCGCAAGCCTTTTTGCCGGATTCGTCCTTTTTGGAATCCTCGTCTTTGTCCTTGTCCTTGGACGAGCAGGAATTGGACCCATCATGCGGCGCGCCGCCGCCGCCACCACCACCGGGATAGCCGCCGGCAAAGAACGAGGGGTATCCGCCCTGCGAATTGTTTCCTGAATTGTTGTTCGGCGAATTGCCCTGATCGCCGCCCTGACCACCACCTTGGCCGTCACCCTGATTGCCGCCTGGGCCGCCGGCATTGTGCCAGGAACCGTCGCCCGGAGCGCCATCGTCATGGGGATTGCAGGAATTGCCGGCGCAAGGACCCGCGCCGTTGCCGGTATTATTCGGACCGTTATTGGGTCCATTTCCATTCGGCGGCGCAAAGTAAGCCGGATTGGGATGACCGGAATGTGTGCCGCCATCCTCGCCATGCCAGAGATCAGGCCCCTTGCCGGCGGAAGCCAGACTGGGAGCAAAAACAAGCGCGAGCAGGGCCAGGAAGAAGGCCGCCATGCCCCCAAGGATCGCCAGACCGAATTTGATACGTTTTATCTTCATGGAACTTTTGTGGAGCAAGCTTGGTGCCAAGGCCACGCAAAGCTCCCGTCAGGCTTAATTCGGGCGATTAACGCCAAAGGTTTGGGGGCCCTTGTTCCATCCGGAGCCGGACCTGTGTCATTCCGGGAAGAGCAGAAACCCTGGACAGTTGCGGGTGCAATCCCGCCCTCGCCTATCCCAACCCGGCAATTAACCAACTGCTGCGAATTTTACGGGTTCGGCAAACCGGCCCCTAATCCCTTGGGAACACAATGGCCACAGGTGATTTGGAGGATGTGGAGGGATTGTAATGTCGTCGACAGGATCACCGGCGGATAGACGCAAATACGAGCGGATTAAACTGTTCCTGCCGGGCCAGCTCTTCAATCCCATCAACGAGCAGTCGGCCGAGTGCAAGGTCCTCAACCTTTCGGCGGGCGGCGCCGCGGTCCAATGCGATACGCAGTTTCCGGCCGGTCTTTCATTGGTTCTGTACATCGAGAATTTCGGGCGTTTCGAAGGCACCACGATCGTTCACAAGAACGGACAACTGGCGTTGGAATTTGCCATCGGCGAAAGCAAGCGCGGGCGCCTGAAGGAAATGATCCAGACCTTTGCCGCGGGCGGCCTGGCGCATTTGCACAAGCCTGAGCGCATGCCTTCGCTGGTGAGCGGCAGCATCACCCGCGAAAACGGCGAGCAGATCGCCTGCGATGTGCTGGACATCTCGCTGGATGGTGTGTCGCTGCGGACGCGTTCCCGTCCGCCGGTGGGCGAGATCGTCAATCTGGGGCGTACCCGCGGACGCGTCGTGCGCCACATGCTTGAAGGCATCGCCGTGCAATATGTGAAAGAGGTCGGGCGGGCTGCATAGCCCGGCCGCGCCCGCGCCCGAACTTGGCGTGCTTCAGGCAACCCGCCTGAGCTCCGCTTCAAACCGGGCCGGCATCAATTCGCCATTGTTGGTGACGATCGCCCAGGACTCCGGCTTTGTCAGCGCCATGTTCGCCACCATCACCGGGAGATGGCAAAAGCTCGGCTGCCGCAGGCCGTGATAGGAAACCAGCGGTCCAATGGGCTGAAACCGGATTCCCATCAACGCCAGCATCCTGAGCAATTGGGGTTCCATCACCGCTCCCCAATATTCGATTCCCAGCTCGACGCTTTGGCGCAGCAGCATCTGCACCAATCCCAGGCAAGGCAGATTGCCGTGCCGCTCGCGCTTTGCCTCCGCTTCCGGAATGGACCCGCTCTCGACCTTGCGGCGGCGGAATTCCTTGGAGATGGCAAAACGGGAAACTTCGGCAACCGAATGGTTGGGGAAATAGTCGCAGGCATTCAGGCCTGTCTTCCGCAGCAACGCCTGAATGGGAAGGCTGTGCGGGCGGGCCTGAGGAAGAATCAGCCGCGCCGTGCCGATCGGCTCCTCCTGGGGACGGTGGAATACCAGGCTATGGACCGAATGCTGGTCGAATTGATCTGTTTCCTGCTTGCCGATCTGCTGACCGGGATCCTCGAATTCGCGCTCCAGGCAATAGACCTGATACCGGAGCGCGAAAGCCTTATCGATCAGCTCGCGCGTATCGGCGGATACGGCACGGAAATAGGCGTCGAAACGGGCGACCGGGCACTGGCCGTTTCGAACAGACGAGATTGCTTTCTGCAGGGACCTATCCAACGACGGATCCCTTCGACACGATGACTGATAGCACCCGCGATTGCTCCCTAGCGTCCAGGATTAAAGTGCCCCCACCAACCCCTTCCGTCCTGATGCCGATTCTATGCCGGCTGGTTCTCGAGGACGGGCGACGGGTGAAACACTAGCTGTTAATGACAAACGATCAATAGGCAATATTACTAATTGCGACAACCATTCCATGACAGCCGCGAGTTCCATCGGAACTTGGCCA
>Ga0310811_10008275_pt1 | contig 13374 bp, 16 predicted proteins | sample YCmetagenome_FD_207642 | JGI IMG/M metagenome (GOLD analysis project Ga0310811, IMG submission 207642) | Soil microbial communities from experimental microcosm in Duke University, North Carolina, United States - YC | ecosystem: Engineered > Artificial ecosystem > Soil microcosm > Unclassified ...
GCAGGGATCCGTCCGATCCCGTGAAATAGACATCGGACCGCGCCTCGATATAGGGGTCCATGCCGACTTCCGAGCCGAAGGAGTGGATCTGTGTCACCCAGCCGGATTCGATCGCCGGAATCAGCGTCGGATGCGGATTGAGGGCGAAATGGCTGGCAACCTTGCCCTTCAGCCCTAGCCGCTCGCCAAATGTGGGGAGGAGAAGCTCGATCGCCGCGGTGTTGAAGCCGATCCCGTGGTTCAGACGCTTGACGCCATAGGGCGCGTAGATCCCCTTGATCGCGAGCATGGCCGTGAGGATCTGGGTTTCGGTGATGGCGCCGGGGTCGCGGGTGAAGAGGGGCTCGACGAAGAAGGGCTTCTCCGCCTTCACGACGAAATGCACGCGGTCGCCCGGGATGTCGACGCGGGGCAGCTTGTCGACGATCTCGTTGACCTGGGCGACGACGACCCCATCCTTGAAGGCCGTGGCCTCGACGACGGTGGGGGTGTCTTCTGTGTTCGGGCCGGTATAGAGGTTGCCGTCACGGTCGGCGCTGACCGCTGCGATCAAGGCGACATTCGGGGTGAGGTCGATGAAATAGCGGGCGAAGAGCTCGATATAGGTATGGACGGCCCCGAGCTCGATCTTGCCGCCGAACAACATGCCGGCGATCCGCGTCGACTGGGGGCCGGAATAGGCATAGTCGAGCCGCTTCGCTACGCCGCGCTCGAAGATGTCGAGATGCTCCGGCAGGACCACACCGGACTGCACCATATGCAGGTCGTGGATCTTGGCAGGATCGACCGCCACCAGGGCGGCGGCCAGCAGATCGGCCTGCTTCTGGTTATCGCCTTCCAGGCAGACCCGATCGCCCGGACGGATGACGGCCTCGAGCAGCGCGGTTGCATCGGCCGCCGGGACGATCTTGCCCTTGGCCAGCTTGGCGCCGGACTCGAGCCGGGCGTTTCGCGCCTGACGGCCCAGCTGCCACGGCGCGATGCTGCCATGCGCCTCAGCGTCGTATCGCCGGTTGGACATGCGCCCGATACCCCTCGCCTCAGAGCTCGCGCCGTGCCGCGAGGCGTGGGGCTTGCCGCCTGTCCGCCTCGCAACTTCAGTCGCGAGGTTTATTTGGAAAATGCCACGGCCGCCGCAAGGATGGGATCGCCGGCCTTTTCCAAAGGGCACGATGAGATAGCCCGGGCCGGGATTTTCCGGGGCTTTGGCCCGGTCTATGATCGCGCATGAAGCAGGCCCTGCTGGTCATCGACGTTCAACCCAGCTTTCCCGTGCCGGCGGAGATCCTGCAGGGCATCCGCCGGCTGAGCGTCGCTCTGCCGAGCGTGGCCACCGTCGAACGGCATGATGAAACCGTCACGCCCTTCGAGCGCCAGCTCGGCTGGAAGCCAGGAAAATCCGACGACAGCCTCGTCCCGGCCGACCGCATCTTCGTCAAGCATGGCTATCTGCCGCCCCCGGCCGCCATTCACTATCTCAGCAGCCTGCAGCCGGACCGGGTGCTGGTTTGCGGCATCCAGGCGGAGACCTGCGTGCTTGCGGCCGGCTTCGCCCTGTTCGACGCCGGCCTGCATCCCACCCTCCTGAAATGGCTCACCGTCGGTTCGTCGCTGGATCCCTCCGGCGAGCTGGGCGCTCGTCTATGGGCGCATCACTTCGGCAATGTCCTGGCGAGCGCCGATCAACTGCACCTGGAATGAAGGTGTCTTCCAGAGCCGAGCTCAACCCTGCCAGCGCGACTCGCGGATGACGCTGCAGAAATTGCCACGGTGGAAATTCGGCTCCTTGTCGGCGATGACATCGGCTTTCACATTGCCGAAGGTCGTCTCCGGCTTGTGCTTGATGCCGTCATAGAAGGCCTGGATGATGTCCTCCTTGAAGCTGGGCGTCCGGGGAAAGGCTTCGACGATCGCGTCGCGGTCCGCGTCGGAGAAGGTCTCATAGGCGAGGCCGAGAACGTCCATCTCCACCCCCGCCGTGACCAGCGCCACGACGGGATGCATATGCACGGGTATCCCGGGGGTGGTGTGGAGCGCGATCGCCGTCCAGACGGTATCGATATCCGACCGGGCGATCCCCTGGCGCTTGAGAAAATCCCGGGCGGCATTGGCGCCATCCACCTCGAACCGCTCCTGGTCGCTGCTGTACCGAGGCATCAGACCCATGTCGTGGAACATGGCCCCGGCGTAGAGCAGCTCGCTATCGAAGGCGAGGCCACGGCGTTCGCCCGTCAAGGCCGCGAACAGATAGACCCGGCTCGAATGATTGAAGAGGAGGGCGGATTCGGTGTCCCGCACGAGTTCCGTGATTTCACGCGCCAGCTTGCTGTTCGGGATCCTGGTGCGGCTCGATGGGGGCATTCTGAGTCATCCCTTGAACTTGAGCGTTACGCGGCGGACGGAACCTTCGACAGGCCAAGGGCCGTGGCGACGCCCTTGCCGTAGGCCGGATCGGCCTTCGCGCAGTTCTCGATATGCCGGAGCTTTACCTCCATCCGCGCATCGCCCATGGCCCGGGCGGTATTGGCGAAGAGCAGCTGCTGCTGGGCCGAGGTCATCTTCCGGAAGAGGTTGCCGGGCTGCTCGAAGTGGTCCTCCTCGACGCGATGATCCCAATGGGCGGCGTCGCCCTCGAGGTGTAGCGGCGGCTCCATCAAGGCTTCCCGATGGTCAATCCAGGCCCCCTTGCTGTTGGGCCAATAGCTGGGCGTGGCGCCCAGATTGCCGTCGGTGCGCATCTTTCCGTCGCGGTGATAACTGGTGAACGGGCAGCGCGGCGCGTTGACGGGGATGTGGTTGAAATTGACGCCGAGGCGGTAGCGCTGGGTGTCGCCATAGGAGAAAAGGCGCCCCTGCAGCATCTTGTCCGGGGAGAAGCCGATACCGGGCACGATATTGGCCGGGGAGAAAGCGGCCTGCTCGGTCTCGGCGAAGAAATTCTCCGGATTGCGGTTAAGCTCCATCTGCCCCACTTCGATCAGCGGGTAGTCGCCCTTCGGCCAGACCTTGGTGAGATCGAAGGGATTATGCTTGTGGGCGCGGGCCTGTGCCTCGGTCATGACCTGGATGAAAAGCGTCCAGCGCGGATGATTGCCGCCCTCGATGCTGTCGAAGAGGTCCCGGCCGTTGCTCTCGCGGTCGTTGGCAACGATCGCCGCCGCCTCCTCATCGCTCAGATTCTCGATGCCCTGACGGGTGCGGAAGTGGAATTTGACCCATGTCCGCTCATTGGCCGCGTTGATCATCGAAAAGGTATGGCTGCCGAAGCCATGCATGTGGCGGAAGCTCCGGGGGATGCCGCGGTCGGACATAACGATCGTGACCTGATGCAGGGCCTCGGGCAGCAGCGACCAGAAATCCCAGTTGTTGTCGGCGCTGCGCATTCCGGTGCGCGGATCGCGCTTGATTGCATGATTGAGATCCGAAAAGCGCAGCGGATCGCGGAAGAAGAAGACGGGCGTGTTGTTGCCGACGATGTCCCAATTGCCCTCCTCGGTGTAGAGCTTGACGGCAAAGCCGCGGATGTCGCGCTCGGCATCAGCTGCCCCGCGCTCGCCGGCGACGGTGGAGAAGCGGGTGAAGAGCGGAGTCTGTTTGCCGATCTCGGAGAAGATCTTTGCCTTGGTATATCGGGTGATGTCGTGGGTAACGGTGAAGGTCCCATGGGCGCCCCAGCCCTTCGCATGCATCCTTCGCTCGGGGATCACTTCGCGGTCAAAATGCGCCAGCTTCTCGATCAGCCAGATGTCCTGCAGCAGAGCGGGACCGCGAGGGCCAGCCGTTTCGATGTTAAGATTGTCGACCACGGGCGCGCCGGCGGCGTGATTCATAGGCGGGTTCGCCTTCGTCATGATCAGCTCCTCGGATGGCTGAAAAAGCGGGCGCATGGACTGCGGCCGGCCTTCGATTGGCTCTAGCAAGATTGATGCAGAGCGCCGGTCTTCGCGCGTTGAATGTCGCGAAATTCCGTTAATTCGAATGGTTGCTTGCGGCCCCCGCCGCAAGCGCCCGCTAGACGGCGCTGACCTCGACCAGAAGCTCGGAGATCTCCGTGCCGGCGTTGATCTCCCAGCCCTGCATATTGAGATCGAAGGGACAGGAGGAGACGACGCAGATCAAATCCATGAGCGCCTCCAGCTCCACATAGGCACCTGGCGCCACGGGATTGGGCGGAGAGACCAGGCGGCCGTCGGGCTCGATGCGGGTGTTGGTGAAGAAATTCACGGGCTGGGGGATGACGTCGATCTCATGGCCCAGACGGCGCATCGCGACCTGAAGGTTTTCGGCGCAGCTCCCATGCGGGCCATGATGGCCGAAGAACTCGTAGCGGAATTGATCGCAAGCCGCGATCATCATGTCGTGGCAGCCCGCCGCCCCGTCGGCGACCAGCTTCACCATGGGCCGCCGAAATCGCGAGATCAGCACATCCCCCAGCCGGGGTTTGACCGAGAAGGTCGTGACCCAGCTATGAGGCGGCGACAGCCATTCGCGGGGGTTCGCCGCGTTGAAGGCGAAGAAATCCGCGGCCTGGCGCCCCTTCGGGGTGGTCACCCGGATCCGGGCGCCCATCGGTACCGAGACGGCGCGCCCTTCGCGGGCGGGTACGATGGTCGCTGCCATGCGGCTTCTCCCTCGCCTTGAATCGACGGCGCAATCTATCAAACTCAGAGCAATTTAGGATTGGCGGCCAAGGGCAGCTCGGGCGCTTTGGCGGGGGGCGGGTCTTCCCGCTCGCCTCTGGCGACGATCATGAGCTGGCCGTCGGGCAGGGGCCGCTGCAGTTTCAGGGCCTCGGCCGTGGGTGCCTCGAGCCAGGCGTCGCATTCCGCCGCCGTGGTCAGCAGCACCGGCATGGCTTTGGCATGCACCGGGCGCACCGTCTCGTTCGGCGCCGTCGTCAGGAAGCCGAAGAGGGTGTGCTCGCCCTCGACCGGATTCTTCTGCGTGCCCCGCCTGCCCGTCCATCGGCACCAGATGCCGGCAAAGGCAAAGAGTGGCCGTTGCTCGTTGAGGGCGAACCAGGTCCAGACCTTCTGGCCGGTCACGGGGTCGGCCAGGTCGGTCGGCTCGCAGAAGGAGGTCGCCGGCACGAGGCAGCGGAATTGCGGCGTCAGCCAGCCGCGCCAATGCGGCGATTGCACATTGCGGATATTCGTCTGGCCGCGGTCGATGGGCGTCTTGCGGAAGGCAGGGGGCGTCGGCATGCCCCAGCGCGCGGTGACGGCCTCGCGCTCACCATCCTCCCGCCGGCGGATGATCGGCGCCTGATGATCAGGGAAGATCCCGGGCAAATGGAGCTGATTGATCCCGCTTTGCACCTGGAAGAGCTGGCGCATCGCCTGATGGGTGGTGGTCATGGAATAGAGATTGCACATGGCGCCCCTTGTCCCCCATCAGCGCGGCTCGCGCAACGGCGGGGGCGCAGGGTCGACCACGGCGAGGGCCTGGCGATGGCTGCAGCGGGCACAGCGAAGGCGGCGGGCGACCTCCGCCATGGTCATATTGCGGCGAACCGCACGCGCCAGCTGCCAAGCGTCCAACCTCTCGCCATGGCCGCAGTTCAAGCAGAAGGCCCAGACCTTTCCGCTGGCCCGGGTAGCGTCCCGCAGAGTAGGGGAGGGCATCTCGCGCATTCGATCGGCACCCAAATGATGGGCGATCGAAGCATGAGAACAACAGGGGAACAAGCCGCTAGGTCTCGGCCCGATTGCGGGTTGCTCCCCCCATATGATGTGAGCGCCGGCCCGCCGTGGTCGCTTTCCGCGTTTTCCGCCCCGGAGCCGCTCCTTTCCCTTCGATCCAGGCCAGGGTCTGCGCCAGCACCTCGTCGGAGAGGCGCGGATCGTCGCTGAGACGTGCCAGGATGACCCCACCCACCATGGCCGCCCAGCTGCCGATGGCGGCCTGGCGTTTCTCCGCCGCGCTCGCGCCCGCAGCCCGCGCGCTCAGCCGCTCGATTTGCCGCCGCAGTCCCGCCGTCATCGCGGCGCGGGCAGCCGGGCCCTGCCGAATGGTCTCGGGGCCGAGCGCGGCCGTCGCGCAGCCGCCAAAACGATCGTCGCGGTGCCGGGGATCCAGATAGCTCGCCGCGAACTGCGCCAGATCTCCTTCGGCCTTCGAGGCCGGCGTGACCACATGCGCCAGGGTCTGGGCGATCAGATCGTCCTTGGACTTGAAATGGCCGTAGAAGCCGCCGTGAGTAAGGCCGGCCTCTTTCATGACCTCGGCGACCGTTACCGCTTCGAAGCCACGCGCCCGGAATAGCCGACCGGCGGCGTCCAGGATCCTGCGCTTGTTCTCCGCCACCTGCTCGCGACTGACCTTCATCTCCTGACCTCCAGATGACCCTTGCAATTATATATGATCGCCATCATGTTTACGCAATCATGATGATCGTCATGATTAACGCTGGACCCAACCTGAGGAGCTTTCCCCTATGGCAACCAAGCCTGCCGTTCTTATCACCGGCGCCTCGACCGGCATCGGCGCCGTCTACGCCGACCGCTTCGCCAAGCGCGGCCATGATCTCGTGCTGGTGGCGCGCGACGCCGACCGGATGGAGGCGCTCGCGGGGCGCCTGCGCCGTGAAACGGGAGTCGCTGTCGACGTGTTGAAGGCCGACCTGACAGATCCGGCCGACTTGGCCGAGGTCGAGGCGCGGCTCAGCGAGGATGCCCGGATCGGCATCCTGATCAACAATGCGGGTGCGAGTGCTGCCGGCGGATTCCTGGATCAAAGCGCCGACGTGGTCACCAAGCTCATCAGCCTCAACGTGACGGCGCTCACCCGGCTGGCCACCGCCGTCGCCCCCCGCTTCGTGAGGGAAGGCAAGGGGGCGATCGTCAATATCGCCTCGGTCGTCGCGCTCGCACCCGAATTCCAGCTCACCGTCTATGGCGCCACCAAGGCCTTTGCGCTCTTCCTGAGCCAAGGGCTTCACCTCGAGCTCGGGCCCAAGGGGATCTATGTCCAGGCCGTGCTGCCTGCCTCCACCCGGACAGAAATCTGGGCGCGTTCGGGGCGAGATGTGAATGCGCTGAAGGGCGTCATGGAGGTGGAGGAATTGGTGGACGCAGCGCTGGTCGGCTTCGATCGCCGAGAGACCGTCACCATTCCACCCTTGCCGGACGCCGGCCAGTGGGAGGCCTTCGAGGCCGCGCGGCTAGCGATGCTGCCGAATTATCCCAACGCCCGCGCCGCAGCACGCTATCGCGTTGCGGCCCGGACGGAGCGGGAGCCTGCGCTCTCCTGAGGGGAATGGCCGGCGCATTCCGCGCGAGGCGGATGCGCCGGCAATCGGCTTTGGTTATTCCGCGGCGGCCGCGGTCTTGTCTTTCCGGACCGGCAGCTTCCAGTCGGGCCGGATGAAGTGGCAGGTGTAGCCGTTGGGGATCCGTTCCAGGTAGTCCTGATGCTCGGGCTCGGCCTGCCAGAAGGGCCCCGCGGGAGCGACTTCGGTCACGACCTTGCCCGGCCAGAGACCAGAGGCATCGACATCCGCGATGGTATCCTCGGCGACCCGCTTCTGCTCGTCGCTCGTATAGTAGATCGCCGAGCGATAGCTGGGTCCCCGGTCATTGCCCTGGCGGTTGAGCGTCGTCGGGTCATGGATCTGGAAGAAGAATTCCAGCAGCCGCCGGTAGCTGATCTTGGCGGGATCGAAGGTGATTTCAATGGCTTCGGCATGGTTGCCGTGGTTGCGATAGGTCGCGTTCGGAACCTCGCCGCCGGTATAGCCGACCCGGGTGGAAATGACCCCGGTATAGCGGCGAATCAGGTCTTGCATGCCCCAGAAGCAGCCACCGGCCAGAACCGCACGTTCTTCGCTCATCGGATGTCCTCCACTTGATCAAGATAGGCCCCATAGCCCTGGGCCTCCATATCCTCGCGCGGAATGAAGCGCAGCGAGGCCGAGTTGATGCAATAGCGCAAGCCGCCGCGATCGGGCGGCCCGTCGGGAAAGACATGGCCAAGATGGCTGTCGCCGAAGGTCGAGCGCACCTCGGTCCGGACCATCCCGTGTGTCGTGTCCCGCAGCTCGTTCACATGGGCCGGCTCGATCGGCTTGGTGAAGCTCGGCCAGCCGCAGCCCGATTCGAATTTGTCGGAGGAGGCGAAGAGCGGCTCGCCCGACACGATGTCGACGTAGATGCCCGGCTCCTTGTTGTCGAGATATTCGCCCGTGCCGGGGCGCTCCGTGGCGTTCTGCTGGGTGACGCGATATTGCTCCGGCGACAGCCGGGAAAGGGCTTCAGGGGTCTTGCGGTATTCAGCCATGCTGCTGGCACCTCCCATCAGGCGGATCGGCTTTGGCCCATGAGATTGGCATCGAAGGGCCTGCCGTCAAGGCACCGGCGGCAGGGATCACAGCCCGGGATCGGGGAGCGCAGCCTCCAGCGCCAGCAGATCCTTCTTTCGCTCCCGGATGCGCCGAGCGGGGATGCCGGCATAGATGCCCCAGGGCTCGAGCGTCCCCTCGACGAAGGAGAGCGCCCCCACGGCACAGCCTTCCCCGATGGTGACGCCGGGCATGATGACCGTTCCGGCGCCCACGACCACGTGACGGCCGATTCGCAGGTCGCCGTGGAGGACGTTGCGCAGCTCCGCGGGGACAGAGGAGTTGGTCATGGTCTCACCGCTGAAATCGTCGCGCGAGGAGAAGAGTTTCACCCCGTGGGACAGGCAGGAGAAATCCTCGAGCACGAGCCGCCCGGCGCCGGAGAGGGTGCAGTTGCTGCCGATATGGGTATAGCTGCCGATCTCGACGCCGCCCTTCGCCGAAAGGACGCAGAAGGGATCGATGCGGACGTGATCGCCAAGGCAGATGCCGGCGCAATCCACGAGCACCGCCAGGGGATGCACCAGGACATTCCGCCCGAACTTGGCGAAGCCGAGTTGCTGCAACTGCGCTTCGGTAAGGAATGACTCGTTCAGGCTCAGCGGCCCCCTTGCCGCACCGGAATGCTCATGGTAGCCCATGGCTTCGCGCGGCGGCAACACGGATCCCCGCCGGATGAATATCGACCTCTACGCCCTGTGTTAGAACGATGCGCCAATGCTGGGCTTCTTCAATCATTACGATCGGCTGGTGACGTGCAACAAGCACGTCGGCGGTAGGCCTACCGAGGGGAGCGCGGCGATCGTGGCAAGCATCATCGCGCCGGGATTTTCCCGGATTAGCTCATCGTCGCCGACATCGACGAGCAGGTAGTCCCGGCGAGAGTGGGAGATCTTCGGGTCATCCGACCCGAAGGAAGAGTCCGGAATTCGCGCGCTCCAAAGGAGCGTTGCAGGGGAGGGTCAGTTGCTCTTCGTCTTCGCGGATCGAAAGAAATTGGCAGGGATGCTGGGCGAAGGTGCCGGCCGGATCGCCGAGCTCGGAGTCTATGAGGGCGATTTCGCCGAATTCTGTTCCGCGACCCTAAAGCCGGAAAGCCAGGTCCTGGTCGACCTTTGGGACTATGACCGGTACGTCCTCCCGCTCGACACGCCGCAGGGGCGGGGTATTCCCGAGATCTACAAGGCCTATTTCGGCGGCAATCCGAAAGCGGCGCTCGAAAACGCCTACATCAAGGTCCAGGACAGATTCTCGGGGCGGCCCGATGTGGAAATACTGCGGGCCGATATCGCCGAAGCCGCAGATCGCTTCGCCGACGGCTCCTTCGATTTCATCTATCTCGATGGCAACCACATGTATGAGCAGGTCCTGGGCGACCTCATCAAATGGTTTCCCAAATTGAAGCAAGGCGGGCTGTTCGCCTGCAACGACTTCCATGAATCGGTCTACGGCGCCACGCATAATCTCGGCGTCATCCCTGCCTTCACGACATTCTCGAAACGCAGCACGGTCCACCCCATCGCCTTGTCCTCGGATATCTATGGCGATCTGTATTTTTCGAACCAGGAATCCTCGGCGATGATCGACCGCTTCGTCTCGAACATCGTCCGCTCCGATTTCAACGCCCTCGAGATTCCGAGATCGCTGATCGGCAACTTCGCCCATCGGGCGCTACCGGGTGCGGGGCGCGGCGGCCGCGTTCTGCCTTCCTTCGACCCGACCTAGAATTCAGCCTTCCTGCGGGCTCTCGTCGGAGGGCATCCGGTCGAACACCTTCAGGCCCGGCGGGATGACGGCCCAGGGCGGACGGCGGCTTGCGAAAATCGCAGCGGTCGGATGAAAGGCGGAGGGGTCGTCCAGCGTGCCGGCGTAGATGGTGAAGGAGTCGGATATGCCCCGCTCCCCGCCGAAGACAAGGCTGCTGCAGATGGTGCAGGAATTGCGCACCGCATCGCCGCCGTTGGCGGCCCTGGACGCGAAGGGCCGGCTCGGGCCGGTGATGCGGAGCGCGCTGCTGGCAAAGCCCATAAAAGGAATGAAGCCCGAGCCCGACGCCTTCTGGCAATCGGCGCAGTAACAGTGACCCGCGAACAGCGGCTCGCCCTCGGCCTCATAGCGCAGCGCGCCGCAAAGGCAGCCGCCCGTGTAACGCTTTCCGGTCTCGTTCATGCCGGGATTCTCCTTGCTGCCCAGGTGAAATGCAACAGCGCGCAGCCTCGAGGGCGGCGGATCAGGCAGACATCAGGCTTTGCTGGAACGCCGCGGTGAGATTGCTGCCGGTCAGCACCGTCGCGACCCGGCGGCCGGCAAACCGGTCGCGATGGGTAGCGATGGCCGCCAAACCGGCGGCGCCGGAGGGTTCGACCAGCAGGCCGGTCCTGCGCAGCAGCAGGCGCGCGGCCTCGAGGATGGCGGCGTCGTCGACGCTCAGTACCTCGTCGAGGCATTCCTGGAGCTGGGCCACCGCCGAGGCGATCGGGCGATAGATCGCCATGCCGTCGGCGATGGTATCGGCGCGATCGGTCTGAACGACGCGCCGGGCTGCCAGGGATTGCATCATGGCGGGCGCGCCCGTCGCGACCACGCCGATGATCCGAGTCTCGGGCAGAGCGGCGCGGAACCAGGAGCCGATGCCGCCGGCCAGCGCGCCATCGCCCAGCTGAATCACGACGATCTCGGGCCGGATACCGGCTTCGGTGACCTCGAGACCGATGACGCCGGCCCCGGCCGCGATCTCGCGATGGGCACCGTCTTCGATCAGCATCGCCCCGCTGTCGCGCGCAATGGCGGCGGCCAGATCCTTGCCGTCGCCATCGGCGGGATCGACCAGGCGGACCTCGGCGCCGAGGCGGCGCATCGCCTCGAGCTTGAAGGGGTTCGAGCCGCTGGGCGCCAGGATGATCGCACCCACGCCGCGCCGCGCCGCCGCGCGCGCCACGCCTTGGCCGAAATTGCCGGTCGAGGTCGCCACCACCGCCTTCGGCATGTCCTTGAGCCCGGCGAAGAGAGCCTCCGTCCCGCGTCCCTTGAAGGAGCGGATGGGATTCAGCGTCTCGACCTTCAGCCAGAGCGCGCAATCGAGGTCGGCATCGAGCGCGGTCTGGCTCAACGCCGGCGAGCCGAGAAAGATCGGGTCGATCGCGCTCTGGGCCGCCCTGATCTCGGCGGGCGTAATCAATTGCGTCATTGCTGTGGTCAAGCGGCAATCTCCTTTTCCCAGCCTTGATGAGCGGGCGCCCGGATCCTAGTCAAGCCCTTCGCCGGCATCACGCTCGCTGCGACGCGCTTGTGCCGCCGGGCGGCGTCAATTATAAGAGATAAATGACTACTTTAATTGACGATGCGGGATCCCAGATCGCCCGCCGGCTTCGGATGGAGCGCGACGGGCGGGGCTGGTCCTTGGCCGAGCTGGCGGAACGGTCGGGGGTGTCCAAGGCGACGATCAGCAAGATCGAGCGGGAGGAGGCGAGCCCGACCGCCGTGATCCTGGTGCGGCTGGCCGGTGCCTTCGATCTCACCCTCGCCGGCCTGCTCTTGCGGGCGGAGGGGGAGGGGCGGCGGCTGTCGCGCGCTGCCGACCAGCCGGTCTGGCGCGATCCCGAGACGGGCTATCGCCGCAAGCAGATCTTCAGCCGGCCCGATCATCCCCTGGAGATCGTCCAGGTCGAGCTGCCCCAACGCAAGCGCGTGGTCCTGCCGGCCTCCTCCTACGCCCATATTCGTCAAGCCATCTGGGTGCAGAAGGGCAAGCTGGTGATCATCGAGGGCGGCGAACGTCATGTCCTCAGTCCCGGCGATTGCCTTGGATTCGGCCCGCCGGGCGAGGTGACCCTGGCGAATGAGACGGCTGCACCCTGCACCTATCTCGTCTTGCTGGCGCGGAGCTAGGAATGATCGAGATCGCAGCCTTGCATGCCTCGCCCCAGGTCCAGGGCGCGCTGAGCGAAATCCTCATCGAGGTAGTGGCGAACGGGGGTTCGGTGGGCTTCATGCACCCCTTGGCGCCGGTGGCCGCTGTCGCGTTTTGGGAGCGCTCGCTGGCGGCCGCGGCGCGCGGCGAGCGCCTCGTGCTGGGCGCCTTCGAGGGTGAGCAACTCGTCGGAACGGTGACGCTGCTGCTCGATTTCCCGCCCAATCAGCCGCACCGGGCCGAGATCGCCAAGCTCATGACCCGCGTCAGCCATCGGGGGCGGGGCGTGGCGAGGGCGTTGATGCAGGCCGCCGAGCGCGCCGCCATCGAGCGGCGGCGAACGCTTCTGGTGCTCGATACGGCCGTCGATGGTGGCGCGGCCAAGCTCTACGAGGGGCTGGGGTTCACGGCGGCGGGCGCTATTCCCGACTATGCCCTGAAGCCGCATGGCGGGCTGACGGCGACCATGATCTATTGGAAACGGCCCTGACATCGCGAGGCCGTTCGAATAGGCTTGATCGCAGCTTCCAGCGGGACATGAGTGAACAGCCGATGGGCGAGCCATCGAACAGGAAGAAGGACGAAGCCGCAATCCGCGAACTCGTCGAGGCTTGGGCAGCGGCCGTCCGCAAAGGCGATCGGCGCGGAATCCTTCGCTACCACTCGCAGGACATGCTGATGTTCGATGTGCCGCCGCCGCTGCAATCGAAGGGCCTCGGCGCCTATGAGAAGACCTGGGACCTGTATTTTTCCTGGTCGCGCGAGCGCGGCGTTTTCGACATCACCGAGATGAGCGTCACGGCCGGCAGCGAGGTCGCCTTCGTGACCGCCCTGATGCGCTGTGCGGGAACGGAGCCGAGCGGCGTTGAGAGCGAGCTCGATTTCCGGCTCACCATCGGCCTCTGCAAGATCGAGGATCGATGGATCGTCACGCATGAGCATCATTCGATTCCGGCGAGCTGAGCCGGTCTTCGCAGTTTCCTAGACAACCGTTCTTCCCTTGGCCGGGAGCGGCGCCGGCTCCCAGCCGAAGACGCTGCGGCCGCCATGGGAATGGGACTGCGCCTCTTCGGTCGCGACGAATTCGGCGAGCGACGGGCCGGTCGCCCGGCGCTCCAGCCGCCGT
>Ga0310811_10008276_pt1 | contig 13372 bp, 10 predicted proteins | sample YCmetagenome_FD_207642 | JGI IMG/M metagenome (GOLD analysis project Ga0310811, IMG submission 207642) | Soil microbial communities from experimental microcosm in Duke University, North Carolina, United States - YC | ecosystem: Engineered > Artificial ecosystem > Soil microcosm > Unclassified ...
TCACAGCGTTTGCCCGGCTCCAGACTGCCAACCTCCGCCTCCATGGCCAGCGCCGCCGCGCCGCCACGAGTGGCCGCGGTGATCGCTTCGTCGAGCGTCATGCCCATCGCGCTGACCGCCAACGCGATCATCATCTGCATGTTTTCCGAATAGCTGGTTCCAGGGTTGAAGTCGGTCGCCAATGCCGTGCGCACGCCATGTTCGCGCAGGCGCTGGGCCGAGGGATAGGCGGTGCTGAGCGAGAAGGAGCAGCCCGGCAGCAACGTGCCGACGACGCCCGCCCCGTTCAACATATCAAGCTCTTCCTCGGAGGCGAAATCGAGATGATCGGCGGAGACGGCATGGAGCTCGGCGGCCAGGCGCGCGCCACCGGTCGGCCCAAGCTGGTTGGCGTGCAGCTTGAGCGCATATTCCAGGGCGCGGGCCTGTTCGAGGATACGCCGCGCCTCGTCCACGGTGAAGGCGGTGCGCTCGCAGAAGACATCGCAGAAGCGCGCGTCGGCGGCAAACGCGGGCAGCATCCGCTCGCAGATGAGGTCCACATAGGCGGCGCGGTCGCCGGGATGCTGGCGGAACTCCGGCGGGAGGGTATGCGCGCCGAGAAACGTCGGCACGACAGTCGGCAGATTCGGAGCAGCAGCCAGCGCGCGCATGACCGCCAGGCAGCGCGCCTCGCTCTCGGGATCAAGCCCGTAGCCTGTTTTGCCTTCGACGGTGGTGGTCCCGTGGATGGCGAAGGACTCCAGCCGGCCGCGGCCCAGGGCGGACAGCGTCTCTTCGCTGGCGGCGCGTGTGGCCCGCACGGTGCTGAGGATGCCACGGCCCTGCCGCGCCAGCTCTTCGTACGAGACGCCCGCATGGCGCAGCTGGAACTCTTCGGCGCGATTGCCCGCGAAGACGAAATGCGTATGCGAATCGACGAAGCCGGGCATTACCGCGCGCCCGCCAGCATCATGGCGCGCCGCTGGCGGAATCGCCTCGATGGCGACCGACCGCGCGAGATCAGCCTCTGACCCTACCCAGACGATTCGGCCATCCCGGGCAGCCAGCGCGCCGTTGGGGATGACGCCGAGCGGGCCGCTCCCGTAGCGCTCCGGGGCGACTGTCACCAGTCGCGAGACGCCAGTGAGCGCGAAGTCGGCGGCGAGGTGGGTGTCTGTATTTGACGTGGCGTCAGAGTCCATAGGGAGGCTCCCGTTGGTTCACATCTGTCCGGCGCTATCCTACTGAGGTGACTATGCCGTAGGCTGAAGACCTACGGCTAATCCAGGGGTGAGCTATCTACTTGCCATGCAAAGGAGCGCGGGTGAGCAGGATTAGCCGCGGCATTCATGCCGCGAAGGTCACCAATCACTAGCCGCGGCATTCATGCCGCGAAGTGCGCCAGCCACCCACTTTGCCCCTCATCACCCAATCCCAGGCTAGCGGGCGCACACGAAGGTTTATTTGCCCACCCAGGCAGGCTGGCGCTTGTCGAGGAAGGCGCACATGCCCTCCTGCGCGTCGGCGGCCATCGCGTTCATGCTCATCACCTCTTTGGCATAGGCATACGCTTTGGGCTGATCGAGATCGATCTGCGTGTAGAATGCCTGCTTGCCCAGCGCCACGGTGAGCGAGCTGGCGCTGGCTATCGAGAGGGCGAGGTCGCGGGTGGCGCTCTCCAGTTCGTCGGCAGGCACGACGGTGTTCACCAGACCCCAGTCGGCGGCGGTCTCGGCGGAGATAGGCTTGCCCGTCATCAACATTTGCAGCGCGCGTTTGCGCCCGATGGCGCGGCTGAGGGCGACCATCGGCGTGGTGCAGAAGAGGCCAATCTTGACGCCCGGCGTGCCGAACGTAGCCTCCTCAGCGGCGACGGCCAGATCGCAGGTGGCGACAAGCTGGCATCCGGCGGCGGTGGCGATGCGATGGACGCGGGCAATCACCGGCTGCGGAATGGCCTGGATGGTCTCCATCAGCTCGGTGCACAGGTCGAAGACGGCGCGATAGCGGTTGATGTCGCCATCCACCAGCTCGCGTAGGTCGTGGCCCGCGGAGAACGCTGGCCCGTTGGCCGCCAGCACAATCGCGCGCACGTCGGGCTCGGCGCTCAGCGCGCGCAGGGCGTCGTTCAATTCGCGCATCATCTCGCTGGAGAGCGCGTTGCGTTTCTCTGGCCGGTTCATAGTGATCGTGGCGACAGGTGTGTCGCGCTCGACGAGAATGGAGTCGTACGTCATTGTAAGTTCTCCTTGCGGAATACTCTCCGAATAGCTGGCTTCAATCTTTGTTTCAGTGGATGGCTAGCGGTTGCTGAGCTTCTGCTTCAGGGCGTCGGCGACTTTGGTGGTGACGATACCATCGAGATCGCCACCGAGCAGGGCAACCTCTTTGAGCAGCGTGGCGCTGACAAAGAGATAGCGCAGGTCGGTGATAATCATCAGCGTCTCGATCTCTGGCGCGAGCTTGCGATTCATGAGCGCCTGCTGGAATTCTAGCTCGAAATCGGTGACGGCGCGCAATCCGCGCACGATGGCCTGAGCGCCGATGGTGCGCGCGTAGTCAATTACCAGACCTTCAAACGGCGCTACTCGGACGTTCGACAAGCCTTCTTCGGCGACCGTCTCGCGCCAGAGTTGCACGCGCTCGTCGGTGGTGAAGAGCAGCTTCTTGTTTGGGGTCGAATAGACCGCGATCACCAGTTCGTCCACCAGACCCGCCGCACGCTTGGCGATATCGAGATGCCCCCGGTGAACGGGGTCGAAGCTGCCGGGATAGACCGCTACCAGGCGTTTATCCTCGCCCATCGTGGCTCGACCCTGCGCCATGCCGCCCTGACTCGCATCGTCTCGTCGCATCGCTCGCTCACTTTCATTGCGGGCCACACTGCCATCACGATACGGGCATTGTAGCCGTCTTCTTCTCATGCTGTCTACATGAGATATCGTCCAGATGCCTCTTGAGAAGCGAAAAAGCAAACATCCCTCCTCCAATCGTGGAGAAGGGATGTATTAAATGTGACGCGAGCGTGCCAGAGAGACGCTATCCGCGAATCTCGTCCACCTGCGAGAGGTTGATGAAGAGGTCGCAGCTCTGCCGCAGAATCATCGCGGCGGCGTCATCGAAGGCGGCCACCTCCACGCGCACCCCGTGATCCGAGCAGTACTCCAACAGTGGCAGGAAATCGCTGTCGCCGCTGACCAGGACGACGGTGTCGATGGCGTCGGCATCCACCAGGCGCACGATGTCCATGCAGAGATCGAGGTCCATATCGGCCTTGCGCGCGCCACTGGCAAACGTCTTGTAATTCTTGGTCGTGATGCGATAGCCCGTGCCCTTCACCGCCGAGAGGAAAGTCTGCTCGGCGTGTGGATCAGGATTGGTCGGCGCATAGGCATGCGCACGAATCATTCGGCGGTTGGCGCGCAGGAAGTCGAGCAGACGCCCGAAGTCAATGTTCATACGCTGGCTGCGCGCGGAGTAGAGCAGGTTGGCCACATCAACGAAGACGCCGATGCGTTCGGTTGAAGGGAACGCTGGCAGCGCCACCGTCATGCTCGGCGGGTATTGCTGGCGGCGTAGCTCGCTGAGCAGGCGGTCGGTCTGTTGTGTGATGGCGCTGGTGATGATCGTGCCGAGCTGGTTGGCGGACATTGGCACATCGCCACTGCGCTCGCCGCGGCGGATGCGTGGCAGCGGCTCGTGCAGTGGGCTGGCGACGCCAGACGACTGTGGGCCAAAGCCATGCGCGAAGGATGGCTCCGGCGACTCGAACGGACTCGCGGGCTCCTGCACATGTTGCTGCGCGGTTGACATGCTCCATGTCGCCTCCGGGTTGCGCGCGGCGGGAGCGGAAGGCGGTGATGGCGGTGATGGCGGTGATGGCGTTGTTGGCGTTGTTGGTGCGGTAGATCGTGATGGCGTCACTGAGCGAGAGCCGCGTCCGCGCACAGCAGGTGTATAGGGGCTGTAGCCCGGTTCCTCGGCGCCCTCCGTCGTCGGCTGGTAGCCATTGCTGGCCCCGTGATCGCGCGCATACGTCACCCGCGTCTCAGGCGCGGCATAGGGCGCGGGCAGTCGGCTTGCCGCCGGACCCTGATGCTCGTCACCCTCACTTTCGCCTGCCTCGACATCCTGCCCATGGCCGCGACGGCCACGGCGACGGCGACGGCGAGACGCAGCCTCATGTTCGCTCTGATCGGTTTCGTCGCCAGCCACTTCGGTCGCCACGGCAGGCTCCTCGGTCGCTAGCGCCTCGATCACGTCCGGCGTTTCAGCGGCCTCGGGCGCTGCGATGGCTTCGGTCTCCGCGACCGGCTCGGCCTGCACGACGGCTTCATCCGCTGGCGCCGACGCCGGTTCTGGTGTAGCTGGCGCTAGCGTTGGCGTCATCAGGGTCGGGGGTGTCGCGCGCCATCCACTGAGGCGTTCCGGGCGCACGGCCGCAGACTCAGCGGTGGCTGATCCACGCTGACGGTCAAAGCGATAGCGACGCGACGCGGGCGCTGCCGTCTCATCGGTGGCGGCTGGTTGTTCTTCAGCCGCAGGCGCTGACGCACCCTCCTCGGCAACCTTGCGCTGTTCAGCCTGGGACAGCGCATCCAGATGCGCAAAGATCGCGGCATCCAGCGGCAACGGCTCAGGGACAGGCAGCGGCGCCTCTAGCGCGTTCTCGCCCTCGGCTGGCTCAGTGGCCGAGGTAACTGGCACGAGCTGGATATCGGGCGCCTCGGCCTTACTGTTGCGGCGGCGATTGCTCCCGCCACGTCGCCCGCGTGTTGTTGGGCGCTTGGGCGTCTCCGCTGCTGGCGCTGCTGTTGGCTCTGCCTCGGCGGCAGTCGTTTCGGTTGCTACCGGAGCTTCGGCGATGGCGACTGGCTCTGGCGCGCCCTGCTGTTCTGGCGCGCCATGTGTATCTTTTGTGTCCTTCGCGGGTTTTGTGGCTTTTGTCGTCTGCGCCTCGTTGGCGTCTTGCGTTTCCTTGGCCTGACGGCTGCGATTGGTGGTGTGTCGGCGGCGCTGGGGCCGCGAGGAGGCGGCCTTTGCGGTAGTGCCAGCGTCAACTGCTGAAGCGCCATCGGTGGCTCCTGGCGCCTGTGCGACGGGGTCGTGTTGATCTTGAGTCATGTTGTCTCCCGATTCTGCCGCGAGCAGGGGCGCAGAGCGGTTTGGTGGGGAGGCTGCTGTGTGACCCAGAATTAGAGATATATCGAACGCTACTTTAAGGAAGCTCTGGCGCGCTGTGCGTGAAGTCTGCTGACCGCAATTCAGCGCCGCGGCAGGAAGCTATCTCGTCAGTCGTGTAATCCCTGGCCAACCCAACCCAGCCTCAACCCTCTCCCACTACCCTTCCGGCATCCCGCCATCCCTGGCGGGAGCGCAACCCTGTGCGGGTTTGTTTTCTTTCTCTGTCTGTGCGCCGCCGGAGCAGCACGCCAGAAACGATTTCGGAGCGCTACGTCAAACAGATGCCTACGAGCCATGCTCCGAAGTCAGTGATCAGTGATTTGCGGTATCCGCGTGCTCAGGAAGTCTGCCGTTGCTGCGCGTGGGTGAATCATCCGGCGATTTGGATGACTGACGCGCTGGCCGCGAAAGCTTCAGCCAGACCGCCACAATCCGCTGCACCGAGGTGAACACGCTTGTCACCGCAAGCAAGAGCAACGTCCAGAGGAGCCACTGTTCGGCTCCCAGGATAAGCCCTACTGCCAGCACCAGCACGCGCTCTGGCCGGGCCATCAGGCCGCTCTTCATTTCCAGGCCCAGACCCTCTGCCCGCGCGCGTGCATAGCTGACCATCAGCGAACCCAGACCGGCGATATACGCCAGGGCCAGAGTCCATGCCTTTTCCGTTGATGGTGGCAGGCTGTTCACATAGAGGATGACGCCGAGAATGATGATGCCCTCGGAGTAGCGATCCAGTGTCGAATCGAAGAAGGCGCCAAAAGTCGTCTTCTGATTGCGCACGCGCGCCAGCGCCCCATCCACCATGTCAAACATTCCAGCGAATAGCAGCATCACGCCACCCAGGCGTAATGACCCCATCGCCAGAATCGCCGCCGTAATCGCATTAAGCACCAACCCAAGCACAGTGGCCATGTTAGGAGTCATGCCAATCGCCGCCAGCGGCCTCACCACCATCTCGGCAATGTGACGCGCGGTTCGTTGTATGGCTGGCCCAAACATACCTGCCTGCCCCTCGTTGCATGCTGCTTCTATTGTACCATCCCTGCCCTACACGGTGGGAGTTCAGGGACTCGCTTCCCAGAGCGAATATGACCTGCCAAAAGATGCGCGAATGGCCCATCAGGCCCAGTCTCTCAGTGTTCTATTCGAACGCCTGTATGGCCGCGGCGGGTTGGCGCGCGATCTGGCGTCCCCAGACGACGGCGTGCTCCGCGCGGAGCTCGCGATAATAGTCGAGCACCTGATCGGCGATATGATCCCAGCCAAAATCCCTGGCGCGCTCGCGGGCCGCGGCGGCCAGCCGCCTGCGCTCGTGCTCGTCATCCAGCAGATGACAGACCGCCCAGGCGAGCTGCTCATGATTCTTGGGAGCTACCAGCAGACCATCCCGCTGATTGCGAATCACCGAGCGGAAGCCGGGAATATCCGATGCCACCACCGCCCGGCCCGAGGCCATCGCCTCCAGCAGAACGATGCCCTGGCTCTCGCCGCCCGTATTTGGCGCGCAGAAGACATCCGCCGTCGCGTAGAGCGAAGGAAGCTGTTCCGCCGGAACGCGCCCCAGGAAGATGACATCGCGCCATCCCGCCTGGGCGGCGTAGGTCTGGAAACCGACCCGCTGCGGGCCATCGCCGCCAATCAGAAAACGTGTGTTGGGATAGTGCTGGCGAATGATGGGAATCGCGCGCAGCAGATATTTCAGCCCTTTGCGTTGCTCCAGCCGCCCCAGGAAGACGATGTTGAACCGATCGTTGCCGGATTGTGTGTATTGGGCGAGCGGCTCGACGCCTTCGTTGAAACGCCCCAGATCAACCCCGTTGGGGATGATGCGATACTCGCCAGGGAAAAAGCGCGAGACGAACTCCGCCGCGGCTGGCGAGACAGCAATGCGCCCATGAATCCGTTTGAAATAGCGGCCCAGCAATGGTTTGGCGGAGTAATAGGCCCAATCGCTCGTCGAAGTCAGGCTGCGACGCGCCCAGGCGTGAAAGGTGCCCACGTAAATCGTATTGGTGATGCCCATCAGGTGGAGCATGGTCAGCGGCAGGGCGGAGGCCAGCGGTTCGTGCAGATGGAGCACGTCGAACTCCTGTCGCCGCAGGAGCGAGCGAATACGCCCGCGCCAGTCGGGGGCAACCGCGACGCGCGCAATCGAGCCGTTCACCCGGACGGGCGCCGCCCACCCCAGCTTGTAGACCCCATATTCCACCTGTCGCGCGCGTGACCCCGTCGCCGGGGTGAGAATGCGCACGGTGTTCCCCCGGCTCCGCAGCTCGGCGGCCAGGTGAGCGATGTGGTCCTGCACACCCCCTGGATAGCTCCAGTCGTAGGGCGAAACGAGTCCGATCTTCAACGGATGCCTTCCTGTCGGTTCGATCTATGAAACCGGCTCTGCTCTTCGCTCGCTGGACGATGTCACATCAGTAGTTGCCGGGCGAGCCGCCAGCCCACGTGGCTACGATTCAATCCCTGGATATGGTAGCAATTAACGCACCACACCAGCGCTCGGACGCATGCGGGTGCTCCGTTCGAGCGCGAAGCCGCCGATGCGCGCGATGGCTGTGCGCCGCGGCTCGCCTTGCTCGAAGGTTGCCCCACCGCCATACACCATGCGGTGCGAGACGAATGCGACATACTCCCTGGGCTGCCAGAAGCGCCCCTGGGGGGCGGTCTGACGCGATTCTACCGCATGTCGGAAGGCCGCGGCGGTGCGCCCAGGAAAGATCGTGCGCGCGCAGCCGACCGCCGTCGTCGTATGGGCATCGCTACTACCCGTCTCTGCCCAATGATATACCGTACGCGCAAGTGTCATGGCGATTCGCGATGAGCCGATGCCCGCGAAGCTGCCGTTGAGTGTCTCGATGCCATCGGGATGCAGCTCAGGCTGGCGCAGCAGGCGATTCATCACTTTGCGCTGGACACTGTGACGAAAGACACGATTGAAAGGATGAGCGATGATGGCGAGGCCGCCCTGCGCGTGTACTAGCTCGATGCTGCGCTCGATGCTCAGGTCGGGTGGGACGGCTTTTTCCAGGAAGAGCGCCAGCATATGGCCCTCGCGCGTGCTGATTTCTTCGCCGACGATGACCTCGAATGGATAGCTGCGGCGGGCGGCCAGATCGCGCGCGTAGAGCGCTCCTTCGATAGTGTCGTGGTCGGTGATGGCGATCACATCGAGCGGAGTATAGGTTTCTACGAAGCTCAGCACGTCTTCTACTGAGCCGGTGCCGTCACTATAGGTGGTATGCATGTGCACATCGGCCAGACCTTCGCCCGCGCGGCGCTCTGGCGAAACGTCAATTAACTCATCGTGCTCATAGGTCGCCACCACGGTTTCTTCGTACATAATCTCGCGCTCAGGATCGCCTGATGATGTGTTGATATTTTCATTGCTGGAATCACTCTTCATGTAAGGTGTCTTTCTTTGCGTTCGCTTCTCCGCGCGCTCCACGCTCTTCCGTGGTCATCATGCGGATGGGATGGCTGATGATCTCGCTGACTGATTTTGTGTGGCTGCGGGCGCCACGCTTGCGGTGACGCGCGGCCGTTCGCCGGGCTCTCGTACATCCTCTGTATCCCAGATGGGCGCCAGCGTCGAAACCCACTGCTCAGGATGCATGGTGATGAGCCGCTCAAGCTGCTCAACGTACTTGCCTACCGCCCGCGCGGTAGCTTCTTCAGAACGGGTGCGTGTGGCCGCGCTGCCACCGCTTGCCGAATCCTTTGGTTCCGGCTGAATATCCAGCGGAATGGCGACCCCGTGGGACCGTCCTCGGCCCAGCCGCCAGGAGAATGACGCCATGATGGGCGCGCCGGTCTTGAGCGCCAGCGCGAATGGCGACGTTGGCACGCGCGCTGGCTCGCCAAAGAAGGGCGTCTCAATGCTCGACCCGATGATGTAGCGGTCGGCGGCGACCAACACCAGCTCGTTGCGTTTGAGCGCGTTCATCATTTCACGCAGCGTCTCGCGACTATCTGCCGGAAAGAGCCGCATATTGTGATGCTCGCGGGTCTTGCAGAACCACTGATAGAGCGCCTCCGGCTGCATCCGTTCGGCTGGAGTCACCATCCGGTAGCCGATAGCTCCCAGGCGCGAAGCGCCATACTCGAAGTTGCCAAAATGGGCGCTGACGACGATGAGGCCGTTCCCACGCTCGATGGCCTCGGAGATGCGCTCTTCGCCCTCGGTCGTCCACCCCGCCAGCACCTCTTTCTCGGTGAGATGCGGGCCGCGCAGAAAATCGAGATAGTTGAGCACCATATGCTCGAAGACGCCGCGTGTGGCGCGTTGCAGGGCAACCGGATCGCTGACCAGCGTGGGCACGTGACGCAAATTGCGTTCGACCCGGCGCCGCAGCCGCCCATGGAATGCCCAGATCACCATACCAATGAAGCGGGCGCCGGGATAGGCCAGCCACATCGGAATGAGCGGGACAATGGCTCCCGCCAGGCGGAAGGCGCGCAGCTTAGTCATTGGCGTGCTCTCCTTGCGCCAGGCTGGCCGCTGCTTGTGTCGCTTGTGTCGCTTGTGTCGCAGCTGGCGTATGCGACTCAGGCGTGGCGCTCGTCAGTGCGGGCACGTTATCCTGAGGCCAGAATCGGCGGAACATTTCCCATTGATCGGGGTATTGCCGGATGATTTCCTCCATCGCGTCATACATTTGCTGCATCAACCCGATGGTATCGGCCCGTTTGTCGCCGGTAGGATGCGGGAAGATGGGGGGCATCGCTCCTAAGTAATACGTTTCAGAATAGTTTTTGTCGTAACGGCAGTATCCCGGCAGAATGGTTGCGCCCGATTTGAGAGCAAGCTGTGCGATGCCACCAGGCACATAACAGGTCTTGCCAAAGAAGGTGACCGGCACGCCCTGGTCTGGTGGCACCGGCTTATCAACCGCCACGGCCACCACCTGATTCTCTTGCAGCGCGCGTAAGATGCGGCGCGGCGTCTTCTCGATGCGAATGAGGTCCAGGCCGAGTTTGCCCCGCTGCTCCATCACCAGCTTATCCATGCGTGGGTCGTCGAAGGACTCGACGACGATGGCAATGGGAACGTGGCTGCGCACCATCACGGCGGCGACATCCCACGCGCCGAAGTGAAATGAGACGAGGATGGCGCCTTTGCCAGGGGCGAGCGCCTGATCGATATAGGCAAATGAACCCGGCGCTGGGGTGGTGTCTTTCATGCGCGCCAGCAGCTCATCGAAGGTCGCATTGGGAAGATAGAAGAAATCCGAAATATAGCGTCCGTAGTTGCGCCACGAGTCCCGCGCCAGCCGTTTTGCGCGTGGGTCGTTCTCGGACACGCCGAGCACGTGCGCCATGTTGGCGATGGTCGCGTGCCGCTTGGCGACCCAGGCGTAGTAGACCAGCACAGTGATTGGCCCACCAAGGGCGAGCCGTACCGGGCGGGGTACGCGGCCAGCGAGCCAGCTTGCGAAACGGGTAAGATAGTAGACCAATGGCTCGCCCCTAACGATGCATCTTCAGCAGGCGGAGCAGCGAAGAACGGGAATACGATTTTCGATATACCGCGGGTGCTCCCCCCGGCCAGCCCAGAACTCACAGTACCGAGACTGTCGGGGAGAGAGTACCAGGTGTTGCGCGACATGCGCAACACTCGTACGAGAAATGGGTTAGGCCTCAGTTGGCCTCGGGCATATCCTGCACGGCGACGGGCGTCTCGCTATGGCCGTTGGCCGTGGCGCGCGTCTTCGCCTCGGTGGCGGAGGATGCGCCCTGGGCGAACTCGGTGATGAACTCCTCGGTCATCAGCCGGGCCTGCTCGTCGGTATACTGGATGGCCGGTGACTTCATGAAATAGGCCGAGGGGCCAAGCAGCGCGCCGCCGATGCCCGCGTCCTTCGCCAGCTTGGCGCAGCGCACCGCATCAATGACGACGCCAGCCGAGTTCGGCGAATCCCACACTTCGAGCTTCAGCTCGACGTTGAGCGGCACATCGCCGAAGGTGCGTCCCTCCAGGCGGATGTAGGCCCACTTGCGGTCGGTCAGCCAGGCCACATAGTCGCTGGGACCGATGTGGACGTTGTCGGCGCCAATATCATAGTCAAGCTGGCTGGTGACGGCGTTCGTCTTGGAGATCTTCTTGGATTCGAGGCGGTCGCGCTCGAGCATGTTGTAGAAGTCGGTGTTGCCGCCGACGTTGAGCTGCATCGTGCGCTCCAGCCGGACACCACGCTCGCGGAAGAGGCGGGCGAGGGTGCGGTGGACGATGGTGGCGCCAACCTGGCTCTTGATGTCATCGCCGACGATGGGCAGCTTCACTTCCTCGAAGCGCTCGCGCCAGTATTGCTCGCGCCCGATGAAGACCGGGATGCAGTTGACGAAACCGCAGCCAGCCTGAAGGATCTGCTCCACATACCACTTGGTGGCCGTCTCGCTGCCAACCGGCAGATAGTTGATGACGACATCGGTGCCGGTATCCTGAAGCAGCTTGACGATATCAGTGGTCTTGCCGGGCGCTTTGGTGATGACCTGCGAGAGATATTTGCCCAATCCGTCGTGAGTCATGCCGCGCTCGACCTTGACACCCTTCGTCGGGACGCTGGCGAACTTGTAGGTGTTGTTCTGCCCCGAGAAGACCGCCTCGCTCAGGTCTTTGCCGACCTTGTCCGCGTCGATGTCAATCGCGGCGGAGAATTCGATGTCGCTAATGTGATAGCCGCCAAGGTTGACGTGCATCAGTCCAGGAATGAAATCGTCATCGGCGGCGTTGCGGTAGTATTCGACGCCCTGCACGAGTGACGATGCGCAGTTGCCCACGCCAATGATGCCAACGCGCACTTTCTTCTTGCCCAAGTTGCCCTGCCTCCTGAATACGGATCGTGTGTGCAAACTGCTGCCATCGCGCCCGGAGCGTGTATGACCGGACGGAATGATGGCGGAACCCCCAGTGTGTTTTAGAACTGTTGCGCGGGCTTGGCCTCCGCTGGCTTGCCCGCTGCTGTGCCGGATGTATTTGTCGCGTCCGCCTCACCGACAGTCGCGACCACCGTTGCTGGCGCCGACGCAGCGGCCGAGGTGGCGGGAGCGCCACTGATGACGTCACCAAGCTGACGCAGACTTTGCTGACAGCGTGCGGCATCGAGCGAGCAATAGACCTGCCGCCCCTGCCGCCGCGTCCGCACCAGACCATTGCGCCGCAGAATCGCCAGATGCCACGAGACCAGCGGCTGGCTAATCAGCAACTGCTGCGTCAGGTCGGTGACGTTTACCTCCTGGCTGTTGGCCAGAATACGCACGATGTTCAGACGCACTTTGTCGGCGAGCGCGCGCGTTATCTTTTCGAGTTCGATGTAGTCTTGCCAGCCGGTGGGTGTGCCAGTCTGCGTCATTCGCTCCGCCTTCAGCCGATGCGGAGGAGCACGTATCCGCACGACACTGTGCTGATCTCCCGCCAAATACATCAAGCCGCGCTATATAAACAAATCCTATATAAAGGATCGCTATATATGTACCTGAGACCGCTGTGCTTGTCAAGAGGCAATTACGCAGCCTGGGTCATCCGCGGGTTATCCGCGCAATGCTGTCAAATGAAAGGCGCCAACGCCAGTGATTCGGATAATCCTCGCCGTTCGGGGAGTGGCGCGCCTGCCGAAATGAGGGGTGCACGGGCGCAGGTGCGGCGTCTACACTGCTGGCATAGGTTTATGCCCGCCGGAGCTGTGATGAAATTGTGAGCATATATGCTGCCTCTATTCCCCTCCCTTTCCTCGCGGGAGAGAGGGGTTGGGGGGTGAGGTCATGCGAACAAGTGGAGCGTAGCATGCGAGGATTCTACTGGCTGATCGAGGACGCGCTGGCGGGTTGTGCCCGGCCCGGTGGCAGTGTCACGCGACGCGCGGGCGCGCTGGAGACTGATGGCGCGCTGGCAGCGCTGGACGCCGACCTCGCCTGGCTGCGCGAGCAAGGCATCGGCGCGGTGCTCTCGCTGACGGAGACGCCGCTGGACGCCGACGCGCTCGAACGCTATGAGCTGGAATCACTCCATCTGCCGGTGGTCGATATGACCGCGCCAGCCCCCGAACAGTTCGACCGCGCGCTCCGTTTCATCGACTGGCAGCGCGTGCGCGGCAAGCGTGTGGTGGTGCATTGCAAGATGGGCCAGGGGCGCACGGGCGTCATCCTGGCGGCGTATCTCGTGCGGTTGGGCGTAGCCCCCGCGCAGGCGTTGGCTCGCGTGCGC
>Ga0310811_10008277_pt1 | contig 13372 bp, 9 predicted proteins | sample YCmetagenome_FD_207642 | JGI IMG/M metagenome (GOLD analysis project Ga0310811, IMG submission 207642) | Soil microbial communities from experimental microcosm in Duke University, North Carolina, United States - YC | ecosystem: Engineered > Artificial ecosystem > Soil microcosm > Unclassified ...
GATGCCGACGCCACGATTGGCCCTCGAGACAGAGCCACCGCCGCCCTGGGCGATACGACGGCATCGCCGATCAGAGAACTTTCATCGACGCGCGCGCTCAGATCGGCATCGAACCGGGTGCTCGCGTCGAAAACGTGGGAGAAACGAGCTGCGGCCCAGACACCGAGGAGTCGCTGCCAGTGCGGCGCGGTCGGCGCCAGCATTGTCGATGCGACGTCGAGCGTGCGCGCTTCGCCGCCAAGCGAACCGATCACCGGCCCGTGGCCCGCGGTCACGTTGATCGTTCCGCTCATGCCGGTGGCCGTCACCGCATCATTGTATGCCGTTCCAAATGGAGGCGCAGAATCCACGAACGTCGAGCGCTCGCGAGTCAGATCCCCGGTCGCAGTCCAGGTGAATCCTCGGCGCTCGGCGCGGGCGTCGACGCCCGCGCTGCTCCGCGAGTTGGTCTGTCGACCCGTCGCCGACGGCTGAACAATTGATCCGGCGAGCCCGCGCGACAGGTCGCTCCACGATCCGCGCGCACGAATCGTCGTCGATTCGTCGTCGATCGTAAGTCCGCCCAGAACCTCTCGCGACGCGACGTCGGAGTTGATGCGATGAGCTGTGCCGCCTCCTCGAAGCGCGGGAACCGCGTACGGGAAGTCGCCGCGCACGGTCCGATATTCACCGGTCAGCGACCCAATTGCGCGGATCGGTGTCACCGGCAGCTCACTGCCCATCGTGGCCGAGATCTGTCGCTCGCCCCATGCGCCGTCACGAAGCAGCATCGAGGTCGCGCGCGACGCTCGACGCGTGGAGATCTCGACGACGCCTGCCAGTGCGCGGCCCCCATATCGCGCCGACTGTGCGCCGGAGCGGACGACAACGCGGTCAACCGCCTCGAGTGACACATGCGACAGATCCGCTTCGCCTGTGATCGGCGAGTTGATCGGCACGCCGTCCACGAGGACGAGCACCTCGTTGGCGCTGGATCCGCGGATCGAGATGCGGCTCGCCGAGCCTGGCCCGCCCTCCTGGGTAACGACGACGCCCGGACTCGACTCCAGAAGCTCACCGAGGTCGCGGCGGCCGGAAGCCTCGATCTGGCCGCGGTCGAACACGATGGCGTTCGTCCGCTGCGAATCGCGCGGCGCTTGGACGAGTACGGGATTCAATTTGGCGGGCAGCGGCTCGAGCGAGACATCGAGGCTTGCCATGCGACCGTTGGCGACGGTTATCTCACGATCGAGCGCCACGAAGCCGAACGCGCGAACGTGCACGACGTAGTCGCGTGGCTCGAGGCCGCGGACCGCAAACGATCCGTCTCGATTCGATCGAGCGACCTCCGCGCGGTCATTCAACTCGATGCGCGCGTCCTGGATCGGCCTCGCCGTGCGCGCGTCGGTGATTCGGCCGTGCAGTTCACCCGGGACTTGCCCGTAAGCGCGGTACGCGATCAGGGCACCAAACACTGCGTTCCCGATACACGAAACCAGAGGCGAGCGGCGGCGCGGAGTCATGGCGTGACCGAGCCGCGTGGGTCGACCTGGGGAGCGCCACCGGCATGCGTCAGGATCGACACGGGCCACTCGTACACCTCGGCCATACGCTCGGCGGTGAGGACGTCCGCCGGCGAACCACGCGCGATGAGGCGACCGCGGTTGAGCAGCAGCAGCTCGTCCGCGTAGCGTGCCGCGAGATTCAGGTTGTGCGTCGCGAGCACGATCGTCGTGCCCTCGCCGCGCAGGCGGCGAAGGAGCTCGAACGTCGTCATCTCGTGCCGGATGTCGAGGAACGTCGTCGGTTCGTCCAGCACGAGCACGCTCGGTTCCTGCGCGAGCGCGCGAGCCAGGCGCACACGCTGCCTTTCGCCGCCCGAAAGGGTGGAGAGCCAGCGATCAGCAAACACTGATACATCGCAGCGATCCATCGCGCGCGCGATCGCCGCGATATCCTCGGGCCGTTCCCGTTGCCATGGTCCGAGATGTGGGTAGCGACCCATGGCAACGATCTCGCGCACACTGAACAGCGGTTCCGTCTCGCCCTGCGGCACGACGCCCACGCGACGCGCGATGTCCCGGCGCGTCCACTCCGCGAGCGGCCGACCATCGAGCAGCACCGTGCCGGAGGCCGGCGAGAGAATGCCGAGCAGAAGCTGCAGCAGCGTCGATTTTCCAGCGCCGTTTGGCCCGAGGAGTGCGGTCATTTGCCCGCGCGCGATGTCGACCGTTACGTCATCGATCGTGGCGCGCATCGCGCCCTGATGCTGAAAGCGCACGTCGCGCAACGACCAAACGGAGTCCGATCCCGCGGCAATCGAGGCGATCACGTGGAGACTCCGGCCGCGGGTCGTCGGAGCAGCCAGACGAAGCACGGCACGCCGATCAGCGCCGTCACGATGCCGATCGGAAGCTCGTTCGTGCCCGCGAGCGCACGTGACAGCGTGTCCGCCGCGACGAGGAACGACGCGCCGGCGAGCGCGGAGCAGGGAAGCAGCGCACGGTTGTCGCTCCCCCATATCAAACGGACAGCGTGCGGTACGACCAGTCCGACGAATCCGATCGTACCGCTCACGGAGACCGATGCCGCGGTGAGAAGTGTCGCGGTGCCGAAGGCGACGAGCTTCGTTCGCTCGACCGATGTCCCCAGGTACGCCGCCGTCGGCTCACCAATGGCGAGCAAATTGAGTGCGCGGGCGAGCGAGAAGAGAATCGCGAGTGCCGGGACCAGGCACACTGCAAGAATGCCCACGCTGCGCCAGGAGGCGTTGGCGTGGCTGCCCATCATCCAGAAGATCGCCGACCGAACCGACTCCGTATCCGCGAAGGTGAGGACGAGCCAGATCACGGCGACGAGAAATGCGCTCACGACGACGCCTGCGAGCAGCAGCACACGCGTGTCGAGCGTGCGGCCGACGCTGAACGCGATTCGAAATACGAGCAGCATCGATCCCACGGCACCGGCGAACGCGGCGACCGGCAACGCCCAGATGAACCGCAACGACAGCCCCGTGACGACGGTAAAAACCGCACCTGCTGCCGCGCCGCTCGATACGCCGAGGATATAGGGCTCCGCGAGTGGGTTGCGCAGCAGCGCCTGGAACGTGGCTCCGCTCACCGCGAGCGCGGCACCCGCGAGCGCTGCCTGAAGCGCGCGCGGCATCCGCAGCTCACGAACGATCGTGATCGTCGTTGGATCCCCGCGCCCGGCGATCGCATCGATCAGCGCGCTCGTGTCCGTCGAGACCGCGCCAAGCCGCACGGCCGCGAAGAGTGCGACGACCGCGATGACCGAAAGCGCGACGAGCCGCATGTACAACGGCCAGGCGAGGCGCGCGCGAACACTCATTGGCGCGATCCCGCCGACGCCTTCGAAGAATCGGCGCCCACGACTTCCGGATGAAGCACGCGTTGCAGCACGCGCGATGCCTCAGCGATGCTCGGACTTGGGCGGTTCATGAGATCGGCCGGCACCGAGACCACGCGCCCGGCGCGCACGGCGCGCAGATCGCGCCATCCGGCCATCGTTCGGAGGCGCTCGAGTGAGTTCGTTTTGAATTCTCCTACAGGTACGACCAGCATGTCGGGATCGCGCCGGACGATTTCCTCCATCGCCACATTCGGCCAGTCCTGCGTTGCGTCGGCGAAGATCGAGCGGCCGCCGGCGAGCGAAATCAGTTGACCGATGAACGTCTGCGGTCCGGCGGTCATTGGCGGGTCGTTGTACATGACATACAGCACGCTCGGCGCGGGTCGGCCGCTCACCGAGCGGCGAACGCTGTCGAGTGTCGCGCGGATCGACGTCGCGATCGCGGTCGCCGCCGATTCGCGGCCCGCGAGGCGTCCGATGTTCGCGATGCCGTGGAAGATGTCCGTCGTGTCCTGCGTCCGAAGAATGAACACAGGAATGCCGAGGGCCGTGAGTTTTTCGCGCACCATCTGGCGCTTGTCACTCTCCCAGGAGATGACGAGATCCGGGCGAAGGTTGATCATTGCCTCGACACTCGGATCGACACCGCCGCCCACCGACGGAAGGCTGGCAATCTCCGGGGCCATGTCGTAGCGCGTGCGTCCGACGATCTGATTCGTCGCACCGATCGCGATCAGCGTCTCCATCGCGCTCGGGACGAGTGAGATGATGCGTTGCGCCGGTTTCGCCAGGTGAATCGTGAATCCGGCATCGTCTCTGACCTCGATGGCGGACTGAGTCGAGTCATCGTTCGCGCGCGCGTCGGGCGTCGCGCGTGCGGTGCATGCCACCGATTGAACCGCGAGGGCGATGTAGAACACGCCCATCGCCGCAGTACTCATCGGTCGCTTTGCCACGAAGCCAGAAAACACAAACCCGTCCTATCGCTGTGAGCGAAGAGACGGGGGCTGAAGGCGGCCACGAACGCGCTGAGGTGCTGGTAGCGCGCGGCGGTGCTGCGTTCGACCCCGCGCCCCTCCCTCGAGGGACCTGATGCGGGAACGAACGGGCCGGTCTCCTGGCTCGAGGCGGATCGGCTCTCCCTTCCCAGCGCAAAGCGCCAGTGGGTCCTGCGTTGAGCCGACCTGACCTGTCGAACCTACGCTCGACCGAGCGGCGAATTCGACAGGACCTCTGACAGTGGCGGGGCCGCGCCGGATTCACACCGGCTTCCTACTGCATGGCCCGTTCAGTTCAATTGTTGCCAAAAACTCTACCACGCCCGCGCCGGTTCGCGCAAGTCGCGTCAATCGCGAGTTGCACTTGCGCGGACGGGGTCCGCCAGTAGACTGCGCGCGTGAATGAATCAATATCTCGGCTCACGCTTCTGCTCGGCGGCGTGCGTGCCGGCAAGAGCTCCAAAGCCCTGACGCTCGCCACCGAGAGTGAGCGCGGCCGCGGCGTGCTGTTCGTGGCCACTGCTCAAGCCTTCGACGACGAGATGGGACGTCGCATCGCCACACACCGCCGGGAACGGCCGTCGCACTGGACCACCCTGGAGTCGCCGATCGACGTTCCGGGAGAGCTCGACGCGCACCTCGAGCGCCACGGACCCGTAGACGCGATCGTCGTGGACTGTTTGACGCTCTGGGTCAGCAACCTGTTGCTCGCGGCCGGAGAAGGGCAGGACGCCGAGTCGCTCGTCGCGCGACACATCGAGTCGCTTTTGGCCGTGTTGGCGAGGCGCGAAAGGGCTACACCCGGCGCCGCGCGATGCATCGTCGTCAGCAATGAAGTAGGTCTTGGTGTCGTGCCTCCCACGCCGCTTGGCCGTGCCTACCGAGACGCGCTCGGACGTGCCAACCAGCTCGTCGCCGCGGCGGCCGACGATGTTCGCCTGCTTGTCGCCGGGATCGAGCTTTCGCTCAAGCCCCCGCGCTAGCTTTCGCGCATGACCCTCGTCGTCACCGATGCGATCGTGCTCCACATGTTCGATTACCTGGAGTCATCGCGTATTCTCAAGCTCGTCACTCGAGAGGCCGGTGTGAGGTCGGTGCTCGCCCGCGGTGCGAGGAAGTCGAAGCGACGGTTCGGCGCCGCCGTGGACCTGTACGCGCAGGGAAGCGCCGAGCTGCAGATCAAGGTTGGTCGCGAGCTGGATACGCTGACGGCGTTCGACGTGACGCGCGCCCGTCCCCAGCTCGCCGCGCAGCTCGATCGCTTTACCGGAGCGAGCGCTATCGCCGAATTGACCCTGCGCTGCGCGCGCGACGCGTCTGATCCGGGACTGTTCGACGCGGTGCTTGCCGCGCTCGACGATCTCGCGACCGCTGCGCCGGACCGCGCGCGCGACGTCACTCTCGGTGGCGCGTGGCGCGTACTGTCCGAGCTCGGAGTTGCGCCGACGATCGACAACTGCGCCGAGTGCCATGCCGACGTCGACGCGGATGCGCCAGCCATGTTCAGCCATCCGGCGGGCGGGGTCCTCTGCGCGCGGTGCGCACATCTGGCGCGAAGTGGACGAACCTTGCCGGCTGTAGCGCGGGCCGCTCTTCGCGATTGGCTTTCCGCGACGGCTCATCCGCTGTCCGATGCCCAAGAGGCACGCGCACACCAACGGTTGCTTCGCGAGTTCGTGCGCGAGCATCTGGCCGACGACCGTCCGCTGCGAGCATTCGACGTGTGGGAGCGAGATGCGCTGAGTGCGCGCAGAGAGGGGGAGCCAGCGTGATCATCGGTACCGCGGGGCACATCGATCACGGAAAGACGACCCTCGTGCGTGCGCTGACCGGCATCGACACCGATCGGTTGCCCGAAGAGAAGCGTCGAGGGATCACGATCGAATTGGGATTTGCCCCACTCGAGCTCGACGGCATCGGCACGATTGGCGTCGTGGACGTGCCAGGGCACGAGGCGTTCGTTCGCACAATGGTCGCGGGAGCGACGGGAATCGACATCGCGCTGCTGGTCGTGGCGGCGGACGAGGGTGCGATGCCGCAGACTCGAGAACATCTGGCGATTCTCCGATTGCTTGGCGTCCGCCGCGGCGTCGTCGCGCTCACGAAGGCGGACCTCGTCGACGACGAGTGGCTGTCGCTCGTCGAAGAGGATGTGCGGTCCGCCATCGAGTCCGTTCTTCCGGACGCGCCGATCATCGCAACGGCAGCGCACACCGGCCGCGGGATTCCCGAACTACGGCAGGCGATCGTCGACGCGGCGCGAACCGTCCCGTCGAGAAATGACGACGACCTGTTTCGCATGCCCGTCGATCGCACGTTCACGATCAAGGGGACTGGCACGGTGGTCACCGGGACAGTCTGGTCGGGTCGAGTAGCGCGCGACGAGATCGTTCGTGTCTTTCCGGGACAACACACCGCCCGTGTCCGTGGCATTCAGGGTCACGGGGAACAGCTCGGCGCGAGCGAGGTGGGCGGTCGAACCGCCGTGGCGCTCACGGGAGTGGAGCCGGCCGATGTGCCCCGCGGCTCGACCATCGTCACGGATCCCGGCTGGCGGTCGACGATGCTCGCTCGCGCCGATGTCACGCTGGTGGAGGGCGTGGAAGCCGCGATCCGTCCGCGCACGTGGTTCCGTGCCCACGTCGGAACGGCCGATGTCGGCGCGCGAATCGTCGCCAGAGACGTCCGTGCCGGCGAGCCCTTTTCCGCTCGCATCGTCTTCGATGAGCATGTTCTCATTCGAGCCGGTGATCGGGTCGTGCTCCGAACTTCGGCGCCCCTGAACACGATCGGGGGTGCCGTGATCGTCGACCCGTATCCACCGCGCCGGGCTCGTGTTTGGCCGACGGGACTCGGAATCGCCGAGCGCCTCGCGCGTATGGTCCACGAGGCCGGGCTGGCCGGGCTCGATGTCGCCACGCTTCCCGTTCGGTTGGGCGCGACGCCGGCGGCGTGTGCCGGAATCGTGGAACACTCGGCAGACGCTCGAAACGTCGGCGGCCGGCTGGTTGCGCGAGACGGCTTCGCGGCCCTTTGCGAGCGCGTCGTGACACTCACCGCGGCGTTTCACGAGGCGAACCCACTCGAGCCGGGGATTCCCGTCCAGCAGGTCCGGAGTCGCGCCGAGGCGGGCTCGGAGCTCGTGGATGCGGCGCTGCGAGACGTGGTGGCGGAGGGCCGGGTGTCGGTTACGTCCGGCCTGGTGGCCGTGGTGGGCTGGGCGCCCACCCCGTCACCGGAGCAGGGGGCGTTGCTACAAACATTAGTTTCTCAACTTGAGGCGGCCGGTGCCGAACCTCCAACTATGGAGGAGATCGCCACGAGGCTTTCGACCGACCCGGCGCCGCTGGTGAGGTATCTGGAGCGGTCCGGCCAGATCGTCCAAGTCGAGCCGAATCGGTACTATGCGGCCGGCCAATTGCAGTTGCTTGTCGGGCGGCTTCGAACCGTGATGGCGGGAGGTCTGGAGAGGAGTCCCGCCGATCTTCGGGACGCGCTGGGCCTGTCTCGGAAGTTCTTGATCCCGTTTCTGGAGTACTGCGATCGGGTCGGACACACCCGTCGGATGACCGAAGGACGAGTATGGGGAGGGCCGTAAATTCAGATAACGCAGGGGAATAGACAGCAGGGTTCGCTTGACAGTCTCTTAAGGCGATCGTAGGTTGGAAGAAGGTACTCGTTCAGTTCCACCACCATTTCAGGAGTCCCGTAACGGTCCTGTTTCGTCAGCGCGGAGAAAAATCATGTTCCACCGCTGGGCAGCACTGGTGCTCGTGCTCGCCCTTTGTGCGATGTCGCCAAAGAACGCGGCGGGGCAAACGCAGTCGCAGCAACCGCCCCGAGGGCACAGTGCAGGGTCACTCGGAAGGAATTCTCCGAACCCCTTCAATCCCGAGACGACCATCCCGTTCGGTGTCGACACCGAGACATGCACGGATGGAAGTCAGCAACACCTGGTAACTCTGCGAATTCTGAATATGCTAGGGCAGGTCGTCGCCTACTTTCAGTTCCGGGGGCCAGCGAATACGAGCGCCACGAGCACGTCGGGCGTGGTGAACGGTCAGCCGCTCCTCAATGTCAAAATGGGATGCGGCAACTATCGTGCGTACTGGAGCGGCAACCTGCCGAACGGCAAGGAAGCGGCTTCCGGGACGTACATCGTGCAACTGTTGATCGACGGCAAGCTGGGGGCTCCGCCGACGAGGATGTACAACTCGAAGTAGGCGTCTCTCGCACCGAACGAACGTGAATCGCGCCCAGGGCAATCGCTCTTGGCGCGATTCGCTTTTGCGCCATTCGCTCCTTGCGGGCAGCCGTATCGGCAGTGGCTTACTTTCCAGCATCCCGCGGCCCGTGCAAAGGCGGCCGCTTTGGCGTGATGAGCAGGCACCGACGTTGCTTCGCGTCCGATCATGATCAATCCAGAAAAACTCACCGTAAAGGCCGGCGAGGCCTTGAACGAAGCGGTGAACACTGCCCGTCGTAACGGCAACCCGCTCGTCTACGACCTCCACATGCTCGCCGCGCTCCTCGAGCAGGACGAGAGCATTGTCGTCCCCGTTCTCCAGAAACTCGGCGCCAGCGTCGCAGCGCTGCGGGAACAGGTCGCCCGAGGGATCGACAAATACCCGAAACAGAGCGACGCGCAGCCAACGATGTCGCGCGAGCTCAATCAGGTATTCGACAAGGCTGAGGACGAAGCGAAACGACTCGGCGACGAGTACGTCTCGACCGAGCACCTGCTGCTCGCGCTGTCCGACACGAAAGGCACCGAGACGCGGACCCTGCTCAACGCGGTCGGCGCGACGCACGCCGCGCTGCTCGAGGCGCTCGAGGCGGTGCGCGGCACACACCGCGTCACCGACCAGACGCCGGAGAACCAGTACCAGGCGTTACAGCGCTATACCCGCGACCTCACGGAAGCCGCACGAAAGGGCAAGCTCGATCCGGTCATCGGCCGTGACGAGGAGATTCGTCGCGTCATTCAGGTGCTCTCCCGTCGCACCAAGAACAATCCGGTGCTCATCGGCGAGCCGGGCGTCGGCAAGACGGCGATCGTCGAAGGACTCGCCCAGCGCATCGTGAACGGTGACGTCCCCGAAGGCCTGAAGGGCAAGCGGCTCGTCTCGCTCGACCTTGGCGCGCTCATCGCCGGCGCGAAGTTCCGCGGCGAGTTCGAGGAGCGACTCAAGGCAGTCCTCAAGGAAATCACCGAGTCGGAAGGCCAGTTCATCACCTTCATCGACGAGATGCACACGCTCGTCGGCGCCGGGAAGGCCGAAGGGTCGATGGACGCCGGCAACATGCTCAAGCCGCTGCTCGCGCGCGGCGAGCTTCGCGTCGTCGGCGCCACGACGCTCGACGAGTATCGCCAGCACGTCGAGAAGGATCCGGCGCTCGAGCGCCGTTTCCAGCCCGTCTACGTCGGCGAGCCGAGTGTCGAGAACACGATCGCGATCCTGCGCGGCCTGAAGGAGCGCTACGAGGCGCACCACGGCGTGCGAATCACCGACGACGCGATCATCGCCGCCGCGACGCTGTCGCATCGGTACATCGGCGATCGTTTCCTTCCCGACAAGGCGATCGACCTGATCGACGAAGCCGCCTCACGCCTGCGGATCGAGATCGATTCGATGCCGCAAGAGATCGACGAAGTCGAACGCCGCATCATGCAGCTCGAGATCGAGCGCATGGCCCTGGCCAAGGAGAAGGATCGGTCGGCGATCGAGCGTCGCGAGGAGATCGAGCGGGAGCTCGCCGAGCTGCGGGAACATTCGTCCGCCATGAAGGCGCAGTGGCAGCAGGAAAAGGAGATGCTCGGCGGCGTCGGCAAGATCAAACAGGAGATCGATCAGGCGCGAATCGAAGCCGATCAAGCGACGCGGTCAGGCGACCTGAACAAGGCGGCGGAGATCACCTACGGGCGAATTCCGCAGCTCGAGCGGCGCATGCGCGAGACGGAGCAGAAGCTGGCGAGCACCGAGGGACGCCCGCAGTACCTCAAGGAAGAAGTGACCGCCGAGGACATCGCGGAAGTCGTCGCGCGCTGGACGGGCATTCCCGTTACGAGAATGCTCGAGAGCGAGCGCGAGCGCCTCACGAAGCTCGATCAGGAGCTGTCGAAGCGCGTGATTGGACAGGAGGAGGCGGCGCAGGCGGTCGCGAACGCGGTTCGCCGGTCGCGCGCCGGACTCCAGGATCCGAATCGGCCGATCGGTTCATTCATCTTCCTCGGACCCACGGGAGTCGGCAAAACGGAGACGGCCCGCGCGCTCGCGGAGTTCCTGTTCGACGACGAGCACGCGATGGTGCGCATCGACATGTCGGAGTACATGGAGAAGCATGCCGTCGCGCGACTGATCGGCGCGCCGCCGGGCTACATCGGCTACGAGGAGGGCGGGCAGCTCACCGAGGCGGTGCGCAGGCGTCCGTACGCGGTCGTGCTCTTCGACGAGATCGAGAAGGCGCATCCGGATGTGTTCAACATCCTGCTGCAGATTCTCGACGACGGGCGGCTCACCGATTCGCAGGGCCGGACAGTCGACTTCCGGAACACGGTCATCATCATGACGTCCAACGTCGGGTCGACGTTCATCCTCGAGCACGCGAGCGGGGATTGGGCGCTCGTCGAAACGCAGGTGATGGCGGCGCTGCGGCAGAGCTTCAAGCCGGAGTTTCTCAACCGCGTAGACGACATCATCATCTTCAAGCCATTGGGCATGGAGCAGATCGAGAAGATCGTCGACCTACAGCTTGCGCGCGTCCGAAAGCTGCTCGCCGAGCGGAAGATCACGCTCGATGTGACGCCGGAGGCCAAGCGGGTGCTTGGTGAGGAGGGATTCGATCCGGCATTGGGTGCGCGCCCGCTCAAGCGATCGATCCAGCGGCTGATTCAGAATCCGTTGGCGATGGCGGTGCTGGAGGGTCGTTTCAGCGAGGGCGACTCCATCGTCGTGCGCCCGAACGGGAACGGCGGATTGGAGTTCTCGAATGAGCCTTCTCGCGCCACGATCGGGGCGTAGGGCGGAACAGGTGACCGTCGCGCGACCGGACGACGAGCGGTGGATGGCGGCCGCCCTCGACGAGGCACGAGCCGCCCAATCCGCGGGAGAAGTTCCAGTGGGCGCCGTCATCGTGCGTGACGGCGCCATTCTGTCGCGCGCCGGGAACCGGACGATTCGCGATCAGGATCCGACGGCGCACGCCGAAGCGATCGCGATTCGCACTGCCGCTGCGGAGCTTGGCTCGTGGCGCCTCGAAGAGTGCACACTCTATGTGACCCTCGAGCCGTGTGCGATGTGCGCGGGCGCGATCGTATTGTCTCGCGTGGCCCGTGTCGTGTTTGGGGCGTGGGACGAGAAGGCCGGGATGGCCGGCTCGGTGGCGGACCTTCTGCGTCATCCCCGCCTGAACCACCGGCCTCAAGTTCTCGCCGGTGTGTCCGCGTCGGCGTCGTCGGAGATGCTCACGAAATTCTTCCGAACGCGACGCGCGAGCGGGCCACAAGTCGTTGACACATCATCGTCTACGGCCTAAGTTCCTCGGCTGTCCTGGACAGGTGGCCGAGTGGCTGAAGGCACCGGTCTCGAAAACCGGCATACCGGCAACGGTATCGAGAGTTCGAATCTCTCCCTGTCCGTCCGACCGGCCGACGACTCAACAGGGAGTCGTTCGCGCCGGTTTTTTCGTTGTGCTCGTTGCAGCCTGCCGGTCCCAGCAGTCCCTTCCGTAATGTCATCGCTCCCCGTACCGACGGCACTTCGAGATGCACTCGCCGACCGCTACGCCCTCGAGCGAGAGATCGGGGCCGGCGGCATGGCGACCGTCTACCTCGCGCGCGACACCCGGCACGATCGCCCGGTCGCGGTAAAGGTTCTCCGCGACGAGCACGCCATGGCGCTCGGCGCGGAGCGCTTCGATCGTGAGATCAAGCTTCTCGCGCGCCTGCGTCACCCGTTCGTGCTTCCGCTGCACGATTCCGGTGCCGCGGCCGGCGCGTTGTACTTCGTGATGCCGTACATCGACGGTGAGTCGTTGCGTTCACGCCTCGCCCGTAACGGCCGGCTTCCCCTCGGCGACGCACTCGAGATCGTGCGGCAGGTGGCGGACGCTCTCGCGTACGCTCACCAGGAGGGAGTCGTCCACCGCGATGTGAAGCCGGAGAACATTCTCCTGTCTCGCCATGGGCACGCGCTGCTGGCCGACTTCGGGATTGCTAGAGGGCGTGCCGCCGTGGCCGGGACAGCCAACGCGATGACCGAGGTCGGTATGGCGCTCGGCACCGCGACATACATGAGCCCGGAGCAGGCGCTCGGTACCCAGGACGTCGACGGTCGCACCGATATCTACGCACTCGGCTGCGTGTTGTACGAGATGCTCGCGGGACGTCCGCCGTTCGCCGGGCCGACCACGCTGTCCGTCATCACTCAGCATCTCGCCGCGCCGGTACCTTCGCTCACGACGTCGATGCCTTCGGTTCCGCCGGGGATCGCATCCGCGGTCATGCGGTCGCTCGAAAAGGAACCGACTGCGCGCTTCGAAACCGCGTCCGATTTTGCCAGTGCTCTGGCGATTACAGGCGACGTACCGGCGACGAAGGGTAGCGTCGGTTCCGTGGCGCGGCTGTCGATTGCGGTCCTTCCAATCGTCAATATCGGTGGCGACGCGGAGAATGAGTATTTCAGTGACGGCATGACCGAGGAGCTCACGAACGCGCTGTCGAAGGTCGAAGGGCTTCGTGTGGTCTCGCGGACATCGACGTTCACGTTCAAGGCCAAGTCGGTGCCGGTCGAGGAGATCGGCAGGCAACTCGGCGTCGAGTTCGTCCTCGAGGGCAGCGTGCGGCGTGCCGGGAATCGCATTCGCATTGCCGCGAAGCTCGTTCGCGTCAGCGATGACTCTGCGATTTGGACCGAGAGCTACGATCGCACGATGGACGATGTGTTCGCGGTACAGGACGACATCTCGCGACGCATCGTCGAGACGATCACCGACGCGCTGCAGCTGGGGCACCTTCGCGGCAA
>Ga0310811_10008278_pt1 | contig 13372 bp, 9 predicted proteins | sample YCmetagenome_FD_207642 | JGI IMG/M metagenome (GOLD analysis project Ga0310811, IMG submission 207642) | Soil microbial communities from experimental microcosm in Duke University, North Carolina, United States - YC | ecosystem: Engineered > Artificial ecosystem > Soil microcosm > Unclassified ...
TGGACGGTACGCTACGCTGGCGCGACGACTTCCGCCAGGCACCACCGCTGGCGCTCGATGGTGTCAACCTGCTGTTGCGCAACAGCGGGCGCAAGCATCGTTTTGCGCTGAAGGCTATTCCGCCAAGCGCGATCGCAGCGCCGCTCGATGTGCGGGCTTCTTTCGTCCACCCGCATTTTTCGAAGAAGATTTCAGATGCCGCGCAGTGGTCGGGTGAGATCTATGCAGACTTGCGCGATGCGGATCTCGCCGCGTGGAAGACCTATGTCGACTTCCCGATCGACTTGCGCCAGGCTGGCGGTTCGGTGCGCGCCTGGCTCAGCTTCGATCATGCGCGTGTAGTCGATTTCACCGCGGATCTCAGCATGCGCGACGTGGTGGCGCAATGGCGGCATGACTTGCAGCCCATGACGCTGACCACGGTCAACGGCCGTGTCTCGGTGCGCGATGTACTGGACGGGGCGGGAGACGGCACTGCCAGCTTCGGCAGGCTGGGCCACATGATCTCTCTGGTCGATTTTTCGCTGCAAACCGGCGATGGCCTCATATTGCCGAAGACCACATTCAGCGAACGCTATCTGGCGGCACGAAAGGGCCAGCCTGAACAGACCGAGTTGCAGGTCAAGCAGCTTGATCTGCAAACGCTTGCGAAATTTGCGGGGCGCCTGCCGCTGACCGAAGCCCACCGGCGCATGCTGAACGATTTTGCACCGCGCGGCCAGTTGACGAATTTTTCTGCACAGTGGCAGGGCAGTTATCCGGAGCTGCAGTCGTACAAGCTTGCCGGCCAGTTCGACAAGCTGGCGATGCAGGCGCAGCCGGCACGCCCCGAACGCCCGGCATCCCCCGGCGTACCGGCGCAGGCGGCGGTACCAGCAATTCCCGGATTCGAAAATCTGTCCGGCCGCATTGATGCCGACAACCGCGGCGGTTCGCTGTCGCTCGCCTCGCAACAACTAGGGCTGTCGCTGCCTGCCATCTTCCAGAAGCCGGACCTGCGGTTCGATACGCTGAAGCTGGACGCTAAATGGGTACTGCAAAAAAATGATGAACTGCAGGTCAATCTACGGAACCTGAATTTCGCCAGCCAGGGCATGAAAGGCTCGCTGGTCGGCACGCAAGTCGTGTCGCTCGCCAAGCCGGCCGGCCATCGTTTTGGCATGGGCGACATCCAGGGCGCGCTCGACGGGCTACCGCTGGACAAGGTCGGCGACTACCTGCCGCTGGCGCTGGACGAGCATGTGCGCGAATGGCTGTCGCATGCGCTGGTAGGTGGCAGCTTGCATGACGGTGTGATCCGCATCAAGGGTGACCTGGCCCAATTTCCTTTTCATGGACAAAAGCCGAACGACAAGAACAAGGGTGTGTTCCTGTTTTCCGGACGTATCGACGATGGCGCGCTGAACTACACGCCCGGTGAGTACGGCCGCGATGGCAAGGCGCCGATGTGGCCGCTGCTGGAAAAGATCAAGGGCGGCATCCTGTTCGATCGCGCACGCATGGAAATCACGGCCGACACCGCCGCTACACACGGCGCACGGCTGACCAATGTCAAGGCGGTAGTACCCGATCTGCTGGCCGACGGCAGCGTGCTGCAAATCGACGGTCACGCGGCCGGTTCGCTGCAGGATCTGGTGCAATACACCGTGGACAGCCCGGTCGCGGGCTGGATCGGTCATTTCACCGACGAGACGAAGGCAAGCGGCGAGGCCAGCCTTGCGCTGAAGCTGCAATTGCCCCTGCACCATGTCAGCGACGCGAAGGTACTGGGTTTGCTGAAGTTCGACAACAACAGCATCACCCTGCAGAACGGCATGCCGGCGATGACGCAGGCGAACGGCGCGCTTGAATTCAATGAAAGCGGCGTGCAGCTAAAGGGTATCAAAGCCAGCTTCCTCGGCGGCCCGCTGACGGTGGCCGGCGGTTCACAGAAAAACGGCGACATCGTGATCAAGGCGGACGGCAGCCTGTCGGCCGCAGGTCTGCGCAAGGCGTATCCCGGCGCGCAGAAACTGGTCGAAGGTATCAGCGGCAGTACGCGTTTCGGCACCACCGTCGCGGTCAGGAACGGTCACGCCGACGTCAGCGTGGAATCGAATCTGCGCGGCCTGGGCCTGAACCTGCCGGTGCCACTGCGCAAGACGGCCAACGACGCAATGCCGCTCAAGTTCGACCTGGTAAGCGCGCCATCCGACAACGCTGCAGTGTTACGCGACCGTATCAAGTTATCGCTCGGCAGCGCAATTGCCGCCGCATATGTCCGCGAAAAGCATGCAGGGGATGTAAACGCCAGCTGGCGCGTGGTACGCGGCGGCATTGGCATCAACACGCCGGCGCCCGAGCCGGACAGCGGCGTCGTCGCGAACGTCAGCATGTATACGCTGAACGTGGACGACTGGATTGGGTTGACGTCCCTGATGACCACCAGCGGCAACGCGCAGGGCGTTGCACAATCAGATGGGGCCGGCGGTGCTGATGTGTCTCAATATGTGGTTCCCAATGCGCTGGCGGCGCGTGCAACGGAGCTGATTGTGCTCGGCAAGAAGCTTGATCAGGTCGTGCTCGGCGCATCGCAGGAAAAGGGTACTTGGCAGGTCAATATCGATTCCGCGCAGGCAGCAGGCTACCTCACGTGGATACAGTCGTCATCGGGGCGGGGGCTCGGCAAGGTTACGGCGCGGCTGGCGTCGCTGATCGTGCCGCGCACGGTAACCTCCGACGTCAAGGATCTGATGAATGCCAAGGATGCGACAACGGAAATGCCGGCGCTCGATATTGTGGCCGACCAATTCCAGTTGTTCGACAAGAAGCTGGGGCGGCTGGATCTGACCGCACATTATGTGCGCGCGGCGGCCGGGCGCGAATGGCGCATCCGCAACCTGTCGCTGATCAATCCGGACGCCACCTTCTCGGCCAGCGGCAGCTGGCTGACCGGTAGCAATAGCAGCACCACCAACCTGAACTACAACCTGACGATTGCCGACGCCGGCCATTTGCTCGAACGTTTCGGTTATGCCGGCGTGCTGCGCGGCGGCAAGGGAAAAATGGATGGCTCGCTGCGCTGGCAGGGTGCGCCGTTTTCTTTTGATGAGCCGAGTCTGTCCGGCAGTATCAATCTTGATATGGAAAGCGGCCAATTCCTGAAAGTCGAACCGGGCGCCGCCAAGTTGCTGGGCGTGCTCAGCCTGCAGTCGCTGCCGCGCCGGCTGACGCTCGATTTCCGCGACGTGTTCTCGCAAGGCTTCGCTTTCGACAGCGTGACCGGCAATGCCAGCATCGAGAATGGCGTGGCCACCACGGACAACTTCAAGATGCGCGGCGTCAATGCAGCGGTGCTGATGGATGGCAAGGTCGACATTGACAAGGAAACGCAGGACTTGCGCGTGGTCGTGATTCCGGAAATCAATGCGGGCGCGGCGTCGGTGGTCTACGGCCTGGCGATCAATCCGGTGATCGGGGTCGGCACCTTCCTCGCACAACTGCTGCTGCGCGCGCCGCTCGCGCAAGCCTTTACGTTTGAATATACGATTACCGGACCATGGAGCGATCCCAACGTCACGAAGGTCGATCGCAAGAATAAACCGACGGTACCGCCGGCCTCCCGCGCCGTGCATGCTGTCACGGAGAGTTGATCATGCAAGCAGCATTGGTGCGCGTCGCCGCCATCCAGATGGTGTCAACGCCATCCGTCGAGGAAAATATTGCAGCCGCGCGCCGGCGCATCGCGGAGGCAGCGGAACAGGGTGCGCAACTGGTGCTGCTTCCCGAATACTGGCCGACCATGGGCATGCACGAGCGCGACAAGCTGGCGGTGGCCGAACGCGCAGACGCCGGACCGATCCAGAGTTTCATGTCGGCGATTGCCCGCGAATACAAGCTCTGGCTGATAGGCGGCACCTTGCCGCTGGAGAGCTTCGATGCCGACAAGGTGTGGAACGCAACGCTGGTGTATGGTCCCGACGGCGCGCGCGTGGCGCGCTACGACAAGGTCCATCTGTTCAATTTCAGCCGCGGCGCCGAGTCGTATGACGAGGCACGCACGATTGCATCGGGGGCTGGCGTCACGACTTTCGATGCGCCTTTTGGCAGGGTTGGCTTATCCGTCTGTTACGACCTGCGTTTTCCCGAGCTGTACCGGGCGCTGGGCGATTGCACACTGATCGTGGTGCCGGCTGCGTTCACCTGCACCACCGGCCGCGCACATTGGGAAGTTCTATTGCGTGCACGTGCCATTGAAAACCAGTGCTATGTGCTGGCGGCTGCGCAGGGCGGTCATCATGTGAATGGCCGCAACACCTGGGGCCACAGCATGCTGATCGATCCCTGGGGCGAGATCAAGGCGGAACTGGCAAGCGGCGAAGGGCTTGTGATCGGCGACCTCGATCCCCATCATCTATCCAGCATACGAACGAATCTTCCCGCGTTGAAACATCGCAAGCTATAGCGTATCCGGAGCGATCGTGCCGGATGTTCTACAATGCCTCATCCCAACAGCCCATCGAATATCGCGCATGCTGACGCGCGAGGACGACCACCATGACGCCATTTGAACCGAATATCGAATCGCTGAACATCGCGCGCAATCTGCTGCTGACGCCGTTCGGCCTGGATGAAGGCAAGCTCATCAAGACGCTAGGCACGATGTTCACGCATCGCGTCGATTACGCCGATCTCTACTTTCAGTTTACGAAAAGCGAAGGCTGGAGCCTGGAAGAAGGCATCGTCAAGACCGGCAGCTTTTCGATCGACCAGGGCGTAGGCGTGCGCGCCGTGTCCGGCGACAAGACTGCGTTTTCCTATTCCGATGAAATTTCCGAGCGGGCGCTGAACGAAGCGGCGATCGCCACGCGCACCATTGCGCGCCAGGGCGCAGGCAAGATCAAGGTCGCATCGGCAATCCAGACCGGCGGCAGTCGCGCGCTGTATTTTCCGCACGACCCGCTGACGTCGCTGGATGCGACGCAGAAGGTCAAGCTGCTGGAACGCATCGAGCGCATCGCACGCGCCAAGGATCCGCGCGTGGTACAGGTGATGGCCGGTCTGGCCGGTGAATATGATGTGGTGCTGGTAGTGCGCAGCGACGGCGTGCTGGCGGCCGATATCCGTCCGCTGGTCCGGCTGTCGATCACCGTGATCGCCGAGCAGAACGGCCGTCGCGAAATGGGCACCAGCGGCGGCGGCGGACGCTACAGTTATGAATACTTCACTGATGCGTTGCTGGAAAAATATGCGAGCGAGGCAGTGGCATCGGCGCTGGTCAATCTCGATTCTCGTCCGGCGCCTGCCGGTCCGATGACGGTCGTGCTCGGCCCCGGCTGGCCGGGCATCCTGCTGCATGAAGCGATCGGCCACGGCCTTGAAGGCGACTTCAACCGCAAGGGTTCAAGCACCTTCTCCGGCCGCATCGGCGAGCGCGTCGCGGCGAAAGGCGTGACAGTCGTCGACGATGGCACCATCGCCGACCGGCGCGGTTCGCTCAACGTCGATGACGAAGGCAATCCGACGCAATGCACGACGCTGATCGAGGACGGCATCCTGAAAGGCTATATGCAAGACACGATGAACGCGCGCTTGATGGGCATGCCGGTAACCGGCAATGCGCGCCGCGAGTCTTTCGCGCATCTGCCGATGCCGCGCATGACGAACACCTATATGCTGGGCGGCGACAAGGATCCGGATGAAATCCTGGCATCCGTGAAGAACGGCTTGTACGCGGTGAACTTCGGCGGCGGCCAGGTCGACATCACGAACGGCAAATTCGTGTTTTCGGCGAGCGAAGCCTACATGATCGAGAACGGCAAGATCACCTACCCGGTCAAGGGTGCGACACTGATCGGCAACGGTCCGGACGTGCTGAACCGCGTATCCATGATCGGCAACGACATGCGTCTGGACAGCGGGGTCGGTGTGTGCGGCAAGGAAGGGCAGAGCGTACCGGTCGGCGTGGGGCAACCGACGCTGAGGATTGATGGCGTGACCGTCGGCGGTACGGCCTAAGTTCTTGCTGTTGCCAAGTTTTCCATGGAAAACGAGAGCAGGCTTGCCAAACCGGCGCAATTACTGCACTATTGCTTTCAACCTACGTTTTTAGCTACACGATCATGATGTTTTCGCGCTTCTTCTTTTATTTTTATTTTAGCTACCCCAGCCCAACGGCGGTGGAGAAGCGGTAAGCGCGCAGACTGAAAAAGCTTAAACCGAATATCTGATAAAACCGCCGCGATGGCGGTTTTTCTTTTTCTTGTGGGACTGAGTTTAGCGTAGCGATACTTTGTCCCAACTGACTGGAACAGAACTGACTGGAGAACCACCATGCCGCGCACTGACGATCTACGGATTCGAGAAATGAAGGAACTGACCCCACCGTCGCATCTGATTCGCGAGTTTGCCTGCTCGGAAAAGGTTGCGACCACCACGTCCAATGCGCGCACGGCCCTGCATCGCATCCTGCACGGCCAGGACGATCGCCTGATGGTCGTCATCGGACCCTGTTCGATCCACGACACCAAAGCTGCGATGGAATACGCGAACCTGCTGGTCAAGCAGCGCGAACGCTATGCCGGTGAGCTGGAAATCATCATGCGCGTGTATTTCGAAAAGCCGCGCACGACGGTCGGCTGGAAAGGCCTGATCAACGATCCGTACATGGACAATAGCTTCCGCATCAACGACGGCCTGCGCATGGCGCGCGAGCTGCTGGTGAAGATCAATGAGCTGGGCCTGCCGGCCGGTACGGAATTCCTCGACGTGATCAGCCCGCAATACATCGCCGACCTGATCAGCTGGGGCGCAATTGGTGCCCGCACGACGGAATCGCAAGTGCATCGCGAACTGGCGTCCGGCTTGTCCTGCCCGGTTGGTTTCAAGAACGGCACCGATGGCAACGTCAAGATTGCGGTCGATGCGATCAAGGCGGCGTCGCAGCCGCATCATTTTCTGTCGGTGACGAAGGGCGGCCATTCGGCCATCGTATCAACCAGCGGCAACGAGGATTGTCATGTGATTCTGCGCGGCGGCAAGGCGCCGAACTATGATGCCGCCAGTGTTGACCAGGCGTGCAAGGACATCGCCGCCGCTGGCCTGGCATCGCGCTTGATGATCGATACATCGCACGCGAACAGTTCCAAGAAGCCGGAAAACCAGATTCCGGTGAATGCCGATATCGCTGCGCAGATCGCCGGCGGCGAAACGCGCATCGTCGGCGTGATGGTGGAATCGCATCTGGTTGCTGGCCGCCAGGACCTGATTCCGGGAAAGGAACTGACTTACGGCCAATCGGTCACCGATGGCTGTATCAATTGGGAAGACAGCCTGGGCGTGCTGGAAACGCTGGCGCAAGCCGTCAAGCAGCGTCGGCATGTGAAAGATCCGGACGCGTAAGCAATCCTCCAAAAGGCGCCACATCGGCGCCTTTCTTTTTCTTCTTCCGCACATTGCTCGTGTGTTTATGGGATGGAAGCCGAGCGGGATGCGGCTACACTACGCCTTTCTTCAACTTCACTTTATTCCATGAAAAAGCTGCTATCCCTGATTGCTTTCCTGTGTCTTTGCAACGTGGCGTTTGCCGCAACGATGGAAGAGGATGTGGCGAGCTACTCGCAGGCCTTTGCAGAGGGGAAGAACATCAGTCCCGCTACGCTGGAATCGCTGGCGTGGAAAGGTATTTCTGATCCACGCGTATTTGATCTCATTGAGCGTCGCGTGCTGGACCGCGCAGAGGAAGGGCTCACCGATCGTCGGATCAAGAACGAAGTAGCGCTGTATATGCGGGCGCTGGGCTATTCCGGCCAGCCCAAATACATACCGACGCTGGAACGGTATCGAAACGAGGTCGCATACGAAGGGTATGTGCGCGATGCGCTGGCTGATTTGCCAAAGTACCAGCGCTGGAATCCGATCATCTCGAACCGGGCAAACTTTGATTCCCGTTACAGCGACGAGGTGAACCGCATCCGTAACATGCTGATGGCGGATGATTTCGATCTGAAGAAGATCGGCGCCAAGCGCGTGTACTACCAGAATAAGGATGAGGTGCTGCTCGAGGCGCTGGCGGAACAGATCCGCGCGACCTATATGTCAAATGACGAACGCAATGGTGACAGCATCGCGTGGATGGTAAAGGCACTGGGCAGCGCCCGGCAGGAAAAGTATCGCCCGCTGATTGAGGAAGTTGCTGCCAATGCTCCCGACAACACTATTGTTCGCCATGCGCGCAAAGCATTGAAGAATTGAAGCAGCCCAGTATGGGTGATGTTTAAGACCCGGGTAAACGCAAAAAAGGCACCGCAGGCGGTGCCTTTTTTAATATCGCTTGGTCAGTACCATCTGTTCGCCGTCCCGTCGCATCTCCGTGCGATTCAAGAAAGACATGCCGAGCAGAATAATGGACAAGCCGTTTTCCTGAACCAGGCCATCGACCTGATTCAGGACGATATTGCCGACCTTCACTGAATCGAGTGTCACCTGATAGACCGGCGCCACGCCGTTGGCAGTGTTCACGTAGCCGGGCCGGCCTTTCTTGTAATCGATGCCAAGCCTGATCGCGTCTGCCGCGGGCAGCGCAACGTAGGACGCGCCGGTGTCGACCAGCATGCGCGTCGTGCCGCCGTTGATCTGGCCCTGCACCAGGAAATGGCCGCGGCTGTCGGCTTGCAGGGTCACACTGGCGCCACTCGAAGGCGAGATGCGATTGACATGTTCGCCAAGCTCGATTTTTTCCTTCTTGCCATTCGCTTCGAACACCGCATTGTCGCGACCCACTGCAAGCAGCTTGATGCCGCTGGAAACGGTAGCGCCAACCGAATAGGTTTTAGGCGATGCGCCATCGATGACCAGCACCGCCTTGCCGGGAAAGACACCGATCACGCTGATGTCGGTCGCCTGCGCATGCAGAGCAGCCAAGCCGCAGGCAAGGGCGAGCAGTCCTTTGTTCATCATGGCCAGGTCCTCATTTCGTTCTTGTTATGTTGCGAGGTGCGTGTCAGCGATGCAATGGGATGCCTCTGTACTGCACGGCGCAAGGCGCCGGTCGCTCAATCGCGGAAGTTGTTGAATTCCAGCGGCAAGTCCTTCACTTCCTTGCGCAGCATCGCCATCGCCGCCTGCAGGTCGTCGCGCTTGGCGCCGGTCACGCGGACAGCGTCGCCCTGGATGCTGGCCTGCACCTTCATCTTGCTGTCCTTGATGATGCGAACGATCTTCTTTGCGTCCTCGGTTTCGATGCCGTTCTTCACCTTGATGACCTGCTTGACCTTGTCGCCGCCGATCTTCTCGATCTTGCCGAGGTCCAGGAAACGGACGTCGACGTTGCGCTTGGTCATCTTGTTCGTCAGGACATCCCGCACCTGGCCGAGCTGGAATTCGGAATCGGCGTAAGCGGTCAGGTCGCGGTCCTTCTGCTCCACGCGGGCGTCGCTGCCCTTGAAGTCGAAGCGGGTGGCAATTTCCTTGCAAGCCTGGTCGACGGCATTCTTGACCTCGACCATGTTGGCTTCGGAAACGGTATCGAAAGAAGGCATGTTGTTGGTTCCTTTGTACGTGCTGCGCATGCCGGAGGCTGCGCCGTGAGTCGGTAGCGGCCCATTCTAGCGGACAAAAAACCGGGTGACTAGGCGGGCGATTATAATCGCCGCTTATGTCGAATTCCCTGCCCATCGAGCACGATTTTTCACTGCGCCTGTTCAACACCTTTGGGGTGGAAGCGTCGGCCCGCGCCTATCTGGCGGTGACGTCGGTCGGAATGCTGAAAAGCGTCCGGGAGGACCCGACGCTGGCGGCGATGCCGCGCCTGGTGCTGGGCGGCGGTTCCAATATCCTGCTGACGCAGGACTTTCCCGGTCTGGCCTTGCACATGCAGAACAAGGGCGTCGCGATCGTGGGCGAAGATGCCGATGCCATCCATGTCCGCGCGGCGGCCGGCGAGAACTGGCATGCGTTCGTGCAGTGGACGCTGGCGCAGGGCTTGGGCGGCCTGGAAAACCTGTCGCTGATTCCCGGCAGCGTCGGTGCTGCGCCAATCCAGAACATTGGCGCTTATGGTGTCGAGATCAAGGATCGCTTCCATTCCTTGACGATGTTTGATTTCGAAACCGGGGAAACGGCGACGCTGGATCGCGCCACCTGCGCTTTCGGCTATCGCGACAGCATCTTCAAACATGCCCTGCGCGATCGCGCGGTCGTGCTGGATGTGACTTTCGCGCTGCCCAAAAAATGGGAAGCGAATGTGCGCTATGCCGATGTGATGCAGGAGCTGAGTGGACGTGGCATCGATTGTCCAAGCGCGCGCCAGATCAGCGACGCGGTGATCGCGATCCGCACGCGCAAGTTGCCTGATCCGTCTGTCATCGGCAACGCCGGCAGTTTTTTCAAGAATCCGGTGGTGACACCGGCGCAGCGCGATGCCTTGCTTGCACGCTATCCACAACTGGTTAACTACCCGCAGCCGGACGGCAGCGTGAAGCTGGCGGCGGGTTGGCTGATCGACCAATGTGGCTGGAAGGGCAAGACCGCGGGCGCGGCCGGTGTCTATGAAAAGCAGGCGCTGGTGTTGGTCAACCGCGGCGGTGCCAGCGGCCGTGAGATTGTGCAGTTGGCGGCGGCAATTCGCGACGACGTCGACAAGCGCTTCGGCGTCACGCTTGAACCCGAACCTGTTTTCCTGTGACGGGCATGCACGTATCTGCCTGGCTGCTTGTGGCAACCGCGTACGGCGCCCTGAGTCTCATCAGCTTCACCCTCTATGCGTGCGACAAGGCTGCCGCGCGCAGAGGCGGGCGCAGGATCGCGGAACGCGTCCTGCATCTTCTCGATCTGATGGGTGGCTGGCCTGGCGGCTGGCTGGCGCAGAAGACCTTGCACCATAAATGCAGTAAGCGCGCGTTCCAGCGCGTGTACGGATTTACCGTGCTGCTGAATGCAGGCTTGCTCGCCTCCTTGCTACTTCGTTTTGCCTAACGCTTATCTCGGGATCTGTCATTCCCGCGAAGGCGGGAATCCGGTGTAGGTTGATGTTGCCATGGAAAGTCCCCGCGGCTCCCGCTTCCAACGATTGGTGCAAGCATGCATCGACCGCTGCGCAGGCGGCCGGCATCTCCGCCGAACCCTGCTACCGTCATGGGAGTGGCACGCATTGCATGAAGCGGCGGCTGTGGCATTACTTTGACAAGTAGCGATCCTTGTCCTTGTCCTGCAGGAAGACTTGCGTGTAGCGTCCGCGCCTGGTTTCCGCCTTCTCGAACTGTTCCTCGCCGTAGCTGCGGCATGGATTGCACGCATAGCGCGGAATCTGTACCGCCAGGATATGGTTGCGCGTGTCCTCGCAGCGCGAGTCAATCACGACCGTGCCGCCGCAATCCGGGCAGGAACGAACCGTTTCATTAATGTTTTCGCGGATGCCGGCTGTGTCGTAATACACGTCCATACTGCGATGATGGAACTCCTGCTGCGGATAGACCTGATCGCGCAGTGCATGCCGGTTGTTCCAGTGATAGAAGGTCGCGTCCTTCAGCTTTTCCAGATACGCGCCGATGGCTGCCGGTTGCTTCTGGTCTTCCGCATCGTAGTCCGGTTCCTTGATGTGGCTGAAATCCATGCCAGCCATTGCCAGGATGATGCCGGTGTTGATATAGGGTAGAGCAGTCTCGATCGAGTAACCGCCTTCGAGCACGGCGAGATCCGGCTTCAGGCGCTGGTTCAGCACCGCATAGCCATGCGCGGTGAATTTCATGTTCGTGATCGGGTCGGAATAGTGATTGTCCTGTCCGGCAGAGTTGATGATCAGATCTGGCTTGAACTCTTCCAGGATCGGCATCACGATTTCGTCCAGCACGTAGAGGAAGCCTTCTTCGCAGGTATCCGGCGGCATCGGCAGGTTGATCGTGGTGCCGAACGCATTTGGGCCGCCAAGTTCGCTCGGGAAGCCGGAACCGGGGTACAGCGTGCGGCCGTCCTGGTGCAGCGAGATGAACAGCGTATTCGGATCGTGCCAGAAGATGTCCTGCGAGCCGTCGCCGTGATGGCAGTCGGTATCGACGATCGCAATCTTCTTCACGCCGTACTTGTGGCGAATGTACTCGACCATGATCGCTTCCATGTTCAGCGTGCAGAAGCCACGGCTGCCGTGCACAACGCGGAAGGAGTGATGGCCGCAAGGGCGCACCAGTGCGAACGCGTTGTCCACTTCCTTGGTCATCACCTTGTCGGCAGCCGTGATGCAGCCGCCGACGGCGATCAGGTGCGAAGCGTGCACGATTTCATCGATGCCCGGCACGCAGAAATGCACGCGCTGAATGTCCTCGGCGGTCGCGAGGCCAGGCTTGAATTCCTTGATGTTGTCGAAGTCCAGCAAACCTTCTTCAAACACCTGATCCTGCGTGTACAGCAGCCGTTCTTCGCGTTCCGGATGCGTCGGCGAAATCGCGTAGTCGAATGCCGGGAAAAATACCAATCCTGTTTTGTTCGTCACGATATGCCTCTCAAACTTGTTCGTGCTTGATAAGTCCGGGCTTGATCTGCAACCGGACGCGAATGTTCTTGCCTGTGGTCGAATAGCCGTGGATGACGTTGAAGGACTGGCAGTCCGCCACTTCGACTTCCAGGTCTTCGTCCCGTGCGCCGGCCGCCTTCGCGATTTCGAGCAATCGTTCCTGACCGATCGCCACGACATCGTCGACTGTGGCACGCGAAGAAATTTTCACCTTGCGGCCATCCTCGGCAAAGGTCAGTTCCTGCGACTCGGTATCGGCCAGCAGGTTCAGTTCGACCGTGGTGCGCGCCATTGCTGCGCCAGTTGCGTTGATCACGTCCGAGTTCTCCGGCACCACGGCCGGCATCACGAGCAATTCGCCAACCTGTTGCGCGAGATACGGCGCTGGTCCGCCGACGGCGATCAGTTGCTGCGGATGCAGCGTCTTGCCTTCCAGCAGTTCGTGAATTGTGTAGACCGGCTTGCTGTTCACTTCTTCAACCATTTGCCTGACCTTGGCGGCGATGCTGGTGCACATGCTGTCGATGACCGCCTGTGCAACTTGTTCCGGCGTTTGCTGCAACTGGGCGGCCAGGCCCTCCATCGCCTGGAGCGCTTTCACCCTGTCGCCGAAGGTGGCGCGGCCGAGCACGATCAGCGCATCGGTGGGCGTCGGTACCGGACCGTCGAAGGCCATTGCGGCGCCTTTGCGCTCGGGGCCGATTCGCAGTGTGCCGTTGACGACTTGCACGTGACTGTCGCCGCCGAGCGCCATCGAGTGTGTCAACAAGCCGCGGATTAGCGTCTTGTGTCCTTCTATTTCCACGCCCTTCGGTTCGAGCAGCGGTGCACCGTCGGCAAACAGCGCGATGTCGGTGGTCGTGCCGCCGACGTCGATCGAGACTGAAT
>Ga0310811_10008280_pt1 | contig 13370 bp, 19 predicted proteins | sample YCmetagenome_FD_207642 | JGI IMG/M metagenome (GOLD analysis project Ga0310811, IMG submission 207642) | Soil microbial communities from experimental microcosm in Duke University, North Carolina, United States - YC | ecosystem: Engineered > Artificial ecosystem > Soil microcosm > Unclassified ...
GCAATCCACGATACCAGATTCCTGCCATTACCGGGTGATGTGTAAGATAAAGTCCCAGGTCTAGCTGATCGGAAGTGCCTTGCTTTTTGTACAGGAAAGTAGGAGTGATGCTAGTCTCCATCACTGGCGCGCCCCAAGCGATCTGGCGCTCGCCCAGAAGAATTTTATATCCTCCGATAAAGCTCCATTTTACTGGCAGTGGCACCTTGTCTACTTGCGTAAACGATTGATTGGGACGGTTGATATGATTGGCTGAAATTCCAAGCCATAAATTTCGATTGTATACTACTGTACCTACCGAAAAGTCTGGATAGATGCGTGTTTTCCCGGTAGCCAATTGATCTGTAGAAGATCCGGTGATCGTACCATCGTTGGCTAGCTGGTCTCCAAAGACTGCTTTGCCAAAATCAAAATCACGGATCCCGATTCCACCTTGGAGCGCAGTTTTCGCAGTCCACCGTTCTGTAAGGTTGATCTGGTATGAATACAAAGCGCTTATATCTGTAGCGCTAAGCTTCGCGGCGCCTTGCGTACTGCGATTTATGAGAAGGCCAAGGCCACTTCTTTTTTTATAGAAATCATGATCGATCCAGGCAGAAAAGGTTTTGTATGGATCTCCCAATCCTGGCCATTGCATGCGATAATTTAGCCCGGCTCTTGTATCAAGTCCTGCTCCGGTAAAGGCTGGATTTAAGTAAAGGGGAGCATTGTAGTATTGAGATAGCTGAGGGTCCTGAGCAGCACTGCTGAGTGTCAGAAAAAATCCAATTACTACAAGTATGTTTTTAAACATTTCTATAAAAACGCCTGAACTGATTTTTATTATAATAAACCTCCAAGCATTTTTTAATCCTTGGAGGTTTAACAAATATAATCTTTGTAAAGCGAGAAAAGCACAATCAGGGAATATAATTGCAGGCTTCTAGCAGTGAATCTACTTTATGATCAGCAAAAGAAGAATCGGGAATACGATGTGGAATAAGAATTGTTTTTATTCCCATCTTTTTGGCAGGGATCAAATCTCTGTCCATATCGCCTACCATCCAGCATTGATCTATATCGAGGTTGAATTTTGCGATCGCTTTTTCAAACGACAATGTTCCCGGCTTTGTTACCAGACTTTCTGTTTTGCTCGCATGATAAGGACTATAATAAATTTCATCGATCAGATGTCCTGTTTTTTCCTGGAGGTATTGATGACAGTTCATCACATCTTCATCTTTGTAAATACCTTTGGCTATTCCGGACTGGTTGGTAATGATCACCAGGTAATATCCTCTATCTTTCAGTATTTTCAAGGCCTCTGGCACGCCCGGCAAAATTTCGAACGCTTCGGTAGTCCATACATAATTTACATCATCGACATTCAGCACACCATCCCTGTCGAGAAAAACACATTTGTTCACTTTTAATTAATTTTTTGTTAGGTGCATCACCACTTTCATGCTGCTGCTGTCGGTACGAATGACTGTTTCGAGCCAAAATTCTTTATTTGTAAGTTTAGTGATATCCCATTCAAGGTAGTTTCCATATGAATCGGAACCAAAAATAGGAGAGTAGCTAGAATAGCTTCCATAAGTGGAGCTGTATGGTTGGAAAGAAATTGTATTTCCGTTGTTGGTGAAAATTACATCGCCGTTATCAATTTGTATCAATTGGCTATTGTAGGTATAAGCCTGAGAGTAGGTATACGGTTTTGCGCCAAAGGCAGTACCGGTATAAAACTCGTAGTTGAAATCGACTTCTTTATATTCGTAAGTAGAGTCTTGTCCGTCAATTGTAATTTTGTCTAATCCCCATTTACCATTGGTTAATCTGTTTTTCACGCTTCTTAATGTAAAATCAGGGCCGTCTTCATATTTTTTACAACCGCTGAAGAGACAGATTACTACCATAGTTGCAATCAAAAAAGAGATAGTGTTTTTCATGAGTTTTATAGCTTTTAAAGCTTAAAGATGTATAAAATATTTGAAACTACAAAAGTTAAATGTTGAGTTATAAATTGGATGTTAGATGGTAGAAAAAAAAGGGCTGTCTATAATAAAGACAGCCCTTTTTTTCTTTTGCTTTACAGCAATCTACTATTGGAAAACAGTAAGTGTACCTGTATAGTGGAAAGATGCAGTCATTGCTTTACCAGAATAGATGTTATAGCTAGAAGCTGTAGTAGTAGTTCCGTTAACGCTGATATCAACTGCTCCTGTAGTAGTATCAAATGTGTTTACTGTAACAGTAACAGTAGCGTTAGCATCACTTTGATACAATCTTACATTTTTGTAGTTGTATTGATAATCATAATAATTCAAATCGAATGAACCGCTAGTAACTACTTTTGTTGTTGGGTTATAAGTAAATCCCATGTAAGCGTCATTATCCCAGTATGCTGACTCTGTTACGTACAGATACACAGAATAAGTACCATCATGGTTATTGGTAATGTTGGAATAATCTGGACCTGTGTTGAACTTATAAGTTCTGCTGATAGTCATTGCAGAATCGTTATCATTCTTGGTAGACACAGTCATTGAGAATGGATAGAATTTAAGTGTGCTGTTAGTAGCATCCAGTGTGCTGTTAGTAGCGCTCAAATTACTGTTTGTAGTAGCTTGCTGAGATTTCAGATCAGCAACTTGGTTGTCAAGATCTTTGATATCATCTTTCAATTTCTTGTTACAAGATGAGAAGGCAACAGACATTACGACAGCTGCAGCCATCAATAGCATTGATTTTTTTTTCATGTGTTTTTAAATTTTATAAGGTTTAAGATGTCTAAACAATACTCCATGTTTTAGTATAAAAATGAGCTTGTTTAGATTACAATGATAATATAATTTAATATTTTAAAAAAACTTTGTTAAAAAATTAATAACAAAGCATTAACTTTAAAGCAGATAATTACAATTTTTTATTGGATAAACAAAAATCACAATAAAATTCAGGGTTTAAATTTTGGTAACTATATACTTTAATGCACCAATCTACTTTTATATAAATTAATTTCACATTTCTTTCTTTTAAAATATCCCTCTACGCAGGGATATTTTTTTGCCTTTACTTCTCGTTATACCTAAATCAATAGCAATAGTTTTCATATAACCTAAATAAAAGTGATATAATTTTAGGTTTTTGGCGATATTTTGACTATATTTGTAACGTGGGGCTACTTTGCCCTTACAAAAAGCTATGTTAAACCCTAAATCGACAACTTCTAAAGAAACGAAAAAACAGACAACATTTACCTCATTCTCGCAAATGTTAGAGCTTTTGCCTAATAATGAAGCTTGCAGAGAATTTTTAGAATATGTGTTATGGGATGGAAAACCTGTATGCCCTCATTGTGGTTCTGAAAACGAAGACCATTACAAACTAAATATTAAAGGAGTATTTAAGGGAGGTTATAAATGTAAAGATTGCAGGGAGAAATTTACTGTGACTATTGGGACAATATTTGAAAGCTCTCACATTCCTTTGAGAAAATGGTTTATTGCTTTATACATTTTCTCATCACATAAGAAGGGAATTTCCTCTTTACAGTTAAGTAGAGATTTAGGTATTACACAGAAGTCTGCTTGGTTTATTATTGGCAGGATAAGAAAAGCGTATGAAGTAGATTCTGAATTGTCGGAAGAGTTAGAGCAAAAGTTATGTGGTGTAGTAGAGTGTGATGAAACATTTATCGGGGGCAAGAATAAAAATCGTCATAAAAATAAGAGAGTAAAAAATGCACAAGGTAGAAGTGTAAAAGATAAGACACCTGTATTCGGCTTACTGAGTGATGGGAAAGTTAAAACTAAAGTTGTTGCCAATACACAGGCGGAAACTTTAAAACCAATCATTAAAGATATGGTAGAAAAAGGTTCTATAGTAGTTACTGATGAATGGGCAGCTTATAATGGACTTGAAAAAGATTATGACCGCAAGGTGGTGAAGCATGATGATAATGAATATGTGAGAGATGGGTTTCACACTAATACTATAGAAGGCTTTTGGAGTTTATTAAAGAGAGGAATTTTTGGGATATATCATTCCGTTAGTAAGAAGCATCTGAGTAAATACTGTGATGAATTTGCATTCAGGTACAATACAAGGAAGCTGACGGATGGCGATAGGTTTAACCTGACGCTATCAAAGGTTCATAAACGAACTACCTACAATGATTTAATTAAGAAGGTTAATTAAATTGGCAGTGGTCGCATAATATATTTTGGTTTTCTGAAACTTATTGTAGAGCGCATTCGTTATTACCAAACCCCTGTGGAATCAGGGGTTTTCGCATTTTAACATAAACGTAGGAACAGACGAAACTGAACAGAAAACTATGATTTAAAAGAGTAAAATAAAAACAATGTTTTAGTGTATCATGGTGGTACGCTAATTAGAATCAAATTTTAATAACATAAATAAATGAGTATTTTTCAAAGTAACAAAACAGTAAGTTTATTCAATGAGTTTTATCTACACGAGTTCATTGATAAGTATAAAGTAGATTTAAAGAAGCTTCCAAACTACTCTGATAAGGAGTTAATAGAAATGGATATAGAAAAGGAAGCTCAAAAGTTAGTAGAAAACAGAAAAATCAGGTTAGTAAGTATACCTGATTATGATAAAATAGATAAAAAGCCTGTTTATAGGAAAGCAAAAGGTGGTTATGCAGAAGAAGTATTTATAGCCTGTTCCTTAAAACACGATACTGTAGACACAAATCTTTTCAGCGTAAGACCGCAGAAGTATATAAAGAGGATTACAGATGCAGTAATTAACAAACACGATATAACATTTGAAATACCTACAGGATATTCAAATGAAAATTATCCTGAACAAGTAATACAGCAGGTAAAACGAAGACGAGAAGAAATAATAGAGGATATAAAGAAGAAAGTAGATGCTTTAAACAGCGAAATAAATGAACAAAACGTTGAGTTTAAAAAGCATTTTCTTTCCGCATTAAAAACAGAGCAAGAAAACGCCATTAAGAGGCGAGATAATTTAGGTAGAATGTAGTATTAAAAGGGAGGTTTAAACCTCCCTTTTTTATTTTCTTAAAAAATCAGAAATATTTTTCATTTTTTATCGAATTAAATTTTTTTCCTAATACTTATAGATATATGGAAAATAAAAACACCCATGAAGCTGATGTATTAGATATTATCACCTTCGTAACGAGTAAGAAAGAAACGTTAGCCGTAAAAACGATTTTAAAAGCTATCGAACTATGTAAATTAAGTCAAAGAGATAATTTACGAAGACCAATAAATAGCTTCTACGATGCAGTTTATTACAAAGCAAATCAGATGCACTTAGCAGGTATATGAAGAATGGTGTATTTTAATACATCCTTTAAAACGCAAAAAAAGGATTTATGATTACGATATATACTTCATGAAACATTTAAAGACTTTTGAAGCATATACTAATGTTGTTCCTAAAGCTGTAGGTATAGAACAGAAACTGACTCTTATGGATAAATCCGTTGATAAGGAATTAACAGAGGAGGAGAAAGAAGAATTAGAAGAAGATATTGAGCAAGAATTAAAAAAGAAGCCAACCCCTACTAAATAAGGATTGGCTCTGCTATCACAAAAAATCACACCTTCCAATTTTTATATCCAAATAGTAGCGAAGATTCTGCTGTCTTTGTTTGTAATTTTATTGTCAAAATTTTTATTTATTCCATTCCTAAATAAATGTTCATGTAGTGAATCTATATTCAATGGTCGCATTAGCGGGAAGCAAATAATATGATTTTTTTGACTCATATCTTCTTTACTTAATATATCGAAATTTAAAGAGTTCATAAATTCTTCCGTAATTTCTGCTGCATCATTATCAAAATTGTCGGCATAATAATCATATAGTGTAAGCCAAATTTGAAACGCCAACCATTCCTCCTTACACATCATACGATAGGTATTAATATCTATCCACTCTTCTTCCATTACAAAGCCTTTATTTTTTTGTAGGTCTCTTTATCGGCATCTATTCCGAGCGGTTTCTTATATTGATTATAAATCTCAAAATACTTATCGCTGAATTTACGATTACCGTCACTATAGTTAATTACAGATGAGTTATAAGGCTTAATAACTTCAATTGCCTTATCATCATACGCCATGCCCCATAGACCAAGAGAGTAGTAGATAGTGACAGGCAGATATTGCGAGTTATGCAAATCGTTTTTGTATCTTAGTACAATCTCACATATCTCAATTGCCCGTTGCGGATTACCTTGTTCTAACAATTTATTGATAGCGGTTATAAAATCATTGGTGTTGTTAAGAACACCATCTCTTACTATTTTCTCCGCTTCTTCTTTATGAATTCCTGACGGAAATTTTTTCTGATATTTCAGATAGCCATTGAAATCCTTTACAAAATAGAACGCATCGTTATCTACTTTGTCTTTAATAGCTTCTTTAGCTTTTGAGACGTATTCGGAATTTGCATCAGGATACTTAATTAAAAACTCTCTCAGGTACAAAGTGTCACCGTAGTATGTATTATCGGTCTGATACTTTGACATTGCGAAATTAAAATCAGTTTCCATCTGCTCATTGCGTTGCTTCGCTTTTTCTTGTTCAAGTTGTGTTTGTTGTAGTTTCTCATTCTGTACTTTTTCTAATAGAGAAATATCTTTCCCACTGCCGTCAAAGCGAGATTTTATAACTCCATTAGAGTATGTGACGGAATAACCTTTTTTAGTTGTCGTAGTTCCGTTTTCAATAGCAACATTCATCCATTTTCCATTTCGAACATTTTTAAGATAGTTTCCTTCTTGAAAAAGTTTATCCTCAAAAGAAAAATCTTCTTTCCATAATCCTTCTTTGGAATCATTTTGATAAGAGCCAACGGAAGCAACAACACCTTCATAGAATAATGAATAGGTTTTCCATTCACCCTGCTTTTTACCGTGGTTATAATTTCCCGTTTCAAAGACTGTATATTTATTAGAAAAAGAATTTGTAAGGTGATTATAAGTGTAATCGTATGCAATGAACTTGCCGTGACGGAAGCCGTTTTCGTCTTCTGAGTATTTTTCTTTCGGTTTTGTTTTTTGCCCGTATTCATTGTAGAACCAAGTTTGAGTAGGAGGCGTTTGAGCTGATAAACCATAGGATAAGAATAATCCTACGGAGATTATAAATACGTTTTTCATAGTTTTTTGAGTGTTTATTAGACAAATATAATAAAAAATCCTTTAATTCGAGGGACATTATATAAAGGTTAGTCTTTTAAAGGTCATTTACTTCTTTTACTTGATGGAAAAGAAGCCTAAAAAGACAATTACTAAAGTCTCAAAATCAGCTATTAAAAAGCCTGTGGCTAAAAAAGCTGTAGATAAAAAAACGGATAAAAATATTCAGAAGTTGGCTGCGAGAATAAAGAGTATTAGGAAGGCGCAAGGATTTACAAATGCAGATTTCTTCGCCTATCAAAATGATATTACGAGGTCGCAATATAGCCGTTATGAGAGTGGAGAAGATATACGGTATAGCAGTTTAATGAAAATTATAAAAGCCTTTAAAATGACTCCTGCGGAGTTCTTTTCAGAAGGATTTGAATAAAATAAGGTATCCGTATAAATACGTATATACCTGTCTTACACTTGGATTATATCAAAAAGAATATACATTTGTAGAGACAGCTATTTTGGATTACCATGTTTAAAGAAACTCTACCTGCGAATTGCCCGCCATTAAAAGCCTTTGAAAAGGAAATTATTCTTTTTAGAATATTTAAGAATGAGACGTTGAGTGCAATTGAATTTCTTCCATACACCGTTGAGTTTCCAAATATAGAAAGGTACAAAACAATGTGTGATGCTTATGCCATATCATTCTTTTCAACATATGACCAAGCCGTTGCTTGCTACAAAAAAGCAATGGAAAAAGGAAACGCAAACATTGGTAAATACATTGCAGAAGTAATTGTTAAGCCTGAGCATGGCAAAATTAAGATAACCGAAAACTCAGGTCATTGCAATCTTTGGTTGTACAGTAGTGCAGAAGTAGAAAAAATAGAAACAGTAAGAATTGTAGAAATTGAATAATGATTTTTGACGAAAAATATATATTGAGTCAGAACATGTTGAACTTAGATGTCTTAGAGCTATTAGACTTCAAAGGCTATCCTATTCTTAATGTTGAAATAGACAATACAGGTACTAAGTACCTTAGTTACTTAGATTCATATATTGATAACACAATTGAGCAACGCTTAATAATTCCAATTAGTGACGCAAGACTTGACTTCTTTAAAGAAGGTTCTGTTAGTCTCTATAATATATTCAACTCAAGCGAAAATAAGGTAGTTTATGTTATACAGTATGATGCTAATAACAATCAATATCTAAGAAATTACTTAATTCCATTAGAAGAATTTGTATCTATTAATCCTATTGAACAAGATTACTTTATTCAAATTGAAGTTGATGAAGTAGTAGCTAATCAACAAGAACTTGTTGCATTATACGCCACCCAAAAAGGAAAAGTTATTTTAGATTTTTATCTTACAAGTCAGAAAATAAAAACAAGCTTACCTCCTTGGGTATTTGATAAATTTCTTCTTCAAATACAAAACATCATTGGTGATTTATTAGATAAAACCTATAAAGCCTTAAATGAAAAGGTAGCATATTCTAAAATTGGGATTGCGTCATTTAAAGTCAGTATAGAAATTACTCCTGACCAAAATAATCTTAATTTATTTGAAGATGTTGTTGAATACAAAAGGTTATTTAAAATAATAGACTTACTGAATTCAGAAAGCAAGGAAGACCTTGTAAAAGTTATTGAAGGATTTAAGGACGAAAAATTTATTAAGTCATACATTCAAATCGTAAAAACAGTAATAGCTAATGACGCTAATATTCATGCAACCTTAGCTAATCCTGCTACCAAGGAAACCGCTATAGCAGATTTCAATAAAAATAAAGCTCAGAAAATAAAGACGGTTATTGATGAACAATTACCTGAAAGAACAGATATAGAAGAAGTAGAAGGCGTGTTTTTAAAATTAGACTTCAAGGTAAATCCTCCTGCTTTCATAATAGAGAATGATGCTGAAGAAATATTTAAAGGGAAAGTTGATACATCAATAATTGACACTATAAAAGCTGACAAAGTGAATTTAACTACGGATAAATATAAATTCACTATTAAAACTATTCATAAGCCTGAGACGACAGTTAGCGCAGAACAAATACATCGTTTTTTGATGTTGTATAATCTTATATCATAATTTTATAAAATGATTCGACAAGAAAAAAAACGATATAGCTCTTTACAAGAATTCATAGATGATATTAAGGGTAAGAGCGAGAAAGAAGAAGATATAAAAAAGACTTTAGAAGATACTCTCACACGAGCTTATGATATACGGAAAGTTGAGTTAGATTTATATTGGAAAAGGGCTACATACTTTTGGGGATTTCTAATTGCTGCTTTTACTGCATATTTTATTGTAATGAATGAATATTATGACTTTGCACCAAGTGATAAATTTTTAGTAATCTGTGTAGGTTTTGTTTTTTCCTATGCTTGGTATCTTGTAAACAGAGGCAGCACATATTGGCTTACTAATTGGGAAAGAATAATTGATGCTATTGAAGAACATCTTGGAATGAATTTGTATAAGGTTAATCTGCAAGAAAAAATCGACCCCAAATTTTCCGAAAATCATCCTTACTCTGTATCTCGTATTAACATTATAGTAAGCTATTTCATTTGTATAATATGGGCTATGTTAATCATATTTTTTATAGTTAAAAACATTTATGATTATTGTATAAGCGACAAACATAGTTCTTGCCCAATAATGGATATTGATGTGAAAATTATTTCCTTTTTTCTTATTACAGTTATTATGACTATTTATATTGGTGATACTAAAAGTGGAAAGGGAGATGATTATTCTTTCTATCAAAGATATTCTGAACTGAAACCTTAACAAACACTAATATGGCTGCACCTGAAGAAAGATGGTTTATCATATCCTATGACTTTTCTAAACAAGTATATACAGAAAAGCCAAAATACATTTCAAATATGGGTAGAGAAAAAATGATTCTTTTCCTATTAGGAATAGGATGTGTAAAAATGTACTCATTTACTGATTCATCAATTCATTTTAAATTACCTATTAAAGATGCGGAAACTGATTTACAAAATTTATATGATAGTATAAGAAAAGAATTTCCTAATCTATTTTTTTCGGTTAATCTCATAGCGAGAATTATCAGAAAAGACAAATCAGTTTTTCATTTGTATAAAGCATATCATGAACGAGAATCTAAAAAAGGAGCACGGGATGGATTTAAAAATCTCTTTGATATTGATGTAGAAACAATTCTCAAAAAACTTGAAGAAGAAGAAAAAAAAGCTAAGAAATAAATTTCCCACTTGATAATAAACATTCAATTTTACATTTTCTTAGTAAAGAATCGTAACCCTCAAATTCTAAACTTTCTTGCCAATTTTCTCCTACTCTAATACCTCTGTTTTTTTCATCTTCTAATAATTCTTTTGTGATAAGCTTATAAGATAGCGATAATCGTCTCTTATTACATCCATTACAATACACTCTTAATTTATCATAGGGGTCATTAAAACATTGACACTCGTTTAGCCCTTTTATTATAACCTTTTTATAATTATCTTCATTCATATTTTATATATCAAATTGTAATCAGCTAATATTATGAAGAAATTATTATTCACTTTGGTTTATATTATTTTTTCAATCACACTTTTTGCAAAACCAACACCGATTGATAGTCTGAAAAAACGAATGGAGGCTTTAGAGGTGAATTCGATAAAATATTCTAAAGCTAATGATAGTTTAATAGCAGCGAATAGTAATCTCCTGAAACAAGCAGATTATAATGAAAAGCTGCTCAACAAATATGACATCCTCAACAATTATCTATTTGCTACAATGGGAGTATTATTTGCAGCTTTCGGGCTAATAGGCTATTTTTTAATTTTTAAACCTGCTCGTGATGATTTAAAAGAAGTTCAAACATTCCTACATGATATTAGAAATGATATGGGTAAGTTGTTTTCTGAATATATAATCAAGAACCGAGACACTTTAATTGACAATGCCTTATCCAATATTGAAAATGATAACCTACCTGAAATAACAAACAGTGTAGCTTATATTGATGCTCATAAACATGAGGGTTTTAATGATAAGCAAATACTCAGGATGATAAAATTGCTCAAGAAAAATAATAAAGATGGTCATATCTTTATGGAAGCATTATGGTTTACGGAGAATGATTTTGCAGAGGAGTTTTTAATTGAATATCTAAGGAAACGCCCGATGGATAATTTGACGGAATATACTATCCTTTATTTTGCAAAGTATAATAAGTTAAAATATCTCAACGATATAGCCCAATATGTTTTAGATGGAGAAAGACTGATTGGCGCAATTGCTAATATGAAAACTGAATCTGTCTCTTTTACAGTTCAACTTCTTAATAATGATATTTTAGTTAATGGTCATCCTGAGAAACAATTAATTACTCACATGGTTTATTTGGATATGTATTCACAAGATGTTGTTCAGCAATTAGACCTTCACAATACTAAGTTGTATCAAAAATATTTATCTATCAGATTAACTCCACCTACACCTTAATATTTATGGAAACAAAACCTTGGGAAACCGACATAAAAGATTGGACTAAGATTTCCGAAAAAACTGCTACACTCATTTTAAATCAAGGTGAAGCGGTACTAAAGGAGACTATTGAAACGGCAAAAACAATTAGCGCAAGAGCAGAAAGGATGATAGCTATTTTAATCCCAATATGCTCTATATTGGTTATCTATTTTATTAGTAACATAAAAGATTTCGGCAGTTTTTTACACCTAACAAGTTTTCTTTGTCTTCTTGTCGTTGCAACAAGTTTATTTTTTTGCGTTAGAAACATGTTTAAATATACAATTGCAATTACAGGAGAATTTCCTAAAAATTTAGCAACATCAGAATTAATTGATGGAGATTTTAAAGATTCGGAACAGTACATAAATATGCTATTGTATATCTATGAAAATATCCAAAAGAGAATTGAAATTAACGAATTTCAAAACACGATAAGAATGGCAGATAATGAAAGAACTTTACGAGTGTTACTGTTACTCCCTATTTGTCCTTTGTTTTCTGCTCTGATTTTTTTTCTAAGTGTGAATGGTTGCGCACCTGCATAATAACAGACGAAGTAGAAGGAACAACCCTTGGCTTCACAATTGGAGTCTCTTTTTTGTCTGATGATTGCGGAGCATTTTTATCGTTACTCATATCCAAATCTTTATAGTATATACAAAGATAAAACAACAAATTATTTAGCAGTAATACTAAGTAACTTAGTTATGCACCTGCATTGTGTATACCTCTAAAATAAGCCAAACAGCGTAGTTTTGCATATTAACCCGCAAAATCAGATGCAGTTGGTTCGCTTGTCCCACTATATGGAATATTGGTTATAGTTAATTTAGGAACAGTTAATAATCTTCTTCCCATTTTATTACTTGCAAAAGTTTCCATAGCTATAACTTCCTCACAAGCATTTTTAAAATCAGCATAAAAATCTTCACATCTTAAATTAATCTTGGTATCTATAATTTTAAGATGAGGTGCTTCATCTTTACTTGATAATGTTATTGCTTTTTTTGCAGTAAATGAATGAGCAAAACCATTTCTAAAATTTGTCCAAAATTTATGACTTGATAATAGAGGTCTATATCGGGTAAAAGAATTTAAAGAGTTAATTGCTAATTCAAAATCAGGTTGTGGTTTTCCTTTCGTCCAATCATCATGTTTATTGAGACATTTTCTTAAAAATTCAATTCCTATTGCCATCAAAGCGAAGGAAACATAAGGGTGTTCTAAATGAATTTTTCCTATATCATTAATTAAGACAGTTTGAATAAATTCTTTTGGGTTCATTTCTGCCATAGCTAATTTAGGTTAAGTGTTACATCAATATAGCCAATTAATTATTAAACTTTCGTATCTTAGAACTGTATAATTGCTATACATAGTAACAATGAAACCAAAAAAGAAACCCAACAAAGGTCTATCCGATGAAGAACTCATAAAGAAATATGAGGCGGGGAAAATTGACCTTAAAAAGGAAATCAAAAAAAATCTGCCCAAAAAGAAAATTTAGGCAGATTTTAAAGTCAAATTTGGTGCATTAAAGTATATAGTTACCTAAATTTTATATCAGGAGAAGAATGTCTCAAATTTCCTGCAATTGTTCATTCTGTAATTCGACAATTCTGATAAAAAAAGCCCATTCCAGTAAAACCAGAATGGGCCTTGTTGTCTGTTAATAAGGTAAGGATTATTAACGAATGAAC
>Ga0310811_10008281_pt1 | contig 13370 bp, 13 predicted proteins | sample YCmetagenome_FD_207642 | JGI IMG/M metagenome (GOLD analysis project Ga0310811, IMG submission 207642) | Soil microbial communities from experimental microcosm in Duke University, North Carolina, United States - YC | ecosystem: Engineered > Artificial ecosystem > Soil microcosm > Unclassified ...
CTTTAAAAATAGCGTTATCCGTACTCTGCGTAAAACCCCACCCATACCCAAAATTCAGCTCCCAGTCCGGCGACCAGTCCAGATCAACCGCGGCAAACAGCTGATGCTCCTGGCTCTGATAAGGATAAAAATGGTCCAGCGGCCCGAGAGCCCCATAGTATTCAAACCCTCCTGCTATTATTTTAGTCACATTGTACGCTGCCTTGAAATTCGGAGAGAAGACATAACCTCCATCCTTGTTCAACCCATGAAACGACTTGTCGAAAGTCGGGTTTAGCGAGAGATACAGCTTTCCCAGTTGTTTGTCCACGATCGGCCTGATCTCCAGGCTCCAGTCGTCCTCGCTATATTCCCGTTTCTGATAACCTGCTTCCAGCGAAAGACTGACACCCACCGGCCAGTGCCACGACGATGGCACCATCACCCTCGGACGTATATGACTACCTACGTAAGACGTGCGGTTGTCGTTGCCAAGCTCATTGAAAAAATAAAAGCCGGTCTCGAACCAGGGCGTCCAGCCGTGGGTGATCTCGATAGTCTCGTGAAATACATGGCGCGTGGGCAGCACGCCGTTCTCGCCGTAACGCTGCCCGTCGAATGTGTAATTGCTGTGGAGCTCCACCATCGTATTCCCTTTTGTTACAGTCTGCGAACCATAAACCTGTATCTCATAATTTTCCTGCGCATGAACCTGGATGGATAAGAATAATACCAAAAGCAGGTTGCAAAAGATCGGCCTTGTCATGGCTGCAAAATTAGACAGACGCCGACCTGGCGGCCATTAGAGGACAATTATAAATTCCTTAGAAAAGAATTAGAACATTCTGGATGAAAACTGTACTCCCGATATCTCCATATGAGAAACCAGCCAGGTCCGTGTCATACCCATTACCTGGTCCATCCGTCCATCAGCGAAGGAGGAGGTAGCATTCCCGAGAACCACCAACTGACGTTCGCATCGCATTACCCGCAAGGCCTCTTTATTCAACTGCAGCGCCTGGCTGTCCGCACCGGCGACGATCAATAGTACCGGCGCTCCGACCTGCTGAAGTATTTCCTTCTGCAGGACAGGCCTGCCGCTGCGACAAACGACTGCAGCGACCGCCTCAGGAAGATATGCTGCCGCCTGGAGAGCGAAAACCGCCCCACTGCCGCAAGCATAGTACCCTATCCGGTAACGATGGGTCCAGTCATGGTCCATCATCCATTCGGTAACGGACATCAGTCTGGCCGTAAGCAGATGCATATCGGGCGACTTGTCCCCATCCAATTCCTCTGGCGTCAGTAATTCGGGTAATAGGGTCCCAAACCCCCTCGTGTTGAGATACCGGGCGGCCATACGGCAATTCGGACTGTAGCGGCTATTACCCTCGGCCTGACAAAAAATAATAACACCCTTTGCTCCCAAAGGTATGGTCAGTTCACAGCCGATCCTGGTGTTCCCCATCGGGACTTCGATGTCGTGCTTATAGTAGGTATACATGGCTTTTTTTACAAAACTAACGTCCTCCTCCCCCCGGAAAAATGAGCATGATCACCGCCAGGCCTGATTGACATCATTTTCTCCAACCATCCCTGAAGCTATTTTTGTTGAAACAACAACTTCAATATATGAAAAGAAATATCGGCAATACAGAGACTGTCATCCGTCTGTTTGCGGGCGTCGCTTTCGCCAGCCTCGCCCTCGACCACGCACTCAGACATCAATGGAACAATATCATCCCGGCCGTCGCAGCCGTCCTCCTGGTTACCGCCCTTACCGGCGTCTGCCCGTTGTATGCCCTACTCGGTATCCATAAACATCCCGGAAAAAAGACGATCCACAAACCTTCAATTTAATGACCCCACCACAAACTGATTGCCATGAAACCGAAAGAAATATTAGAAGCATCTTATCTGGATATAATCTTCGATGGACGCAACAAGCAATACGGAGCATATGTGCTACGCAGGACCCACAATGCGCACCTGATCGAGGCACTTGCAAGCGTGCTGATCCTGACCGGTTCCGTGCTCGGCATAGTCGCCCTGACACACCGGTCGAACACTGCCCCGGCCCAGATACTTTATGTCAAAGACGTGCAGTTGGAAGAGGTGAAGAATAATCAGCAAAATGAGCCGCCACCCCCGCCTCCGCCTCCCGCAAGATCAGAGCCGCAAAAGATAGAAATAACGAAATTCACTCCTCCCCGGATAGTAAAGGACAATGAGGTAAAGGCTCAGGACATGCCCCCGGAACAGGAAAAGCTGCAGGACACCCGGATCGGGACGATCAACCAGGAAGGCGTGAAGGACGAAGGGGTCATCGTCCCGCCCGTTTCCGACGGGGGTAAAGGGGTGATCCAGGCCCCTGCGGAGAAAATCACGGAAGACTACGAAAAAACATTTGTCAAGGTGGAAATCGAATCGGAATACCCTGGAGGAGCAGCTGCCTGGCTCCGTTATCTCAATAAGAATTTTCGCTACCCCGAGGACGGCCTAAACAACGAGGTACAGGGTACGGTCGTCGTACAGTTCATCGTCGACAAGGAAGGCAAGGTCAGCGAGGTCCAGGCCATCAGCGGCCCGGAGACCGGCGGCCTGCGGGAAGAAGCAGCGAGGGTCATACGAAACAGCGGCGACTGGATACCTGCCATACAGAACGGCCGTAAGGTAAAATCTTACAAAAAACAGCCTGTTGTCTTCAAGTTGATGCAACAATAGATGACCAGCCTCAGGCGGGGGCGTGACGGGCGTCACGGTTTGGATGGATCGCGGTTTTCAACTTTGTTGTCTAAACAAAAAGATATGAAAAAGAACATGGGCACGACTGACCGGGTGGTCAGGATACTGGCAGCCGCTATTTTGGCGGCTCTTTTTCTGGCCCGCGTAATCGGCGGGACATGGGGATTCGTGTTACTGGCGATCGCCGGTATATTTACTGTCACCAGTGTGGCAGGGGTATGTCCGTTGTATTCGTTGCTTGGGATCAGCACCTGTAAGACGGGAAAGGTGTAGGAGTGGGCCGGCCGCAGTGTCATGGATGATGTCTTCCGGCTGGTGCGGCGCCTGGGGTGAGGGGATGATGGTTATTCATGCAGCGACAGTATGGGGAGCGGGCAATGAAGCAGGATGTCTTTGGACCGGCTTTTATGGAACTCGAGCGCAGCGTGTTTTTTAGGCAGGACGAGGAGCCAGTCCGCGGCATGGTGTTCGAGGTAGTCATTGATGCCTTCGTCGACGTTGGTCCTGCGCACCAGTTGCAGTCCGGGTTGAAAGGCTTCGAGTTCTTTTTTCCAGCCTTCGTATTCGCTTTGGGTCTCCTGAAAGCTTTCGCCGTCGTGGACGATATGGACGATCTCGAAGCGGGAGCCGAACACGTCGTGGAGCTCCCTGAGGTAGGGAATTATAGCCGACAGACCCGAGAATATGTCTTCCCGGTCACAGGCGATGATCACTTTAGGGGCGCCGTGGAAGGATGCGTTTTGGGGGATTGCCAGCAGGGGGTAGGGGAGGCGTTTCATTGCTTCGAGGGTATGGGCGGCTCCCAAATCCTGGTCCGGAGCTGACGCGGGTGCGCCCATTACTACGAGGAACGGCCTGTATTTTGCGCAATAGGCCTTGAGGCGTTGGTCGATATTGCCGATCTCCAGGGCGGTGGTCACTCTCACCTTGTTTCCGGTCCGACCGGATATTTCATCCCGGAGGGTGTTCAGCAATTTGTATCCGCTGTCCTGCATTTCGCTGAAGAGAGGGCCGGGCATCGGGTGGTGGGAAAAGATGGAGGGAGACTGTAAGACGTGGACAAGCTGTATCTCGGAGCCTGTGACCAGGCCGATGGAAGCCGCATAACGCGCGGCGTTGGCGGAATTGGCGCCGAAACCGACGGGGACAACTATCTTTCGCATGGGTTTTGGTTTTTGTCATAAATAATATTCAAATGGAGCATGGCCTGGCGGAGCATGTCTTCGAGATTGTCCTGGCGTGACCAGAGGACAAGATGTTCGTCGTTGTCCGGCTGCCAGTCGGCTGCCAGTTGCTCGTATACCTCCACTCCGGCATTGCTGTCTTCCCGCGGATGCTGCAGGCGTTGCCGGATCAACTCGTCATCGGCTGTTATCTCGATGAAGTACAGAAGAGCGTCATCCTCCAGTGCCGATCTGAAGAGCCTGCGGGATGCTGTCTGGCAGAAGGTGCCGTCGAGCACGACGTCAGCGTTCTCCCGGAGTATGAGGTCGCGGGTCCTGCGAAGCATTTCGTCATATACGGCGGTATTTTCTTCCGGAGTATATCCGATATCGCGGATGAGGCTGTTGCGCAGCTGGCCGGTGCTGATATAGTCGGCTTTTATGCGTGCTGCGAGCTCTTTTGCGAACCAGGTCTTGCCGCTGCCGGGAAGGCCAAATACGATGATGACCATGGGTGATGATTAAATTGTTTTAACGGTGGTCAGGGCGGCCTCGGAGAGGCTCATGACGGGAATGGGACAGTGTAGTATCAGCGATTTGGAGCGGCTTTTGTGAAATTCGAGCAGGTTGTGTTTCTCCGGGAAGAGCATGAGCCAGTCCGCGCTGTTTTCCGCGAGGTATTTGTCGACGCCTTCGGGCACGGTGGCGCCGTGTACGAAGTGGAGGCCAGGGTTTACCTGTTCCAGCGCTTTTTTCCAACGATAGAGGCCGAAAGACTGCAGACCTTCTTTTGCATCGGTGTCTACTTCGACGTGGACGATATCGAACCGGGCGTCGAACAGTTGTTTCAGCTGTTGAAGGAAGGATGCTGTCAGGGGGATCTCGCCTTCGAGATCTTTTGCATGACAGGCGAGGACTACGGTGCGGACGCGGCGGAATGCTGCGCCGGGGGGGATTACCAGGACGGGGTAGGGTAGTCGCCGGGCTGCATTTACGGCGGGGCTCCCGGTGAGGGCTCTGGTGTAGGAGCCTTCGGGTGCGCCCATGACGACGGCGAAGGGGCGTATGCGCCGGCAGACAGCGTCTATTTTTAATTCGACGCTACCAACTTCGAGCAGGGTGTTGATGGTCGTCTGGCCGTGTGTTCGCTGTTTGAGGTCGGAGGAGAGCGTTTCAAGCAGGGTCCCGCCGGCTTTTTCCATGTCTTCGACCATGTAACCCATGGGCACGATCGAAGGCGTGACGAATATCTGTACAACGTGCAATAATTGGATGTCTGCCTCAATGGCGAGCGCCATGTCTGCGGCGTAATGGGCGGCGTTGATGGAATTTTCCGAACCATCGACGGGGACGACGAGCGTTCTCATGATTATCTATTTTCATCCAAGCTACGATCCCGGGGGAGGGATTTTCTATGATGCGGATCAATCTGACTATTGAATAAGGTCAGGTTTTTGGGATTTCGGGTCTTCGATCTTACAACGAAAAGATATGGACCGGAGATGCCTGATCTTCTGCGCCCTGATGTGGGGTATGGCTTGTGTTACGAATGGCGGTGGGGTCTTTGCCCAGGGGACGGTAGCGGAAGGCGAAATTAACGAGTGCAATGGGGTCAGCGGTGCGGCCGTGCCCGTGATGCGACCGATTCGAGGCGAATAAAATCATAGCAATACAGAAAACCGAGGGTGAGACCGAGGATGCCGATGAGGCGTTCTACGCTGTAGACAGCGTTGGTCGGATCGTGGGGTATGAAGATGCTGAAGGCAAGCAGGAGTATTCCGCCGATGAGGTCACCGCGCCAGCGGCGGGCGTGCCGGGACAGGACGAGGGAGCCGAAGATCTTGATGATCCCTTTGATCGCCATCCAGGGAACGATGATAAAGGGGAAGACGAAGAGGGTGAAGACGGGGTCGAGGAGCAGGAGGCTGCAGAAGCAGAGGTCTGCGATGCTCTCGGCGATGCGCCAGTTCCTTTCCCTGGTGTTGCCGTCGAGGATGGATAGTATCAGCAGGAGGAGGCCGTCGAGCAGGAGGGCCAGCCCGGAATATCGGATGATGACGAGATAGGTAAGGGATGGGCTCAGCAGGGCCGTTGAGCCCAGGAGGAGCCAGATGGATCCTGCTATCAGGAGGAGTCGGTCGATATGGGAGGTTTTCATGGTAAATTATTTTTTGTCGGTGTGACGGGTTATTCGTGCATACTCATTATGGGAATAGTGCTGTGTTTGGCGATCTTTTTAGATTGTCTGGTATGAAATTCGAGAAAATTGTGTTTTTTGGGGAAGACGACTACCAGGTCGGCCGGATTGTCGGCCAGATAGTGGAAGAGGCCTTCTTCGATGTTTTTCCCTTGGATCATATGCAGACGGGGTTGAAGCTGGCGGAGGTGGTCCTGCCATGTTTTGGATTGCAGGTAGAACTCTTCGTTGGTGACGGAGTGGTTATCGCCGACGGTCACGACGTCAATGGTTGCGTTGAAGCGTTTGCGCAGTTCCTGGATCAGGGGAAAAGAGTGTGGGAGGCCGGAATCGAGGTCGGTTATGTCGCAGGCGAGTAAGATATTCCTGAAAGAATTGAATGTTGTGCGCTCGGGAACAATCAGGACGGGATAGGGTAGACGGAGGAGCGGGCCAATGTGGCTGCCGGCGATGAATTTTTCGAATGTGGGTCCGGAGGAGCCGATAACGATGGCATAGGGGTTTAGGGTTTGACAGAGCTGTTCCACCTGTGCGAAAACGTTGCCGACGCCGACGGATATATGGATGGGAATGGAGTTGCCGGTATGTCTTTGCAGTTCTGTCTGCATTTCTTTCAGATAGATATTGGCCGAGTCGAGCATTACGCCGTAGACGTCTTCCGACAAGACGAGATCGGGGGAGGTGAAGGGGTATTCGACGACACTGATCAGGTGGAGTTCGCCTTCGATGGCTACGGCGAGGTCTGATGCGTAGCGGGCTGCGCAGGCGGCGCATTCGGAGAAATTGACGGGAACGATTATGGGTCGCATATCTGGTATTTTTTACGAAGCTAGGGGTTCGGGGACTGGTGGATCATGACCTGGATAAGGGGATGGGATGACTATGGTCAGGGGAGGGGGAGATGCGTCCGTCGGAAAGCTCGATGATCCGGTCGGCGCCGGCAGCAAGGTCTTTGTCGTGGGTAACGACGATAATTGTATTTCCCTGTTCCGCGAGCTGGCGAAAGATCGCGAGTACGTTCGCGGTGTTGGCCGAATCGAGATTGCCCGTTGGTTCGTCGGCGAGTATAATGTCCGGGTCGTTGATCATTGCCCGGGCGATGGCGACGCGTTGCTGCTGGCCCCCCGATAGTTTTCCGGAGGGTTTTGCCGCATATTCTTCCATTCCCATCTGCCTGAGTCGCTCAAGGGCTTTTTGATTTATCGTCTTTTTGTCCCATCTGGCCCTTTTCAGGGCTGGCAGCATGACGTTCTCCAGGGCGGTAAATTCCGGCAACAGGTAGTGGAACTGGAACACGAATCCGATGTGTTCATTTCGGAATTTTGCAAGGTTGTTCTCACTCATGCCGCTGATTTTGGTGCCCAGGATAAACAGATCGCCTTCGTAGTCGGTGTCCAGTGTGGACAGCAGGTAGAGGAGTGTGGATTTACCACAGCCGGATTTGCCCATGATGGCGACGAATTCGCTTTTTGCTATTGACAGGGAGATGTCGTGCAGGACCTGGAATTTGTCGGGCTCATAAAAGAATTTGGCCAGTCGTTCTGCTTTTAGTATTTCAGTTGGCATAACCGTCATTTAGGCGCGAAGGATTGTCACCGGGTCTACTCTTGCGGCTTTTCTTGCCGGCGCCCAGCCAGCCAGAAAGGTCGTAGCCAGTCCGAAGGCGGCGCCGATGAGGTAGTGTTTGGTTTCAAAGCTCACGGGATAGAATTTAATGACCATGTATTCGTCGTGCGGAAAAGGCAGCTGGGCCAGCCCATAAGAGAATATAAAACCGATGAGCAAGCCAAGCATGCCGCCCAATATCCCTATTGCGAGCGACTGGGACAGAAATATCTGGGTAATGTCTTTTCTGTTGAACCCCTGCGCTTTCAGGATAGCGATGTCTTTCATTTTGTTCAGTATGACCATGTTCATGATATTGTATATACCGAAGCCTGCGACGAGGAGCATGGTAAAGCTGACCACATAGGTGAGGGTGTCGCGTATACGATTGCCTGCTTTTATGGGGGCGTTGACGGTTGCCCAGTCGTCCGACCGGTAGCCGTATTGTCTGGTGAATGCTGCGGACAGGGCTTTGGCTTTGTCGCGGTCTTTGAGTCTGATGCGGATATCTGTAATATAGTCTCTGTCACGGCCGAGCAGCTGTTGTATACCCGAGAGGTTCATGTAGACTTTTGCTTCGTCGACCGGCGCAAGTCCGAATTCATAGATCCCTGCCACCCTAAACCGCATCTGTGCGCCGGACGAGGCGGTGGCGGTAACCATATCGCCAAGTGACACGTGTAGTTTGCCTGCCAGTTTGCTGCCGAGGAGGATGCCATTGTGCATCGTCTGCAGGTTCAGCGGGCTGCCGCTGATCATTCTGCCGGAAAGACCGAATAGCCGGTCTTCTTCGAGGATATCGACTCCGTCGGCCACGACGCCCAGTTGGGCGGAGCCGTAGTTGAAAATTATCTGGACCGAAACGAGGGGAGAGACCGATACCACGTCCTGCGACCGCCTGAGGGCTGCAATGATGCCGGGTGAGTTCTTAAGATTGACGTTGGTCTGCTTTGGCCGGGGATGGCGGACGATGATCCATTTGTCGTGCGTTTGTCCATAGTAGCGGCCGGCGATGGAGGAAGAAAAGTCTGTCTTCAGGTCATTGTAGATGTGTATATCCGGTGTTACGGAGAGCATAATGTCTTCGAGAATCCGGTTCACGCCGGTCATAAAGCTGACCATGAAGATAAACATGGCGATGCCGAAGGTGACGCCGAGCATGGCGACCAGCGACTGGCGCCGGCGGGACATCAGCTGGATGTATGCGATGCGAAAATTGACGGGTAGTTTCACGGTTGTTGTTCTTTGGTTGGGGCCTGAATCTCTGTCATTTCGGTAATCCCGGAGATGATCTCGACCTCATCCGGTGTTCTGATGCCGGTCTTTACCGGGATCTTTCTTGGTTTTCTTTTTTCAACTATGCCGACGCTGTCGCCCGGGAGGAGTGCGGAAAGTGGTAGTACGAGGACGTTCTGTTTTTGCTGAACGATGATATTGGCTTCTACAGAGCCGTGGATGAAGGTAGGAGCGGTTGCTGCTGTAAAATGGGCGTCGACGCGAAAAGTTTGGTCCAGTTCGTTCATGACAGGGTAGATCCGGCTGATCGTCGCTTCGTAGATGGCGTTCCCTGTGGCGTCGGACTGAACGAGCACGGACTGTCCGTTCTTTATTTTGCCGATGTCCTGCTGGTCAACGGCGAGCCGGATCAACGGCTGGCCCTGCTCGCCGAGGAGGGCTACTACTTCGTTGCTACGCACGGACTCTCCCGATTCTTTAAAGGTCTGATATACGACTCCGTCGCGGTCGCTGCGGATCGAATAGTCGTTCAGGGCCTTCTGCGCATCGGCTGCCAGGGACCGCGCATTGTTGCGGGAGACCTGCAAGTCATTTAGTGCGGATAGGTAACGTTGCTCTGCCATTTTCTTTTCGTTCAGCGAGACCTGCAGGTTGTTAAAGCAGTTGTCGAGGTTGTTGCGCGTGCCGATGTTGTCTGCCCATAGGGTCTTCCATCGGTGATAGGTGAGGGAGTCGCCGGCGTATCTGATTTGTGTGTTCTGAAGGGCGAGGGCAAGGTCTGCGAGATGGGGACTTCGGGGGGACAGATTTTGTTCGGCGATGGTGTAATTCTTTGCGGCGGCGGCTGCTTTTTCATCGGCGCTTATGTTGTTGACGAGATAGAGGAGCTGTCCTTTTTTTACGGTGTCGCCGTCTTTTACGAGTTTGCGGGCGATCGTTCCGGTGCAAAGGGCTGACTGGCTGTATTCGTTGACGGGGATGATCCTGCCGGAGGCGTAGACGGCTTCGATCATGTGTTTTCGCGTGGCATGGATGGCGGGGTGGTTTTGGCAGCCCCAGCAGGCGATCAATGCCAGGGCGGCGATGTTGCTGAAATGATAAGGTGGCATTGGTTGGTCGGTTGTAGGTATACTTGCGTCTAATTTTTATGAAGATAGTGAGGGCAACAGGCCCGGTGTCAGGACTTGCGTCAAACCGGAGCATGATCTTTTGTTAAGGATGGGGATGACGAAAATCAGGTCAGGGGGACGACTTCTATTTAATTGCCTATGAGCCAGCGTTTTGCCAGCTGGGTAAGGGAGACATAGGAGAGGAGGATGAGTGCCAGGAAGCCCCAGAACAGAGGTGGCAGGGAGGTAAAACCCAAAGTTGGTGCAAGGGGAGAGACTGTGAGCCATGCGCCGAGGAGGACGATGACTATGGAGCTGGCCAGGAGCTGCCAGGAGGCGCGGCTTTGTATAAAGGGTATTTTGTTGGTGCGGATAACGTGAATGATGAGGGTTTGTGTGAAGAGCGATTCGATGAACCAGCCGGTATGGAACAGTGCGGGGTTGTCGCCGGCGTGGAAGACAAACCAGAGGATTAAAAAAGTGATGTAGTCGAAGAGGGAGCTGATGGGTCCGATGAGCAGGATAAAGCGCATCAGTTCGCCGATGGTCCATTTGCGGGGTTTGACGAGCCAGTCCTCGTCGACTTTGTCGGTGGGGATGGTGGTCTGGGAAAAATCGTAGAGAAGGTTGTTGGTTATGACCTGTATCGGGAGCATGGGTAGAAAGGGAAGGAAGGCGCTGGCGCCGACCACGCTGAACATGTTGCCGAAATTAGAGCTGGCGGCCATTTTGATGTATTTGATTATATTTCCGAAGACGCTGCGACCTTCGGCTACCCCTTGTTCGAGGACGAGGAGGCTGTTCTCGAGCAGGATGATGTCTGAGGATTCCTTCGCGACGTCTACGGCGCTGTCGACTGAAATGCCGATGTCGGCTGTTTTGAGGGCCGGCGCGTCGTTGATACCGTCTCCCATGAAGCCCGTGACGTGACCGTTGTGCTGCAGTGCCTGGATGATCCTTTTTTTATGGATGGGGGCCAGTCTGGCGAAAATATCGGTGTTGTTGACGGTCGCTGCCAGTTGGTCGTCGTTCATTTTTTCGATGTCGGGTCCGAGTACTATTCTTTCAGCGGGCATGCCCACCTGTCTGCAGATATAGCCAGTCACAGCCTCATTGTCGCCGGTAAGGATCTTGACGTTCACGTTCAGGCGCCGGAGGTTTTGCAGGGCCATGGCTGCGGACTCTTTTGGCGGATCGAAAAAAGAAAGGAATCCGAGCAGCACGAGCCCGCATTCGTCGACAGCGGTATACGCGGCATGGTCGGGCGGGTCTTCGAGGAGCCGGTAGGCGAGGGCGACGACGCGAAAGCCCTGGTCGTTGAGTGTATGGACGAGGCCTAGTGCCTGGGTCCTGGCGTCGGTCAGGAGGGGGGTGATGTCGCCGTCGAGATCCATCCGGGTGCAAGTATCCAGCATCCCTTCGACGGCGCCTTTGCAGATCAGAATGTGGCGGCCGGTGTTGTCTTCCACGACGACGGACATTTTTTTTCGTTCGAAGTCGAAGGGGATCTCGTCTATTTTTTTGAAGGACTCTTTTATTTTCAGGGTGGTTTCGAGGTCTTCGTGTTCGAGGATGGCGTCGTCGAGCATGTTTTTTAGTCCGGTATGGTAGAAGCTGTTGAGATATCCGTAGTCGAGTACGCGCTGGCTGTTCGTTCCTTTTATGTCGATGTGTTGCTCGAGTACGATCTTGCCGCGGGTGATGGTACCGGTCTTGTCGGTGCAGAGCACGTCCATCGCACCGAAGTTCTGGATGGCATTGAGTCTTTTGACGATAACCTTTTTCCGGGACATGTCGAGGGCGCCCCGGGACAGATTGACGGCGACGATCATGGGAAGCATTTCGGGGGTAAGGCCAACGGCTACGGCCATTGCGAAGAGGAAGGCTTCGAGCCAGTCGTGGCGGGCGAAGCCGTTGATGAGGAAGACTGCCGGAACCATGACGAAAATAAAGCGGATCATCAGCCAGGTGAACCGGTTGACGCCTTTGTCGAAGCTGGTGGGTTCGCGGTCGCCGGCGATGCTATGGGCCAGGGCACCGAACCAGGTGTGATCGCCGGTGCTGACAACCATGGCCGTGGCTGTACCGCTGACGACGTTGGTCCCAAGGAAGCAGGTGTCGGCACGTTCCAGGGAGTTGCCGGAGGCTGACGGCCCGGGCTTTTTCTCCACGGGGAGGGCTTCCCCGGTGAGTGCGGACTGGTTGACGAAAAGGTCCCTGGCGGATAGCAGGCGGATATCCGCGGGTATCATGTCGCCCGCGCCCAGGGTAACCAGGTCGCCGGGTACGATCAATTTTATTGGCAGCTCTGTTGGTTGACCCTCCCTGAGTACGGTGGCCTGGGTGCTGACCATGGCCCTGAGTTTTTCTGCCGCGTGGTCGGCGCGGGCTTCCTGAAAGTAGCGGAGCACGATGCCGAGGATAACCATGGCAAAGATGACAATCGCACTGGTGATGTCGGAAGTGAGCCAGGATATTATAGCCAGGACAGAGAGGAGTATGACGAGTGGGTTTTTAAGGTGGTTGAAGAGTCGCCGGATGCCTGAAAGGGGCTTTTCTCTTGCGATCTCATTGAAGCCGTATTTTTTCAGCCTGGCTTCTGCCTCTTCGGAAGTCAGTCCGGTGTTTCTGAAGCCCAGGCCGGCCTGCAGGTCTTTGAGCGGAATTTCCGTATTGGGGTTTGGGGCGTGTGTTTTTATGGTGGCGGTTCCCGACATATTTCTATTTGCTAACATAGGCGGTCTGTCCGGGTTGTTCGATGATATAAATCAAGGAGTGGTATGACCGTGGTCAGCGGTGAAGGTGAGTGAGTGATGATAGATTTGGCGAAAAATTTTCCATGACGACTACAACATTGGCCGGGAAGTATAATCTGCCGGTTCCCCGATACACGAGTTATCCTACGGCGCCATTCTGGAGAGAGGGGCCTGATCTGCAAATGTGGGAGCGGGTTGTGGCCGGGCGGGCGGGAGAATGCAATCAGGCTGAGGGTATCAGTCTTTATGTGCACCTTCCCTTTTGCGAATCGCTTTGCATCTATTGCGGTTGTAACAAGAAGATCACGACGAACCACAGGGTCGAAGAGGAATATATAGAAGCGCTGTTCAGGGAATGGGATATGTATCTGGATCTGATGGGAGAGGCGCCGCTGATCCGTGAGTTGCATCTTGGCGGGGGTACACCTACTTTCTTCAGTCCGGAGAATCTGGAGCGGCTGGTGTCGGGATTGTTGCGGAGGGCGGTGCTACACGAGGATTACGCGTTCAGCATTGAAGGGCATCCGAATAATACGACGCATGAACATCTTGAAACGCTGTTTGGGCTGGGGTTCCGCCG
>Ga0310811_10008282_pt1 | contig 13369 bp, 10 predicted proteins | sample YCmetagenome_FD_207642 | JGI IMG/M metagenome (GOLD analysis project Ga0310811, IMG submission 207642) | Soil microbial communities from experimental microcosm in Duke University, North Carolina, United States - YC | ecosystem: Engineered > Artificial ecosystem > Soil microcosm > Unclassified ...
GCACGTTGCCGCCCGGCGCCATGACGATGCCCAGGCCGATCACCGGCTTGCCCTGGAAGCGCATCGAGATCTGCCGCGGATCCTGGTAGCCGCGCTTGATCTCGGCGACGTCGGAGAGCGTCAGGTTGCGACCGTTGGCGCTGAGCGGCAGGCTGGCAACCTCCTCGGCCGAGGCCGGCGCGCCGTCGACGCGCACGGTGACACGCTCGCCCTTGGTCTCGACCGTGCCGCTGGCGACGATGGCGTTCTGCCGCCGGATCACCTCGAGGATCTGGTCGACCGGCACGCCCAGCATGGCGAGCCGCGCGTGGCTGAACTCGATGTAGATCTTCTCGTCCTGCAAGCCGAACAGGTCGGCCTTGGTGACGTCGGGTACGCGCAGCAGCCGCTGCCGCACGCTTTTCGCGATCTCCTTCACCTCGGCCGGCGAGAAGCCATCCGATTCGAAGGCCCAGATCATGCTGTAGGTATCGCCGTATTCGTCGTTGAAGAACGGACCGACGACGCCCGCCGGCAACGACCCCCTGATGTCGCCGACCTTCTTGCGCACCTGGTACCACAGGTCGGGCACCTTGGCGGGCGGGGTGTCGTCGCGCAGCGAGACGTAGATCACCGTCTCGCCGGGCTTGGTGTAGCTGTTGACGTAGTTGAAGTAGGGCAGCTCCTGCAGCTTGGTCTCGATCTTCTCGGTGACCTGCTGCTCCATCTCGCGCGAGGTGGCGCCCGGCCAGGCAGCCGACACCACCATCTGCTTGATGGTGAAGGGAGGATCCTCGCCGCGACCGAGATTGAAGAAGGCGTAGATGCCCGCCGCCGTGAGCGCCAACATGAAGAACACCGTGAGGGTGCTGTACTTCAGCGCCAGCGCCGACAGGTTGGTGCGCGTCGTCATGGCAGTCTCTCCCCCGAGAAAAGGGCTGCGCTAGCGCGCCGCCTGCTGCTGCGGCTGCAGAGGCTTCACCTTCTGGCCGGCCTCGAGCTTGTGCACGCCGGCCGTCGCGATCACCTCGCCGGTGTTGACGCCCGACGCGATGGCGGCGGTGTCGTCGCGCCAGCGCGCGATCGTGACCGGCCGCAGCTCGACGGTGCCGTTGGCGCGATCGACCACCCAGACCGCAGGCTGGGTGCCCTGCTGGAAGATCGCCGACAGCGGCACCTCGGCCACCGGCTTGGCGTCAGGACGCTCGAAGGCGAGCGTCGCGGTCATGCCGAGACCGATGAACTCAGGGGCATCGAGGACCGTGAAGCGCGCCGGATAGGTCCGGGTAACGGGATCGGCGCTGGGCGACAGCTCGCGCAGCTTGGCGACGTAGCGCTTGCCGGGATCGGACCACAGCTCGAAGCTCGCGGTTTCCGTCTGGCGCACCAGCTTCAGCTTGTGCTCGGGCACGCCGACGAGGATCTCGAGCTCGTTGGTGCGGGCGAGCTTCACCACGCCCTGGCCCTGGGCCATGACCTGGCCGACCTCGGCCTGGACGGCGGTGACAACGCCGGCTGAGTCGGCGTGCAACTGGGTATAGGCGAGGTTGTTCTCGGCCGAAGCGAGCTGGCTCCTGGCCTGCTCGACGCGGGCGAGAGCGGTGGCGGCGATCGACTGACGCTGGTCGAGGGTCTGGGGTGTGAAGGCAGTGCTGCCGCGCAGGTTGAGGTAGCGCTCGTGGTCGGCCTTGGCGCGCACGTAGTCGGCCTCGGCCGAGGCGAGGGCGGCGCGCGCGTTGTCGACGGCGAGCCGGTAGTCGGCGGGATCGAGTTCGGCGATCAGATCACCGGCCTTCACCGCGGTGCCGACATCTGCCACTCGGGCGACGATCTTGCCAGCGACGCGAAAGCCCAGGGTCGTCTCGATGCGGGGGACGACGGTACCGGCCAGCACCAGCGAGCGGCTGCGCTGATAGTAGACGATCTCGGCTACCCGGACCGGGCGCACGATCGGCTCCGCCGAGGTAGCCCGCGAAGCGTTCGCCGTCATCCAGGAGAAGGCGGCGAAGCCCGCGGTGGCCGCGGCGCCGACGCCGACGACCGCGATCAGGGCTTTCACCGGAAGCTTGCGAGGAAGCCGATTGAACGCGAGACGCATGGCGAACCGTCCTTCCAAGGTTTACAATGTTCAGAAGTTTATGAACGTCGTTAACTGAACATTGATAACTTACCGCCGTTAAGCTACATGTCAAGGCAGAGGAGACGATTTTGACCGTGTTTTCGGCTGTGGCGGCGACGGGACGGAAGCGCAGGGGCGAGGGCCATACGCGCCGCGACGAGATTCTGCATGCTGCCAAGGAGCTGTTCCTCGAGCACGGCTACGATTCGACGACGATCCGCAAGATCGCTGATCGCGTCGGCATTTCCGCGCCGGCGCTGTATCTCTACTTCAGGGACAAGGAAGCGCTGATGCTGGCGCTGTGCGATCAGACCTTCGGGCATCTGATCGAGGCGATCAATGAGATCGAGCGAACGGTGACCGATCCGTTGCAACGTGTACGACGCTTTGGCGAAGCCTATGCCCGGTTTGGCCTGACACACCCGGACGAGTACCGGCTGATCTTCATGGGATCGAACATTCCGGAATCCCTGAGGAAGATCGGCCATCGCATGTCGACCGACGATCCGACCCGGCCAGGCGTGGGCGGCGCCATGGTGTTCAGCCGCCTGGTCGCGATCCTGAGCCAGGTCGAGGCTTCGGGAGTGAAGCTCAACTACCCGCCCGACACTTGTGCGGAGCTGTGCTGGATGGGCATCCACGGCGTCGTCGCCGCCCTGATCATGAAGCCCGACTTCCCCTGGTCCAACCGCGAGCTGCTGATCGAGGGGATGCTCGACCTGGTGGCCAAGGGGATCGTGCGCGGGGCGTGAGGGGGTAAGAGAAAGTCGCTGAGCTCGGGCTGACAGGGTGTGCGTGGCGCGAGTAATGCTGTCATCCCGAGTGCAGCGAGGGATCTTTCTTTTCTCGTCTTCCGGACCGTGGGCGTCCCGCCCGCTCAGAATTCATGAGAGGGCGAGACACCTGCGGTCGAGAAAGAGCATGAACGCTCAGGCGTTCTGCAGCACGTGGACGGCGCGGTTGGCGACGAGGTCCTTGTTCTTCTCGCCGTAGGCCTTCATGTGCGCCGACGCACCGTGAGCCTTGAGGTCGTCCATCGACGCCCACTTCTCGATCACGACGAAAGTATCGGCGCCGAACTTGGCGAACGGGCCGCCGTCGGTATCGACCGTGGCGCCGTATTCGATGCAGCCCTTCTCGGCATGCACGGCCGGCACGTTGGCCTTGAAGTTTGCGAGGATCTCGTCCCGCTTGCCGGGCTTGGCGGTGATGATGGCGACGACGTGGATCATGATCTTTTCCTCCTGGTTTCTGTCATCCCGAGCGAAGCGAGGGATCTTTCCTGTTCCACAAAGATCCCTCGCTTCGCTCGGGATGACAATCCTGGTCTCGGGATTACAACTCCGGCTAGGCGGCCCGGCCGTGGCGCAGCAGGCGCCCGGGCAGCGGATCGTCGTTGGCGACCGTGTCCTTGCCGTTGCGGCGGATCACCTTGCCATTGACGATGACGGCATCGATGCCCCTTGCCTCCGACACCAGGCGATCGGCACCGGCCGGCAAGTCGTAGACCCGCTTGAGCGGCCCGGGGCCAACCGTGGCGGGATCGAACACCACGACGTCGGCCGGACGGCCTGCGGCGAGGAGGCCGCGGTCGGTGATGCCGAACATCTCGGCCGGCCGTTGCGTGAGGTTGTGCACGGCCTGCTCGATCGTGAAGACCTTGCGCTCGCGCACCCAGTGGCCGAGCAGGTAGGTCGAGTAGCAGGCATCGCAGAGCTGGCTGGCATGGGCGCCGGCATCGGACAGGGCGATGAGGGTGTGCGGATCGGTGATCAGATCGGCGACTTCCTGCTCGTCGAAATTCATCACAGCCATGCGGAAGCGTGCCTGCAGGTCGTTGGCGAGTGCGAGGTCCAGGGCCAGATCGACCGGGTCCTTGCCGAGCTTGCGGGCGGCCTCGGCGAGCGGTTGCTCCTCGAGCTCGCGTGCCGACGGCGCCCAGGCGATGACCACGCGGTCCCACCAGTTGCGGAAGAGGGGCGTCACCTCGCTGCGCAGCTTTTCGCGCCACGCCGGATCGGCGTAGGCGCGGCGGCGCGTGCCGGGAGATTTGGCATCCTCCACTGCGAGCTCGTTCATGAACTTCATGACGTCGAAGATGAACGGCTCGGCGAAGGTGAACTCGAAATTGAGCGGCCGGCAGCTCACCTGCGGAATCACCAGGGCACCCGCCTTGCGCTGCTCCGCCGCCAGGTCGAGTTGCTTGCGATGGCCGCCCGGCCCGTACATGTAGGACAGCAACGCCGTCCAGGTGACCGGAATGCCGTACTTGCGGCTGACCTCCGCCATATGCCGGGTCGAGAAGTCGCGGCCGATGGTGATCTGCATCAGGCCGCGCTTCAGGTCGCCCAGGACCGAGACCAGGCTGTCCATCTCCTCGACGGTCGCCTGTCGGCTGGGGACGGGTTTACCGGCATAGCCGTTATGGCTCACCGCTACCGAGGTGCCGAAGCCGATGGCGCCGGCCTCCATGGCCTCGCGCACCAGCCTCTTCATGGCCGTGATCTCGTCGGCCGTGGCGGCACGCTCGGTCGACTCTTCGCCCATCACGTACAGCCTGAGCGGCGTGTGCCCGAACAGGGCCGCGACATTGATTGCCGAGCCGCGCTTGTCGAGCGCATCGAGATATTGCGGGAAGGTCTCGAACGGCCAGCTCATACCCAGCCCCGCCTCGAGCGCTTCGAGGCTCATGCCTTCGACCTTCTCGAGCGTTTGCATGACGAGCTTGCGATGGATCGCCTTGGTCGGTGCGACGCCGAAGCCGCAATTGCCGATCACCGTGGTGGTGACGCCGTGCCACGGCGAGATGGTGAGCATGCGATCCCACAGGATCTGCGCATCGTAGTGGGTGTGAACATCAACGAAGCCCGGCGAGACGACCTTGCCCGTTGCGTCGATGGTCGTGTCGGCCGGCCCATCTGCCCTGCCGATGGCGACGACCTTGCCGTTCTCGATGCCGAGATCACCGACGAAGCCCGGTTTGCCGCTGCCGTCGACAATCGTGCCGCCGCTCACCTTGATGTCGTAGCTCATGGCTGCTCCGCTGAATGATGGTTCATATTGGCAAGCGACCTGTATCGGGGCAATGCCGTGCGTGCATGGCAAGGTCGCGGTGCGAGAATCGCCGTCAGCGGCGTGTCGAACACATAGGCGTCTTGATGGAACGGCAAGCGGTTCCATCAAACCGGAAATCGCTCTAGGGTCCGCGCCTCACACGGGGAGGATTGGATGGCTCGGCACAAGATCGCACTCATTCCGGGAGACGGAATCGGCAAGGAAGTTCTGCCCGAGGGCGTGCGCGTGCTCGAAGCCGCCGGTCGTCGCTTCGGTTTCCAGCTCGACTTCACCGATTTCGACTGGTCGTGCGATCGCCTGCTGCAGACCGGCAAGATGATGCCGGATGACGGCATGGAACAGCTCAAGGCGTTCGAAAGCATCTTCCTCGGCGCGGTCGGCTGGCCGGGCGTGCCCGATCACGTGTCGCTGTGGGGCCTGCTGATCCCGATCCGCCGAGACTTCGACGAGTACGTCAACCTGCGCCCCGTGCGCCTGTTCGAGGGCGTGCCGTCGCCGCTCGCCAATCGCAAGCCGGGCGAGATCGATTTCTGGGTCGTGCGCGAGAACACCGAGGGCGAGTACAGCCAACTCGGCGGCCGCATGTTCCAGGGCACGGAGAACGAATTCGCCGTGCAGGAGGCCGTCTTCACGCGCAAGGGCGTCGACCGCGTGCTGAGGTTCGCCTTCGAGTTCGCCAGCAAAACCAAGAAGAAGCACGTGACGTCGGCCACCAAGTCGAACGGCATCATCCACACCATGCCGTTCTGGGACGAGCGCTTCGCCGAGATGAGGAAGAACTATCCCGACATCAAGGCCGACCAGTACCACATCGATATCCTGACGGCGCACTTCGTGCGCAACCCGGACTGGTTCGATGTCGTGGTCGGCTCGAACCTGTTCGGCGACATCCTGTCGGATCTCGGGCCGGCGCTCACCGGCTCGATCGGCGTCGCGCCGTCGGGCAACATCAATCCCGAGCGCAAGTTCCCGTCGATGTTCGAGCCGGTGCACGGCTCGGCGCCCGATATCGCCGGCAAGTGGATCGCCAATCCGATCGGCCAGATCTGGTCGGGCGCCATGATGGTGCGCCATCTCGGCTACCCCGAGGCGGCCGAGGCGATCGAGCGGGCAATTGCTGCCTCCCTGGTCGAGGGCGGGCCGCGGACCCGTGACCTGGGTGGCAACGGCGACACAAAGACCGTGGGGGCGGCTATTGCAGAGCTCGTGAAGACAGTGTAGCAGCCTGCCGATTCGTCAATCGCAGGGAGCCTGAAATGCATCGTCGTCACCTGATCGCGTCGGCCATGGCTGCCGCCGGTCTGGCCGCCATTCCGTACGGCGCGAGCGCTCAGGCCTATCCCACCAAGCCCATCACCGTGATCGTGCCGTTCGCGGCCGGCGGGCCGACCGATGCCCTGGCACGCGTGCTGTGCCAGCGCATGGGTGAGGCGCTCGGCCAGCAGATGATCATCGACAATATCGGGGGCGCGGGCGGCACCATCGGTGTCGCCAAGGCGGCGCGCGCGGCGCCCGACGGCTACACTCTGCTGTTCACCCACATGGGCACGCTCGCCGTCAACATCGCGCTCTACAAGTCGCTGCCGTACGACAGCCAGAAGGATCTCGAGCCGGTCGGCCTCGGCGGCACCAATCCGATGGTGCTGGTGACCAAGAAGGATCTGCCGGCCAAGGACTTCGCCGAGTTCATGGCCTGGGTGAAGGCCAACCAGAAGAAGGCGCAATACGGCATGGCCGGCATCGGTGCGGCCTCGCATCTTGGCGGCCTGATGCTGAACAGCATGATGAAGGTCGACGTTCTGGAGATCCCCTACAAGGGCACAGGCCCGGCGCTGAACGATCTTGTCTCCGGCCAGTTCGACTACATGGTCGATCAGGCGGTGAACGTCTTGCCGCAGATTCAGGGCGGCAACATCAAGGCGCTGGGCGTCAGCACCCTGAAGCGCCTGCCGCAGCTGCCCAACGTGCCGACCATCGACGAGGCCGGCCTCAAGGGCTACGAGGTCACGATCTGGAACGGTTTCTTCGCGCCGAAGAATGCATCCAAGGAGATCGTCGCCAAGCTCAACCAGGCTCTGCTCACGACCCTGGCCGATGACAAGATCCGCGTGCGGCTGACCGAGCTCGCCGTCGAGTTGCCGAGTGCCGCCGAGGCCTCGCCGGACGGGCTGCGCGACACGCTGAAGGCGTCGATCGACAAGTGGGTGCCGGCGGTGCGCGCGGCCGGCGTCAAGCCGGAGTAGGGATCTCTATCTGGGACCCCCGCGGTCGAAATGAAGGGCGTGAGCGCCAAACCTTAAGCGCTGATTCCCAGGTCGTCGAAGGCGACGACTGCGGCACGGCGCGTGTTGCCACCTTCGTCGCGCAGCGCCAGGGTCAGCTTGCGCTCCCACCAGTCGACGTCGGCGATGCCGAAATTGGCCGCTGCATAGAGGGGACCCAGCCGATTGGGGCCGGGCTCCTTGGCCGCCCAGTAGACCATGTTGAGGCCGCTCGAGGTGACCTCGTAGAGCGGGTACGAGCCTGGCGGCGTCTCGCGGTACAGCGCGCCGACATGGCGGTCCCCAGAAAGCAGCACTACGCCCTTGGCGCCGCTGTCGCGGATCGTGTCCAGAAGCTTCTGGCGCTCGAGCGGGAAATTGCCCCAGCGCTCCCAGCCATGGCCCTCGGCGAGCACCTGAGTGCTCGACACGAGCAGTCGCAGCTCGGCCGGCTTGCGCAGTTCCGCCGCCAGCCATTGCCATTGCTGGGCACCCAGCATGGTCTTGGCCGGATCGGGATCGGGGAGGTAGCGCTCCTTGCCCGGAGCGCCGCGCTGGTCGGTCGGCTTGAGCGGTGAGCGGAACCAGCGCACGTCGAGCAGGATGACCTGCACGCGCATGCCGGGCGGGCCGAAGATCGAGGCGGTGTAGAGGCCGTCGCGGGTCCGCCGGACGTCGCCGGGGGGGACGTTCCAGAACTGCAGGAAAAGCTCCTTGGCGACGGCCTTGTGGGCAAAGTCGGCGCCGCCGTCGTTGAGGCCGTAATCGTGGTCGTCCCACACCGCGAGGTGGTCGATCTCCTGGCGCAGCCTGGTATAGCCGGCGATGTCCGAGGCGAGGTCGTAGGCACGCCGCAGGTTGCCGGCGTCGGCCGAGCTGAAATCGCCATAGACGTTGTCGCCCATGAAGATGAACAGGTCAGGCTTGTAGGCCAGCACGGCGTCCCAGATCGGCTGCGGCCTGGCTTGGTCGGCACACGAACCGAAGGCGATGCGGGTGAGGGGCGGGCGACCCTGCGCGCGGGCGGCCGAGGGGGCGAGCGCGGCCGCAGCCATGAGCTGGGCGATGGTGCGCCGATTGAGGGCTGGACGACGAGTTAACATTGGGCCACCGAAATGCCAGGATTGCAGGTCTAGTTGGCACAATTGTGAAACGCCACCTCAAACGCGCCCTCGAACTGGCGTTCATTCCCATCGCCGCGGCGATCGTCTTCGTCGAAGAGGTCCTGCTGCGCTATCTCGGCCTCGCCATGGCGGCGCTGGCCAGGTGGCCGCCCGTGGCCTGGGTCGAAGGCTGGCTGCGCCGCCTGCCGCCATGGGCTGCCGTGCTGGCCTTTGCCGCGCCGTCGCTGCTGGTGCTGCCGATCAAGCTTTCCGCCGTCTGGTTCGCCTTCCATCACCACTACGGCCTTTCGCTTGCCAGCATCATCGTCGGCAAGATGCTGGCGACTGCGCTGGTGGCGCGTCTCTATCGCGTGCTCCATCCGGCGCTGGGGAAGCTTGGCTGGTTTGTCCGGGCGGAAGCCTGGCTGTTCGGCTGGCGTGACCGCATCTACGGGTTCGTGCGCGCCTTGCCGGCCTGGCAGCAGGCGGTGGCCCTCATTCGACGGCTGCGCTTCTGGGTGCGGGGCGTGGTCTTGGCGGTCTGGTCGCGCTAGGCTCCGCCATGCTGAACGTCGTCCCGTTGAACGGCGCCCTGGGTGCCCGCATCGAAGGTCTCGACCGGGCGCGGGCCAACGACCCCGAAATCGCCGGCAGGATCAATGAGGCTCTGGCCAGGCATCTGCTGGTGGTCATCCCAGGCAGGCCGATGGCGCCGGCCGAGACACGCCGTTTGGCCGAAGCGTTCGGCACGCCGCAGCGGCAATTGCTGCGCTATAAGCGCAGTGGCGAGGTGCCCGACGTGTCGATCATGGTCAGCACCCTCGAGGCCGACGGCTCGACCGACAAGACCGCCATCCGCGCCGAAGACTGGCACACCGACGATTCGTATTTCGCCGCGCCGGCCAAGGCGACGCTGTTGCACGCCATCGAGATCCCGAGCCATGGCGGCGCGACCTGGTTCTGCAACATGCAGAGCGTCTACGAATCGCTGCCCGAGGCGATGCGCAAGCGGATCGAGGGCCTGCGCGCCATCCACGGCTACGACACGCCCCGGGCGCGCAACCGGCCGTCGGCGCGGACGCCAGAGGAGATCGCCGAGACGCCGGATGTCCAGCATCCGCTGGTGCGCACGCATCCGGAGACCGGGCGCAAGGCGCTCTATCTCAATCCCAATCGGCTCGATCGCATCGTCGGACTGGAGCGGGCGGAGAGCGACGCCCTGCTCGACGAACTCGCCGACGCTGCCCGCCAGCCGCAGCACCACCATGGCCACACATGGACGGTCGGCGACGTCGTGGTGTGGGACAACCGCGCCACCATGCACCGCGTCGTGATCGACTATCCGGTCGGTGAGAGTCGCGTGATGCAGCGCGTGCTGATCGAGGGCGATCGGCCGTACTAACTAACCCATGCTCCTCCCCACTTCGTGGGGAGACACCCGGCACGCACCACGATGCCGGGAAAATGGGGCGGGTTACCGCCCATTTTCATAGGAGATGTCGCCGTCAAAGGGTTTTGGGCGCGTAGTGGCCAAAATGCCGATACGGCGACGGAGGGGTCAGCTCATGTTCCTCTCCCGCGACAGGGGGAGAGGCTAGCACCGATTTCTCAGATGTGCGGTCGACTCGTCAGTCCAGCAGCATGCGGGCGTCGACGATCGTGCAGCCTTCTTTACTGAGAATGACCGGATTGAGATCGATCTCGCTAATCTCCGGATAGGCCAGCGCAAGCCGCGACACGTCAAGCAACAACGAAACGAGCGCCTCCCGATCGACGGGTGGCCGGCCCCGTGTGCCGTCGAGCAGCGCCCGGCCACGGATCTCATCCACCATCGCGGACGCTTCCTGTCGATCGATTGGCAGCGTCCGGAAGACGATGTCCTTCATCACCTCGACGAAGATCCCGCCGAGGCCAAACATCAGGACGCGTCCGAATTGCGGATCGTTGGTGACACCGATGATCACTTCGACGCCGGCCTTGGCCATAGGTGCGACGAGCACGCCAACCATATCGGCGTCCGGACAGGTCATGCGAATGTGCTGCAGCAACGCCTCGCTCTGCGCTTCGATCGCCTCCGCTCCGCAGACGCCCAGCCGGACTCCGCCGACGTCCGATTTGTGCAGGATGTCCTTTGACACGATCTTGAGCGCGACAGGCCCCTGTTCGAGCATCGGCGGCAGGGATCGCGCGTCGGACGGCGCGCGCAGCACGGCAAAGGGCGGCACGGCCACGCCCTCGGAGGCCAGCAGCTCCAGGGCTTCCGGCTCCAGCAGGCTCTGCCGTCCGCTCGCGAGGGCGCCGGCGATCAGCTTCGTCGCCGTTTCGCTGCGCCGCGACGGCGGCGGAAGCGACGCGGCCGCCGGGGCGCTGGCCACGCAATGAAAGCGGTGGGCGCCGGCGAGGCAAGCGGCCGCAATCTCGATCGAACGCACCACAATGATGTCAGCCGCCCGCAGGATGTCGATCGCCTCAGTCGCGAACTCGGCATAGTGGCATTGCACGATCACCGGCTTGCCCGACTGCCGGGCGAGATCCACCAGCTCGCGCGCCGCCTTGTTCTCGGCTTCGGCCAGCGGGCTGCCGTAGCGGACTTGGTAACCGCCGAAATAGCCGACGATCAGCAGCGCATCGACCGAGGGGTCGGCCAGGATCGCTTCGGCGCATAGGGGGAAATAGCGTGGATGAGGATCCGTGCCACCACCCGCATCGACCGGATTGTCGAGCTGCGTGGCGTTTGGCGTGATCTTCTTCAGTCGCGCCTCGGTATCGGCGAAAAGCCGGGGCAGCTCCAGGTCGCGCTCGGCCAGCGCGTCGACGGCCTGCGAGATCGGCCCGCCACCCTCGGACAGGATGGCGACGCGCCGCGTCGGGCGTCCGGCGGCGCGCGACGCCATATCTGCGACCGCGAACACCTCGTCGGACCGTTCGACCACGATCGCCCCGGCCTGGCGCAGGGCCGCCTGCGCGACCGCATAGTTGCCGGCCAGCGATCCGGAATGCGAGCGCGCGGCGCCTTCGCCCTTGTCAGTGCGACCGGCTTTGTAGACGACGACGGGCTTGCGCACGGCAACCTCGCACAACGCAGCGAGGAACGCGGGGCCGTCCTTGAAGCCTTCGACATAAACGACCACGGCGCCCGTATTCGGATCGTCGCCAAAGAACCGGAGATACTCGTGGAAGCGGATATCGCCTTCGTTGCCGACGCCGACGAAGGTGGTGAAGCCGGCATGGCCGTTCTTCTGGCTCTGCGCCAAGAAGCCGATAGCGACATTGCCGGATTGGCAAAGCATGCCGATCTTGCCGGGATAGACGCCGGGCCAGCCGACGAGATTGCATCCGGTGTAGGCGTCGAACAGGCCGGCGGTATTGGGACCGATCACGCGCACGCCGCCTTTTTCAGCCGCTGCCACGCTGCGCGCTTCAAGGTCTCGGCCCTCGGGTCCCGCCTCGCTGAAGCCGCCGGCCAGGACCAGAGCCGCCCGGACGCCGCGCGCGCCACAGGAGTCGATGACGTCCGGCACGGACCGCGCCGGAGTGCAGACCAAGGCGAGATCGATCTCGCCGGGCGCCGAAGCGAGATCGGGATAGCAGGCGAGACCCAGTATCTCCTTTTCCTTCGGGTTGATCGGCAGGACGCATCCCGCATAGCCGCCGTCGATCAGCGTCTTGATCGCCCTGTAGCCGCGCTTCATGGGGTCGCGCGAAGCACCGATCACGGCCACAGTGCGAGGCTTGAGGAAGTCCAAAGCAGTGTTCATGTCGAATGGTCCGTCAGGTCATGGTCCGGGTGAAGCGGACGGTTTGTGCCTATGCGTCGGGGTCGGTCCGCACATTGACCAGTCGACACCCTGCTGCCGCAGCGCGCGCCAGCAGGTCATAGCCCATCACGCCCAAGACTATTGTCGATCGGCGCCGGATCGTGGCGCGGTCCAGCCTGCCCTCTCCCGGTCAGGGACTGCTGCTTATTCCATGGGAATCTTCGCGTCGGCGATGAGGGTGCGGAAGCCCGCGACTTCGCGCGCGATGAAGGCGCTGAACTCGGCCGGCGTCGAAAGCTTGATCTGGAGGCCAAGATCGACCAACCGCTTTGTGATGGCCGGATCGGCGACCGCTTTGTGGACGGCCGCATTCATCTTGTCGATGATCGCCTGCGGCGTGCCAGCCGGCGCCATGACGCCCAGCCAGCCCCTTGAAACGAAACCCGCCACGCCTGCTTCGGCCACGGTCGGCACGTCCGACAACTGGCCGGAGCGTTCTTCGACGGTGACGGCAAGCGCGCGGAGCTGGCCCGACTGGATGTAGGGAAGCGAGTTGGGGATGGTCTCGAACATGAGTTGAATCCGTCCGGCCACGAGATCGGCCATGGCCGGGCCGCCGCTCTTGTAGGGCACGTGGATCATCTCGATGCCGGTACGGCTCTTGAACAGCTCCGCCGCCAGGTGCTGGGAGGCGCCGATCCCCGAGGAGCCGAAATTCAGCTTGGCCGGGTTGGCCTTGGCGTAGGCGATGAGCTCCGTCACCGACTTCACGGGCAGCGAAGGATTGACCATCAGCACGTTGGGCTGCATCGCCACGAGCGAGATCGGCGCGAAATCCTTCAACGGATCGTAACCGATCGTACGATAGAGGCTGACATTGACGGCCAGGGTCGAACTGGCCATCCCCAGCGTGTAGCCATCGGGTTTCGCCTTGGCCACGGCCTCGAAGCCGATATTGCCGCCCGCGCCGGCGCGGTTGTCGACGATGACGCTCTGGCCCAGTTGCAGGGACAGTTGCTTGCCGATGATGCGCGCGACCAGATCGATGGTTCCCCCCGGGGGCACGCCTACGAC
>Ga0310811_10008283_pt1 | contig 13368 bp, 13 predicted proteins | sample YCmetagenome_FD_207642 | JGI IMG/M metagenome (GOLD analysis project Ga0310811, IMG submission 207642) | Soil microbial communities from experimental microcosm in Duke University, North Carolina, United States - YC | ecosystem: Engineered > Artificial ecosystem > Soil microcosm > Unclassified ...
TGCCGAAGAACGAGAGCAAGCGGTCGAAATAGCCGGAGCTGCTCACCGTCTTCGTCGACGACACGCCGAGCGCGTCGTCGATGTAGCGGTCGGCCACGCTCTCGTTGAGCAGGCCGGAGATGCCGCCCGACAGGAAGCGACCGGTGCTGGAGTTGGCCTCTTGCCCGAGCAGCAGCGCCAGATTGTGCCGGCCCGTGACGCGGGCGTAGTTCATCGTGTTCGTCCAGGTCCACGATGTGCCGCGGCTGTCATTCTGGTTGATCGAGTTCGTCGCGTTGGCTTCGGCGTTCTCGAACGTGGTCGGGTTGAAGCCCGTGAACTGTCCCTGCGTCAGGTCGAACGAGAACTGGCTGCGCACCGCCAGGGCCGGCAGGACCGACATCGTGCCGAACACGTTGCCGATCGCGCGGTCGTTGGTGTTGCGGTCGAACCGCCGCGCAAAGGCGTACTTGAGCGGGTTGGTGTTGTTGCCGAGTCCCGCGCCCTTGCCGGAGGCGAAATTCCCGGCGATGTCGTAAATCGGCACGATCGGCTGCATGAGGATGTTCTTGCCGACAATGCCGTCTTCACCCTCGCCGTCGCCGCGGCCGCCGTACCCCTGCTCGCGGGAGAGCGCGATGTTCTCGCCGACCGTCAGCTTATTGATGTTGAACGCCGTGTTGACCCGCACGCCGCCACGCTGCAGCTGGCTGTAGGCCGCCGCACCGTTCTGCTTCAGGTAGTTGAACGAGACGTTGTACGAGTTGTCCGACGAGCCGCCCGATACGGCCAGGTTGAAGTTGCTGTATTGGCCGGTGCCGAACACGGCTTTCCACCAGTCCGTGCCGGCGCTGGCGGGCATGATCAGGGTGTTCGGATACGAGTACGCGCCCGTATCGATCACGACGGCGCGGCCGTATTGGTCGACCGAATCGATCGTGACGCCGTTGCCGATGTAGGTGTAGCGCGGGATCGAGGGGTTCAGCGTGTCGCCGTACAGTCCCTTGACGTCACCGGGAATCGCGCGGCCCGCGTTGTGATACGACCGCTTGAGCACCTCGTAGTACTGCAACGAGTTCGTCATCAAAAAGTCGTTGTAACCGCGCGTCGGCGAGGCCACGCCGGTGCTCACGTTCAACGTCGCCGAACGGCCGCCGGGACGCCCCTTCTTCGTTTCGATGATCACGACGCCGTTCGACGCGCGCGATCCGTAGATCGACGACGAGGACGCGTCCTTCAGCACCTGGATTTGCGCCACGTCGCTCGGATTCAGGAAGTTCAAGTACGAATCCGTCACGGGCGTGCCGTCGATGACGTAGAGCGGATCGTTGTCGTGGAACGAGCTGACGCCGCGGATGCGGATCGTGGACCGCGAGCCGGGCGAGCCGCTCGAGTTCACCGTCACACCGGGCACGCGGCCGTCGAGGCGCTGCAGCACGCTCGCCGACGTCTGCTGCTCGGTGGGCTCGAGGTTGACCGACGACACGGCGCCGGTGATGTCCTGGCGACGCTGCGTGCTGTAGCCGGTCACCACGACCTCCTCGAGCATCGTGGGCGACTGCTCCAGCGCGACGTCAACGGTCGTCTGACCGTTCACGGGCTGCTCTTTGCCGCGATAGCCGATCTGGGCAAACGTCAGCACCGCGTCGGCCGGTACGACCATCGCGTAGCGGCCCTGCTGATCGGTGACGGTCTGGGTCTGCGTGCCCTTCACCCGTACCGTCACACCCCAGAGCTTCTCGCCGGTGGTGGTGGATGTGACCGTGCCGGTGACCTGCGCGCCCTGGCCCAGGGCAACGCCGCACACCGTCACGAGAAAGAGGAATGCGATCCCGACTACACGGTTGACCCTTTGCATTGAACCCTCCGGCGCCCTCTGGACAGGGACGTCCGCATGGATTTGAGACCCGTGCGCGGCTAGAGCGCTGCGCCACGAAAACAACAACGCCGTTCACATCGAATGACGATGGAACGGCGACACTCCCCTACGAGTGATACTCCGAGCGATACCGCCAATTGTGGACAACGCGCATCGGCGCGTGCATGGCATCGTGCTCCGTGTAAACGAAGCGTCTCGAACGTGTCACAACCGCAAATCTTTCCCTACGTTGGAGAACAACAAGACCCCCAGTCCGGGTCACCCGATCAGGCTACATCACGCGGCGCGAGCCGCGGCTTGCGCGCGCTCGGCGAGCGTTTCGGTAACGTCCGGAATTCCGCGAAGACGCGGACCAACAATTCCTCGCGACTCTGCACCTGCAGCTTGCGATAGATGCGCCACAGATAGGTGTGCACCGTGTGCGGCGACAACCCGAGCCGCTCGGCCGCCGACCGCTCCGACTCGCCGTCGAACACCGCGCGCACGATGCCGCACTCACGCGGTGACAGTCCGAGACAATTCGCCAGCGAGCGCCACTCGCCGGGAACGAAGACGGCTTGTCCTGGTGTCATCGGGCTCCAATATGTTGCGGGCTTCGCTCCCACCGCCAGACCGGCCCGTCGTCCGGCTCCATCACGCCCCCGACGTGCGAGAACCCGCACTTCGTCAGCACCTTCGTGGACGCGTTCTCCTCGGCCAGCGTGTGCGCGCGCACGAGCGTCACGCGTGGATCGGCCGATGCAAAACGTACCAGCGCCGCAGCAGCCTCGGTCGCATATCCCCGGGACCGGCAGCGCGGCACGATTCCGTACGCGATCTCCACCGTGCCGGCGGCATCGGGCTGCCCCTTGAACGACGCGAACCCGACGACCGCGGGAGAGCCGCGCTCGAGCACGAAGAAGCCGTGACGCCAGGGATCGGGGCCGCCTCCGGCGGCGGCGCGTAGCGCCGCGACCCACTCCGGCTGCACGTCGTCCGACACGAAGAACGCGCGGACGTCCTCGTAGCCGGGAGCGCCCCCGTCGATCAGGCCGAGCAGCTCGTCGGGCGTCGCGGCGCGGAGCTCGAGCCGCGCCGTATCAAGTGGCGTCGTAGCCGGCGTAGTCGCCCGTCTGGTAGACGTTGCCCTTGTACTTCTGGTCGTCGTGGATGCCGATCTTTGACGTGTAGTATCCGCGAATCGTCATGCCCTTGATCTCGCGGAAGAACTTCTCGGCATCGGTCTTCGGATCCTTCTCTGCCGCCGCGATCTTCGTGAGCAACGCGAGCCGCTGCTCCGGCGTCGACGCCATGAACGTCTTGCCGTTCGTCTGCTGCGACAGCGCCTCGATCGCTTTGATCCCCGCGCGCCAGCGCTGCGGCGGCTCCTTCTCGAACGACTCGGCGAGCCGTGCGTCGATGAACGCCGCGACGCCGGCGGCGCGCGCGCCACCCGACTGCTCGTCGGTCGGAATGATCATGTCGCTCATCTCGTCCACCAGCGCGTATTCGCTCGCCGTGAAGAACTTCGGCGCGTATTGCTGCGACGGCAGCTTGACCGGCAGCGCCGAGGCCGCGGCCGCCGCCGCCGCCGTCTTCAGCATGTCTCTGCGGGAGATCGTCATAGGTTCCCCTTGCCGAATTCGTCGGCGAGATGGTCGCAGGAGCGCCAGCACAGCGCCATGATCGTCCACGTGGGGTTCTGGCACGACGCGCTCACGTGACTCGAGCCGTCGACCACGAAGAGATTCTTCACGTCGTGCGACTGCTGGAACTGGTTCAGCACGCTGGTCTTGGGATCGTTGCCCATGCGCGCGGTGCCGAGCTCGTGAATCGACCAACCTTCGGTGAGGATGGTCTTGTCCACGCCGATGACTTCGATGTTCGCCGCCTCGAACATCTCGCGCGCCGTGGTCGCCATATCCTCGCACATCTTCTTTTCGTTATCGGCGAAGTTGTAATGGAAGCGCAGCGCCGGAATGCCCCAGCGATCCTTCACCGCCGGATCCAGGTCCACGTAGTTCTCGTAGCGCGCCAGCACCTCACCGAAGCCGCCCATGCCGATGAACGCGCCGGCGTGGTCGCGCACCGATTTCTTGAACGCGCCGCCGAAGCCCGGCGTGTCCCAGGTGCCGTCGGGAAAGATCCCGAAGCCGCTCCCGCCCTCGAAGCCGTAACCGCGGATGAAGCCCGGCTGCTTGTCCTCGAGATTGCGGAAGCGCGGGATGTAAAAGTTGCCCGGCTTGCCGTCGTCGAGCGTGGTCTCGCGGCCGACCAGCTCTTTCACGAGGCCGGTGGCGCCCGGTCCCATCACGTGCTCGCAGAAGTTGTGGCCGACGTGGCCGCTCGAGTTGCCGATGCCGTTGGGGTATTGCCGCGACTGCGAGAGCAGCAGCAGGCGCGCGCTTTCCAACGTCGAGGCGGCGAGGATGACGACCTTGGCCTTCGCCTCATAGGTCTTGTGAGTCTGCGAGTCCACGAACGACACGCCGCGCGCCTTGCCGGTGTTGGGATCGACCAGCACCTCGTGCGCGGTCGCGTTGGTGCGCAGCGTCAAGTTGCCGGTGTCCATCGCCGGATAGATCAGCCCGGTCGGCGAGTCGAAGGCGGCGTGGATGTCGCAGCCACCCGGCCGGCGGCTGCACGCGCCGCGCCCGAAGCATTTGCTGCGATACTTGTTCTGCACGCCGTCGGTCGTGACGCCCGCGCGATACGGCGTGAGCGTGCGGTTCATTCCCTTCAGCGACTGGCGGAACCGCGCCTCCGCCGCCGTCAGCTTGTTGGGCCGCTGGAAAATCGAGTCGGGCAAATGCGGCAGGTTCTCCGGATGGCCGGAGATGCCGAGGTACCGGTCGACTTTGTCGTAGTAGGGCTGGATGTCGGCGTACGAGATCGGCCAGTCCTCGCCGTAGCCGTCGTGCGACTTGCCCTTGAAGTCGTAGTCACTGAGCCGGAGCGCGAGGCGGCCCCAAATGTTCGTCTTGCCGCCGAGCAAGCGCGCGCGCACCCAGGCGTAGTGCGTGCCGGTGTACGGATTGTCCTTCTCGTCCACGAGGATGTTCTTCACGTAGTCCGAGCCGCCCCAGCCGCCCACGTACGAGAACACGTGCTTGAACGCCGAGCCCTTGCCGTAGGGCGGCGTTCGCACGGTGTACTCGTTGAAGTTGATCGCGTGATATCCGGGCGGCGCATCGCCGCGGCGCGGGTGATCGTACGGCCACTCCATCGACCGCAGCTCGGCGTTGATGTCGATCTTCTTCCCCGCCTCGAGCAGCAGAACTTTCATGCCCTTGGCGGTGAGGACGTGGGCGGCCATGCCGCCCGCGGCGCCCGATCCGACGACGACGGCGTCGTAGGTGATGGAGAGGTCGGCGAGCGGCTCCTGCCCCTGCTTGATTCGGAGTACGGTCACGGTCCCTTCCTTATTATTGCTCGGAGGCGGGGCGTTTCATTCCGGCGCGCCCCATGCGCGCCATGAGCGCGCCATAGTTCGTGAGTGTGACTCGGCGCGCATCAGGACCGCGCGCGAACTTGAGCAGCATGTCCAGCTCCGCCGCCCGGTGGAGCGCCATGAGCGGCTCACCGCCCGTGGTGTTCTGGTCGGCGTTGTTCATGTCCACCAGCACGCGAATCTCCGGGGTCGCCTCGGCGACGTGGACGACCATGAGGTTCACGCGATCGGCGGCTAGGCTGTCGAGATGGGCGTGGAACGCGACTTCCTTCTGTGCGATCGGCGTATCGAACATCGTGGCGTAGCTCTCGCCGAAATAGCGCGAAATCCCGACGCCGAATTTCTCGGCCACGCGCTCGACTACGGCCCGCAGCTCGGGGGTCGAGACGGCGGTGCCCATGTGGTAGTCCACGTAATCGATCTTCAATCCGGACCGCTCGGCGCGCTGGACCTGGGCGGTCAGCTCGCGCTCGACTTCGCTCAGGTCGTAGTGGCTCGCCAAAAACGCGTCGCTCGACGGCAAGAAATAGCCGACGCTGTCGACCAGCGACGGCACCGCGCTCGCGCCGAGCACGGGTCCCCACCGGTAATACTTCCACTCGGAGTTGAGAACGAGGTGCACGCCGACGGAGATCTGCGGATTCTTCTTCAGGATGTCGACGGCTTCTTGATACCACGGGCAGGCGAACATGACGGAGGCAGAGAGCGGCATCTTGGTGTCGGCGAGCCGCGCGAGCGCCATGTTCACCGAATGGTTCATGCCGATGTCGTCGATGCGAACGAGCAGCTCCGGCTTGGCAGCGGGACGCTGCACGACGAGGGCGGCGAGGAGCAACAGCGGCGTCATGGCAGCCCCTCCAACAGCTTGACCAGCTCGGCGCGATGCGTGCGCTCGACGACGTGATCGGAAATCATCTTGAGCACCGGCCAGCCGCGCGCCGCCGCGCGATCGGCGTACCGTTGGAACGGATCGGGATTGATCTGCGGCTCGTACGTCAGGATGTACGTCGCGGCGACGTTCTTCCGGGCCGGATTCACGAGCCGCAGGGTGTCGGTGAATGTCCGCAGCGGTTGCGGCACGTCGCGCGGAATGACCGTGGTGTCCTGCACCCAGACCGGCACGAGGTAGTCGCCGCGCTTCAGCTGCGCCAGGAAGTTCGAGCGCCCCGTGTCGGCACCCTGCATCGTGACCACCGACTCCCCGGAGTCCGGCAGCAGCGCGTCGACGTAGACGAGCCGCTTGATGCGATCGGGAACCCGGTCGGCGACGCCGGTGATGATCATGCCGCCGTAGCTGTGACCCACCAGCACGACGTCGTGCAGGTTCTCCCACAGGATCGTGTTGACGACGTCCTCGATGTGCGTGTACAGCCCGATGTCCGGCGAGACCAGGTGGTGCCGCTCACCGAGGCCGGTGAGCGTGACGCGCTGGACCTTGTTACCGTCCCTCGTGAGCAGCGAATCCACCGCGCGCCAATCCCACCCCCCGCCCCAGGCGCCGTGTACGATCAGATACGTGAAGTGCCGCTTCGCCGGCGCGCGGTGCTGTTGAGCCGACGCCTGCCACCCGACACCCGACACCGCCAACCAAATCAGTGCGATCCGGCCTGTCATCAGAACTCGAGCGTCTGCAAGTACTGGCAGTTGCTGCGCGCCGCCGCCATCTCGTCCGCCGGACTTTCGTCCTCGACGTAGCACGGCTTCTGCTCGAGGTTCGGCACCGCGGCCAGGAACTTCTTGAAGTCGAAGATCCCCTTGCCGAGCCGCGTATCGGACGAGCGGTCGGGGACGACGTCTTTGAGATGGAAGCTCCAGTAGCGGTCCTTGTACTTCGTGAGGTACTGCATCGGATCGCCGCCGCCGATCACCATGTTGCCGACGTCGAGCTGCAGCCGTGTGACGGTGGGATCGAGCCGCTCGACGAAGACGTCGTAGGGTATCTGCCCCGACGCATCGAGCGGCTTCATATGGTCGGCTTCGTTATGGAAGGCGAGCCAGAGGCCGGACTTCCGCGCGGCCGCGCCGGCGGTGTTGAAGTGGTCGGCCCATTCCTTCCAGTCGTCGAGCGTCTTCACGCTGTCGCCGAAGTCGGGCACGATCAGATAGTCCTGCCCGATCTCCTTGGCCGTATCGAGACTGCGTTGCCAGCCGATGAACAGCAGGATCGGCGAGATGTGCGCCGACGGCGCGCGCAGCCCGTTCTGCTTCAGCGCGGCGACGACCTGCGCGGTCGAGCGGCCGAAGTTGCCGAACGACCAGAGCAGCTCGACGTCGGTGTAGCCCGCGGCGCGCACCGCGGCGAGCGTGGCGTCCGGATCTTTCGCCATCGCGCGCCGTACGGCGTACAGCTCGAGTCCGATGCGGTCGAGTTTTTTGGTGGACGTAAATGGGGGCGCGGGGATAAACACGCTGCCGGCAGCGGCCGCACCCAGGGTCTGAATGAAGGCGCGTCGTTTCATGGGGCGTAATCTACCGGCCGCACGAGGGGCGGCTAGACGAGGCGACGTTTCAACTCGTCCGAGAGGCGGAGGCTGAGCGCGACCAGCGTCAAGGTGGGGTTGACGGCGCCCGCAGTGGGAAAGACCGACGCACCCGCGATCGACAAGTTGGCGAGCCCATGGACGCGGCAATCCGGATCGACCACGCCGCGACGTGGATCGCCGTGCATCCGCGTCGTGCCCATGTGATGCCAGCCGCCGCTCAGCGTTTTGGGCCATCCGGGATTCGCGCTCCGCACCCAATCGAGCACCTGCACGCGACCAACGCCGCTGCGGCCGAACTCGCGGCCGAGCGCGTCGTAGAATTGCGCAAACGATCGCCGGTCGAGATCGGTGAGCTGCCAGTCGAGGCGGACGCGCGGCATTCCCAGCGCGTCGCGCTCGGCGCCGAGGCTGATCCGGGAGCGCGGATTGGGCGCCTGTTCCTGGCGCGTCATCGCGTTGAAGAACCGCTCCGCAGCCGGCGGCGCGGCGGTCACGGCTGGTGCGCTCCGCCCTTGGGCTGCCGAGTCGCGCTCGGCGGCGAGCACGTCGGGGGTGATCGCTTGAAACGTGCTTTGGGCGACGGAGTCGGGGGCTCCCGGCTCGAGTGAGACCGTCGCATTGAGGATGCGCCGGGCGCGTTGCACCGCCGGGGCGAGCGCCAATTCCGCGCGGGCCTTCGTGACCCCCTGCGTCCACTCGTACATCGCCATGCCGCGTCGTGCCGCCGCGGGCGCGAGCGCCACCCGGCCGCTCGGTATCTCGAGATGCTCCATGAAATAGCGTCCCACGAGGTCGTGCCCGTTTCCGAGTCCGGCCGGCGCGCGGGCATTCGACGCGAGCAGCAGCCGCGCATTCTGAATGCTGCAGCAGGCGAGAACGTAGTGGCGCGCCCGCACCTGCAGCTCTTTGCCATCGAGCTGGCGTACCCGCAGACCCTGCACGGCAGCGAGGCTGTCGTTCGCCTCGATCTCGCAGACGTTCGCGTGCGTGTAGAGCCGCACGTTTGGCGCCGCGAAGATTTCATCGCGGTACAGCGTGCCAAAGCGGGCCGGTGGACTGAACTGCCACATCTTGGTCCAGACCGCGCGGGCGTCGAGCGGCAGCGCAATCATGGCGGGATCGCGTCGGTGCCAGGACTCCGCCGCATAGTCGTAGGGGCCGAGCTGCAGCACGGGCTGTGCGCGGCGATAAAAGGGGTCGAGGTCCGCGCGCGTGAGCGGCCAGCCGCTGTCCGGCACCCAGTCGCGCACCTCGAAATCGATCGCATCGAACGTCGAGCAAAAGCCGGCCCAGTGTCCGGTCGTCCCGCCGAAGTAGTGCAGCCGTGCCGCCTCGAGCGGGAAATACGGAAGACCGACGATCTCGCCGCGATAGAGATCCTGCATCGCGGCCTCGTAGGTGAGCCCGCCGCCTTCGAGCAGCAGCACCGTCTGTTTCGCGCCGATCCATTCCCGGGCGATCGTGATCCCGGCAGCTCCGGCGCCGACGATGCACAGATCACCTTCGAGCACCGTCCCATTTGGGAGCGTGCGCGCGTCGATGTGCATCAGGCCACGTTCGCCAGTGAGAACAGCGCGCATTGCCGCGCCTCGGTGACCGACAGCACCCAGCCATGGATGACGACAGTGCGTCCGGCGACAAAGTCGCTCTGCACGTGCCCGGCGCGCACCAGCGCCGCGAGTCGCCCACGCTCGCGCTCGGTGGGAACGCGCGCGCGGTACGCCTGGCCGATCGCGTGCACCGCATCGGTCCCGAGCACTGCGAGAAGCGTGGGATGGGCAAGCGTGTAGAGGTCGCCGCTCGCGCCGGGAAGAGCGACGGCGCTCGCCGCGCCGAGGAGAAAGTCCCGCCGGTTCATCATGGAGTAGGTGGCGACAATTTACCGGTCGCCGAAGATCCCAGCGAGCGATATCGTTGACGCCATGATCGCACTCGTATCGCTCGTCACGCTGGCGCTCGCCGCGCAGGACACGACGCTCGCCGTCATTCCCCGCCCCGTACACATGACGCGCGGCACCGGCGCGTTCACCCTCACCGCGGCCACCGCGATCGTCACCGATCGCGCGACGCGTGACGTCGGCTATCAGTTGGCGGATTGGTTGCAGCCAGCCACGGGTTTTCGGTTTCAGGTGTCAGGTGTGGGCGGCGCGGCGACCCACGTCATCTCGCTGCGAATCGACTCTACCCTTTCGACCCTTGGCGACGAGGGCTACCGGCTGACCGTCACGCCGACCCGCATCACCATTCGCGCGTACAAGCCGGCCGGCGTGTTCTACGGCGTCGAAACGCTGCGCCAGCTGTTACCGCCCGACATCTTCCGCTCGGCGCCGGTCGCGGGAGTCGCATGGACGGCGCCGGCCGTGGATATCGAAGACGTGCCGCGCTTCTCCTGGCGCGGCGCCCATCTCGACGTGTCGCGCTCGTTCATGCCGAAGGAGTTCGTCAAGAAATACATCGACCTCCTCGCGCTCCATAAGCTGAACCGCTTTCACTGGCACCTCACCGACGACCAGGGCTGGCGCATCGAGATCAAGAAGTATCCGCTGCTCACGCAGGTCGGCGCGTGGCGGCGCAACTCGCTCGTCGGCGTGCAGCATGCGTACGCCGATACCTCTCAGTGGGTGTTCGACAACGTCCCGCACGGCGGCTTTTACACGCAGGACGACGTCCGCGAGATCGTCGCCTACGCCAAGGCGCGCTTCATCACTGTCGTCCCCGAGATCGAGATGCCCGGCCACGCGCAGGCCGCGATCGCCGCCTACCCGTGGCTCGGCAACACCGGCGCGCAGCTCGAGGTGCTGAACCATTGGGGCGTGGACGCCAACATCCTCAACCCGTCGGATTCGGCGATCCACTTCATGCAGGACGTGCTGACCGAAGTCCTCGCGCTCTTTCCGAGCCACTGGGTTCACACGGGCGGCGACGAAGCGGTGAAAGTGCAATGGCAGGCCAGCCCGCTCGCGCAGCAGCGCATCAAGGACCTCGGCCTGAGCAGCGAGAACGCCCTGCAGAGCTGGATGACGGCGCAGATGAGCCAGTGGCTCGCGGCGCGTGGCCGCGCGCTCATCGGCTGGGATGAGATTCTCGAGGGCGGGACGGAAGGTCTGTCGCCCAACGCCGTCGTGATGTCGTGGCGCGGGATCGACGGCGGCGTCGCCGCCGCCAAGGCCGGTCACGACGTCGTCATGACGCCGACGTCAAATACCTATTTCGATTACTACCAGTCGCGCGATCAGGTGCACGAGCCGCTCGCGATCGGCGGATTTCTCCCGCTCGAGACGGTCTACGCGTTCGAGCCGGTTCCGCCCGCGCTCGACTCGGCGCAAGCAACCCACGTGCTCGGCACCCAGGGGCAAATCTGGACCGAGTACCAACGGAATCCCAAGAACGTGGAGTACATGGTATTTCCGCGGCTCGTGGCGCTCGCGGAGGTGGCGTGGACGCCGATGGCAGAGAGAGACTTTCAGGACTTCACACACCGTCTTACGAAACACTTGGCGAGGCTCGGAGCCCTCGACGTCAACTACCGGCCGCTTCAGTGAGTGAGCCGGTAGACGCGGACGTAGTCCACGAGCATTTGGGCGGGGAAAATCGCGTCCGACTGCGGATCGCCGTCAAAATGGCCTCCCACAGCCTGATTCAGGATGATAAAGAACGTTTGATCGAACACCCAGTTGCCGTAGCGCTCCACTGACGAGCGCGACACGCCGTAGTGCACGCGCCCGTCAACGAAAAAGCGAATCGACTGCGCATCCCACTCGACGGCGTACACATGGAACTCGGTTGCCGTGGTGGACGTGATGTTCGCGAACGGCGTGTTGCCCGAATAGCCCGGGCCGTGCACCGCCGAGCTGGTGATCGTCGGCTGGCTGCCTTTGTTCTCCATGATGTCCATCTCGCCCGAAGTGGGCCACCCGACCGTCCCGATGTTGTCGCCGAGCAGCCAGAACGCGGGCCACAGTCCCTGCCCCGCCGCCAGCTTGATCCGCGCCTCCACTCGGCCCGGTGAGACCGAGACCTTGCCGCGCGTCGTGATCTTCGCGGACGTGTAGCGGCACGCGCCGTAATAGCAGCTCAACCCCGCGTCCGCGACGCGCGCGGTGATGACGAGCTGTCCGAGCCCGTTCTGCACGATGTTCGCGGTGTCGGACCGGTAGTATTCCCTCTCGCTGTTGCCCCAGCCGCAATTGCCCTGCGAGCAGCCGTCACCCGTGTCATAGCGCCAGCGCGTCGTATCGATGCGCGCGCCCGCAGAATCGTTGAACTCGTCGCTCCACACGAGCGACCACGTGGGCGGTGGAGGGGGCGGCGGGGGCGGCGGCGGTGGTGGAGGAGAGGCGACGCCTCCGCTCCCGGACGCGCACGCCAGTATCGCGCTGAGGAGACTAGCGACCAGCGCAGAGCGCGACCGCGAGCATGAACCCGCACGCGCCGGCGAGGACCGCGATGAAAAAACGGCGGTGATATTCACGGCCGGCGGGAGTCAGCTCGCTGTTGCTGAACGGCACAGGCTCCCACCAGGTGAGCGGCGTGCGACGTTCGTAACGCATTTGAATGAGGCACCAAACGGCATAGACCCACGCGCTGGCCGCGACGGTGAGCACGAGGTAATCGACGGGCGACCGAGCTTCGCAATTCCAAAAGAACATGGCTCCTAATATAAAAAAACCAGTTCGGCATGTGCCAGCGCCTCGCTTACAGTCGCGCGGCGCGTCGCCATTCGGCGGCGATCACCGCGTGACCGGCCGGGGTGGGATGCACGCCGTCCGCAGCCCAATACGCCGGCGGCGCGCTCCGCACCTTCTTGTCGAAGATCGCTTGCAGCGGCACGAAGGCGGCGCGCGCATGCGCCGCGACCCGCGCTGCGGCAGCGCGCCGGCGATCGAACTCAGGGAACCAGCGATCGTCCACTGCGCCGGTCTTGAGCACGAACGGCTCGAAGACGATCAACCGCACGCTCGGCAACGCCGCCTTCGTCTGATCGAGCAGCGCCGTGTACTGCTGCTCGTACTCCTGCACCGTCCCGGTATAGCCGTGCGTCAGCGTGTGCCAGAAATCGTTCACGCCGATCAAAATGCTCAGTACGTTCGGCTTCAAGTCGAGACAGTCCGTCTGCCAACGCGCCTGCAAGTCGGGCACCTTGTTGCCGCTGATCCCACGATTGAAGAACTGCAGCTGTTGGTCCGGCCGTGCGGCGAGCACCGCAGCCGTCACGAGCAATGGATAGCCTGAGCCGAGCGCGCCGGCCGAGTTCGCGTCCTTGGAGTCGCGGTTGCGGCCGGCATCAGTAATGGAATCACCCTGAAACAGGATCACCTGCGGCGCGACTTCCCGCGGCTGCGAGTGCAGCAACTCGGGCGCCGCGCTCGCCGCGAGCAGCGCGGCGCTGGTCGTGAGAAACTCCCGGCGATCGAGATCGAGTGTCATGGAGCCCTCCGAGGCGTGAAGCGCACCGAAACCGTTTCCGCCACGATCGGCGCGTCGAGCGAGTCGCCGTAGCCGTCGATGATCACCTTGTCGTCGCCGTAGGCAACCAGCGCGATGGACCACGGACCGCTCGGCGCATTGTCCTGGTAGCGGGGGAGGTTGGCGTTGTC
>Ga0310811_10008284_pt1 | contig 13367 bp, 17 predicted proteins | sample YCmetagenome_FD_207642 | JGI IMG/M metagenome (GOLD analysis project Ga0310811, IMG submission 207642) | Soil microbial communities from experimental microcosm in Duke University, North Carolina, United States - YC | ecosystem: Engineered > Artificial ecosystem > Soil microcosm > Unclassified ...
TTACTACTGCAGAAGCTTTTTGTAGAATATATTCAGTCATGGTTTCGTTGAGAGCTTAGTGTCATAGTACTTAGGGGACTTTCAATTGGGCGATGTGACGTGTGACGTTACTTTGAAGCTTATACTGTATTTCTATGCGCATCAATAGCTGTGTGGCATTACGAGGGGGTAGAATTAGCAAGGTAATTGAGGATCTATGTTTCGGACACCTAAGGTCAAACAAGGCCCAGCATTTCTTTATAAATATTTTATTGAAATGCTAAACGGAGCGCAAGCGACGACAAACAACTGAGATTCGACTACCGATAACGCTTACAAATATTTGGGTAAGAAACCTTTTGGGTTTTTTCGACCGAAACACAACTTCGAGCCCTGAAAGACAAAAGGGCAAGTAATGAGCGGAGATTCCCAAGAGTCTAGGAGCCGAACAACGCAGCCAGCGCATGCTTGCCCCCAAAGGATAGTCATAAAGCGTGTACTCACAAAGTTAACGAACTGGAGGCATCGCATAGTGGGTGAAGGGCTCTAAAATGGGAGTGTCTTGGAGTTAAGGGGCCATGACAATGGCATGCTGCCTAAGATATCTTTGAAAGGCGTCACCACCCCAGCGGCCCATAGCTTTCACTGTCTTGAACGACACTCCTCGCAACAGATACTCCAGAGTTCCCCCAATATGGATCCCATGACCTTTCAGTGGCTCTGTTCCTAGTTTAGAAGAGGCACGTTCAATGCACTGTGTGAATTCTGAACGAGTGAGCGGACGAAGCCCGCTTTGATGACGCCAGCTAAACAATGCATCAGTGGCTGACGGTGTGTTCACCCGCAAGTGATTTTTCAGTTCCCGTTGAGGATCAACATCTCCAGTCTGAGCTGCAAAGTACAAATCCTCTCCAGAGGAAGACATTTTAGAACAAGGAAGGTGAAAAACGGTGACTCGGAGACTGTGGCAATCTTCTTCATAGTGAATATCGGAGACCTTGACATGTAGGGAGGGATCGAAGGCTTTTAGCGAACGCAACGTCAACTCCCCAAGGCGAGCAAGAGTAAAGAAGGAAGTTACAAGGCAGGCATATACTGCTGCATCCAAAGGACTAGACAAGTCTAGAACTGAACAAATATCGCAAAGGATGTTGATTGTGAATGGATGTCGCTTGGGGCGCTTCAAAGGTGGAGGCGCTAAACGAGCACTTCCTGTGAGAGCTGAAGTTATTTGAGCAGAATCTCCTAACCACGCAAGACCATGAAGAAGATGCCAGGCCTGAACGCCATAGAAATAATTCTCCAGAGTTTTTCCAGAATACAAACCTGTGCAACTCGCAATGAAGCTTAAGAGCAACAGTGAGGAAGCCGGGCCTCGCTGATCCTCTGGTACACTATGAGCATCGCAGAAAACATGATAGGCTAATAAGCCTGAACCGTAAGTTTCCTTCGTACCTGAGGCAAAGGAGTACCCAATGACTGTGAGAATTCAGTTCAAATCGCCTTCAGATAATGGTAGTGCTGTGCCATTGTGATCTAGAGGGGCACGACTTTGAGTTGGACACCACAGACATAAGCAATCTTTCGCTAGGCAATGCGGACGCAGGGAGGAGGGAAGGGGTGTAAGGGAAGAGATGTATGGACGAGGGTGAGCTATAGGTGCGTCTGATGTTGCAATAGGTGGAGTATTCAGGAAATGGGAATTTCTATCCATCCCAGCTGTCGCGGAAATGCAAAAGCTCTTCTCTGTAATCCCACCCCGTTGATTCATCAACCGACTCATCATGAACTGCATCTCGCTGGTGCTGATTGGAGGACAAGGAGAAATTAGAACTTGTCGATTTAAGGGAGGCATCTCTGATGAATTTGGAGAGCGCAACAGGAAGCTCAATGGGTGGAAGGAGGAGCTGTTTGGATGCAAATGTTCCTTGAGACGGGGCATCTGCTGGATTGTCACTGCTGGAAATATAAGAGAGGTGGAAGGAGGTGTCAGGACCAAACAGCTCGAGCAGAGCAAGGATGCATCTAAATACTCCGTTCATGGCCCAGTTCCTACTTCGCCCATTTTTCCAGCCATCGACGACTCCCAGGTTGTCACAGTGAACCCAGAAGTGCTGGCCCGAGGCAGGGATCCTGAGTTGAATGATGATGTGGATGAGCAGTTCAAATCCAACTGCCTCGGCCCACCCGATGTCCTTAGCGCTGTCAAGGGTGCGCCAGTCTGGGAATAGGGACCAAGTGCGCCAAAACCCATGGATAACAACTGCGATGCCAACACCTGAGCTGGCATCGCAGTAGGCATGGGCATCGATAATATGGAACGGTTGGGGAATGCTTCTGTGAAGTTTGGGGTTAGAGAGTTGGGAGATCCACCAGGACAGATCATCATTGAGGTGTTGGACGGGATGATGTGGCACGAAAGGACGTGCACTGGAGATACTAAGCATGGATTCCATGGCAGTGAGGTAGGCTTGACCATGGGGAACCACCAAGGAAGCGTGAAGCAATTTTCCGTAGAGTTGTTGTACTTCCAGGAGCACATGGGTAGGACGTGCGAGCCAGTCCGTAATAGCTGCTCAATATTTCTCCTTCTTCATTTCTGCCAAAGTGACAGTGAGGTGAGATAAGTTCCAGAGAAGACCAATGAAAACCACTTCGAAAGCAAAGGGCGTGTCTTTTGTGGGCTCCCAAGGTATTTGCAAAACGCCAGAGAAACTGTTAATGTCACTGAAGTTGTAAGAGAAATGCATATCCTCGCTAGAGCGAGTAGAACTCTGTGAAAAATCCTGAATGTCAAAATGACCATCCTCTCTGAACACTTCCAGAGTGCCATCTTCAAAACACAAACCTTCGTACCAGATGCAGCCACCTGTGTGACGGAAGGAACTAGGAGATAAAGTAGTGTGTAATGCCTGATGGTAAGCATTATAACTAACAAGATAGCGAACTTCAATCCGAAAAAAAAGATGGTCATCCACCCATTTAGTGAGTGGACCCAATCCAGATGCTCATAAAAGATCTGCACCCGCGTCCGCGACATAGCCATAAGCTCCTGCTGAAGGTCCCATGCCAAACGAAGTACACGTATCAACACAGAAGGAATTGTCTGCGATCTGAATGACTGTAGCTGGCCATTGAGAAGGAAGTAAAGGTACTGTGTGATATGCTTCAGCGACATCCCGAGTTGCTCCTTGAGAACCTGGTGGAAGATGACATATGATGGAGCAAACTGTATCACAGGTCCCCCAAGTGCATGGGAAATTGTCTGAGTCCACTGCTGAATTGATGGAAGGACGAGGGTGTTAAAGAGAGACTGAGAGTGGGAAGGAAAAGTTTTGTATGGCTCGAAACCTCCCTGGTTTTCTGGACTTAGATATAATCGAAACGGGGGAAGTTTGAAAGTCTCCCAAGATAGCGTGTAATTGAGAGTGAGAAAAGGGACTGATGTAATGGCCGGAGTCCAGTTCTTTTTTAATGATGGCATTAAAGGCGTCACGATGTTGCACAAGTGAGGGGTGATTTGGAGCGATTTGTGAGGCTGAAAGACTAGGTAGATGCAAGTCAAAACCATTATGAAAACCATCAGGAATCTTCCTATACTGCTCCAAAAGCCCATGCTCTTGTAGCAGTCTCTCCCAAGCTTCAGGATCATACAGACACACTGGGTAGAGTCGTCTGCGCTCGAGTACAGTGCTGGGCTCCGTGAGAGGTGGAGAGACAGCCGGAGCACAAGTGATGTTCATTGTGTGAACAAGTCATACATCCTTTTCCCCTCTGCCAATCAATGCAGAGGGGCTTTTCTGTGCTGCGGATGAGCAACTGACGGTTGATATGCTTGCTGACTGATGGGAGTGAGTTGTCCCAGATACGTGTTGCAGAGCACTCGATGAACGAATGATTGTTCTGCCCGAGACATACGGCGCACATGGCAGGAGAACATTGTCCATGTGCGCTGTTGGAAAAACCTGACGCTGGTCATGCAGATTTGTCAAGATGGGTGTTTTTGAGGATGGTAGATGGTGAGGCAGCGCCCTGTTGATCCGCCGGCGAACTGCGACATTCAGAGGAAACATAGGTAGGCACGGAAAGACGGCCTCTGGTGCGGTTTTGAAAATTAGCCTCATTGGAGGAGTTGGATTGAAGATAATGGGTGCACTGCAAGTTGTGCAAGATCACAACGAGATAAGAAACCGTAAACGCAAGTAACCACTGTGATAAAGGTAAACGCGTAACACAGACATTGTGAATGCAAACGCAGGAAGTAATGTGCAAAGAGCAGTAGCCCAATAGGAATGCAGTAAATCAACCGCCAAGGGTAGTAACAGAATTACAAAGCAAGGAAGGAAATATTTCAATGTCAGTGCGTGTTGGAAAGACTCAATGAAGAGGAAAGAACCTTAAGATCATATTCTAAGTTTGTTCTCTCTCTCTCAGCATGATAGATGCGATCGTATACACTAGATAGCTCCACTCCATCAATGATTGAGATGTTCCAGGTGCCAGAGGGTTGAGGAATTGCTTGATGCCAAGCACGTCATTGTTCCTCCTGATAGGTGAGTAGAGCTTGCATTTCTAAGACATTATCTGAAGTCCAGTATTTGTGTAACATCAAAGCTCCAAAGAAGTTGGCCAACATGAGAACACGCGTGTTAGACCAGCCTCGTTGTTCGAGTGTGGCGATAAAATGGGGAATAGCTCGAGAGAAGTCGAGCGGAGCAAGTAAGTGATCAGGAATGACGCCCGTGGCAGGACGAGCTATGCTGGCTGAGACCCAGGTGGCTGCACCATCAACGCCTGCTGTGGGCACCATGCTGTCATCATCCCTGGTGCGAAAGGACGTTCGCGCATTGGCAAGCCCTTTATTAGTCCAATAGTACAATTTGACAAACTGCGCTTTGTCGAGTTTGCGTAATGCAAAGTCGGCGACTAATACTTCCTCAGCAGCCCACTTGGGGCGAGGACGATCCAGAATAGCGATAAGGTGAATGCGATTCTTTTTCCTATCTTCCTCAGCGATGACTGCATCTTGCAGTTTTTGTTCAATACAACGCTGTTCAGCTCTGTGATCAAGTAGACATTGTTGTTCCACAGCTTCCAGTCTGTCCACATCAGCTTGTTCCTGCCACTGGATTTTTAAGGCAGAGTTAGTGGCAAGCCAGATAGTTTGCAAGATAACAGCCGCTTGTGCATTATCGACGGCCGGATTCAAAAGCGGAGCATGACTCACTTGGAAAGCGTCTGAAGTGAAGTCTGGGCATTGTTGAAGGTTAGGATCAGTAGCTAAGCGATTCATGACCAGATGAAAATGTTTTTATTCAGAATATCAATGTTTCGAGGCAGATGTCAAGAGAAAACAGTTGATATGCGAGCGCTTATGCCAAGTTGGTGGAAGCGAGAATGGAGGAGAGATCCCTTGACCTTACTCGGTCTGTACATAGACTTTGTTTTTTGCACGTGTTCATGCTTCACACTTACATAAACCCTGACACATGGTATCAGTGCTACAAGAGAGCTTGGCTGATTTCTATCTAGCAAGTTCATTGAGTGGTTTGGGTGAAAGCCCTCAGGGCTTTTCCAGCCTGAAGCAGGGGTCTGAACCTGTGTATCAAAGGTGAGCTGTGTTCCCAGATTTTAGGAGTGCATCGATGCATGCAGTGAAGTTTGATGCCCTAGAGTCAGGAGGTGTGCTTACTAGTCCGTTTAGCGTACGCTGGCATCATGTGGTGGGTAAACGGTTCCAGGCAGGGTTTTGATTGGATGTACGGCGCTAGGATTAAGGCATGGTCTCTCAGGCAGAGTGTGAAAGGGTCTCCTGACCATGTGGACCAACAGAAAGCTATACACATTGTATCAAGATTACTCCAACTGAAATTTACAGTCTAACACTAACACTCCATCAGGGGCACTGATAGTTCAACAAGCACACCCCCACCTCAGGCAGCAGTTTCTGGAGGCAAAAGGTAGGCTTTCAGGCTGGGTTTCTATGTTATGGGAAACCAGCCTGAAAGGCCTATGATTCTCCAATCTAATTTAGGATTTGTTCTAAAAATAATATCATACCTCATTGCCCCCCTGCTACTACCTTGTTGCCCTCCCGCCAGGCTGCTCATGTGCTCCACCTTCTGGCTCCAGGATGCCTGGATACCTCGTGCTGCCCTTGAGGCACGGGGACCTCCATACCTCAACGTGAATCTGTGCGTACTATGTATTTTAATTAACAAATAAAAATTTACAAGTTACTTTCTACCTTCATCTCTATGGCTTCATGCTCAGATACTTGTGCAGCACAGCTCACAATGTCTGGGTTGGGTGTTCAGTTTGTCAGTCCATGGAAACCAAGGGACAAACGCAAAACCCAGACATTAGTAGAACTCCCTGGCCAGAAAGCAAAGCAACTGAAGTTGCAGGCCAAGTTGGCATCTCTCCTTGCAGGAAAACCAAATTCCGAACAAATGACCACATGCCAGCTGGACACATTACCTACCACTGCCTCACCTGAGGAGAACATGTCTGCCAATGCTTGCAAGGACTTGTTTCTCTTCGAAGATGAAGTCCCACCGCTTACTGAGCCTCAAGACTTGATTCCACCACTGAACACCTCTGAGTTCATTCCAAATTGCCACATTCTACCTGACATTGCTGCTGCTTGATTATATGACACTTGGAAGATACTGATACCCACTCTTGTCGATGTTCAGCTCGAGTATACTCAGAGGACCATTGGAAAAATTCTCGAGTGACCTCTGATGATTCTGTCTGCATGTCACTTGCAGAAATGTGCACAGAGGCGCGCAACTATGATTGGCTTGTTCTTTGATGGTAAGTCTCAATCTGTGCATAAAATACTTCAAGTCACTAAAGATGTTCAAGGCTTCACCTCCCTCGACATTTTGAGTTGCAGATGTGCTACTGCACCTCAAGTCCTGGTTCTTCACGGTTTATTCCCAACTTCCCCCTCCCAGCCATGCATGGCAGTATCTACTGAGCTACTCGCCTTCTATTGAACGCTCTTTGAGCGCTCATGTGATGCTGTGAATGCTCTTGCATCTGCCCTGCACACACACTACATCCACAGAGGTTTCCGCATGATGAATGCTAAGGTACGTGAATCAAAGTTGACTTACCTTCAGATCTGACACAACTTAGGGTGAATTTATCCAAGAACCTTTCCGGCAAAGTCTCAGTCAAGCTATCTTATGGTTTGATGTCTTACAGGTGGAGCTCGAATCCAAGCTAGAATGCGCTGTTCAAGCAAGCCAATACTTGGTAGATGCCTCTTGAGATCCCCCAGAGCATCCCGCATCATATGTGCCCACTGTAGATGTGGTTCCATGTGAGCGCTGTGCCACAATCCTTGTTCAGCATTGTCCTGCTTGTTTTGGGGGAGTCTCATTTGGAAGGCAGCTGGAAGAAGGTGGAGATATTCATGTTGCTACTGATGGGAATTTCCATCATCGACATCAGCATTCAGCAGGCGATTCACCCCATTTGTATGATCCCTCTTACTTCTTACCTAAAGCTCAGGTTGATGACATTGGGCATCATATTGATTGGAGTTGCAAGTCTGCACCGAAACTGCATGCACCACTTGTACCCCATGAGGCCATTGACTTATGCGAGAATTCATATGAAGCCGCCGATGGAAAGAAGCAAAAAGTGGCCATGGATAGCTTCAATGACACGGGAGTCATGGAATTAATATGTTGCCACGACATTCCCCTCTTCTTTGCAAACATCGACACTCCAGGTGAGCAGCAGAAATACGCCGTCGCCCTTATTGATCACCTTTTTGCATTATTACCTTGAAGTGCAACAGTTGTCACTCTGTATGACATGGGATGTATTCTCTCACAATCATTAAGTCAGGTGAGTCATCTTTGTGATTTTTCGAACCTTGTTGCTGATCCATTCAAGTACAACATACTTCCCGAAGCCGTGATGAAACGCTTGCGATTTGCAACAACAGCCATGCATGCCTATGGGCATGAATGGTCGTGCCAACTTGTTTACAACCCATGCATATGCGAAGGCCTTGGCCTTTCAGATGGAGAAGGCACCAAGAGGCTATGGTCAAGATTTATCCGCTTGATAGGTATTCAGCACTCCTCATTTGTATGTATCCTCAAAATTTTGTTTCATCTCTACTGATGTTCGAGTTACCATAGAGACAGCATCGATTATGGCTACTTGACCGACAAGCTGCTGCCATCGGTCTTGAGATGTGTGCTGACCTGAGTGATTGGATCCAGCGTCACCTTAAGCAGGGAATTCATGAACAATGGACAGCTGCACAGACTACGCTGAGTGAGTGTGATGCGACAATTGAAGATCTGCAACATCAATGGGCTCTGCAGCGACAGTCACAGTTGTCCATCCATGCTCATACATTCTTTTTCTTTTGCATTGTCCAGCCTGAGCCTGATTATGTTCTACAGATGCTCCTGCTCAGCTCAAGAAAGAGCTGGACACCATGTTTGCCCTACAAGGTGACCTCGATGCCTCCAACAAGGCTCTTCAAGCAACAAGTGAGGTTATTACAAAGGGAAATGTATCCCAACACACACTTGATGTGATTGAGAGCCTCGAACAAAGTCACCAATGTCTCATGGACAAAGTTGATGTGTTATACACTTCCCTCAACATTCATGACAAGTTCCCTGAGCTGGAAGGAATAAACATCGAATTTGTTCAGACACTTCTCTTGGCATGCAACCTCAAGATCAACATTCGGAAGCGTGCAATTGGAAGCTTCTTTGAATGGGACAAGCTCAATCATGCCGTTGGTGGCATGCAACAAGCATTAGGTAGGTGGCTACACTTGCTTCATGATGTGTGTTAAGACTTTGCAGGGACAAAACTTCACCAGCAGACCTGAAAGGCCATATTGAAGCGACAACCAGCCTTGCTGGCCACACTATGTAAATTCAATGGATACTGCAAATGCCTCGAAGAACTATACGAATAAGGCTGTGGTATTCCTCTTCCAATGCCTCTCCCCACCAAGCTGAATGAACTCCACAATGATCAAACACTGATGGAGGATATTTGGATCACACCTTCAGTTGGGGAGGTTCCTCATTGGCTGGATGATCAGGATATTCATGATGGGATACACACTATGTTAAAGTGCAATAGATGCATTGAGGAGCAGCGACGTCTTGGCCTAGAAGCTGACAATCTTTGCAGGTGGTTTGGTGATGAACTCGCTGCAATAGAACTCGCCCTGCAGTTACCTGAAAGTATGTATTTTTGTTGACGTCCATCTTTGACATATGCACTAATTGCTTCACAGACATCAGATTTTCTATCTTACTACGTCAGTGGCAGGAACATCTGCAACATCTTCAAATCCATTGGTCTAACCCACTTGCGTCATCACTACAGTTTGAGTCCCATGCAAAACATGCTGAATCATTAGCGATGTGGATCTTAGGTGCTTCCAAAGATACTGCGCTTCACTGGATTCCTCAAACATTGATATCCTGTGCCACTACCCTGGAGGAGGGCAAAGAGGGGGGCAAAGAGGATCCAGAGGTTATCGCTGCGTCCTTCGATAATCCTCCACCCGAGCACATTGCCCTTGCTGACATAATAAACATTGACATTCCTGACAGCGAAGATGAAGAAGACATCAATATTGCAACTGAGCCTCATGCACTCATCACCTGGCACACTCCCAAGGTAAGTAATCTTTCATTTGCAGATGTCTGGGTGTTCATAGTTTATCTAGCGAGTCATTGTTGACCCAGTACCGCCAATGAATGACACTACCGTTATTGTTTCTGAAGTCATCACCACCAGGGTTTGTCCTCCCTGCGATGCATTCCCACATCAAATTTTCAAACCAAAGGATATCAAGATTCTTGCATCGCCTACTGCACTGCTGAACGACAGCCTCATTAATGGCTGTGAAGCATTGCTTTATTCTGAGTCTCTGCAAGCTTCTCCTGCTGTAGCGCAATATGTGATCTTGTCCATGCATGACCTCCCCCACATTCAGTACAATGCATCTGATGATGTGCTTTGGCGCAACATATCGTGGACTTGTTATTGGGCCAAGGACATGTGGATCATACCGATTCATAGACCCACAATCATTGGTCATTGGGTGCTATGTATTGTGCACCTCCAGAGCAAGGAACTTCACCTATTCGATAGCTTTGCTGAGCAATGACCTTGGAAGAGCGATGTCAGAGTGAGCACCATTGTAGTTCCTCTTTTATCATTCATCCAGACTCAACACATCTAGGATATTATGAAATTGATCATTTGACTTTTCAACATTGCTTGGCAACATGATTGTGCGTTCAGAGTTGATATCGACTTTGACAATTGGATTGCACGTCCACTGATAGTAAGTATGTCATAAATCAGACATGTATGTGTGTTCTAATTCAACCTCAGACAACAGCTGTTCAGACTAATGGTTATGACTGCAGTGTATGGGTGCTTGCAATGATCGCAGCAACATTGCGTGGATGCCACTGTACGGCTTTGAAGGAAGATGATATATCTGCATTTCATTATCACCTTTGCACACTTGTAGTATCAATCCCTACATTCTGATTGTGTAGCTAAATGTATGGATTGAGTCTGCTCAACATCTTCTGAACCTCGGTGTGATAGAGATAAATCCTGCGTGCATGCCATTGTAAGAGGCATTGGGTCATCCTGAAGTGTCTATCACAGTCCTTTGTACCAGAGATGTAATCTTGTAATATGTACCACTGTCCTAGCAGCATGCCAATAGCATCTTTCATCTCTGTACAAAGATTTAGCACTCCTGTGGTGTACTTCTGTGCACGTTGTTGTAGTTCCTCCTTCTCCAAGCATGAGTTATGGCTGTGCATGACCTGTACAAGGTTTTCCGTGAAATGAAACTCTGCTCGAGTATCGGATGGAGGAGGCATGGTGTATGGAGGATTATTGTCCCACTGTGGGAGCTCTGATTCATCCCAATTGTCAGCACTTTGGGAAGTGAGATGAAATAGTTCGCTGTCTGGAAGGGAGGTGACTGCTAGATTGATAAGACTTTGAGGTAAGGGTGGAAGCTGGGATGATATTAGGGGTGGCTTAGATGAGCCTTTGCGGCTGTGTGCTTTAGCGTAGTTTTGAGAACGTCAAAGTTGATGAGTAGCTTTTCCCCTGCCAGCAACAATTTGAAGGTTAAGAACACGGACTGTATGTATAGTATAACGACATACCTCTCAGACTGTGCATGGTTCACCTTCTGTCTGTGCAATGCAGCAGTTTTCTCTGCCAAGGTTAGATATCTGGCTTTTCGACCCATACAGACGGTAGAGATGTAAAGACTCAATGAAAGGTGCGCACACAATGAGTTTCTTATTGCATTGTTGGACTTCCTTCATTTGAACATTGGGAGATATCGGTACCAATTGAACCAGCAAACGACAGAGATTTCAAAAATCGATGTCTGCAAAATCAGCATAAAGACAAGCGTAGTTGAGACATGTTTTTTATTAGTTGTGAATTTTATTTGAACACTTATTGGCTAATCAAGTCACATGCGCCACCAGACCAGCAGCCAGCCAGCTCCCCCAAGTGCTCCAGTGCCTCTCACTCAAGTCGAGGATCCCACTGGCGTCTTATCACACAGGTACACAAACAATCTTCTGTCCTAACTTTTAATTCTGTCAGAGGATTCCAATGGAATATATTATATAAGTTATCTACCCTCGCAGGAGCCTCTGAGTGTATGCAACCCTCTTGGGAGTCATTCACCAATTATGGTAATTCAGAGCTCACCCTCGTTCTTTTGAAGCTTGACATTTCAAATACACTAATTATTTATTCATGTTCTGAAGTTTCTATGGCCTGTTATCGATCACATCCTATTGGATGACGACTACATCCATGTCGTCACACATTGATGCTGCTACACAGACAGACGCGCACTCTTTCACAATTTCTCAGATAGTAAGTCACCCAGTCAAATTCACTTTTGAGTCCTGACCATCACTTCTAGCTCATAGATGTGGTAGTGTCTACAGAGGACCTGGGAGGAGAAGATTGTGGGGTTAGTGAGCTTACCACAGGTCTCCAAGTTGACAATGGATGGAAGGCTCTCAATGGCATTCCTTGCATTATGGGAGGATTGACAGCGCTTGTTGGTAAGTCTTGTCACCTCCCTCTTAGACTAATCTTGACTTTCTTCTAGCATCTGTTGGTGGCACCCTCCGTGGACATGCCAAAAACAACTTTCCCTGGAAAACCCTTCCTAAGGAACTAGCCCAGCTTGGATTTTTCCTCGTAGGCTACCCAGACGAAACTATGATGCCCGGTGAGATTCGACCTTCAGTCACTCAGTCCAAAGGCATCCATGACTTGACACTCCCTCACTGTGAAAATCTTGTCAATGCACTCAAGTCAGGCACCCTTACCATCTGAGCCATCACAAGCGATGCTGCTCGCACACGCCTCATCATGTCAAAAGACCCTATTGTCATTGGGGAGGCACCCAGACATTGCTCAATCCACTCCCACAGACAATGTGTGTTTGCTAATGGTGACTTTGATCGAAATAGGTGTTGGGAAGTGATCCGTCAGAGTACCTGAACTAGTTTCACTCACATTTAACTAATGGTTCCACTTCTATATGTCTTGACTGCATGTCACCCACCTTAGTTACTGACATTTCTTGTTTTTGGCTACTTAAGATAACCGGACGTTGTCCTCGCACCTCAGTCTCTCTAGTATTGACTGAGGTGCGTATTCCATTCACAATGTACGGTACATGATGCTTATTAGCGTACCTACAGACTATTGCTACCTTAGGTTAGTTTATAGTAACCTGAGTCTCTCTAGTATTGACTGAGACTATCGCTACCTTAGCTCTCGTTCTCTGACAATGGGCCTCCCCGTCTTGCTGCCACTCCTGCTACACCTCTTACTTGTTGTCATGTTGAGGTCTTCGTAGAGATCTCACACCCGCCACCCTGGCCAGCTTCTAGAGTGATCTCACGCCTGCCACCCTGTCCAGTCTCTAGGGTGGTCCCAACCACAAGAGATTCATCCATTACTCAAGCAAGTGATCTTATCCCGCTGTCTTACTAGAATATGAAAAGCAATAAAATCACCAATTTCAATATCCTACCACGGTCAACGGTTCAGACAAATACCAACGGTCGATAACATGGTTGTTCGTGGGGAATAGGTTTGTTGAGTTCTCTAAGCAAAATACTAGTGACTAAAGGTGGAGGGAAAATAAGATCAATAACTGGTGATGCAATGCTTATGATCTTCTACTAAGCTAAGTCAACAACTGGCTTGATGCAGTGCTATGACTTCTCTGAATATAATGGTGCAACAGAATATAATGACCTAAAGCTGTATCCTTCTTGGATATTCCTTATCCTCAACAATGGAGA
>Ga0310811_10008285_pt1 | contig 13366 bp, 13 predicted proteins | sample YCmetagenome_FD_207642 | JGI IMG/M metagenome (GOLD analysis project Ga0310811, IMG submission 207642) | Soil microbial communities from experimental microcosm in Duke University, North Carolina, United States - YC | ecosystem: Engineered > Artificial ecosystem > Soil microcosm > Unclassified ...
CAGTCTTGATAAACCCCTCAGGTTGTTCCATATAACACACCTCATCTGATTTGAGCAGGCCATGAAGGAACACTGTTTTGATGTCAAGCTGGTCGATCTCCCAGTCCAATGCAGCTCCAAGGTGAGTCAGAATATGGAATGATATGAGTCAGGTGGTCAGTGTGGAGGTTTTTGTGTAATCTTGCCCCCATATGGCTGAGTAACCTCGATATACATACCTCGCTTTAAACTGTACTGGTGTGCTGTGTTGATCGTGTTTTAGCTTGAACACAGGGCATCCTTTCATGACTTTGTGGCCAGGAGGAACAGATTTCTGAGGAACTAGTCAATACACACCAAGCTCTTGCAGTGAGTCAAATTCTTCTTTTAACACCACAGTCCATTCAACAGTGTGCTCAGATGCCATAGCTTCAGAGTAAGTGCTGGAGTTGTCGGGTTGCTCATTTTCTAACTGATCTGGTATAGCTGCAAAAGCATCCACCAGGTTTGCAAGCTCCTCCTGGATTGGGACAGCCTGCTGAGTGCTATCACCAAGTGATGAAGGCAAGGTCACATTTCATAGTCAATTCACTGTAGCAATGGAGTCTATAATGGCATGCTGAGTAGGCGATACATATGGCTTACCATCCATGGAACAGCAATGTTTGGAGGGCTTGGCAGCTCAACCAGAATGTTGTGGAAGATCAGGTGTCATTGATGTGGGTGGGTGAAAGGGTGCGGCATTGTTATCTGGGACTTCTTCCAGGGTAATATTGGGTGTTGAAGTCACAGGGATTGGAGTGACAACTGGGGAGGGCGTGGTACCACATTGGTGGGATTCTATGAAGGAAACGTGATAAGAAACAAATACTTTGTGACTCTCATGGTGATAGCAGTGATATGATTTTGAGTCAAGGGAGTAACTGATTAAGACACATTCCATTGAGTGGCTGTAAACTTTCGGATTGTGGTGGTTCTGCACTGAAACAAATGCCCTGCAACCGATTTCACAGAGATGTGAAAGATCTGGTTTCTTTCCAGTCCAACATTCAAATGGGGTGTGACCATCCTGGGAAGTGAGAGGGGTCTGGTTAGAGAGATAACATGCAGTTAGCACAAATTTGTCCCAATGATTGACTGGGATGCCAGATGTGGATCTCATTGCATGGGCCTTACCCATTAAAGTACAATGTAGGCATTCAACACAACCATTCTGTGCGGACATGTGTGGAGCAGTGAATTGGTGCTGGGAACCACGTGAGAGGAGCCAGTCACACATGGATTCCATTTTCAGCTCGCCATTGTCAGAGCAATAAATACCAACTTTAGAGCCGGTTTCAACTTCCTGGGCAAGTGCCCATGCTTGTAGAGCATTGAAGGTGTCTGACTTAGCAGCGAGAAATAGCCCATGCATAGGACGAGTGGTCATCTATAATGTCCATGATGCATTTATTACTGGCCGCTGACACAGTATCTGGGTGCTCCATAAGGTCCACATGTATGATTACCAACTTCCTGCTTGCTTTATCTCCTGCACGAGTCTTTAGCATGCTAGTCTTCGTCTGCTTACCAAGGATGCAATGGTCACACTTGGGCGGTATAGCAGATAGGTCAATGGGCATACCAATAGCATAACCTGAGCACATGAGATCATAGATGGCACGGTAGTTGGCATGGCTGAGATGACAGTGCCATGATTGAAGAGTGGGCAGTTGGTTAGCCAGGTAAGCATGATCCCCAGACAGTTGAACACCAGAGAGAGCATACAGGTGATAAGAGGTTAGTGTGCCAGAGAGCATGCGAGAACTGCTGCAAGCCTGGACCCAGCAGGTGGTAGTGTTGAACAATGTGATGCATTGATGTGCTATACATAGGGCTGAGATTGAGATCAGTCGCACCATCACCATGGGGATGAAAAGTACATTGTCGAGGGTGATGTGAATCCCTCTTGCAACAACAAGGTACATAGTGCTGATACCTACAGCCTGGATGGAAGATCCCCCAACACCATTAACAGAGTGGGGAGGGATGAGGCATAGGCTGAAGAAGTCACTCTCATCATTGCTTATGTAGACAGAAGCACCACAGTTGAGGAACATGGGAATGATTGATGGATCTACAATAGTGTGTCGATGCTGATTAGGAGCCTTATATGTGATGCTGGTGAAGTCAACAGGACATGTGTTTGAATGCCAGTCAAGGCTGGTAGTGAGGGGGTCAATAGCAGCCATGAGCATAGTATACTTGTCCTCATCCGCCGCAGATAACTCATGGATGAAAGCAGGGGTGATAGAATCACTAGCCAAGCCTACAAATTCAGTAGAGGATGTTGACAGTTTGCTTGGCTCTGGGGGAGATGCCACATATATAGCCTGGTGCGTCTCACTATCAAGCAGGTATGCATGGCTGCTGGTGTCATACCAAAGACCACCAGGTTTGCCAGTAGTGGCTGCAGTAGCTGCTGAGGTCTTGGGATTGGTACCCTTGTTTCTGGCTGAAGGTCCCTTGGCATCCTTGGAATTTCTCGCAGCATGCTTACACACCAGAACCTCATCGTGTTTACCCTCCATCACTCCTCCTTTGCCAAAGCAATCCCCCGTGATGTGGCTGGTATTGCCAGTTACCACAAGTCACACATTCCATATGGTTCTGGCTGTTGCTGCTTTTGGTCGCAGCCAGAGCGACATCCCCACCCTTAGACTGCTCTATATCAATAAATTGTTGTTCTACATCTAAGTGTGAATGTATATTCATGGGGCTGTAGGTGGTGGTAGAGGTGCTGGTGGCAAGTGCATCAGCAATGTGGTTCCGTACATGTGGAAGGTCCTCAGCCATGGTGTTCAACATCATTATGGTGAGAAAATTGTCTTCCTTCAGGATACCTATGGCATATATATGCCTAACAAGCTCTCCCAACTGGGTGCTCATTGTGGAGAGGTGTTCAAACTGGCAATATCTGACCACCAAGGCTTGCTGAATGAGCAAGATTTGCGCAATTGGACCAACTTGCTCATGACGTGCTTTGAGCACGTTCCAAGTGAGGTAAGTGTTTGTGTGTGCACAGAGGAATTTGTTCTCTTCTGAGGTGAAACATGTGCGCAATGCAGCGATAATGCAAAGGTTGTTGAGATTCCAATGGCCAGCACTGACGGGGTCCAGGGATGGATCTGAGCACATGATGAGGCCTAGAATATACCCACCTCCATGCTTCAGCAGCAGATAGTTCTGCATGCAGTGTAGAGCCTAGCGCCTCTCTGAGCCCATAGATGGCTCATCCTCAATGACCATTATGGTTCAGTGTGCATTGGGTGCACGTGCTATATAGCACTTTGACTCAACACAGGACACACACATCTGTGTGTGCAAGCGCTCCACTCCAAGATCTATCATGTGCTCACACCATACCCTGTCTATATCCATTTTTATTCACTCATACACATATATCCTTTATTCGCTTTATCTGACGGTGTAGAAACAACAACACAGCAAGGCATGAACAAAGCTCCTGACTGTATCTATAATCACTGTAAGGTTGTGTGTTGCCTAGTCTGCTATACTTGAGACAACAAGTGCGTTCAACCCTAAAGGGGAAGCAAGTGCAGCAAGGATCTAGTTGTATGCACTGAAGGCACTACTGGTCGGCCAATGTGAGGCGTGAGAAAGTGCAGGTTCACACAAGGCATGAAGGCGTGGGAATGCGTGCGTGTGCTGCGCAAAGCGTGGGAAAGTGTGTATGTATATGTGCAAATGAGAGAGTGTAAATGAATGGATTTCTACTATGTTCTGCTAGGGAAATAGTGGGTGGAAAGTTAGGTCAACTGAAAAGTCCCCCAATAGTAAGTACTGCTGGTGCTTATATATGGCGCCTAAGCACTGTCATGTGGAGCTGAAGCACTACCAAGTAAGGTATGTAAAAGTAAGGGTCCATGATAAAAATAAAAGTGGAACAATGTGACAATTAAGTTGTCTTTGGGCTGATATTAGCTTTACTTACCTACTTTACATTCATTACATTTGTGGCTTATATAAGCATGTTTCCCTTTCACCAGTACCAGTCTGAAGTTTGATGATATTTCACTACCTCTGAGCTTGAGCCTAGATCAGAAACCCTTTAGGGTCAAACACTGTCTTCTAGGACATAGCAGCTAGGCAGGGTATTGGCCACATATTGGTTAGGGAGTGATCCTACTACCTAGCCAAGTTAGTGCATCACAACAATATGCAAATAAGGGAGATGGGAATATACACACTTAGAGAGCTTGGTGGACAGTGGATGGATGCTTCTGGATGGCTGGCGCTATAGGGTGCTCAAGCGTGGGAAAGCGCGCGCATCATGAAGCGTGGGAAAGCTGCGCCTCATATAGGAATAGCTGCAGATAGCACCCAGAGTGGTGCTGCAAGTTTGTGCCATGTACTCCCTAGTGAAAAGCACCATATCACACAATGAGAGGCATTATTCTCTACAACAGCACACTTTCGCATGCCACCTATATCTCATTATGGACCCTACTTACATACATTACATACCCACTAGAGACCCCATGCTACTTACTCAGTTCCGTGCCCTGAGAAAGTGCCTTAGTACAAAACATAGAGACTCAACTTAGGATGTAGTTAGTTACCGCCCACCTCGATGTAGACTGAGCCTCTCTAGTACAAATCTAATTCCAAAGACCCTCACCTTGCACTCGTGTGCTTTCGACTCGTGCACACCTTCAGCATAGACTTATCACTCTCAATCTTAGGATGAAGCGCATCATCTCACGAACACCCATTCTCTACATGCGCACTCTATTGTCTCCTTACAACTGCGTGTGTTTGACCCTAAAGGGTTTCTGATCTAGGCTCAAGCTCAGAGGTAGTGAAGTCTCATCAAACTCCTGACTAGTACTGGTGAAAGGGAAACATCCTTATATAAGCCACAAAAGTAATGAATGTAAAGTAAGTAAGTAAAGCTAATATCAGCCCAAAGAAAACTTAATTGTCACAATGCACCTAATAAAAATTTTAAAGCTCAAAGTTTGATGCACTATTATCCCTTAGAATGTGAAGCTACTTTGGAGGGACCTCACGTTACTTTGTAGGGAGGTTCAAATTTGGAATGGGCGGATATGTTGTGCAGTGAAAGAAAGGGCCTTTACATTGGTCCAGGGTGAAGAGGGGATGCCCACTTTGGAAAATCTATCAAGTGGTACTGCCTCAGAGGCGTATCACAAACAATTGTATTACCAATTCTTTGGTGGAATGAACTGCAGGCATGATCATTGGTTTTGAGAAATATTTGATGACTGACTGAAATGGATTGGGATGAGCATACCTGATTGTAGCCAGAGTTGAGGTTGAGCTGTATTGAAATCTAAGAAGTACCAGGAGTTGCACTGATCAAAGTCCAAACTTGGTGGCATGGGATATTGGCCTGTAGACTTGTGGGGAATGTTCATAAGGATTTTGCTGCAAAATGCCTTCAAACTTGTATTCACCATTTCATTCAGAGGTCCAATTTCCTGAAAACCAGATGCTCTATTGTACTATTTGAGAGCCATAGGTATTTTATGAATTCACATGGCAACACATTAACCTCTTGTCACAGGTATCCACAGAGCCCAAGCCTGACAGCTGCACAGAGAGAAAAAGATTTCACATGCTGCTATTCTCTTACAATCTCTTTTCTGTGGAATGTACATCTGCGATAGTCAAGTGATGAATATTTACCAACTTTGCCCCCTAGGCTCTACTGCCACCATCACAAGTTGATCGTACTTGAAGTGGCTTACTTTGAAGGCTGCAGCTCCAGAAATCAAGTGTGTCATCTATGTGTCTGTTATACTAACCCTCAAGAATGAAGTCAGTAGCCTATGGGAGGAGCTCAATTGAACCAATGCCTACAATGCCCTCATAAGGAATGCTCGAGTGGAAGCTCCTGTATCTCCCACTTTTGCTCTGGCATTATGTATGCCTTCTTCTGGTGGTCTCTCCAATGGCACAGCCCTCGTGCCACCCTTGAGAAATTCTCAGCAATGAAGACACAGCTCTCCAGGCGTTGTTCAACTCAGCACAGCTGAAACCCACATGTCCATTGATGAACTCGTGCTCCATGTCAAGAAAAATCAAGCTCTCAACTATCACACAGTATCCATCACATATAATGACAAAAATAATGACCTTTGCATGCACTGAAGGTACTAAGTGACTGCTGCTCGTGCAATCACTCTCTCGATGTGAGATCAACAATGCTGCTGGTCAGGCAGAATGTTGGGTCTTGCTGCACCTAGGCTGCTATGCCTGAGACAGACACGTTCGACCCTAAAGGGGACTGCTACTGCACACAGAACCAGATATATGAGAGACCCTTGTAGTCTGAAGGATGCACAAAGGTGCGAGAAGAAACGCGAAACAAATGCGAAGGAATGCGAAGAAATGTGAAGGAATGCGAAGAAATGCGAAAAACGCGATGAGAACGCAAGGTGCGGGAAAGTCGTGCTAAGGTAAGCGAAGCGTGGGAAGGCGCGCGCTTATAGTGCGCATTGTTGTGGGAAAGCATGGATGGAATGCAGAGAATAAGGAGTGATATAGAGGGGCGGATAGATAACGGATCGATGGATACACAAAGCGAGTGAAAAGCAAGGTCTGATTAATCTAGTCTAGTCCGATAACGATAACCATAGGTAACACAAGATGCACCCTAATGGTGACTACTACTTCAGAGTAAAACCCAATAGTGAGGGAAGTACAGTAAAGGGGAGTAATGGGGGAGAGTAGTAGTGCGATCATCAAACTATATACTAGACAAAATCATGTCGGACATGGAAGGGATAGGAAGAAAACGTGCTGATAGTACGTAATAACATGTAATAACGCTGCAATGCTTGTTACAACCATGAGGCAAGGAATATGACGTACCAATGAGGTGGTCGGACATGGATAGGCACTCCCGGATAATAGGTGATGAAATGCAATGATGCGCAATGAAACACAAAAGTGTGCAATGAAACACAAAAGTGTGCAATGAAATGCAAAAGTGCGCGATGAAACGCGAAAATGCGCGAGAACGTGCGCTAAGCGCAAGCGTGGGAAAGCATCACGCCTATGGCGTGTTATACAGGAATGTGTTGCATGATATACCAATGGAAGCGCAAGTCATTATGTGAATGATAAACGGACTGCTTGCGTGAATATGCCCATTACGCGCCCATAGAAATATGAGTCCCTACAGTGCAATGGCCTGGAAGATGTTCACTCATATGATGACCTTGCTGAGGAAAAGATCAAACTTTTGCAGGATACCAAACGACTGGATGAGGATGTTCTTGTTGGTCTCATAGAGGCCTCAATATTCCAGCACTGAGTCTCACTCACCCATCTGCTGTGAAGGAGATCCTTTTCCCAGCCCATCTCATTAGTCTTGTCACCAATGAGATGTGGAAATATGGGTTGATACTGGAGAGTGAGCAATTTTTAGCAAACATTATGGAGTCCATTCAACATGTGATGGTAAGATCATCATCTATTATCTAGTGTTTTCATTTGCTAATATGTTGGACCCTAAAGTCATTCAGTGGTGAAGATTCCATTATACCCAGAATTTACTGGCTTTCAAATGTCCACAAGATGCTGTTGTTCATCTATGTGGCTGAGAGTGACATGCTTCAAAGTAATGGTCCTGGAGAAGAGAATGATGTCCAAGAGTTTGACTGGAATGATTATGAACAGCTTGTCATGGTCGTGAAGCACGATCTTAGCAGCTTGGAATATAACATATACCACATGTGGATGCTAGAGACAAAGAAGCACCTTGTGAAGATGGTTGTACTTGCCTTGATAGAAAGCCAGTCTTTGCCAGGGTTCACAATGAGTGATGGTGGTGGTTGGTTATTCAATCATCTCCTCAATACAAACAGCCAGCCAGCATACAGCATGGATGACATTCTAAACCTTCTGAACATGGTCTGGAAGAGTTTGAAAAGCTATTACATGGAAGATTCAGTGGTGCAGAAAGTCATGGCTGAACTTCTCAAGCTGATCGGTGTCATGAGCTTTAACAACCTTTTAATGAGAAGGAACTTCTCATCTTGGAAATGAGGCATGTCCCTTTCCATCCCACAGCGTCATTTCATTGGCATAAAGTTATTTAAGCCATGCAAATTCAGTATAATATCACACACATAGAAGAGTGGTGTAAGTCTCACAACATGCCTGAGAAGACACTCCAGTTGGAGCACTTGATGCAGGCCATAATGCTCCTGCAACTGAAGAAGGTGCATCCTACTATTACATTTGGTCAATCATTGATTGATGCCTGTGGAACAGGTAACACCCACAGATATAGAGATCATCTACGATGTCTGCTGGATGCTTAGTTGATGCAAATATAGTGAATGTGTACGAACTACTACATGGCAGAATATGAGGTATGACATGCATTCTGCAATCATTTTCTTCACTGACTCCTCCCAGAACCACATTTCTCCCAAGATTCTACATGTAGTAGCTTCATGCATTCAGGCAAACAATCAGAATGACCACTTGCTATTGTCTCTCAAGTCAGAAGAAGTCAATCCATTTGAGCCTCCCTGGCCTTGTGAGGTGTCTGACTTGGAGACATTACCTTTTGAAGCTAAAGGTGAAGTGCCCCACAGGAGGATTGTCTTTCAACTTCCCCAAACATTAATGAAACCAGTATGGGATGGGAAATAACAGTACTTACTAGTGACAAGCACAAAGAATGTGATGTTAGCTATCAGTTTCAAAATATCATGAGCACCTGGTGAACTCAGATGAGCGTAATCATGATGCAGATGGGGCTGCATGTTGTACCGGTGTAGACTACAGCTAAGCCACATAAGTACTGTGCATCATGGGTGGGGGGAAGATTGTGACTTGATGATGTAGCATTGCAGCTCAGTCAGTTTTCACTGCACACACAATGGAAATCATGATGTTATGCACCTCATAAAATTAGAGTTCATACGAGGCACTCCCACAGATGCCTGCCAGTATTCTATTCTAGATGACTGAGTCTAATGACACAGATTCAGGTTGCCACAATAGCCATTGTATAATGTATGTCGCGATCCGCGACTCTAGATCATCCTCAACACTGATTCTGTGTGTAGCAACGAGAATGAGGGATTTGTCATTATTTCACTGATATCCCTGTGGTTAGAATCATCCTTGAATCCACAAACAAGAATAGCACAGTAAATCATGTATTGATGCAGAAAAGTCAATCCTGAAGGGAATAGAGTAAGAAATAAAGAGACTCACCTGCAGTAGTGTGCTGAATGGGACATACTTGATCACACACTGCCTTTCACACTGCATTCACCCAGCAAGGTAATTTGTCAGTGCATCTGACATCCCTGTATATCAGACAATGAGTTCATGCCAACTCAAAGCAAAGAAAGGTAAACATGCTATACAGCTGCCCAAATGCAACCCTCTCCCCAACTTCAAGTGGGATCCGCACTGCATCTTTTTGGACCTTATCAATGTCAACACGCTTGACAACTCCCAGGCCCTTCTTAACAAGTTCCTTGAGGATGAACTCACATGAAGTCCAGTTATGTATGCCAAAAAAGACACCAATGCTTGGTGCACTGAATCAGCCAGAGCAGTGAATGTCTTGGGATATTGCATCGATCAACATGGTTATGCAGTCGTAATAACACTGGTCTGTCACATCCTTCAAGGATTGAACAGGGGGTTCAAGGTCTGGAGATATGGAGAGCAAGGGTGAGTGATCTGATGGATAGGATCCAACTACAGAGCCAACTGAACAAGCCAGCTGATGGGCAGTAAGCTCATGTGAGTGATAAGCACCTTGTACAAGTTTCACTCCAAGTGCATATCATCTGGCACAGGCCAGTGCCAGGGAGTGTATGAGGTGTGCGGGCATGCTGTAATTTGAACATGAGCACAATTGCTCATTTGCATAGATCTGGGTACTGACTGTCGTAGATAAGCTTGAAAAGTTACATACACGAGAGGCCACACATTTTTGTGCACAAGTTCTCTCATGGATGGAGGGGATGTCCAAGATGAGATGTCCCACCATGTTCGTCAGAAGCCATTGGAAGGGAGTTTATTGAATCACTCCATCAGCACATTTCCAAATGTGTTGATGGCAGATTGGTACCAACTATAATATGGAGAGGTTGTAAGATTTGACAAGCAGCTGATAAATTTGAGACACACCCTCTGGAAAAAGTACCAAGACCATAACAATCACATGTCTGGACAGGGACTCATGAAGAACCTGGCAAAGGGATGACATGCTTGCCCAATGATGCAACCCAAGTGATGCTGAGTTGAGCAGAGGTTACGTTCTTGCTCCCCTGCAGTCAACACATCAACAATGGTAAAGTGCTTGTTGGCTTGCTCCCAATTTTGCATTCTGATGGCTTGGGCTTTCTTTGTGCTCTCAGAATGTCTCTTTTGCCTTTGTGATCAATTCTTCTTGGTTTGTATTGGTGTTTCTGAAGCATGAATTGCACATGCAGTTGGTGGGACTTTGTGGATGGAGCTCTTGACACTTTGATGTCAAGAGGTCTCCCTTTATCAGTTATTGTATTGAAGAACAAAGAATGTTCTCATTATCAATATTGATTATCAGTCATTTCATATTTTGGCACAGGGTCAACTGAACATGTGATGAGAATTGCTCAATACCACTCTGTGGATGGAGCTCCTGGCACTTTTTCTTCCTAGTTATTTCCGATTGAGGAATGGAGAACATTTTATCAGCTTTATTTTGACTCACAAGAACTCCATGGCTGCAGGCATGCAAGTTGACATATGGTTCAATGCTGAGAATCTCAACAAAACAAAGAACCAAATACAGCAGGTAAAATGTCGATGAATCTTGTGATTTTAATACTTATAACTCCATCCAGGTTGAAGGCAATCATGTTCTCAGAAACTACCAGACCCCTAGGCAGGACAATTGGTTGCTGTATAGATGCAGTCGATCAGGTAGACTCAGGTGATTTTTGCCTCACTCATATCAAAGTTTGTAGTGACAGACTGCTTCAAAGGCTTACAAGAGTGCCAGCCTGGTTCTTTGATACCACACCCATAGGGAGGAATCTCAACCATTCCACAATGGACATCAACACCATTGATGGAGCTCTGCAAACTTCTGCTTGTGCCACATTATTAGGCATCCTCAATTTCTTGGCTTCATTTACTGTCATAATTCTGGTTATACCCACACTCGCGCCTTTCGCTTTGGTCATAGCATAGTTGTATATCCACATTGCTCCTTATTTTGTACAAGCTCAATGAGACCTGCATCAGCTTGAGAGCATATCCTTGTCACCTGCATTTGCTGGTTTTGATGAGCTTCTATGTGGCTTGTTGCATGTTTGTGCACTTGTGATGGAGTCGAGATACCAAGATAGGTTCTATTTGACTCAAACACCTTCCAGGTCTCAGCTCAGCCATGGTGTATCTCATGACTCTCTTTGCTCTCTTGCAAAGAGTTTCCAATGGGTCAGCTGTGGTTGTTATTGTGCAAGCTGGTGTCTTTGTTGAGGCATCCCACCAACCAGTGCAGGTTCTTGCATAGCTTGAGCTTGACTTTAATGTGGTCAAACATGCAGTTGAGTATCTGGGCATATCACAGGAGGCACCTGCCATTATTGAGAAAAACAGACCTCCAGCATACTGGCCATCAACCAATGGTCAGTTAGCGGTTGAGAACCTTGTTGTCAGGTGCAGCCCTGACCTACCAGATGTACTCAAAAACATATCATTTGTTGTCCAACAGTCTGAAAAATTGGAGTGGTTTTTCATATATTCTTTGAGCATCTAGCATTCCCAATTGTTCATTATTAATGACAGATTGGATGGATGGGTTCCAGAAAATCAAGCTTAGCTTTGTCCTTGCTGTGCATGATAGAGGCCAGCACTGGAAGAATAATCTATGTCATCATCAGTGTCTTGCTCCTTGTTACAGTGTCTAAACACGTCGGCAGCATTGACAAAATAGATATATCAACAATTGGCCTAGAAGATCTTCGGTCACAGATAGTGGATCGGTATCATATCTGGCCCTTTATGAAATTGCTGACTTGTTCCCAGACCATTGTTAGTCAGGATGTTTTGTTATTTTCTAGCACACTCAGAAGTAACTTGGATGCATTCAAGGAGTACACTGACCAGGAGTGCTGGGATGTGCTCAAGCGATGTCACTTAACAAGATTGCTCAGTCAGGCAATTGAAAAAGGTGGCCTCACAATTGAGGTGCCAATCAGCCAAGGTGGCTTGCTCAGTGCAGGAGAGAGGCAGCTGATTGCACTCGCTCGGGCAGTTCTACAAAAAACCAATATCATCATTATGGATGAAGCAATGACTGAAATATATTGGTGTTTGGATGACCAGGTTAGTTGGCACATCACACCAGTCTTACGTCTCACTGGCATACACTGTTGGCGACTAGACTTAGGCGCTTTCTTACTTGGATAACCTCATGAGGCCTGGAGTGCAGATGCTGGTCACAAGTCACAGTCCAACCACTTGGGATAAGTGGGTCGATGAACTAAAGCATGGGTGCTGTCTTGCAGCCAGTGATAGTTATAGCCTAAGTTGTAGGGAATGATGACAAAGGCTTTTGAAGTTCTAAGACCCAATGACCAAGGGTCAAAGCGAAGCTTAATGATCACAAGTATAAGCTTATTAAGCTTAAGAGGTTGTGGACTAAGTAACCGGGAAGAACCAAGTAGATTCAAGTTAGAGAATACAACTATAGTACATAGGATTTATATAGGTGGGGAGATGAGCACGGATCAGGCTGTAAGTAGTAGTACAGGACAAGGTAAGTGAAGAGAAATGAGTCAGAGACTGGTGGTAAGGTAAGGGCAGAGGGAAGGTTGAGTCACAGACTGAGACTATGGTAAGGGTAACAGGGGACTGAGTCAACTACCAAGGATGTGGTAAGGGTAAGGGGTGATGACATCATGGACTGATAGTGAGGTATGGGGCTCAAGATATAATAGGATGGGTACTGGTAAAGTGGAAAGGGCATAGGGGAGCGAGCTGGAGATCTGGCAAGCAGATATAGTACAAGTAAGCAAGAGGGTGATCAAAAGGAATATAACCAGAAGAGATAAGGGGAAAGGATGACCAGCCAGAAACGGTAATGCATGTGTATGCATGTATAGTCCTCAGGGAAGAGGTAGAAGGCAAGGATGAGAAGGAAAATGAATAGGGGCCATACCAACAGCGGTGTTCTTGTAACATACACCTATAGATCCAAATGAAAATTTGTGAAGAACTTTCCAGTGTGCTTGTCATTACTATCATGCATCACCTGAAGATGATCATGATCACATTTTAGTGCTAGATGCTGGAGAGATTGTTGAGTTTGACAAGCCAAAAGTACTTTTGG
>Ga0310811_10008286_pt1 | contig 13365 bp, 13 predicted proteins | sample YCmetagenome_FD_207642 | JGI IMG/M metagenome (GOLD analysis project Ga0310811, IMG submission 207642) | Soil microbial communities from experimental microcosm in Duke University, North Carolina, United States - YC | ecosystem: Engineered > Artificial ecosystem > Soil microcosm > Unclassified ...
GAAGATGCGCTGGCCGAATTGCAAGCGGCGATGGGGGCGATGTCACCAGGGCACGAGCTGGCGGCAATCCGCGGCGCGGTAGCCGACATTGAATACCAGCGCGCATTGGAGTTGCTGGAGGCGTTGGCGGTATCGACAGGAATCCAACTGGGAGTGTCGTTTGTCCAAGAGTGACATGCAAAAAGTGCTGGTCGTCGACGATGCCGCAATCAATCGCCAGATACTGGCAGACCTGCTCAAGACCGACCACACGGTCATTCTCGCGAAGAGTGGCGACCAGGCGCTGACGCTGGCGGCGCAGCACGTGCCCGATCTGATCCTGCTCGACGTCGTGATGCCCGAGGTCAACGGGTACGAAGTGTTGCGTCAACTGAAGGCGGACCCGCGAACCGCGGCGATCGCGGTGATCTTCATCACGGGACTCGATACGCCGGAGGACGAGGAATATGGGCTGACGCTCGGTGCATCCGACTACATCACGAAGCCGTTCAATCTCGCGGTGGTGCGCGCAAGAGTGCGATGCCACCTGCAACTCGCGAGGCAGCGGCGCATGCTGGAGACGCTTGCCAATATCGACGGGCTGACCGAGATCGCGAATCGCCGCCACTTCGACGAGCGGTACGCGGCCGAGTGGGCGCACGCGATGCATCACGGCCAACCGCTGTCGGTGGCGATCCTCGACATCGATTTCTTCAAGGATTACAACGACCGGGCCGGACATGCGATGGGCGACCGGGTGCTGCAAGCTGTCGCCTCGGTGCTGACCGACGGATTGATTCGCTCGACGGACCTGGCGGCTCGCTACGGCGGCGAAGAGTTCGCGTTGCTGTTGCCGGACACCGATGCAAAAGGCGCGATGCAGCTGGCCGAGCGCCTGCGCGACGCAACTGGACGGCTCGCGATACCGCATCCCGATGCGCACGGCTTCGGCCGGATCACCGTTAGCCTCGGTGGCGCCACGCTGCAGCAGGCCACGCAAGAAACCGCCGCCGACCTGCTAAAGGCAGCGGACGATCACCTCTACCGCGCGAAGAAAGAAGGACGCAACCGCGTTGCATGGCGCCCGTCCAGTCCGGTCCTGCCGGTACGGTCACGATGACCGTGATGATCTCGGCTACTTTGGCCGAACTGCTCGAGATGCCGTGCGTCGTTTCGACCACGCTGCCAACCACATCGCCACCGTGGCGCGCTGCGTCCGACGCGGTCGTAGCAAGCGTGCTCGCCTGCTTCTCATTGTCGTCGTTCTGACGGACCGTCGCGATGAGCTCCTCCATACTGGCGGCGGTCCGCTCTCTCAATGCCAGGCACCCGGCCTGCCGGCCGCTTTGCACTTGTCGAAGACCCCGGGCATACTTTCCTGCAACCACTGAAGAGCACCGCGCGGCGAATACACCGCGCCCCCGGGAGATTCGATGCGCTTCGATTTGCAGTCGCTCAAATTGTTCGTTGCTGTCTGTGAACACGGCAGCATTGCCCGCGCGGCGGAAGCCGAGAACATTGCGCCGTCGGCGCTTAGCAAGCGCATGTCGCATCTCGAGGACACCCTCAAGACCGCCCTCTTTGTGCGCAGCAACAAGGGGCTCGAAGTGACGATCGCGGCCGCGGCGCTGCTCCAGCATGCGCGAGTCCTGCTGCGCGACATCAACCAGATGGAAAGCGAGCTGCTCGACCATGCCGAGGGGCTACGCGGACAGATCCGCTTACATGCGAGTCTATCGACCATCGTCCAGTACATCGCCAACGACATCCGCGACTTCCTCGAACTGCACCCCGGACTGCGCATCGACCTGCAGGAAAGCCTGAGCCCCGCCGTGGTCCGCGCGGTGGCGGAGAATACGGCCGACATCGGCGTATTCGGCGGTACGACGCTCAATGCAGGCTTGCAGGTCTATCCGTATCGCAGCGACCGGCTGGTGGTCATCATGCCACCCGATCATCCGCTCAGCCATGCGGGCAAAGTGAAATTCAGCGAGGTCGCCCGCTACCCGCTCGTGGGTCCGCAACAGGGTAGCTATCTGAATTCGCTGGTGTTGCGCGCGGCGGCTGATCTGGACCATCCGCTCAAGCTGTCGATCCGGGTCAACGGCTTCGAACCGGTGCGCAGCATGGTGGAGGCGCGTCTTGGCGTCGGGCTCGTGCCCGAGCATCATGCGCGGCGCTATGTCAGTTCGGCACCGTTGGTCGCCGTGCAACTCGACGAAGTCTGGGCCGAACGCCATTGGAAGATCTGCGTGCGCGAGGCCGAGACGCTTCCCGCCCCGGTCCAGCTCTTTCTGAAGCACCTGCTTGCGCGTCAGGCGACGGCTAACGCGTAGCCGTCAGCAATAGGCAAGCTTCAACCCCGCGCGTAGCCAACCCATGGTCGCAAGACGACCGGTGCCCGACAGCGTCAGATAAGCGGTTTTCATGTCGGCGCCGCCGAAGCAGATGTTGGTCACCCAGCCGTCGGGCACCATCACCTGTTCGATCACCTCGCCGGATGGCGCGACCACCGTAATGCAGCCGGTCACCAGTGTGGCGACGCAAATATTGCCCTCGGCATCCACCGCGAGGCTGTCGAAGCGCTGATAACCGGGCAACCCGCAGACGAGGCGGCCACCGTGCGGGGACGGATACGGATGCTTGCGCGCCCTGCCGGGCGCCTCCAGATCGAATGCCCACAGGCGCGCGGTCTCGGTCTCGGCGACATAGACGACACTGTCGTCCGGCGACAAGCCCACGCCGTTGGCGGTGGTGAGCGGGTAGGCAACTTCGACGATCATCGATCCATCGGCCCGCGCGTAATAGAGCCCCGCGTGATCACGATCGCGCAACCGGTTCTTGCCGAAGTCGGTGAAGTAAAAGCCGCCGTCGTGGTCGAACACGATGTCGTTGGGACCGCACAGCGGATGCTCGCCGCAGCGGTCGTAGAGCGTCGTCAGCTCGCCGGTGCGCGGATCGAAACGCTCGATGCGACCGCTCGTGTAGTTCGGGTGCAGGCCCGGTTTAGTGCGATTGAACCCGGCAACGGTACGGAACAAAAACCCGCCGTTGTTGCAGATATAGAAAGCGCCGTCGGGCCCCAGCGCGAGCCCGTTTGGCCCCCCGCCAACTTCCGCGAGTACGCTCAGCGTGCCGTCCGGCGCCACCCGTGTGATGGTCTCTCGCTCGATCTCGACCAGCACGATCGAGCCGTCCGCCATCGCCACCGGTCCTTCGGGAAATTTCAGCCCTTCGGCCAGGATGCGCACGCCGCTTTCCATCACTGCTTCTCCTCGCAAATCAGTGCTTGCCGGCATTCTCGACGAAGTGATTGTCGTAGGTGGCCTTCAGGTCGATCGCGGCCTTGCCGATGTCGGGATCAAACGCGGCCAGCACATCGTGCACGGTATGCGCGGCCGCATCCGTCATCATGCCGTCGCGTGAGATACAGCTCTGCATATTGCCATAGGCCCGCGCGAACACGTCCTTGTCGGCCAATGCGTATTGCGGGGGCACCGCGGCGGCGACCTGTTCGGGCGTCGCATGCGCCATCCAGCGTTCGGCCTCGAGGATCGCATCCGTGACCGCTTGCACGGTATTGGGATACTTCGCCGCGAACTCCTTCGTCGTATAGACGGATGCTTCCGGATAGTCACCACCCAGCGTCGCGCGGGTCCCGGCTGGGTCCCGCATCACGGCGAGCGGAAACAGATCGCCACTGCCTTGCAGCACGGTCGCGACCGGGTCGTTGCTCATCAACGCGTCGATCTGCCCGCTGCGTGCCGCGGCAATCGCGCCGGCGGACGAGCCCACGCCGATGATGGATACGTCGCCCGGTTTTACACCAGCCTTGGCAAGCAGGTAGTTCACGCCCATGTGGAAGCTCGAACCGGGCGAACTCACGCCGATGCGCATACCTTTGAGATCCGCATAGCTCTTCACCTTATCGTGACTCGCGCGGGTGGTGCCGAACACCCAGCCGGGGCACGACGCCAAGGTCACGAACGAGACCAGCTTTTGCCCTTTGGCCGCCATCGTGATCGTGTTCGAATAGGCACCCGCCACGATGTCGGCGCTGCCGCCCAGCATCGCCTGCAGCGCCTTCGCGCCGCCGCTGAACACCGCAATCTCGACGTCGAGCCCCGCCTGCTTGAAGTAGCCTCGGCTGTCCGCGATCACGAACGGCAGATACGGAAAGCCAACGCCCGCGGCAGCCAGTTGAAGTTTGGGTTTTTCAGGCACGGGCGCGGGCGCCGCCTCGACGGCCGGCTGGTTCACGAGGACCGCGCATGCGGCTAGTGCGGGCAACAGCAGGCGCCTGATCGTTGTCACGATGCTCGTCTCCTTGCATTTGGGGCCGGCATGGCCCTCTCGTCGGTCTCAATAGGTCGCGCGCCCGCCGGACAGATCGAACACGGCGGCCGTCGTAAACGAATTCTCTTCGCTGGCTAGCCACGCGATCATCGCGGCCGCTTCGTCGAGTTCGAGGAAACGGCCGCGCGGAATCTTGCCCAGCATATAACGAATATGCTCGGGCGACTGCTCCATCGCGCCCGGCGTGCGCGCGACCGCGGGCGTCACGCAATTGACCGCGATATCGTGACCCGCCAGCTCCTTGCCGAGCGACTTGGTCATCGCGATGACAGCCGCCTTGGCCGAACTGTACGCAGCGGCATTCGGGTTGCCCTCCTTGCCAGCGACCGACGCAAGATTGACGATGCGGCCGTACTTCTGTTCGATCATCACGGGCACCACCGCGCGGCAGCAGTGGAACGTGCCGTTCACGTCGATATCGATCACCTGCTTCCAGACATCGACAGGATACTCGGCCAGCGTCGCATTGGGACCGACGATCGCCGCGTTGTTGACGAGGATGTCGATGCGTCCCGCTGCTTTCAGCGTGCCCGCGACGGCGGCCTCGACGCTCGCGTAATCGGCGATGTCGACGTGCTCGAAATGAACCTCGCGAGCGCCCAGTTCGGCGCGGGCCTGTTCGAGGCCCGCGGGATTGATGTCCCAGATCGCGAGACGGGCGCCGGAGTCCAGCATCCGGCGGCCGACCGCGAGGCCGATGCCTTGCGCGCCGCCCGTCACGACGGCGACGCGATCCTTCAGGTTGATAGCGTTGGTCTGCAAGATGATGTCCTCGTAGTGGATGCGTCGATTGCGGCGCGCATGCTCATGCGGCCGCGGCGACGGTCTGCCCGGCGACAGGGCGCCAGCGCATCAGGTAGTTCTCGAGCAGCGATACCGCGGTGTCGAGCGCCAGCGCAAACAGCGTGAGCACCAGGATGCCGGCGATCACCGAGTTGATGTCGAACACGCCCTCGGCCAGCAGAATCAGATAGCCCACGCCCTTCTCCGAGCCAAGGTATTCGCCCACCACGCTGCCGACAAACGCGATGCCGATTGCGTTGTGCAGGCTCGAGAACACCCAGCTCGTCGCTGAAGGCAGGTACACGTGCCGCATCAGCTGACGCGGGTTGGCGCCCAGCATGCGCGTATTCGACAAAACCGCCGGGCTGACCTCGCGCACGCCCTGAAACACATTGAAGAACACCACGAAGAACACCAGCGTCACGCCGAGCGCCACCTTCGACCAGATGCCGAGGCCGAACCACAGCGCGAAGATCGGTGCAAAGATCAGCCGCGGCATCGAATTCATCGCCTTGATGAACGGATCGAACACGACCGCGAGGAACGGGTCGAGCGCGAGCCACAGACCGCAGCCGAGCCCCAGCACGGTACCGATCGCAAATGCGAGCATCGTTTCGACCAGTGTCGTATACAAATGGCGAAACACCGAGCCCGTCACGACCCATTCGACGATGCGGCGCGCGACCCCCAACGGATCGCCGAAGAAAAATGGCGAGAGCCATTTCTGATGGGTGCCGAGCCACCATACGAACAGGAAGCCGAATAGCAGTGCCAGCCGTGCGACAAGCACGGTAGAACGGTTTTTTGGGTCAAACACGGTTGGTCGCATAGCTTTTCAGAACCTCCCCTCGAAGCACGTCCCAGATCTGGGTGTGCAGTTGCAGGAAACGCTGGGTCATGCGGATTTCCGACATTTCGCGCGGGCGCGCGAGGTCGATTTCGAACTCGGCGATAGGTCGGGTACCGGGCCCCGCCGACAGCACGATCACGCGGTCCGACAACGAGATCGCTTCTTCGAGATCGTGAGTGACGAACATTACGGACTTGCGATCGGCCGACCATAGCCGCAGCAACTCATTTTCCATCAGATGCCGGGTCTGGATGTCGAGCGCGCTGAACGGCTCGTCCATCAGAACGATGCGAGGGTTCAGCGCGAGCGCCTGCGCCATGCTGGCTCGCTTGCGCATGCCGCCCGACAGCTGGTGCGGATACTTCTTGCCGTGCCCGTGCAAGCCCACTCGCTCGAGCCACTGCCGCGCAACACTGAGCGCCTCTTCACGCGGCGTGCCGCGAAAGATCAAACCCATCGAGATGTTTTCTTCGGCCGTCTTCCAGGGCATGAGTGCATCGACCTGAAACAGATAGGCCGCTTGCGTATTCAACCCATGCGTGAGCTCTTCGCCGAACACGCTCAGGCTGCCCGAAGAAGGCCGGATCAGTCCGGCCGCGACGTTCAGCAGCGTGGACTTTCCACAGCCGGTGGGTCCGACGATCGACACGAACTCGCCTTCGCCGATGCTCAGGTTGCCGTGGGACACGGCGGTGTAGGTCTGCGAGTGCTTACCATTGCCGGCGAACGTGCAGGTCACGTTGTCGAAGCGCAAAGCCTCGCGCACCTCGGCCTCGCGTAGGTCGAACGCGAGATTGCACGGCGCGGTGCTCATGGCTGGATCCCCGCCGCCTTCTCGACGAAGCGGTTGTCATAGGTCGTTTTGAGGTCGATCGTGGCCGAAGCGACGGTCGGATCGAACGCCGACAACACTTCACGCACGGTCTGCGCGCCCTTCGCGGTGATCTCCCCGTTCTGCGCGATGCAACGGCGGCTGTTTTTGAAGGCTTCCGCGTACAGCGCCTTGTTGTCCTCCAGGTATTCTGGCGGCACGTTGTCGGCGACCTGCTCGGGGGTTGCTTTGGCGATCCACTTCTCGGCGCGCACGATCGCATTAGCGACGGCCTGCACCGTCTTCGGATTTTTATCGATGAAATCCTGCGTCGCGAACAGGCTCGATTCGGGGTAATCCGAGCCGAATACCTTCACGTTACCCTCGGCCGTGCGCATGTTCTCCAGCGGCTTGAGGCTGCCGTCCTTGGTCAGGATCGTCGCGCTCGGATCATTGACGATCAGCGCATCGATCTGCCCTGCCCGAACCGCCGCCACGGCGCCCGCCGCCTGGCCCACCCCGATGATCGACACGTCGCCAGGCTGCAGCCCCGCCTTGTGCAAGATGTAGTTGACGGCCATGTGCGTGCTGGAGCCCGGCGCGGAGACGCCGATTCGCATCCCCTTCAGATCCTTGGCCGATTTGATCTCAGCGGCGCGCTTCTGCGACACGCCGAAGATCCAGCCCGGACAGATCACCTGCGCGGCAATCACGACCAGATGCTGCCCCTTCGTGGCCATCGTGATGGTGTTCGAATAGGCGCCCGCCTCCATGTCGGAGCTTCCGCCCAACAGCGACTCCAACGCCTTCGAGCCGCCGGAGAACGCACCGATGTGGACGTCGAGCCCTTCGTCCTTGAAGTAGCCGCGTTGCTGGGCGACCAGCATCGGCAGATAGGTGATGCCGACGGAAGCGGCCCCAATGTGCAGCTCGGGCTTTTCAGGCACATCCCTGGCTACGGCCGCGACGGAACCGCAGACAAGCTCGAACGCTGCGCACAGCGCAAAGGCGAATTTCAGCTTCATGGTTGTCTCCTTCCTTTACAGGAATATTCTGTCTGGTATGGCCAACTGCCGGGGATGGGCCGTCATCCTTGCCGCGTGAACCCGCTTAAGTTGCCTTATGCCGCCTGCTTGCGCAGTGCCTCGACCACCGCGTCACCCATGTCACGCGTGCCCACGGAATGCGTGCCCTCCTGATGGATGTCGGCGGTCCGGTAGCCGGCGGCCAACACCGCGCGCACGGCTCGCTCGACGCGGCTTGCGGCTTCTTCCATTTCGAAGCTTTCGCGCAGCATCATCGCAAGCGACAGGATCGCGGCCAGCGGATTGGCGATGTCCTTGCCGGCGATGTCCGGGGCCGAACCGTGCACCGGCTCGTACAAGCCTTTGCGGTTGTAGCCGAGCGACGCCGACGGCAGCATGCCGATCGAACCAGTCAGCATGGCCGCGGCGTCCGACAGAATGTCGCCGAACAGATTGCCGGTGACGATCACGTCGAACTGCTTGGGCCGGCGCATCAGCATCATCGAAGCGGCATCCACGAACAGATGGCTCAGTTCGACATCCGGATAATCACGGCCGACGCGCGTGACCACTTCGCGCCATAACTGGCTCGCCTCGAGCACGTTCGCCTTGTCCACGGAACACAGCTTGCGCCGGCGGCCGCGCGCGCTTTCGAAGGCGGCGCGCGCGACCCGCTCGACCTCCGATTCCGAATAGCGCATCGTGTTGAAGCCCACCCGCTCGCCCTTCTCATTGGTCTCGAAGCCGCGCGGCTGGCCAAAATAGGCGTCGCCATTCAACTCACGCACGATCACGAGGTCGAGTCCATCGACCACTTCCGGCCGCAGCGTCGACGCACCGATCAGCTCCGGGAACATGTAGGCCGGCCGGAAATTCGCATACAGCGTCAGCGCTTCACGCAACTGCAGCAGTCCGGTGCCGGGACGGCGTTCGCGCGGAATGTCGGCTTCGTCTGCCACGCCCACGGAACCGAACAGAATCGCATCGGCCTTGCGCGCCAACTCGAGAGTCGGTACAGGAAGCGGCACGCCGTGCGCCTGCAGGCCGGCTTCGCCGATCGGTGCCTCCTGGGTCTCCGCCTGTGGCGCGATGACTCGCAGTACCTTGAGGGCCTGCGCCACCACTTCCGTGCCGATACCATCACCGGGCATCACTGCAATCTTCATCTGAACCTCTCCTTGGTCGATCTGCGTATATGCGTAAGGGTGCGGATTCAATAGACTCGGGCATGTTCACGCTCGAACGCATCGATGCGATCCCGATGCGACAGCGTGTATTCGATCTCGTCCATGCCAGACAACAGACACTGTTTCGCGAACGGCTCCGTCTCGAAGGCATGGGTCGAGCCGTCGGGCAGCGTGACGCTCTGCGCGGGCAGATCGATCGCGATGTGGCTGCCCGGGCGAGCCGCCAACACGTCCAGCAGCGGCAGGACCACGGCCTCGGGCAACACGATCGGCAGCAGCCCGTTCTTCAGGCAGTTGATGAAAAAGATGTCGCCGAAACTGGGTGCGATCACCGCACGAATCCCGTAGTCGTACAGCGCCCACACCGCATGCTCGCGCGACGACCCGCAACCGAAGTTGTGATTGCCCACGACGATGCGCGACTCGCGATAAGGCGCGCGGTTCAGTACGAAGTCCGGGCGTTGCGCGCCAGCGTCGTCGAAACGCAATCCGCGAAACAGAAACTGCCCGAAGTCGTCGCGCCGCGGCTTCTGGAGAAAGCGCGCCGGCAGGATCTGGTCGGTATCGCAGTTGATCGCGGCAATCGGCGCCGCCACCGCGTCGAGATAATCGAGGCTTTCCATCTTCAGGCTCCGAGCAGACGGCGCACGTCGGTCAGATGTCCGGTCACCGCGGCGGCGGCCGCCATCGCCGGGCTCATCAGATGCGTGCGCACGCCGGGCCCCTGGCGGCCCACGAAATTGCGGTTCGACGTGGACGCGCAGCGCTGGCCGGGCGCGGCGATATCGCCGTTGGTCGCGAGACACATCGAGCAGCCCGGAAAACGCCACTCGAAGCCCGCTTCCTTGAACACGCGGTCGAGCCCCTCGGCCTCGGCCTGCGCGCGGACCTGCTGCGAGCCCGGCACCACCCATGCCTCGACGCCGGGTGCGACGAGACGGCCGCGCGCGACCTCGGCTGCGCCGCGCAGGTCCTCGATGCGCCCGTTAGTGCACGAGCCGATGAATACCCGGTCGATCGCGGTGCCTTCCAGCGCGTCGTGAGGGGCCAGTCCCATGTAGTCGAGCGCCCGCGACATCGCCTCGCGCGAATCCGGATCGATCTGTTCGGCGGGGTCCGGCACACGAGCGTCGATCGCGCACGCGTATTCGGGCGTGGTGCCCCAGGTCACCATCGGGGCGATCCCGGCCACGTCGATATGGACCTCGCGTTCGAACCTCGCGTCCGGGTCGGTGAACAACGTGCGCCAGTGCTCGATCGCGCGATCCCACCGTTCGCCTGCCGGTGCATACGGGCGGCCGGCCAGCCAGGCAAACGTGGTTTCGTCGGGAGCGATCATGCCGGCGCGGCCGCCCGCCTCGATCGTCATGTTGCACAGCGTCAGCCGGCCTTCCATCGATAAACCGGCGATCGCGGAGCCCGCATACTCGATCACGTGGCCGACGGCGCCAGCCACGCCGATCCGTGCTATCACGGCGAGGATCAGGTCTTTCGCGGTGATGCCGCGGGCCAATGTGCCGTCGAGGACGACGCGCATATTGCTCGACTTGCGCTGCCACAGACACTGCGTGGCAAGCACGTGAGCGACTTCGGTCGCACCGATACCGAAGGCCAGCGCGCCCAGTGCGCCGTGCGTGGACGTGTGGCTATCGGCGCAGACGATGGTCATGCCGGGCAGGCTCAAGCCCTGCTCGGGGCCGACCACATGGACAATTCCGCGTCGGGAGTCTTCGATGTCGAACAAAGTGATGCGGGATTCGGCCGCGTCACGTTGCAGCGCAGCGATCATCGCGCGCCGCTCAGGGTCGGCCACGGCTGCGATGTCGTTCGCCGCGCTGGAAACGTAGTGGTCGGGCGTACCGAAAATGCGTTCGGGCGAGCGCGGTGCGAGCCCGCGTTCACGCAACAGATCGAACGATTGGGCGGTGACGTCGTGAATGAAATGCCGGTCGATAAACAGCAGGTCCTGTCCATCGTCGCGCGACATGACCCTGTGCGCATCCCAGAGCTTGTCGTAAAGGGTCCGCGGACCATCCATCGCGTGGTCGGGTTGCATCGCTTCGTCTCGCTCCATCAATTTACTGGCCGTGGCTCACACGGCCATGCGGTTACGCAATTGATTCTGATGTGCGAGCATCATGCATCACGAGGCTGGGGTTGTTCGTGGTGATTTGGCAAGGCACCATCGCCGATCGCGATGATGGGATTCGGCAACCGCGAACCCGGCTCAGAATCGCATCGTCAACGCACTCCGGACGGCGCCGCTCGACTTCACTGATTACTATCTGACCTCGAACGGGCTTCGAGCGCGCCGTCATTGCAATGGGACGGGAGTTGTACCTGAATGCGAATAAGCGCGTAAAAATAGCCCGATATCCGGTCAAGGCTTGCCGGAGGAAGGGCCGATCGGGGGAGACGTCGCGCGAGAGTGCGCGAGAACAGGCATCGCAGAAGGATGCCGCGGTCGAAGCGCTATATTCGAACAGCGCTTTCAGGTAGGGGGACGAGGAAACGACAGCGATATTGCGTGCTTCGAGCGAAATCACGCGAGAGAACAATGCCGTCGACCCGCTGCCGCGTAACGGGCAGCGGGTCGTGATGACGGCCAGCGTTCAGGGGATCGGACGTGGCGTCGAATCGTGATGGTCGATCATCGCCGTGTCCGCGCTCACGCTCCACCCACCGCCCAGCGCGCGGAACGTGCCCACCGCCGCGCGCGCCGCGTCGGCGCGACTCGCATCGAGTCTGTCTCGCGTGACGAGCAACTGGCGGTCCGCGTCGAGCACATCCGTCAGCGGAATCGAGCCCGCTTCGTAGGCCTTCTGCGACAGGTCACGCGCACGGGCGAGCGAATCGACCTCGCCCTGAAGCTCCGCGACCTGGATCTCGGTCTCCGATAGCGCATTGAGTGCGTCCTCCACGTCCTCGGCTGCCTTCAGCACCGCTAGCCGGTACTGCGCCAACGCTTCGGCATTCGCACCGTGGGCCTGCGCGACTTCCGCATCGACCTTGCCGAAGTCGAACAGACGCCACCGCAACGCGCCGCCGCCCGTGGCCTGAAACGCGTTCGAGCTCAGAAAGTGGCCGACGTTCAGGCTGTCGAAACCGAGCGCGCCGGACAGAGAGATCTTCGGGTAATAGTCGGATATCGCCGCGCCAATACGCTCGTTCGACGCGGCGAGTCGCCGTTCGGCCGCGATCACATCCGGCCGGCGTCGCAGCACGTCGAGCGGCTGATCGTTGCCGCCAATCGCCGGAACCGACGGTATCCCCGCCGGCAGAGCAAGTTCCGCCGCGTACGTGCCGGGCTGAACGCCCATCAGCACATCGAGCCGGTTCAATTGCGATTCGAGACCTACACGCAGCGTCGGAATCGACGCACGCGCATCCTTCAACAGCGCTTCGGCCTGTGCGACTTCGCGTCCATCGGCCTGCCCCGCCTGATAGCGCGATTGCACGAGACGCAGCAGGTGGGCATCCGTATCGACCTGGTCCTGTGCTACCGCGAGCCGCATCTGGTAGCCGCGAATCTGCAGATACGCATCGGCTGCGTCGGCCGCGACAGTGATACGCGTTCCCGCATGATCCGCTTGAGCCGCCTGCACTTCGTCGGTCGCCGCGCGCGCGCCTCGGCGCAATCCGCCGAACAGATCGATCTCCCAGCTCGCCGATGGGCCTAACGTGTACTCGCGTTGGCCGCGTGTATAACCAGGAAAGCCCCGTGCGAGCGAGCCGAGCGGCCCTTCGATGCTCTGGTGCTGCGCTGTTGCAGACGCATTCAAATCGAGCGTCGGCAACAGTTCCGCGCCCGATGCCGACGCAACCGCGCGCGCCTGCTGTACCCGCGCATACGCGGCCGCCAGATCGAGATTCTGCGCAAGTGCGCGTTGCACGATCGTCACGAGCATCGGATCGTGAAAGCCGCTCCACCACTGGTCGAGCGGCGGCGCGGGCAGCGTGGTCTGTCGCGCGGACACCGCATCGAGGTTGTGAAATGCCGACAGTTCGGTCTTCGGCGCGACATAGTCCGGGCCGACCATGCAGCCCGACAGGGAGACGACGAGTGCCGACACCACCAGCCCGGCGCGCAGGCGAGTCGTCGAATAAATCGGGGCCGTCATGCGCGTTCCTCCTGACCAACGCGGCGAATCACGGGCTTGCGGCCGAACCGGCGAACGATCGTATAGAAGGTCGGCGTAAACACGAGGCCGAAGCCCGTTACGCCAATCATCCCGAACAGCACGGCCGTCCCGAGCGACTGCCGCATCTCGGCGCCCGCACCGGTTGCAATGGCGAGCGGCACCACGCCGAGGATGAATGCGAACGACGTCATCAGGATCGGCCTCAAGCGCGTACGCGCCGCATGAACGGCGG
>Ga0310811_10008289_pt1 | contig 13364 bp, 12 predicted proteins | sample YCmetagenome_FD_207642 | JGI IMG/M metagenome (GOLD analysis project Ga0310811, IMG submission 207642) | Soil microbial communities from experimental microcosm in Duke University, North Carolina, United States - YC | ecosystem: Engineered > Artificial ecosystem > Soil microcosm > Unclassified ...
AACGTCGCGACGCCCGCCACGTGACCGTGCTCGAAGCGGTAGTAGCCGACGCGCGTGACGTCCACGTCGGCCAGCCGTCCGACGAGGGCCTCGGCCTTGGGGCCCTGCACCGCGATGAGACCGGTGGCGTCCGAGACGTTACGCCAGCGCGCCTCGCCCCCGTGCGTGGTCACGTGCGCCCAGTCCTTGTCGATGTTGCCCGCATTCACCGTGAGCATGTAGCGATCGGGAGCGAGCCGGTACACGGTGAGGTCGTCTACGATGCCGCCCCCATCGTGGCAGAGCACGGAGTACTGGACCTGGCCGATCTCGAGGGCGGTGACGTCGTTGGTCGTGAGCCGCTGCAGCGCCGGCAGCGCGTCTGGGCCCTCGACCTCGAACTCGCCCATGTGGCTCACGTCGAAGCAGCCCGCGACGGCGCGCACGGTGCGATGCTCCTCGACGATCCCGCTGTACTGCACCGGCATGTCCCAGCCCCCGAAGGGGACCATCCGAGCCCCGGCCTTGACGTGCGCGGCGTGCAGCGGCGTGCGCTTCAGCGAGGTGTCCACGGGCCATCCAGTAGAGCATCCCCCTCCAGGGTGGTCAAGGGCGGCGCGGCCTCGGGCGCTGGCATCGTGCTTGCCATGATTGCTGGGCGATGGAACAGCGAAGGTCACTGCGCGGCACTAAGATCCTGCTCCTGGAGGACGACCGGGACATCCGGGATGCGTTCGTCCTGCTCCTGCGCGCCGAGGGCGCGGAGGTGACGGCGACGGCCAGCGGGCGCGAGGCCGCACGGCTCGGGGCCGAGGGCGATTACGACGTGCTCCTGACCGACCTGGGCATTCCGGATGTGCCCGGCGACATGGTGATTCGTCACGTGCTGGCCACGGCGCGCCGGACACCCCGGGTCGTCGTCGTCACCGGCTACGGCGATCCCTACACCACCCACGCCCGCGACGCCGGTGCGGACGTCGTCATGGCGAAGCCCATCGGCTGGCCGATGCTGCTCGACCGGCTCGTCCCGCCGCTCCCCGAGGAGGTCGATCAGGACGAGCCGGTTGTAGATCTTTCAGGCCTTCGGTAGAAAATCCCGCAAGGGTTTGACCTGGCAGCCCGCCCGGTCCAGCGCCTCGCGGACCCCCCGGACGATGTTCTGGGCCCCCGGGGTGTCACCGTGGCAGCAGATCGTCTGGACCGAGATGTCCACATCCACTCCGTCGATCGTCTTGACCTTGCCCTCCAGCGCCATGCGCACCGCCTGGTCCGCCGCGCGCTTGGGATCGGTGATGAGCGAGCCCGGCAGCTTCCGGGAGACGAGGCTCAGGTCGACGTTGTAGGCGCGATCCGCGAAGCCCTCGGAGGCGGTGCGCACGCCCATCTTGCGCACGGTGCGGTCGTAGTGGCCGGAGGCCAGCGCCATCAGGATGAGCTCCTTGCCCGACTCCATCGACGCCTCGCCGATCGCGGTGGACCACGACTGATCCTGCTGCTTCTCGATCATCGTATAGAGGATGCCGTGCGGCTTCATGTGCTGCAGCTCGGTGCCGGCGGCCCGGCAGTACTCGCGCAGCGCGCCCGTCTGGTAGCAGAGGTAGTCCTTGAGCTCGGCCGGCGACACGTCCATCACGCGGCGGCCGAAGCCCATGAGATCGGGCAGCGAGGGGTGCGCGCCGATGGCCACGTTGTGCCGGAGAGCCAGCGCCACGGTCTTGCGCATGACGTGCGGGTCGCCGCCGTGGAAGCCGCAGGCGACGTTGGCCGAGGTGATGAACGGCATGATCTCCTCGTCGGCGCCGAGCGTCCACCGGCCGTACGACTCGCCCATGTCACAGTTCAGATCGATGAATTTCGCCATCGCCCTTTCCTTTCTTACTCGGACAGACGCCCGGCCATCTTACCGGCGCGCCTACTGGCGCGCCAGCACGCGGGCCAGCGCGTTGACGAAGCGGTCCACGTCCTCGTCGGTCATGGCCAGCGAGCAGGCCCCGAGGCCGCGCTGGGTCAGCAGGATGCCCTCGTTGAGCATGCCCATGAAGACGCGCTGGGACATCTCTCCGTCCTTGGCGCGCGTCGAGCGATAGTCGGTCAGGGTCTCGGTCGTCCAGTGCAGCCAGAACAGCGAGCCGGCGCCGGTCACCTGCCCGCGCCGCCGCGTGGCGGCGAAGAGGCGGCTCACGCCGCCGCGCAGCCGATCGCCGAGCGCGTCCAGCCGCGCGTAGGCATCCGGCGTGAGCGCGTTGAGCGTCGCGATGCCGGCCGCCATCGTCACCGGGTTGGCGTTGAAGGTGCCGCCCTGGCTGATGCGCGGCCCGCCCTTGCGCGGGTCGTAGAACGCCATGATGTCGCGCCGGCCACCGAACGCGCCCACCGGTAGGCCGCCGCCGATGATCTTGCCGAACGTCGTGAGATCGGGCCGGAGGCCCAGCCGCTCCTGGGCGCCGCCCCACGCCGTGCGGAACGAGATCACCTCGTCGAGGATCAGCACGATCCCGTGACGCTCGGTGACCTCGCGCAGCCGGGCCAGAAAGCCGTCGGCCGGCGGGAGCAGGCCGCCGTTGCACATGAAGGGATCGACGATGACCGCGGCGATCGAGGGCGCTTCCTTGGTGAGAATCTCCTCGCAGGCCTCGGGATCGTTCCAGGGCAGCACCACGGTGTTCTTGACCACCGCCGGCGGGATGCCGGCCGACCACGCGATGGGCTTGGGCCGGCGCCGGTTGCCCCACGACTTCGTGTCACCGGTGACGCTGACCATCACCCAGTCGTGCGTGCCGTGGAAGGCACCCTCGAACTTGGCGAGCTTGGGCCGGCCGGTGAACGCCCGGGCCAGCCGCACGGCGTTCATCGTCGCCTCGGTGCCGGAGTTCGTGAAGCGCAGGCTCTCCACCGCCGGCACGCGCCGCACGATCATCTCGGCCAGCCGGACCTCGTACTCGGTGGGGCCGGGGAACGACAGCCCCGACTCGGCCACCGCCTGCACGGCCTTCACCACGTCGGGGACGGCGTGGCCGAGGACGAGGCTCGTGTAGTTGCCGTTGAAGTCCACGCGCTCCACGCCGTCGGCGTCCCAGATGTGGGCGCCCTGGCCGCGCTGGAAGTAGAACGGATACGGATCGAAGAACGTCGTGGTGCGGCTGTTGCCACCGGGCATCACCGCCACGGCTTCCTCGTGGAGCGCGCGCGAGCGAGGCGACCTCGACGCGTACTCGTTGACCTCTCTGTCCAGACTCATGCCGGAACCCCCTTCATGGCGGCCATCGACGCCCGCCAGTCACGACGCAGACGGTGCGCCTCGGCGACGTCGATGGCGTGGAAGCGCACGCGCTGACCGGGCTTGACTTGACCGATGCGCCCGATGTCGAACGACACGACCGTGGCGATCTTCGTGTAGCCGCCGGTGGACTGGCGGTCGACGAGCAGCACGATCGGCTGCCCATCCCCGGGCACCTGGACCGAGCCGAGCGCGATACCGTCGGAGATGATGTCGTGGCCGCGCGCGTGCGCGATGCGCGGACCGGACAGGCGCGCGCCCATGCGATCGGACTGCGGCAGCATGTCGTACGCTCCACCGAGCAACGCCGCGATGCCCTCGGCGGTGAATCGATCCTGCTGCGGCCCCAGCACCACGCGAATCTCCGGCTCGCTCTCGATCGCCGGGATCGACGCGGCCGGGATCTGCAGCCGGGACGGCGGCGGCGCCGGTAGCAGGTGCAGCCGATCGTCGCGCTTGAGGGCGCGGCCCTCGACGCCGCCCATCCGGCCCCGCAGGAAGGTGGCCCGCGAGCCCAGCACCGGCGGGACGTCGAGGCCGCCCGAGAACGCGACGTAGATACGCACGCCGGCGCGGGCCGCCGCCACGCGGACGGCGTCGCCGGCCGCGAGCGGGATCGTCGTCCATGTCGGCGCCGCCTCGCCGTTGACGGTGACGGGTGCGTCGGCGCCGGTCACCGCCATCGCGCACGCCGTCTGGACGGTGAAGCGCGGCCCCATCAGCGTGCACTCCAGAGCGGCCGCGCCGTCGACGTTGCCGACGAGCCGGTTGGCGACGACGAACGCCCGCACGTCGATCGGTCCCGAGGGCGGGATGCCGTAGCGCAGCTGCCCGACCCGACCCAGGTCCTGGACAGTGGTCTGCGGCCCGGGATCGGTGACGTGGATCATGCGATGACCGGGGCCCACTGGCGGGCCTGCACGCGCGTGGCGATGGCATCGTACTCGGCGCGGTCGATCGGCCGCATGCGCACGCGATCGCCCGGGCGCAGCAGGGTGGGCTCGGCGGCCTCGGGATCGTAGAGGCGCGCCGGCGTGCGGCCGAGCAGCCAGTAGCCGCCCGGGCTCTCGACGGAGTAGATGCAGAACTGCGCGCCGCCCAGCCCCGCGCTGCCGGCCGGCACCTTCACACGCGGGGTCGGCAGGCGCGGGAGCTGGATGCGTTCCGGCACGCCGGCCATGTACGGCAGTCCCGGCGTGAAGCCGACGAAGTAGACGATGTACTCCGCGCCGGCGTGCAGGCGGATCAGCTCGTCGGTGCCGAGGCCCAGGCGCTCGGCGGCCGCCCCGAGGTCGGGGCCGAGCTCCGGGTCGTAGCAGCACGGCAGCTCCACGCGCCGGGCCGGCGGCAGCACGACGTCGGCGGCGTGCTCGGCCAGGGCGGCCAGGGCCGGGCAGAGCACGTCGAAGTCCGTCACCTCGGGATCGTAGTAGACGAGCAGCGCGCGGAAGCTTGGCACCGTCTCGGTGACGCCGGCGACGCCCTTGGACTGGATCAGGTACTCGAGCGCGCGCACGCGGGTGTTGATGTCCAGGCTGATCTCGTCGCCGAGCTCGACCGACAGCGCCACGTCACCCGCGGGAAGAAATCGCAGACGCGACCCTCAGAGCGCCGCCAGCGAGGAGTTCGGCAGGTCGGTGATGAACATGTGGCCGGGGCTGTGGGTGAGCATGAACGACGGCTTGCTGGCCAGGGCCACGGCCTGCGGCGTCACCCCGCACGCCCAGAAGACCGGCACGTCGCCGGGCTTGAACTGCTGGGCGTCGCCCCAGTCGGGCTTGCCGATGTCCTTGATGCCGATGGCGGCGGGATCGCCGATGTGCACCGGCGCGCCGTGGGCGTTGGGGAAGCGCGCGCTGGCCGTCACCGCCTTGGACAGCAGGGAGGACGCGACGGGCCGCATCGACACGACCATGGGACCGTGGAAGGCGCCGGCCGGCCGGCACTCGATCGAGGTGCGCCACATCGCCACGTTCTTGCCGTGCTCGACGTGCCAGAGCGGGATGCCGGCCTCCAGCAGCGCCCACTCGAAGGTGAACGAGCAGCCGAGCAGGAACGCGACGAGGTCGTCGCGCCAGAACGGCGTGGCATCGGTCACCTCGTCGGCCAGCACGCCGTCCTTGTAGATGCGATAGCGCGGGATGTCCGTGCGCAGGTCGGCGCCCGGCGCAACGCCCACCGGCTCCGGCGAGCCGACGTCGGTCACCTCGATGAGCGGGCACGGCCGCGGGTTGCGCTGGCAGAAGAGCAGGAAGTCGTACGCGGCGTCACGCGGCAGCACGGCGAGGTTGGCCTGCACGTAGCCCTGGCCCAGCCCCGCGGTCACACCGCTGAGCGCGCCGCGACGGATGTCGGCCCGGATCTCGCGCGGATGACGGGTGTCGATGGCCATGTCGGGGATTCTACCCGAGTCCCAGGCGTGGCCCTACCTCGGGGTTGACCAGCACGTCGGGCCGCTGGCCGCGCAACACACGCAGCATCTCGCTCGTCACCTGCACCGAGGCCCGGGCCGTCGCCTCGCGCGTCACGCCGGCCATGTGCGTGGAGAGCACGACGTTGTCGAGGTTCAACAGTGGATTGTCGAGGGGGCACGGCTCCTCCTCGAACACGTCGATACCGGCCGCCCCGAGCTGGCCGCGGGTGAGCGCCTCGAACAGCGCGTGCTCCTCCTGCACGCCGCCCCGCGAGGTGTTGACGTAGATGGCGCCGCGCTTCATGAGACCGAGCGTCCGCTCGTTGATCATGTGCCTGGTCTCGGGCGTGAGCGGCGTGTGGCAGGTGAGCACGTCGACCTGCGGCATCAGCGCGTCCAGGCTGGCCACCGGCTCCCCGCCTCGCGCGCGGATCTCCTCCGGCGCCACGTACTTGTCGTAGGCGAGCACCCTCATGCCGATGGCACCGCAGAACTTCGCCACGCGGCGGCCGATGTTGCCGATGCCGACGATGCCGAGCGTCTTGCCGGCGAGCTCGGTGTGCACGGTGCTGGCCGAGCCACTCTTGGCGCCCCAGTCGCCGGCCCGCGTGCGCTTGTCCTGGTGCAGCGTCTTCTTCACGCACACCAGCATCATCATGAGCGCGTGCTCGGCGACGGCCTGGGAGTTCGAGCCCGGCGCGTGCACGACGGCGACCCCCTGCCGCGTCGCGGCGGGAATGTCGACCGTGTCGAGACCGACCCCGTGACGGCCGACGACCTTGAGCTGCTTGCACGCGGCCATCAGGCTCTCGGTGCAGCGCGGCTTGGAGCGGAACAGGATGCCCTGGGCCTCGGCCGCGACCTTGACGAGCCCGGCCTCGGTCTCGTCGTGGCACACGACGACGCGGGCGCCGGTCTCGAGGTTGGCGTGGCCGTCGGCGTGGATGGGACCGGCGAGGACGACGAGGGGACGATCCGGGCTCATCGGGGAGCTCTCCTTTCGACGACGCGAGCGGCGCCGCGCGACAGCGCGGGCGGGCGCGGCGGAGCCGTGCTGCGGATTATAGATGACTCGCGCGGCCTCCGGCCGGCCGGCTCGACCCCCGCCCCGCCGTGATATCGTCTGCGACGTGACGACGCTCGTGACCGGCGCGTTCGGCTGCATCGGCTCGTGGGTGGTGCGGACGCTGCTGGCGGATGGCGAGCGGCCGGTCGCGTTCGATCTCGGCGACGATCCGTGGCGGCTGCGCATGATCGCCGGCGACGACGTCCTGGAGCGTATCACGCTGGTGCGCGGCGACATCGTCGATCGTGACGCGGTCACCCGCGTCGTGCAGGAGCACGGCGTGCAGCGCATCATCCACCTGGCGGCGTGGCAGGTGCCGCTCTGTCGCCAGGATCCCTCCCGCGGCGCGGCGATCAACGTGGTCGGCACCACCAACGTGTTCGAGGCCGCGCGGGCCGCCGGTCGCTCGGTCGAGCGCGTCGTCTACGCGTCGTCGGCGGCGGTGTTCGGCGCGCCGAGCCTCTACCCGCCCGGGCCGCTGCGCGACGACGCGCCCCACCATCCCTCCACGCACTACGGCGTCTACAAGGTCGCCAACGAGGCGACGGCGCGCGTGTACTGGGAGGAGCACCGCATCCGCTCGTCGGGCTTCCGGCCGCTGTCGGTGTACGGGCCCGGCCGCGACGTCGGCGTCACCGCCACGCCGACGCAGGCGATGAAGGCCGCCGTGCTCGGCCGCGCCTTCGAGCTGCGGTGGGGCGGCAGCACCGATCTCATCTACGTCGAGGACGTCGCGCGCGCATTCGTCAAGGCCGCGCGGGCCTCGCTCGATCGCGCGCGCGTCTACAACCTGCACGGCAGCGCCGTCAGCCTGGCCGAGGTGGTGCGCGTGATCGAGACCGCCTGGCCGCAGGGCCGCGGCCTCATCACCCACGTCGAGACCGCGATGCCGTTCGCCACCGCCCTCGATGACACGCGCTTCCAGCGCGATCTCGGTCCGGCCCCGGCGACCGCGCTGGTCGACGGCGTGCGCCGCACGCTCGACGAGTTCGCGCGCCTGCACAAGGACGGCCGGCTCGACGCGCGCGAGCTCGGCTGACCCCGTGGACTATCACGTGCGCGCCGCCACCCCCGCCGACGCCGACGCCATCTGCCGCATCTACAACCAGGGCATCGAGGACCGTCTGGCCACCCTCGAGACCGAGCTCCGCACCCCCGACGAGCGCCGCCAGTGGCTGACGGCACGGAGCCCCCGCCATCCCGTGATCGTCGCGATTCCAGACACCGCGATTCCAAGCACGACCACCGAAAGCAGACCGCAGCCCGCCCGCACCTCGACCAGCCCACCCACGCCCCTACCCGGGCCAGCGGCCCCCGCTCCCATAGCCTGGGCCAGCCTGAACGTCTTCAACGCGCGCGAGTGCTATCGCTTCGTCGCCGACATCTCGGTGTACGTCGAGCGCGCGTGGCGGGGCAAGGGCGTCGGTCGCGTCCTGCTGGACCGTCTCGTCGAGCTGGGGCGCGAGCACGACTTCCACAAGCTGGTGCTCTCGGCATTCCCGTTCAACCCGGGCGGCATGGCGCTCTACGAGCGCATGGGCTTTCGCACGGTCGGTATCTACAGGGAGCAGGGCCGCCTCGACGGCCGGTGGGTCGACACCATCGTCATGGAGAGACTGCTATGAAGATCCTCTACACGCCGAACATGATCTGTCCCGCGATCCCCGCCGAGGACCAGAAGCGGATCCTCGAGCTGGCTGGCCCCGGCTCGGTGCTGATCGAGGCCCGCGACGCGGCGACGCAGCGCAAGGAGATCGCCGACACCGACGTCGTCTTCGGGCGCGTGCCCAACGACGTCTTCCTCGGCGCCAAGCGCCTGCGCTACTACCACTCGATCGGCGCCGGCGTGGATGCGATCCTCACGCCCGAGCTGGTGGCCAGCGACATCGTCCTGGCCAGCGAGAAGGGCGAGGTCGGCATCCACCTGGCCGAGCACGCCTTCGCGCTGCTGCTGGGGCTCACCCGCGGGCTGCACACCGCGATGCGCACGCCCGACTACAGCCTGCGCGAGCCCATCCGCAAGCTGCAGTGGGAGCTCTACGACCAGACGCTCGGCATCGTCGGCTTCGGCGGCACCGGCCGCGCGGTGGCCCAGCGCGCGCTGGGCTTCGGCATGAAGGTGCTGGCGGTCGACATCGAGGACGTGCCGGGCATGCCCGGCGTCACGCTCTGGACGAACGACAAGCTCCACGACCTGCTGGGCGGCTCCGACGCGATCGTCATCTGCCTGCCGCTGACCAAGGCCACGCATCACCTGTTCACGCGCGACCTGTTCCACCGCATGCGCCGCCACGCGATCCTGATCAACGTGACGCGCGGCCACATCATCCTGGGCGACGACCTGCTGGCCGCCCTCGACGAGGAGCTGATCGGCGGCGCCGGGCTCGACGTGACCGATCCCGAGCCGCTGCCGGCCGGTCATCGCCTCTGGACGCATCCCCGCGCGATCGTGACGCCGCACACGGCCGGTGGCTCGCCGCGCCGGGCCGGGCGCGTCATCGCGACCTTCATCGAGAACCTGCGGCGGATGCGCGACGGCGGTCCGCTCCTGGCCCTGATCGACAAGCAGAAGGGCTACTGAGCGGCGATCGCTACTCGCTGACGAGCCGCTCGATCGCCGCGGGATCGACCGGCTTGGTGACGTGCCGGTCGAAGCCGGCGGCGAGCGCGCGCTCGCGGTCCTGGGCCTGGCCGTAGCCGGTGACGGCGACCAGGCGCAGCGGGTGCCCGTCGAGCTTCTCGCGGGCCAGGCGGGCCAGCGCGTAGCCGTCCATGCCGGGCAGCCCCACGTCGATCAGCGCCACGTCGGGACGGAACGAGGTCAGGCGCTCCAGCGCGGCCACGACGTGGCCGTGCAGCTCGAGCAGCACGCGCAGCATCTCGCGGGCGTCGTCGTTGTCCTCGACGACCAGCACGCGGCGCGGCGGGCCGGGCGCGGGCGCGGCCGGCGCCGCCGGCGCGACGGCCTTCGTCGGGGCGATCGCCTTGAACCGGATCGTGAACTCGCTGCCGCGGCCCGGCCCCGCGCTCTGCGCGGCCACCGAGCCGCCGTGCCGCTCCACCAGGTGGCGCACCACGCCCAGCCCCAGTCCGAGCCCGCCCCGCGCCCGATCCAGCGCCTGCGGCTCCTGCACGAAGAAGTCGAAGACGCGCGCCAGCAGCCCGGGGTCGATCCCCTTGCCCGTGTCGGCCACACGCAGCACGGCGGCGTCGCCCTCGCGCCCCGTCGTGACCGTGATGCGTCCGCCCGGCGGCGTGTACTTCAGCGCGTTGTCGAGCAGGTTGTTGACGATCTGCTCGAGCCGGGCGGGATCGACCTCGCAGTGGGCCGCGCCGCCCTCGAGCCGGACGACGTGATCGGCGCTCCGCCCGCCGTGGACGAGCGCCTCCAGGCAGCGCTGGGCCACGACGTGCAGATCGACTGGCTCGGGGTGCAGGCGGATCTTCCCGGAGGTGAGGCGCGACATGTCGAGCAGATCGTCGACGAGGCGGCGCAGCTGATCGGTCTGGCGGCGCACGACCGAGACGACCGAGCGCTCGCCCTCGGCGCGCGGCGTGGCGTCGAGCAGCGCCAGCGCGGTCGTGATGGTGCCGAGCGGGTTGCGCAGCTCGTGCCCCAGCATCGCCAGGAACTCGTCCTTGGCCCGATCGGCCTCGCGCAGCGAGGCGGCGAGCGCCTCGGCCTCCTCGCGCCGGGCCCGGCTCTCCGCCTCCAGCTCCATGCGCTCGGTGAGATCGACGGAGACGCTGAGCACCGCCGGCTCGCCGCCGAAGCGCATCACCTGGGCGTTCGTCAGGAGCCGCCGCTGGGCTCCGGTGCGCGTCCGGAACGTCACCTCCAGGTCGCGGACGCGGCCGCCGGCCTGGAGCTGGCGGCGCATGGTGTCGCGCTCCTCGGGACCCACGCCGAAGCCCAGCTCGGTCTCGGTGCGGCCCAGCATCTCCTCGCGCGTGAACCCGCTGTGGCGGACGGCCGCGTCGTTGACCTCCAGGTGCGCGCCGTCGGCCAGGCGCGTGATGGTCATGGGCAGCGGGTTGGCGTGGAAGGCCAGCAGGAAGCGCTGCTCGCTCTCGCGCAGCGCTTCCTCCGTGCGGACCCGGTCCGTGATGTCGGTCAGCGCCGAGAGGATGCAGGGCCGCCCATCGATGACCACGACGTCGGCGTTGAGCAGGCAGACGCGCTCGGAGCCGTCGCGCACGCGCAGCCGCGCCTCCATGTTGCGCACCGGCGAGCCGGCGCCGATCGTCGCGATGGCCTGGCGACGCTGCTCGGGATCGACCCACAGATCGAGCTCGGTGACCGTGCGCCCGATGACCTCCTCGCGCGCGTAGCCGTGGAGATCGACGAAGGCCTGGTTGACCTCCAGCAGGCGCCCCTCGCCGGCGATGGTGATCGCGAGGATCGTCGGGCTCAGCTCGAAGGCCGCCCGGAGCTTGGCCTCGATGCTGAGCCCGGCACCGGACTGGGATGCCTCGTCGGGCGGCATGGGCATCGTGTCCAGTGTCCGGCGGGGGGCGGTCGGTTGCAAGCTGCGCCGGAGACGGGCGGGGCGGCGGGGAGGCGCTACTTGAGGCGGACGGTGACGACGGCCGACATGCCGGCGCGCAGCCACTGCTGTTCGCCGTAGGCCTTGCGATCGAGCAGGATCTTCACCGGCACGCGCTGCACCACCTTCACCCAGTTGCCCGTCGCGTTCTCCGGCGGCAGCAGCGAGAAGCGCGAGCCCGTACCCGCGCTCAGCGAGTTCACGGTCCCGACGAAGACGGTGTCGGGGTAGGTGTCGATGCGGACCTCGGCGCGCTGGCCGGGCCGGATGCGCGTCAGCTGGGTCTCCTTGAAGTTCGCGATGACCCACACGTCCTGCAGCGGCACCAGCGCCAGCAGGGGCTGGCCCGGCTGCACGATCTGGCCGACCTCGACGCTGCGCTTGGACACGACGCCGTCGATCGGCGCGCGCACCGTGGAGTGCTCCAGGTTCAGCTCGGCGACGGCGAGATCGGCCTGGGCCGCGCGCAGCTGGGCCTCGGCCCGCGCCAGCTCGGCCACCTTGACGGACACCGTCTGCTGCTGACTCTCGACGCGAGCCAGGGTGCCGCGCACCTCGGCCACGCGCTGGCGCGACTGCTCGATGGCCAGGACCTTCGAGGCCACCTCGGCCTCGGTCTGCTGGACGTCCTTCTCGGCGGAGTTGAGGCGACGCTGCGCGGCCTCCAGCGCGGCGTCGGCCGCCTCCAGCGCCGCGGTGGCGTCGTCGAACTCGCGCCGCGAGACGTAGTCGTTCTTCATCAGGGCCTGCATGCGCTCGAGATCGCGCCGGGCCTTGCGCTGGGCACTCTCGGCGGCGGTGACCTCGGCGCGGGCCGCCGCCGTGACGGCACGCTTGGACTCGAGCCGCGCCCGCGATTCGTCCACCGCCGACTCGCTGGAGCGCACGCCCACCCGCGTGCCCTCCAGCAGCGCGCGCGTCTCGTCCACCTGCGAGCGCGTGGTCTCGCGCGCCAGCGGCAGCTCGGCGCGGGCCGCCCGGACGTTGGCCTCGGCGACGGCGACGGCGGCGCGGGCCTGATCGCGCTTGGCCTCGTAGTCGCGGGGATCGACGCGGAGCAGGACCTCGTTGGCGCGTACGGCCTGGTTGTCACGCACCATGAGATCGACGACGTGGCCGGAAACCTTGGCGCTGACCGGAGAGATGGTGCCCTCGACGTAGGCGTCGTCGGTGGAGACCTCGCCCGCCGAGCGGTACCACGCCCATCCGCCCCAGCCGAGCACGCCGACCGCGAGGAGAGCGGCAAGTCCGATGATGGTCCGGCGACCCATCAGTGGGTGGCCGGGTACCAATCGCGAAGCGCGTTCATTGCTACGCCGAGGTTACCACCTTGCGCCCCTTCAATGCGATCGCCCCTGCACGTAAGCGCCTATCAAGACGCTCCAATTGTCAGGATGGAAGATTCCCCGACGCGTGCGGTCAGGGCGCGAGCCGACCGGTCGGATCGAAGCGCAGCGGCGCCTGGCCGAGCACGGTGAGATCGCCGCGCCTGGCCACCTCGGCGGCGTAGGCGTCCGACACCTCGATCTCCCCGAGCATCAGGGTGTTCTTGATGCGGATCACCCGGGCGCGCTCGGGCGGCGTGAGCCCGATGCACGACAGCGCGGCCTCCACGGCCTCCTGGTCCGTCTCGTACGTCGCCGGCACCTTGGCCACGCCGGGCTCGCAGGCGGTGATCGCGTTGATGAGGGTCGGCTTCATGTCGATCTTGTCGACCAGCCGGCGCGTGGTGAAGTCCGCGTTGCCGATGCCGATGGCATTGCCGTAGCTCTCGTCGGTCAGGTCCAGGCACACGATCCAGAGGATCTTGGGATCGGCCGGGAACGGCTCGTGCGGGTTGGTCGGCCGTCCGATGATGTTGGTGTCCATGCCGGAGCCGGAGATGTTCTTGCCCATCTCCTCGACGATCAGCACGTCGATCGGCGAGAACGGCAGCCGGGCCATCCACTCCCGCGCGCTCTTGAGCAGCCGGCGCTCGCCGGCCTCCAGCTCCTGGGCGTTGAAGGCCTCGATGTGCCCGGTCTCGTCGTAGCCGTTCTCGACGACGCCGAGCCCGAAGCCGATCTTGACCTTCGACAGGAT
>Ga0310811_10008290_pt1 | contig 13362 bp, 16 predicted proteins | sample YCmetagenome_FD_207642 | JGI IMG/M metagenome (GOLD analysis project Ga0310811, IMG submission 207642) | Soil microbial communities from experimental microcosm in Duke University, North Carolina, United States - YC | ecosystem: Engineered > Artificial ecosystem > Soil microcosm > Unclassified ...
ACGAGGCGCACCACGTGCTCCCCGCCGAGGGCTCGCCCGCGGCCGAGCTGGTACGTCCGGGCGTGGAGGGGCTGGCCCTCATCACGCTCGATGCCGCGGAGCTTGCGCCGTCGGTGCGGGTGCTGCCGAACATCGTCGCCTCCACCGAGCTGGGCGCCTTCCAGGCGGGCGTGAGGACGGTGCTGAGCGCCCAGGGATCGAGCGCGGCCGTGACGCCGCTGGCCGGTCCAACGCTGGAGCGGGGCGAGGCGGCGCTGGCGATGCTCGACGCCGGCCCGCGCGCGGTACGCTTCCGCGTCGCGCGCCGGCGCGTCCATCACCGGCGCCACGTGCGGAAGTACGCCGAGGGCGAGCTGCCGCCCGAGCGCTCCTTCTTCTTCCGCGGTCCGGCGGGCGCGCTCAACCTGCGGGCGGTCAACCTCACGCGGTTCGCCGAGCTGGCCGAGGGCGTGGACGAGGCGACGTGGGGCCATCATCTCGCCAACGGCGACTACTCGGGGTGGCTACGTCAGATGATCAAGGACCCGGAGCTCGCCGACGAGGTCGCGGCGATCGAGCGGAGCGGCCTGTCCCCGGGCGAGTCGCGCCGGCAGGTGCTCGATCGTCTGAGGGCGCGCTACTCGGTGTAGGCGCCGTCCAGAGGACGTCCTCCGGTCGCTTGTCGTCGCGCAGTCCCAGGAAGACCGGGTGGCGAAGCTTGCCGTCGCCGGTGCGCTCGGTGAACCCGAGCTGGGCGACGAGGCGCGGCTCCGTCCACGTCACGTCGCGCTCGCGAGGCGCATCGACGAAGGGCGAGTCGGCGCGTCGCAGGGGCGAGAGCCGGCGGTGCAGGTCGAGCAGGGTCGCCTCGGTGAATCCGGTCCCGACCTTGCCCGCGTGGCGCAGCACCGGCCCGTCCCACGCGCCGACCACCAGCGCGCCGAGGTGACGGCGGCCGCCGCGGGGCGCGCTGAAGCCGCCGATGACGAACTCGTCCTCCGCCCGGACCTTCACCTTGCACCACGCCGGGGAGCGCACGCCCGGCAGGTAGGGCGCGGCCGGATCCTTGCCGATCACGCCCTCCAGCCCGCGCCGGCGCGCCTCGGCGAACGCGCGCAGGCCGTCGTCGGCCAGCCGGCGGGCCAGCCGGAGCCTCGGCGTCTCGCTCACCTCGGCCTCGAGCGCGCCGCGGCGCTCGACGAGGGGCAGCGGCATCAGATCGCGGCCGCGCGCGTGCAGGCAGTCGAAGACGACGTAGATCGGAGCGGAGGCGCCCTCGGCGCGCCGCTGGAGCAGCCCGAAGCGCGACACGCCGTCGGCGTCGAAGACCACGACCTCGCCGTCGAGGACCAAGCTCGGCGCGGGCAGGCTCGCCACCGCCTCGGCCGCCGCCGGGAAATCCGCCGTGCGGTCCTTGTCGTTGCGCGTGAGCAGGCGGACGCGCCGGCCGTCCTTGATGGCGATCAGCCGGATGCCGTCGTACTTCTCCTCCCAGATCCAGCCGGGGCGATGGAAGGGCGCGTCCACGAGGGTGGCCAGCATCGGGGCCACCCGCGCCGGCGGGCGGCTCACGCCGATCGGGTGAGACGCGGCGGATCGGCGGCCTGGGCGAGCGCGAGCTGACGCGGCGAGGCGCCGCCCGCGCGGGCAATCCCGGCCATCGTGCGGCGCGAGACCACCGACAGCGGTCGCGTCACCGTCAGGTCCTCCGACGAGGCGAAGCGGTCGCGATGCTTGATCATCAGCCACTGGCGGTTGCGCGTGCGGACGAGCACCCACGAGCCCTTCAGCTTGCGACCGGAGAGGCTGAACTTGATCTCGCCCTTGGCCAGCGCGGCTGTCACGTCGTCGGTCTCGGGCTGCCAGGTCCCGCGGTCCCAGATCATGACGGTGCCGCCGCCGTACTCGCCCTCGGGGATCACGCCCTCGAAGGCGTTGTAGTCCATCGGGTGAGGCTCGGTCATCATCGCCAGCCGCTTGGTGGCAGGATCGGGCGACGGGCCCTTGGGCACGGCCCACGAGAGCATGGCGCCCTCGTGCTCGATGCGGACGTCGTAGTGCAGCGCCGTCGCGCGGTGCTTCTGCACGACGAACGCCAGGCCACGCGTGCGCCGCGGCGCCGGCCGCCCCGTGGGCTCCGGCGTGACGCCGAAGCGGCGCTTGCGGTTGTACTCGGCCAGCAACTCGGCGCTCCGCGATCCCCGGGTCGTCGTGCGACGTGGACTCATGAGGCCATTGTACCGGCCGGACGAAGCGGCGCCCGCTCGCGCAGGCGCGCGGCGAACCGCCGCATGTTGGCCTGCCGACGCCGGCCGTCGGCCTCGATCACGAACCCGGCGGCCTCGACCTCCCGCTCGGTGTCGCGATTGGGACGACAGCCGCCAGCGAACCACGTCCAGGCCGGCTGGATGGCGTCCTGGACGCGCGCCCGCCAGCGCGTCGTGGAGCGCACGTGCTCGAGCGCGCGCAGCGATCCGCCGGGCGCCAGGACGCGCCGGATCTCGGCGAGACCGCGGGCGGCATCGGGCACGCTGCAGAGGGCGAGACCGCTCACCACCGTCTCGAAGCTACCGTCGCGGAACGGCAGCGCCTCGGCGCTGGCCTGCACGAGCGGAATACCGGGCGCCCGGCGGCGGGCGCGTTGCAGCGATTCCAGCGAGGGATCGAGCCCGATCGCATGCACCACTGGCGCGAAGAGCGGCAGGTTGCGGCCGGTGCCGCAGCCGAGATCGAGCGTGCGGCCGCGGGCACCGCCGACCACCCAGCGCCGCCAGCGCATGAGCCCGCGCCACTCGGCGAACGCGCAGACCGCATCGTAGAGCCAGGGGATCTGCTCGACGCCGCGCATGCGCGTATGCTACGCCCCACGGAGGAGACGGCGCCACATGTCGCTGCCGCTGATCCACGTCGACGCGTTCACGGCGACGCCGTTCACCGGCAACCCCGCCGCCGTCTGCCTGCTCGACGCCCCGGCGGATGCCGGCTGGATGCAGGCCGTGGCCGCGGAGATGAACCTGCCCGAAACCGCCTTCGTCGTCGCCCAGGCCGACGGCTTCGGCCTCCGCTGGTTCACACCGACCACCGAGGTGGATCTCTGCGGCCACGCCACGCTGGCCGCCGCCCACGTCCTGTGGGAGGAGCGGCGCCTCGCCACCGGCACGACCGCACGGTTCCACACGCGCAGCGGCGTGCTGACCGCCGCCCGGCGCGGCGCCTGGATCGAGCTCGACTTTCCCTCCGAGCCGGCCGCGGCCGAGGACGCGCCGGCCGCGCTGCTCGCCGCACTCGGCGTCGCCGCGAAGTGGACCGGGCGCAATCGCTTCGACTGGCTGGTCGAGGTCGACAGCGAGCACACGGTGCGAGGCCTCGTCCCCGCCCTCCCGCGGTTGGCCGAGGTCCCGACGCGGGGCGTGATCGTCACGGCGCCCGCGGGCGACGGGCGCCACGACTTCGTCTCGCGCTTCTTTGCGCCGCGCGCCGGCATCCCCGAGGACCCGGTGACGGGCTCGGCGCACTGCTGCCTGGGCCCGTTCTGGTCCGCGCGCCTGGGCCGCACCGAGCTCATGGGCTACCAGGCCTCGAAGCGTGGCGGCACCGTGCGCGTGCGCGTCGGCGAGACGCGCACGGTTCTCGCCGGCCAGGCCGTCACGGTCGTGCGGGGGGCGCTGAGCTCCTGACCGCGACGCGCGGGCGGCCGGCGTGCCGGTCGCGCTCGCGCGCGGCAGCTCAGCGGCCGAGCGGCAGCAGGTACAGCATCACGTAGACGATCACACCCGTGACCGACACGTACGCCCAGACCGGCAACGTCCAGCGGGCGATGCGGGCGTGGCGGGCGAAATCACCGCCGAGAGCCCGGTAGAGCGTCGTCAGCACGAACGGCACCATCGCCGCCGCCAGGACGATGTGGGAGATCAGCAGCGGGAAGTAGATCCAGCGGATCGCCCCCTGCCCTGCGAACGGCCGCGAGCCGGCCAGCGCGTGATACGTCACGTACGAGATCAGGAACAACGTCGAGACGCAGAACGCGCCGAGCATGCAGGCGCGATGCGCGGCGATACGGCGCTGTCGGATGAGGCGCCAGCCGGCGCCGAGCAGGAGAGCGCTGGTCCCGTTGAGCAGCGCGTTCAGGGCCGGCAGCGCTGAGACATCGCCGCGTCCCCCCTCGCCGGGCGCGTGGCCCAGGAGCAGGACAGCGACGACGAGGACGATGGCGAGCGAGAGGAGGGCGATGACGACGAGCGCGATGCGATCCCGCACGTCGCCCATCCTACCCTACTGATGCCGGGGCGGCGCCCGCGGGGGGCGCCGCCCGCCGGGTCAGCGTGTGTCGGTGATGCGGACCTCGGTGGTGCTCTGCGGCCCGATGACGACTCCCCCGCGCGGGTTGGTCAGCACGACCGAGAAGGACTTCGTCGGCTGCGCCCCCAGCTCGATCTGTAGCGGGATGCGGATCGTCGCGCTCATCTGGCTCGACGCGAACTGGATCTGTCCGGTCGTGGCGACGTAGTCGCTCAGCGCGGTGGCCGTGCCGTCCACGGTGGCGAAGTCGACCGACACGCCGCTGGCGCCGCCGCCGGTGCGCTTGACCGTCAGCACGGCCGTGCAGGGCAGGGTCGCGCACTCGGTCGCCGCGTGCACGGCCGCCGCGAACTGCACGATGCCGGCGCTGTCGTCGTCGTGGATCACGACCGTGGCCGTGCTCGGCGTGCCGAGCGTGGCGCCGCCGCCCGGCGAGAACAGCTCGACCTGGAAGGTGCGGTCTCCGTCGTCACGCGTGTTGGGCAGGACCGGCACGGTGATGCTGATCGCGAAGACGCCGGCCTGGAAGGTCAGCACGCCCGACGTGGGCTGATAGTCGATCCCGGCCCGGGCGGTGCCGTCCACGGTCCGGAAATTGACCGTGGCCGGTCCGGCGTTGCTGTTGCTGGGCCGGCGCACCGAGAGCGTGACGAAGCCGAACTCGCTCGAGTTGTAGCTGGCGGCGTTGAAGGCCAGCGCCCCGGCCAGATCGTTGTCCACCACGCTGACCGCGGCGGTGCTGAGCGGACCGACGACGGTCCCGGCCGTGCCCCCCACTACCGTCAAGGTCACGGTGAAGCTGCGGTTGCCGTCCTGCCGCGTGTTGGCGATCGTCGGGACGGTCGCGTTCAGGGTGGTCACGCCGGCGTTGAAGGTGAGCATGCCAGTCGTGGCCTTGTAGTCGGTGCCGGCAACGGCCGAGCCATCGGTCGTCGTGTAGCGCACGACAACCGTGCCGGTCGTGACCGAGCGCTCGATCGGCAAGGTGGCGGCGCCACCCTCGACGGCAGTGAGACACGGCGGGCGCCTGCGCTCGGCACGGGGGGCTCCGGTTGCTCCGGCGCGAGGGGGTCGCGCGGCTCGGAAGTCGCTCATCGACCGATCAGCCCCGATCGGTCACGTTCCAGCACCCATTGCTATGGGCGGCCGCCGTGTTCGCCAGTGTAGGACAACCCGGCACGCCGCTCCTACATCTCAGTTCACCGGAACGCCGTCGGGCGCGTGCAGCGAGAATGCTAAGCGCCCGTGCCGTCTGGTATTTGCCACGCGCATTGTTTGACACGTCACATTCGGAAAACCTAGAATCGTTTGCGGCCTATTCCGCTCCGATGGAAGCCAACGTCGACCACATCGCCCGTGAGCTGGCCGCGCTGACCCAGCGCTTCGTGGATCTGGGCGCCCGGCTCGCCGAGACGGCGCGGGGGCTCGAGGACGCCGGGGCGCCACCGGCGACGGGCCTCGTCGACGAGCTGGTCGGAGCCCGCGGTCAGTTCGTCCAGCTCCGTTCCCACGCGCTGAGCACCGCGGCCGCCGTCGGCGTCACCCACGCGAGCGATCCGCAGAGCCTGCACGATCTCGAGCCGTTGCTGGCCGCCATCGAGGAGGCGCTCCGGGAGCAAGCGCGCCGCGAGGCGCTCGCGCAGGCGCAGCACGGCGCGGTCAGCACCCTCGACCGCGTGCGGCAGATCATCCACTACGACGATCCAAAGTTCGCGGCGCTCGGCACCTGTCACGACCAGGCCCACGAGACCCGCGCCGCCGTGATGGCGCTGACCGAGATCGAGTCGGATGACGCGCGCCGGACGATCGACCGCATCGGGCCGTTCGCCGATCTCCTCGCCCTCGTCGAGAACCGGGACGGGCTGGACGACGATCGCTACGCCGAGCTGGAGGAGAGCGTGTCGCGCGGCTTCGGCCGTCCGCTCGCGGTGGCGGCGGCGAGGGGCCGCCTCGGCTTCGAGGGCGACATCCTCGAAACCCCGCCGACGGCCGAGCCCGAGGCAGCCGCGGTCGCGGTGCCGGCTCCCGAGAGCGCCGAGACGCTCGAGCTCGAAGACGCGGCGCCCTCGGAGGTCGAGCCGGACGCGGCGTCATCCGCGATCGAGGAGGAGTTCGCCGCCGAGTCGGCGCTCGAGCTCGAAGCGACCGAGGCCGCGCTGGAGCGGGAATCATCCGAGCCGGTGCTGGAGATGGAGGAGCCCGCCGCGCCCGAGCCGGTCACGACCGACTCGGCGCCAGCGTCAGACTCGTCGGTCCTCCTGGAATTCGAGCCGGACCCGGTCGCGGTCGTCGCCGCCACCGATCCCGCGCCCGCCGCCGAGGCGTCCGCCGATCCGTCGGCGCCCGACGAGACCGCACAGTGGTGGCTGGCCGCATGGGCCCGCTGGTCGGGATGGAAGTCGAGCCACGACTTCTCCTCCGCGGTGCGCGAGGAGCTGGGCAAGTACCCGTACCTGCTCTCGGTGCCGATCCAGAAGAGCCCGGACTACGAGGATGGCCTGCTCGCCTACGGCTACTCGCTCCTGATGGATCACGTCGAGAAGCAGAACCCCGGCTGCGTGGGCAACGCGCTCAACAACCTCAAGCCCGGTCAGAACCGCCCGGTCGGAGAGCAGCTCTACGATTACCTGATCTCCGAGGGCAAGCTGCGCGACACCTACGGCGACTTCATCAGGCAGACCTTGCTGGCCGCGGTGCCCGAGCCCGGACTCTGGTTCCAGTTCCGCATCCTCGAGTCGAAGGAGGACACGCGGATCCTGCAGCGCCCGTCGGCGCGCATCGGCGACACCGAGCTGTCGGGACAGCGCCTGGCGAGCGACGGGCAGCGCTACAACGAGCACAAGTTCAAGATGACCCTCGGTCCGTTGACGACGCGCTTCGTGCTCGTCTCCGCCGACGTGAAGGACTCGCGCAGCGCCGGCTTCAAGCTCGCGGTTGACGGCACGATCACCGACACCGGCTGGGTGGCGGGCGTGCCGGCCGGAGCGCGCAGCACTGCCAAGAGCGAGGCCAAGCGCATCCCGGAGGACGGCCTGCACGTGACGGGGCTCGGAAAGGACTACTCGGGGCTGTGGGTCGCGGTGTTCAATCCCGACCCGCTCGCCGATCACCGCTACGAGCTGAGCGTCTTCTTGAGGAAGGACTCCAGGTCGCCCTTCAAGACGAAGGGCTAGGCGAGGCGCCGCGGGGCCGGCCTACTCGTGCGGGGCGGGCTGGGGAGCGGCGGCCGGCGCCGACGCGTCGCGGCGCGCGAACGGGCTGCGAGTGACGCCGAGCTTCTGGGCGATCTGGTTGGTGGCCTGCACCGTCTCGAGCACCTTGGCCAGGGCCTGGGCGGCCTCGTCCTTGTCGGTGCGGAGCTGCTCGTTCTGACGGCGGGTCTCGTCGAGCTCCTTCTGGAGGTCCCCGTGTTCCCGGCGCGAGTCGATGGCGACGGTCTTGGCCTCGGCCAGCTCCTTGCGGAGCTCACCCAGCTCGCGGCGCAGCCGCTCGCTCTCCTGCGCGGCCTGATCCGTCTTCGCGGTCAGCTCCTGGTCGTGGTCGAGCAGCGCGGGCAAGAGCCCGAAGAGATCCTTCGTGTCTTCGATCCACCGCGCGAATCGCTCGCGGATCTGGTTCTGTTCCATGTGGACCCTCGCTGCCCGTGGGTGATACAGCGATTCAATCTAGCATTCAGGTTCAGGCCATGTCGAGCATATCGGTGATACCTTAAGGCGGGGAACGCGCCATGGTGGCGATCGCGCGCAACATCGGACCAGCCGGCAGACGCCGGCGGGTGATCGGGGGCCTGGTCCTCCTGATCCTTGGCGGGGTTGCGGCCACTGCGCTCGTGCTGACCGGGGCCAGTCGAGGCCTGCGGCTCCTGGTGTTTCTTCCCTTCCTGGGGGCCGCGATGGGCTTCCTGCAGGGGCGTGACCACACGTGCGTGATGCTCGCCGCCCGCAATCAGTGCGAGATCGGCAAGGGCTTCGGCCCGGTCACGGATACGTGGCTCGTGGGTCAGCTCAAGCGTCAGGCGCGCGAGGTCGTGCTCGAGTCCGCGGTCGTCGCCGCGTTCCTCACCGGCGTCGTGCTCGTCCTCCCAGGCTGATGAATCCTCGCCCGTGTCGTTATACTGACCCTGTTCCAAGCCAGTGATGAAAGGAGCGTTCTCATGTCGGTGAGGCTGTTCGTGGGGGGCTTGGCGTTCACCACCTCGACGGAGGGGCTGCGCGATGCGTTCGCGCGCTTCGGCCTGGTCCAGTCGGCGGCGGTCATGACCGACCGGGAAACTGGCCGGTCGCGCGGCTTCGGGTTCGTCGAGATGGCGAACGATCAGGAAGCCGAGCGCGCGATCAGCGGCTTGAACGGATCGAGCCTCGACGGGCGGATGATCCGGGTGGATCGCGCAACCCCGCGTGGCGCCGGCGGCCCACCGCGCCCGCGCCCGGCCGGCGCCGGCCCCCGTCCCGACCGTCCGATGGGCGGAGGATTTGCGCCGCGGCCCGCCGGAGCGGGCTACGGTCCGAGGCCCGGCGGCGGCGGTGGTGGTGGGTTTGGCGCCCGTCCAGGTGGCGGTGGCGGCGGCTGGACGCCGCCAATGCCCGAGGGCAAGAGCGGGAACCGGCGTGGCGATCGTCGCCCGGGACCCCCTGGCCCCGGAGGCGATCAAGGACGTCCGCGGAAGCCCGGTGGCGGCCGCAAGAGCGCGACGCCCCAGGATCGACGGGGTGGGCGCGGTCGTCTGGGGTCGGACGGCGACTATCGCTGGGGACGCTGAGCCGGTCCGATCACGGCAGGCCACTCGAGATCGGGGTGCTGAGGCGGACCAGCATCTCGGACACGAGCGGCGAGAACAGCATCCCGACGAAGAAGGCGGTCGCCACCCAGATCGCGACCTTGATCAGGTTCATCAGCGTACCCGCCCGGGCACCGTGAGCTCGGCGAGCCCGCGAAGGATCTGATGCGGGCGCACCGGCGAGCCTGCCGGCAGCCCGACGCCGGCGCGATCCAGCCACACGCCGCGCATCCCCAGTCTTTGTGGCCCGGCGACGTCAAACTCCAGATGGTCGCCCACCATCCACACCTCGGGCCCGGGCTCGACGGCCAGCCCGGCCAGCGCGGTGCGATACACGGCCTCGTCCGGCTTGCCGGCGCCGAACTCGCCCTCGATGACGATCGTGTCGAAGAAGCGGGCAAGATCGTGGCGCTCGATCTTGGCTCGCTGCTCGCGCGCGTCACCGTTGGTGACGAGCCCCAGCGGCATCCCGCACTCTCGCAGCACCGTCAGCAGCGCGAGCGCGTCCGGGAACAGCGCCATCCGCGCGTGGCGCCGGGCGGCGAAGGCCTCGGCAATCTCCTTCCCCAGCTCCGGATCTCCCCCACACTGCTCCAGCGCCTGCGCGGCGATCTGGGCCCATGCCCGGCGCATGTTCACCCGCTCGCGCCGGTTGTGCTCGGGATCGCGCCAGAACGAGCGTCGGGCCGCCGCCAGCGCGCTGATCAGACCGTCCTGGGCGACCGTCGGCGCGGCCAGCGCGCACGCCGCCGCCCAGCAATCGTCGACGCCGCCCGAATAGTCGAGCAGCGTGTCGTCGAGATCGAGCAGCAGCGCTCTCACGCCGCCGCCTCCTCCGGGGCGCGGGCCGCGAGCCGCCGGGGATCGTGCACGCGGGTGGCGAGCACGACGAGGCCGGCCAGGCCCGCCACCAGCCCGACGACGAACACGATGGGAAAACCGAACGCGTCGGCCATCACGCCGCCGAGCAGCGGCGTGGCGAAGGCCACCGGCGCCATCAAGGTCGATCCGATCCCGACGTAGGTCGGTCGCGCGTCGGGGGCCGGGGCGAATTCCAGCAGCACGTTCAGCGCCGAGACGTTGATCGCCGCCTGATGCACGCCCACCAGCGCGAAGACGATCTCGAAGGTGCCCAGGCTTCCCGCCAGCAGCGCCACGGCGCCGGCGCTCACGTTGGCCATGGCGCCGATGAGTAACACGAGCCGGTGACCTGCGTGATCGGCGATCCAGCCGAGCGTGAGCGTGCCGAGCGCGTGACCGCCGACGAGCAGCGCCGTGAACACGCCGGCCTGGCCCGGCGGGGCTTCCCATGTCCGCAACGCGTAGACCGTGTAGAACCCGCCGCCCATCATCCCCGCGATCGTCAGCGCCCGTGCCGTGAGAAACCGCGAGAGGTTGCGATCGCTCCGGAGCAGGCCGGGGACGCGCGCCAGGTAGGCGCCGAGCGCCACCGGCTCGCGCGTGACCCGCCCGTCCGGCTCGCGCACGAGGGCCAGCGCGATCCACGACAGGCCGAGACAGATCGACGCGGCCAGGAAGCAGACGCCGTAGCTGGCCGGAGCGGGCACGCGCGCCAGGACGTCGGCCACCGCGAAGCTCGCCGCGAAGCTCGCCAGGCCGGCGGCCAGGCTCGCCAGCGCGAAGAACCGCCCCCGGGCCGCCGTCGGCACGGCACGGCCAATGAGATCCATCCACGACGGCATGAGCAGCCCGCCGAAACCGGTGCTCAGCAGCAGCATGGCCAGCAGCACCACGAGCGTCAGGCTCGGCGCGCGCTCGGCGACGAAGAAGGCGCTCAGCGCCAGCACGAGGTACGGCACGCGCTCCCAGCCTGTCCAGCGCATGATGAACGGCCACTGGCGCGGCAGGGTCTCGGTGTGGCCGGCGGCGAACAGCGAGGGCAGGAACCAGCCGAGCGTCATCACCGCCGGGATCGCGCCGATGACGACGTTGGGCGCCCCCAGCCAGGCCGCGAACGCCGGCAGGATGGTCGCCTGCGAGGCGAAGGCCAGGCCGACGAGGAACAGGCCATAGTCCGCCCCCAGCAACAGCACGTTGCGCGTGCGCTCGCTCACGCCGCGGTGGCGACGACGACGCCGAGCACGATCTCGATGGCGCGCACCATCAGCGCCAGGTCCATGCTCGGCTGCTCCAGCCCGGAGGCCGCCACCATCGCGGGCAGCAGCGGAAAGTGGATGAACCCGGCGCGGGCCGGATGACGGTGCCGGGCCAGCGCATGCAGCGTGCCGTACATGGTCTGGTTGCAGAGATAGGTGCCCGCGGTGTTCGACAGGTACGCGGGAATCCCCTCGGCCGTCAGCGCGGCCAGCATCGCGGGCAGCGGCAGGCTCGCGAAGTATGCCGGCGGTCCATCCGGCACACACGGCTCGCCGCGCGCCTGGTAGCCGGCGTTGTCGGGCGATTCGTAGTCCATCACGTTCACGGCCACCCGCTCGAGTGCGATGCGCGCGCGCCCGCCGGCCAGCCCCAGGTGCACGACCGCCAGCGGATCCGTCTCCTCGAGTGCCCGCTCGACGTGGCGCGCGGCCTCGGTGTGGTGCACCGGCAGGATCGCGCTCCGCACCACGACGTCGCCGAGGGCGCGGCCGTCCAGGGTCTTGGCCACCTCCAGCGAGGGGTTGGCGGGGAACTCGGCGAACGGCTCGAAGCCGGTGAGAAGGATGCGGCGTGTCATGACGAGACCTGCTCCAGTCGCAAGAGGTCGATACGGAAGCGCCGGAACATCGGCGCCCAGGCCAGCGCGTCGCTCTCGACGCGCAGGCGTGTGACGGTGTCTCCCGAGGCCTCGGCGCGCAGGCGGATGAGGGCCGGCCGCGTGAAGCGTCGCAGCCGCGCCTCGGCCGTCCCCTCGTCGCCGTCGTAGCGGGTGATGCGCGCGCCGAGACGGCGCAGCACGGCCACGCCGTGCAGCAGCACGACGTCGGGAGGCGCGGCCACGACCACATCGCGGGCGTGCGCGCGGAGGGGCCAGGACATGGCCCCTAGGGTAGCAGGCGAGCGCGCGGATGCGCTATCGTGAGCGCCATGATCGAGACGATCGCCGACCACCTCACGCTCGAGCACGCCGACCGTCTCGCCGTCATCACCGTCAACCGCCCCGAGGCGCGCAACGCGATGACGTTCGCCATGTACGAGGGCCTGCACGACCTGTGCGAGCGCCTCGACGGCGACGACACCGTCCGCGTGATCATCCTCCGCGGGGCGGGCGACAAGGCGTTCGTCAGCGGCACCGACATCCGCCAGTTCCAGAGCTTCAAGACGAAGGAGGACGCGCTCAGCTACGAGGCGCGCATCAGCCGGGTGCTCAACCGCATCGCCGGCCTGCACAAGCCGACGATCGCGCTCATCCAGGGTGACGCCGTCGGCGGCGGGATGTTCATGGCGCTGGCCTGCGACCTGCGGCTGGCCGCCGAGCACGCGCGCTTCGGCGTGCCCATCGCCCGCACCCTCGGCAACTTCGCCGCCCCGGCGAGCCTGGCGCTGCTGGTGGCCACCGTCGGACCGATCCGCGCCCGCGAGATGGTGCTGACCGCGCGGCTGATCGGCGCCGCCGAGGCCAAGACGATCGGCCTCGTCGATCAGGTGCATCTGCTGGCCGACCTCGAGACACGCGGGCGGGAGCTGGCCGCCCGCGTGGCCGAGCACGCGCCGCTGACCATGGCGGCGGTGAAGGAGGCGACGCGCCGCTACATCGCCGGCGTGGCCCCCCGGGATCTGGAGGATCTCATCCTCTCCTGCTATCTCTCGGAGGACTTCCACGAGGGCGTGCGGGCCTTCCTCGACAAGCGCAAGCCCGACTGGAAGGGCCGCTGAGCTAGAGCAGCCGCTCCATCACGACCACATCCACCCAGCGCCCGTCGAGCATCCCCTGCTCGCGGTAGACGCCCACCTCGCGGAAGCCGCAGCGCTCGTGCCTCCGCGCCCGCCATCCCGACCTGGAGCTGGTCGTCGTCACCGGCAACGCCGCGGCGATGGCCGCCTCGGTCGCGGCGAGCGATCTCGACGTCGCGGTGGCGACCCTGCCCGTCCGGGGCCGCGCGCTGACCATCACGCCGCTGCTCCTCGACCCGATGGTGGCGATCGCCGCGCCCGGCGTGGTGCCCCGGCGGCGCGGGGCGATCAGCGCGGTCGAGCTGGCCGCGCATCCGTTGATTCTCTACGAGCGCGGCGGCACCATCCGCCGCGTCATCGACGAGTGGCTCCGGCGGGGCGGGGCGACAGCGCGGGTGGCGATGGACCTCGGCACCGGCGAGGCGATCAAGAAGCTGGTGGCGGCGGGGCTGGGC
>Ga0310811_10008292_pt1 | contig 13359 bp, 8 predicted proteins | sample YCmetagenome_FD_207642 | JGI IMG/M metagenome (GOLD analysis project Ga0310811, IMG submission 207642) | Soil microbial communities from experimental microcosm in Duke University, North Carolina, United States - YC | ecosystem: Engineered > Artificial ecosystem > Soil microcosm > Unclassified ...
GCAGCAGGATGTCCACCTTGACCAGGTCGGCCACCTGCTCGCCGTCCACGTCGTAGTCCAGCGAGGCGTAGCCGCGGGTCTTGGACTTCAGCTGGTCGAAGAAGTCGAAGATGATCTCGCCGAGCGGCAGCGTGTAGCGCAGCTCGACCCGGTCCTCGGAGAGGTAGTCCATGCCGAGCAGGCTGCCGCGGCGGCCCTGGCACAGCTCCATGATCGCGCCGATGTACTCGCTCGGGGCCAGCACCGTCGCGCGCACGGTCGGCTCGTAGACCTCGGCGATCTTGCCGTCCGAGGGGAACTCGCTCGGGTTGGTGACCGTGTGCTCCTCGCCGTTCTCCATGATCACCCGATAGACCACGTTCGGAGCGGTGGCGATCAGGTCGAGGTTGAACTCCCGCTCGAGCCGCTCCCGGATGATCTCCAGGTGCAACAGGCCGAGGAAGCCGACGCGGAAGCCGAAGCCGAGCGCCGCCGAGGTCTCCGGCTCGTAGACCAGCGCGGCGTCATTGAGCTGCAGCTTGTCCAGCGCGTCGCGCAGCAACGGGTAGTCGGAGCCGTCGATCGGGTAGATGCCGGAGAAGACCATCGGCTTCGGGTCCTTGTACCCGGCCAGCGCCTCGGTGGCGCCCTTGTTCTGCGCGGTGATCGTGTCGCCGACCTTCGACTGGCGCACGTCCTTCACGCCGGTGATCAGGTAGCCCACCTCGCCCGGGCCGAGCCCCTCGGCCGGCTTGGGCTCCGGCGAGATGACGCCGATCTCAAGCAACTCGTGGGTGGCGCCGGTCGACATCATCAGGATGCGCTCGCGCTTGGACAGGTAGCCGTCCACCACCCGGACGTAAGTGACCACGCCACGGTACGAGTCGTAGACCGAGTCGAAGATCATCGCGCGGCTCTTGCCCGCCGGGTCGCCGATCGGCTTGGGCAGCGTGCGCACCACGTGGTCGAGCAGCTCGGGCACGCCCGCGCCGGTCTTTCCGGAGACCTTCAGCACCTCGTCGGGCTCGCAGCCGATCAGCTTGGCGAGCTCCTCGGAGTACTTCTCCGGCTGCGCGGCCGGCAGGTCGATCTTGTTGAGCACCGGAATGACCGTCAGGTCGTTCTCCAGCGCCATGTACAGGTTGGCGAGGGTCTGCGCCTCGATCCCCTGCGCCGCGTCCACCAGCAGGATCGCGCCCTCGCACGCCGCCAGCGAGCGGGAGACCTCGTAGGTGAAGTCCACATGCCCCGGGGTGTCGATCATGTTGAGCACGTGCGTCTTGCCGTCCACCCGCCAGGGCAGCCGGACCGCCTGCGACTTGATGGTGATGCCGCGCTCGCGCTCGATGTCCATCCGGTCGAGGTACTGCGCGCGCATCTGCCGCTCGTCGACCACGCCGGTCAGCTGCAGCATGCGGTCGGCCAGCGTGGACTTGCCGTGGTCGATGTGCGCGATGATGCAGAAGTTGCGGATCAGCGCCGGGTCCGTCTTGGACGGCAACGGGATGTCGGTCGGCAGGGCAGGCACGCGGGATCCTTCGACTGGTAGGGGCAGTCACCATGGTCCCATGGCCTGGCGCGCGGCGGAAACCTCCCGCTGACCGGGTGCGGGCCCGTGCTCGACGCGTCCCCAGGCCGGGCCGCGGCCGGTGATTTTCCGCGAGCGAATTCCGGGACCGCGCGCTGATGTCCGGAAGGGCTGGCAGAATTCCGCGCATGAGCCCCGTGAGCCGCAGCCGCAAGCCGAAGCGCCCGCACAAGCACGTGCAGCACGCCCCGGCGTCCCCGTACGCCACGTTCCTGGAGGAGGCGAAGGCCCTCCTCGACCCGGAGACCGACGTCGTCGAGGCCGAGCTGTGGGGCTCCTTCGCCCTCGGCGCCCTGTTCGAGACCTCGTGGTTCGGCGAGGACGAGGCGGACGAGGAGGACCCAGACGACGTCTTCGAGGAGCAGTTCGGCGAGCTGGTCGACTACTTCGGCAAGCAGAAGCGCCGGCCGGAGGCGCTGGCCGGGCTGCGCGCGCTGGCCATGGTCGGCGAGGAGTGGACCCGCGAGGAGGCGCTGCGCACGGCGAACGAGCTCTCCGCTGCCGGGGTCAAGGAGCCTGGCTGGCTGCGCCGGGCCGACGAGGTCGAGCCGACCTCCGTCTTCCGCGCGGGCGACCTGTTCGGCGACGCGGGGACGATCAACCTGGGCTTCCGCCGCGGCGGCGAGGAGCACACCGTGAGCTGCTACGTCTCCGACCGCGGCGGCCCGGTGCTGGAGCGGGTGCTCGTGGTCCCCGGCGGCGCGGCCGAGCTGGCCGAGGGGATGCGCGCGAACGAGGAGGGCGAGGCCAAGCTGTACATCAGCGAGCTGACGCCGGTCCAGGCGCGCACGCTGCTGGCCGAGGCCCTCGACCGGCTGCTGTCCGAGGGCCCGGAGGACCCGGAGGAGCTGCTCGCGATCGCCGAGGAGGCCGGGCTCGACCCGGAGGAGCTGGAGATGACCAGCCCGGTCGGCCTGTGGGCGCTGCTCGTGGCGCGTCTCGAACTGCTGCCGGAGCCCGACGTCTCGGACACCGCGGTCGGCAGCGCAGAGGACGTGCGCGAGACGGTCGAGGCGTTCCTGGCCTCCAAGCAGGCCGCCGAGCTCGCCGACCCCGAGCTGGCCGGCGCCCTGGCCACGGTCTTCGCCGACGTCGCGGCCCTGAGCGACCGCACGGCCGTCGGCTTCGGCCCGATCAGCCTCGGCGGCTACCTGCTGGACGAGTTCGCCGAGACGGTCGAGCTGACCGAGGTCGAGGCCATGCTGGTCCCGGCCGTGCTCACCGCGTGGGCCGAGTTCACCAACGAGCGGCGCGGCTTCGGCGAGGAGGGCCTGCGGCTGTGGCGCGAGGCGCTGCCCGAGCTGACCCGGGCGTTCACCCAGGTCTACCTGGACGACGAGGTCGCCGGCCTGCGCGAGGAGTACGAGGCGATCCCGGTCCGCGACTACAAGGTCAACGCGGGCATGGACCTGTCCGAGGTGCTGCAGCAGTTGGTCGACGAGGCGCGCGGCACGGTGGAGGACGACGACGAAGACGCGGACGAGTACGTGTTCGACGTCGAGGACGACGAGGGCGACGAGGAGTAGGCGGCGTCGTGGCGGAGACCGGGACCGTCCGCTTCCTGCACACGGCGGACTGGCAGCTGGGAATGACGCGGCACTGGCTCGGCGAGCACCAGGGCGCGTACGACCGGGCGCGGATCAACGCGATCCGGGAGATCGGGCGGCTGGCCGCGGAGCAGCGCTGCGAGTTCATCGTCGTATGCGGCGACGTCTTCGAGTACGCGCAGGTCAAGCCGCGTACCGCGGAGCCGGCGCTGGAACGGCTGAGCGCGCTGCCGGTGCCGGTCTACCTGCTGCCGGGCAACCACGACCCGCTGACCGAGTCGGGCATCTACCGCTCGGAGTGGTTCCGCGGGCGGGCTGGCGAGGGCGTGCGGGTGCTCGACGCCCCCGGCCTGGTCGAGGTGCGGCCCGGCGTGGAACTGCTGGTCGCGCCGTGGTTCTCGAAGCAGGCGCCGGGCGAGCAGATCGACCGCCTCGCGCTCCGTCTCGACCCGCCGCCCCCCGGCACGATCCGGATCGCGGTGGGCCACGGGGCGGTCGATTCGCTGGCGGGCGCGATGATGGCCGACCCGATCTCCACCTCCCGCCTGGAACAGGCCGTCGCCGCGGGCCGGATCGACTACGCGGCCCTCGGCGACCGGCACTCGAAGACGTCTGTGGGCGACTCGGGCCGGATCTGGTACTCCGGCAGTCCCGAGCCGACCGCGACGCGCGACCCGGACCCCGGCTTCGCGCTCGCGGTCGAGCTCGGCCCCGGCCGGTCCATCGAGGTGGCGCCGCACCGCCTCGCCACCTGGACCTTCCGCGAGCGGCGCTTCGAACTGATCGAGCCCGCCGACGTGGACGCCGTGCTGAGCTGGCTCGACGCCTTCCCGAACAAGTGGGAGACCGTCGCCAAGCCGATCCTGTCCGGTGTCCTCGGCCTGGCCGAGTCCGAGCGGCTGCGCGCCGGCCTGGAGAGCCGCGGCCACCGCTTCGCGGCGATCCTCGAATCGGGCCGCAGCACGCTGCGCGCCCGCCCCGAGGACACCGACCTGGACGACCTCGCGCTCACCGGCTTCGTCGCCGAGACCGCCGCCGCGCTGCGCGACCAGGGCGGCGAGGCGGCGAACGACGCCTTACGGCTGCTGCTGCGGCTGGCCGGGAACTGAGAGGGCGGGGAGAGGGAACCATGCTGCGACTGCACCGGATCAGGCTGACCGACTTCAGGGGCGTGGCCGCGCGCGAGGTCGCGTTCACCGAGCACGGCGTCACGCTGGTCTCCGGCCCGAACGAGATCGGCAAGTCCTCGCTGGTCGACGCCCTCGACCTGCTCATCGACCTGCCCGCGACCTCGCGGCACAGCCGGGTCACGGCGACCCAGCCCACCGGCCGCGACGTGGGCCCGGAGGTGGAGGCCGAGCTCAGCCTCGGCCCGCACCGCCTCGTCTACCGCAAGCGCTGGCTCCGGTCCGCGCAGACCGAGCTGCAGATCCTCTCGCCGGCCCCCGCCCAGTACAGCGGCCCGCAGGCGCACGAGCGCTTCAACGGCATGCTCGCCGAGAACGGCGTGGACAAGGACCTGTGGCGCAGGTTGCGCGTCGACCAGGGCGCACCCCTCGGCCAGGCCTCGGTCGGCGGCTACGCCTCGGTCCCCGCGATGGCGGGCGAGGCGGAGCAGCTCAGCGCAGTGCGTCGCGGCCCCGAAGAGGAGATTTTCGAGAAGGCCAAGGCCGAGTTCGAGCGCTATTTCACCGAGAAGCGCTTCCAGCCGACCGGCGACTACAAGGCCGCGCGCGAGGCGCTGGACGCCGCCAACGCCGCGTACGCCGAGGCCAAGGCGATCCTGGCGGCGGCGGACGGCGACCTGGCTGACCACCAGCGGACGCGCCGTCAGATCGCAGACGGCGCCGAGCAGCTGAACGCCGCCGCAGCCCGCCTCAAGCAGCTGGAGGAGCAGTCGAAGGAGGCGGCGGAAGCGTCGGCCAGGCAACTCGCCCTGGAGGCGGTCCTGGCCGAGGCCGAAGCGATCGCGCGCCAGGAAGCCGAGGTCGAGCGCCTCACCGAGCGGCTCACCGCCAACCAGTCCGACGCCGCCACCCAGCAAACCGAACTCACCGCCGCCGAGCACGAGGCCGCCCTGGCCGACGAGCGCCTGCGCGCCAGCGCCGCCGACCGCGAGTCCGCCAAGTCCGCCGCCCGCCTGGCCGCCGCCGACGTGGCCTGGCGCCGCGACCAGGCCGAGGCCGAGCAGGCCCAATCGATCCTGGCGCGCCTCGAAGCAGCCCAGCACCGCCTCGACGAGGCCGAAGCCCGCCTGAAAGCGTGCCAGGTCACCGACGTGGTGCTGGCCGGCATCGACGAGGCCCACCGCGCCTGGGAGAAGGCGCACGACCAGCTGACCGCCAACGCCGCCACGGTCGCCGTGACCCGCCTAGGCGACGCGCAGGTGCTGATCGACGGTGCTCCCGCGGCCGCTGGCGCCCCTGCCTCGCCCGAAGCGCCCGAGTCGGAGTCGCCCGAAGCGCCCGAGGCCGATTCGACTCTCCCCGTCCTCGAGACCCGCACCATCGAGGTCCCCGGCGCCGTCCGCGTAGTAGTCCGCCCCGGCAGCGGCGAGCAGGACCGCCGAGCAGCCGAGCGCAGAACACTCGACCGCTACCGCGAACTGTGCGCCGCGGCAAACGTCGCCGACATCTCCTCAGCCAAGCGGGCGGAGCGGCGGTGGCGCGCCGCCCGAGACGAACAACGCGACGCGAAGACCGCGATCGAAGCCGCCCAATACGATGAGTCCGCGGGCCAACTACGCTCCCGCCTGGCCGTCCTCCACGAGAAGATCGCCGCCCACGAGACGACGTCCCGCGCCGTCGCCGCTCACCACGAGTCGGCAGACGACATCACCTCCGCCCTGTCCTGCGCACTGGAGACCGACCGGTCCGCCCGAGCCGCGCTCGAAGTCGCCGAAGACCGCCACCTGTCCGCCGACAAGGACGCCAGCCGGCTCACCACCCGCGTCAGCACACTCCGCGCCTCGCTGAGCGCCGCGGCCCGCGCCGTGCAGGACGCGTCCGATGAGCTGGAACTCGCCCGCAAGCGCCTCAGCGACCTGGGAACCCCGCTCCTCGCCTCCGAGCTGGAGCGCGCCCGCGCGGAACGCGACGCCGCCGCCGAGCGCGTGGCCCGGCTGGACCCCCAGCACCTGAACGCCCAGCTCGACAACCAGCGCCGCCTGCTCCCCGACCTGGAACGCGCGCAGAACGAGCGCCGCACGAACCTGGAAGTACTGGCCGACCGGCTCACCCGCTACGGCCGCTCCGCCCCCGAGGAGCAGCTGGCCCTGGCCGAGACCGAGCATAAGCGCGCCCAACGGACGTACGACGCGCTCGAGCGCCGCGCCCAGGCCGCAAAGCTGCTGTTCGAGACTCTGAACGCCCACCGCGACGCGGCCCGCGACCGCCACACCACCCCGTTCCGCCAGCGCGTGGAACGCTACGCCCAACGCCTGTTCAGCCCCGGCGTGCACGTGGAGATCGGCCCCGACCTGACGATCCTCTCCAAGACGGTCGCCGGAGTAACCGTCCCCTTCGACTCACTGTCAGCAGGTGCCCGCGAGCAGCTGAGCCTGCTGGCCCGCATCGCCTGCGCCGACCTCGTCGGCTCCGTCCCGCTGATCCTGGACGACGTCCTGGGCCACTCCGACCGCGACCGCCTCGGCGACGTCGCCGTGATCCTCGGCCAGGTCGCCGACCGCACCCAGATCATCCTGCTCAGCCACGAGCCCAGCCGCTTCCCGATCGCCGGCCTCCACCGCGTCGAACTCTGAGCGCCCCGCGACGGAGACGTCGACGCGGTCGGAAGCGCCCCGCCCCGCTGGTAGACTGGTCGATCGCGTGGCCTCGTAGTGCGGTGTTGCCAGCCTGAACTCAGCAGTGGTGACCAAGACACCGCACGGTCGGCCCCAGGGCCCGACTCGCCGCGCTTACCACGAAGATATGACCTAGAAGAGGCTGTTCCTTACATGGCGAACATCAAGTCGCAGATCAAGCGCATCAAGACCAACGAGAAGGCCCGCCTGCGCAACAAGGCCTACAAGTCGGAGTTGAAGACGGCCATCCGCCGCACCCGCGAGGCCATCGCCGCCGGCGACGCCGCCAAGGCCCAGGAGGCCGCCGCCTACGCCTCCCGCAAGCTGGACAAGGCCGTCTCGAAGGGCGTCATCCACGCCAACCAGGCCGCCAACAAGAAGTCCGCGCTGGCCAAGGCCGTCAACACCCTGAACGCCTGATCTTCTCCGCGCTCACCGCGCAAGCAGGGTCCCATACCACCGAAAAGTGGTGCGGGACCCTGCTTGCGCTGCCAAGCCCCTCGTCTACGGCTGGCAGCATGGAAAGTTGACGCCTAGCGGCACGCCGGCGACATCGTGTATTGATGTGCTATGCGTAGTGCGCTTGACACGAGGCCGAAGCCGGCACGGCCGTCCCGCAGCGGCTACAGGCTCAGGACCAGTTTCTCCAGGGCGTAGTAGGGGTCGGCGGCGGCGCCCTTGACGGCGGCGTCGGCATCGGCGACGGCGCGGAGCGCGGCGGCTAGGCGGGGCGGGGACCAGGAGCGGGACTGTTTGCGGAGCTTGTCCAGTTGCCAGGGGGGTAGGCCCAGGTCCTTGGCGCTGCCGCCGCCGGAGGCGGCTACCTTGCCTAGGCGCCGTAGGCCGGTGGCCAGGGCACTGACGATGAGGACGGGGGCTACGCCGGTGTCGAGGGCGAAGCGGAGCTGTTCCAGGGCCTCGAAGCGCCTGCCTTCGATGGCCAGGTCGGCGATGGTGAAGCCGGAGACTTCGGCTCTGCCCTGGTAGTACTTGGCGACGGTGGTCTCGTCTACGGTGCCTTCGGTATCGTCCACTAGCTGTCTGACGGCGGCGGCCAGTTCGCGGAGGTCGGAGCCTACGGCGTCGGAGAGGGCTCGGGCGGCGGCGTCGGTGATGGCTCGCTCGGCGCGCTTGACCTCGGACTTGATGAAGCCGATGCGGTCGCCGGGCTTGCTGAGCTTGGGGCAGTCGACGAGGTTGGGCTTGCGCTTCTTGACGGCGTCCAGGAAGGCCTTGCCTTTTACGCCGCCGGCGTGGACGAGGACGAGGACTGTCGTGTCGGCCGGGTCGGCCAGGTAGCGGGTTACCTCAGTGGTCTGGTCCGCTGTCAGGTCTTGGATGCCGCGGACGATGACTACCTTCGCCTCCCCGAAGAGGGACGGGGAGACGAGTTCGGCGAAGCCGCCCGCCGAGAGCTGGCCGGGGATGACGTCGCAGATCTCGACGGCTGGGTCCTGCTTCTTCGCGGCGGCCACCACCTCGGCCACGGCCCGGTCGGCTAGCAGCTCCTCCGGGCCGGTGACCAAGGTGAGGGGTGGGACGTCCGTCACTGCGATGCCTCGGCGGCCTCAGTCTCGGTTTCGGCCCCGGTGGACTTGGCGGCGGGATCGGTGCTCTCGGCCTCGGCGATCCCGGCTGCCGCGCAGATCCAGGCCAGGGCGAAGGCCTCCTCGTGCCAAGCGTCGTAGCGGCCCGACTTGCCGCCGTGGCCGGCCGACTCGATCTCGGTCTTGAGCAGGATGTCGGTGCTCTGGCCGTTGAGTGCGGTGGTGCGCAGGCGGGCGATCCACTTGGCGGGCTCGTGGTAGCCGACCCGCGTGTCGTTGACGCTGGTGCGCGCGAGGATCGGGGGGTAGGTCACCGCGGCGACGTTCTCGTAAGGGCTGTACTCCTTCATGTACTGATACACCTCGGCGGACTCGAGCGGGTTGCCCCACTCGTCCCACTCCATGACGGTGAGCGGCAGGCTCGGGTCGAGGATGGTGTTCAGCGCGTCCACGAACGGGACCTCGGCGAGGACGCCTGCCCACAGGTCGGGGGCGAGGTTGGCGATGGCGCCCATGAGCAGACCGCCGGCGGAGCCGCCGCGGGCGATGATGCGGTCGGGGGCGGACCAGCCCTCGGCGATCATCGCGCGGCCGCAGGCCACGAAATCGGTGAAGGTGTTCTTCTTGTGCAGCAGCTTGCCCTGCTCGTACCAGTACCGGCCCATCTCGCCGCCGCCGCGGATGTGCGCGATGGCGAAGACGAAGCCGCGGTCGAGGAGGCTGAGCCTTGCGACCGAGAAGTACGGGTCCATGGAGGCTTCGTAGGAGCCGTAGCCGTAGAGGAGGCAGGGGGCGGTGCCGTCGGCCTCCAGGCCCTTGCGGTGGACTACGGAGATGGGGACGCGGGTGCCGTCTTCGGCGGTGGCCCAGACGCGGCGCTGCTCGTACTGCCCGGGGTCGAAGTCACCGAGGACGGGCTGGCGCTTGAGCAGTTCGAGGCTGCCGGTGGCGATGTCGTAGTCGTACACCGAGGATGGGGTGACCATCGAGCCGTACCCGATGCGCACGCGGTCGGTGGTGTACTCCGGGTTGCTGCCGGTGCCGACGCTGTAGATCGGCTCGTCGAACGCGATCGGGGAGCCCTGGGCGCTCGGCACGCCGTCCACGATCCTGTGCATGGCCACGCCGGTCAGGCCGTCCTTGCGGTATTCGAGCACGAAGTGGTCGGCGAAGGCCTCGGCCTCGAGGATGCGGACCGCTGGGTCGTGCGCGAGCAGCGGGGTCCAGGTGCCGGTGTCGGCGATCGGGGCGGTGGCGAGCTCGAAGTTCTCCTTGCCGTCGGCGTTGTGGACGACGAGCAGCACGTCCTTGGCCGGGTCGGTCGGGTGCGCCCAGTGGTCGACGGTGTACTCGACGCCGGTCTGCCGCTCCTTGACCGGGCGGAACTCGCCGGTCGGGTCGTCGGCGCGCAGCAGCCGGGACTCGCTGGTGATCTTCGAGCCGAGGGAGATCTCCAGGTACTTCTCGCTGCGGCTGAGGCCGACGCCGAGCCAGAAGCGCTCGTCCGGCTCCTCGTAGACCAGCACGTCCTGCTCGGCGGGGGTGCCGATCGCGTGCCGGTGCACGCGGTAGGGGCGCCAGGCGTCGTCCACCGTCGTGTAGAAGATCACCGAGTTGTCGGCGGACCACGCGGTGCTGTAGTGCGTGTTCGGGATCTCGTCGGCCAGGTCCCGGCCGCTTTCCAGGTCCCGGAAGCGCATGGTGTAGCGCTCGTCGCCGTCGAAGTCGGTGGAGTAGGCGAGCAGCCGGTCGTCCGGTGAGAGGTCGAAGGCGCCGAGCGAGAAGAAGTCGTGGCCCTCGGCGAGCACGTTGCCGTCCAGCAGAACCTGTTCGCCGGGCAGCGCGGAGCCGTCTTCCGGCAGCTCCGGCGGATTCGGGCCGCTCGCGGCGAGGCGGCAGTGGATCGGGTACTGCTTGCCCTCCTCGGTGCGCGCGTAGTGCCACCAGCCGCCCTTGCGGGTGGGCACCGACAGGTCCGTCTCCTTGGTGCGCCCCTTGATCTCCTGGAAGATCCGCTCGCGCAGCGCGGCCTGGCCCTCCGTGGCCGCGGCGGTGAACGCGTTCTCGGCCTCGAGGTACGCCGTGACGTCCTTGTCGTCCTTGTCGAGGAACCAGTAGTACGGGTCCTGGACGTGGTCGCCGTGCTGGACGCGCTCGTGCGGCTGGGTTTTCGCGACGGGTGGCTGCTTCATGGTCCGATCCTAAGTCCACGATCCGACACGCGGGCGGCTGACGCGGCCTTTTCGCGGGTAGGACAGATGACGGAGGGTCACGCGGGGTCGGCGAAATCTACGCACGGAGATCGAGGACTCGTGTACAAACTCACCGGCATCAGCAAGCAGTATCGGAAGAACGGCGCCGTCGTCGACGCGATCCGGCCGATGGACGCGGAGATCGCGGACGGCGAGTGGCTGGCCATCCAGGGCCCGACCGGGCACGGCAAGACGACCCTGCTCCAACTGCTCGGCGCGCTCGACCGGCCGACCGCGGGCACCGTCGAGTTCGACGGCCAGAACCTCGGCACGATGAACGAGGCGAAGCTCACCCGTATTCGCGCCGAGCACATCGGTTTCGTTTTTCAGTCCTTCAATCTGATTCCGACGCTCAACGCGGTGGAGAACGTCGAGACCGCCCTGGTGCCGCTCAAGATCTCCGGCGCCGGCCGGAGGACGCGGGCGATGCACGCACTCGAGCGGGTCGGGCTCCAGGACCGCGCGTTCCACCTGCCGACCGAGTTGTCGGGCGGACAGCAGCAGCGCACGGCGATAGCCCGGGCGCTGGTCAAGGAGCCGCGGGTGCTGCTCGCCGACGAGCCCTCCGGCAACCTCGACGAGGACACCCGCGACGAGATCATCGAGTTGCTTGAGGACTCGTGGCGCGACAGGGGGCTGACGCTCATCGTCGTGACACACGACAGCGTGGTGGCCCGGCGCGCGCAGAAGCGGGCGCTCATGAAGAAGGGGAGGCTGGAGTACCGATGACGTCGGCCGCGGCCGCCGCCGTGATGGCCGTGTGAGGTGGAGGTAGGGCTCGGCGGGGCGGTGGGCACGGCGCCGTCGCCCCGATCGGCCTGCACCGGGATGGCCGCGTCGGGCGCCGCGGGGGCGCTGATCAGGACCATGCCGTCGAGGTCGGTGCGGTAGACGCGGGCGCCGTCGGCTCCGGCGAGGTAGACGGTCCTGGGATTGGGGTGGCCGTACGAATTGCCCTGGCCGACGGAGATGACGCTGAGGCTCGGCGCGACGGCGGCGAGGAAATCCGGGTCCTGTTTCGCGCTGCCGTGGTGCGGGACCTTGAGCACGTCGGCCTTGAGGTACTGCCTGCGGTCCCGCAGCAGGGACTGCTGGACCGGCGTTTCGATGTCGCCTGTCAACAGGATGTGGAAAGGCGCGCCGCGCACGTTCACGGTCACGGCCATGACGATGGAGTCGTCGTTGGGACCGGAGTTCTCGGTGGGACCGTCCTCGGCCATGCTGCCGCCGCCGCCCGTTCCGGCGGAGGCCTGGAGCGGATGCTCGGCCTGCGGCCACAGGACGCGCCAGGTCACGTCGCCGAGCGCGCGCTGCTCGTCCGGGCGCACGCGCACGACAGGGATTCCGGCGGCTGCGGCGAGGCGGTTGACCTGGGCGGCTCCGGCGGGCGGGTCATCGACGGTCGTCGTCTCGATTTCGCCGACCCTGCGGCCTTGGAGCAGGCCGGCCAGTCCGTCGACGTGGTCGGCATGGAAGTGGGTGAGGATCGCGAGGGGAACGTCGGTGATATCGAGTCGCCGGGCACATGTGTCCTCCTTGGCGGGGTCGGGGCCGGTGTCGACGGCGATGGCGGTGTGCGGGGAGAGATTGAGGAACATGCCGTCGCCCTGGCCGATGTCGCAGACGGCCAGGGTCCACGGCGACGACGGGGTGGCGGACGGCCTGGTGAGCTGGCGGATCAGCGGGATCGCGGATAGGGCTACGAGGAGCAGGCAGGTGAGGACGATCATGCGGCGCCGGGTCAGGTGCTCTGTCAGGCTCCTGGCCGGGCGGCTGGACGGGCTGTTTGTCATACGGGGCTCCGGCGGTCTTGGATGCGGTGCAGTGAGCGGGTGAGCCTGCGGCCGATGGCGTAGGCGCCGAGCAGCGCGGACATGCCGACCAGGCCGTTCGGCCACGGGACTTTGGCGCCGGGGACCTGCGCGACGCCGTGCGCGACCAGGCAGATCCACCGCGTCGGCCACTGGGCGAACCAGGCGGCGGCGTGACCTGCGGGAGGCCAGACGGCGTACCCGGCCATCGCTCCGATGCCGAGGACGGTGGCGGGCGGCGCGGCGGGGACGGCGAGTACGTTCGAGATCACCGAGTACAGCGGGAGTGAGCCGGTGAAGGTCACGAGCAGCGGTTCGCAGTAGAGCTCCGCGGCAGCGGTGTACGCGGCGGTCGTGGCGATCCACCTCGGCACGTGGTGGACGACGATCAGCCGGTCCCGCCAGCCGGGGGCGCTGATCAGCAGTCCGGCGGTCGCGGCCACGGACAGGACGAAGCCGTACTGGTGAGCGAGCCACGGATCGATCAGCATCAGGATGAGCGCGGCTCCCGCGGTCGCGGTCAGGCCGCGGAATCGGCGGCCGGTCGAGAGGGCGACGCTGGCGAGCAGCGCGGTCACGGTCGCGCGGACCATAGGCGGCCCGGGGCGGGCGAGGGCGGTGAAGCCGAGGGCGAGGACAGCGGCGAAGACCGGGAGCGCGTGGGCGCGCAGGCCTGCGTAGCGGGCCAGCGGGAGGACGGCGGCGGAGAGGAAGACCAGGTTTTCACCCGAGAACTTGTGGCAGACACATATGTCGCCACGACTGCCGGAGGGGAACCACCTTGAACGGAATCGGCCGGGGCCTGCCCTACGTCACACATCCGATGTTCACCC
>Ga0310811_10008293_pt1 | contig 13358 bp, 10 predicted proteins | sample YCmetagenome_FD_207642 | JGI IMG/M metagenome (GOLD analysis project Ga0310811, IMG submission 207642) | Soil microbial communities from experimental microcosm in Duke University, North Carolina, United States - YC | ecosystem: Engineered > Artificial ecosystem > Soil microcosm > Unclassified ...
TGCATCCGTATGTGGCGCAAGCGGCGATCGTGCCGCTGGAAGGCGCGTCGCGCGAACGCGCCGGCGCGGTGGTCGCGTTGACCGAAGCGGGCGGCGCGGCGTTGCGCGACGACGGCCGCGTGCTGCTTGCGCGAACCCTGCGCCGCCATCTTGCGAACTATTTCGACGTGGTCGTGCTGCCGCGTCATTGGCGTTTCCGGCTGACCTTGCCGTTCGACGCGCGCGGCAAGCTGCCGGTGAGCGCGGTGGCGGCCGCCTTCGACGCACGCGCCGAAGGCATGGACGTGCTGGCCGAAGCGCGCAGCGGCGACACGCTGCATTACGAACTGCGCGTGCCGCGCACGCTCGCGCATTTTGCCGGCCACTTTCCCGGCCTGCCGATTCTGCCGGGCGTGGTTCAACTCGACTGGGCGATCCGTCTCGCCGCCGACCATGTGCCGGCCGTGCGCGCGGTCGCGTCGATCGATCGGCTGAAATTCATGGTGCCGGTCTTGCCGGGCGCGATGCTCAAGCTCACGCTGGCACACGACGCCGCGCGTCGCCGCGTGCAGTTCGCGTACCGGATGGACGGCCGCGAATGCGCAGCGGGGGTGATCGTCTATCGGGAGCCCGCGTGATGAGCCGGTTCGCTGCCTGCATCGTCATCCCGATCTACAACCACAAGGACGCGATCGGCGCGACCGTCGCCCGTCTCGCAGTGCACCGCCTGCCGATCTTCGTGGTCGACGACGGCAGTGACGAGCCGACCCGGCAGGTGCTCGCCGCGCTCGCACAGCAGTACGCGGCGCAGCTCACGCTGCTGCGTCTGCCGGTCAACGGCGGCAAAGGCGCGGCGGTGATGGCGGGGCTGCGCGCCGCGCGCGACGCCGGCTACACGCACGCGTTGCAGATCGATGCCGACGGACAGCACGACGCGGCCGACGTGCCGCGCTTCGTCGACGCGGCTCGCGCCGAACCGGGCGCGGTGATTCTCGGCCGGCCGGTCTACGACGAGAGCGTGCCGAAAGCGCGCCTCTACGGCCGCTATCTGACGCACGTGTGGGTGTGGATCGAAACGCTTTCGCTGGCCATCCGCGATTCGATGTGCGGCTTCCGTCTGTATCCGTTGTCGCTGGCTTGCGAGCTGATCGATAGCGTGCGGCTGCCCACGCGCATGGACTTCGACATCGAAATCCTCGTGCGCCTGCATTGGCGGCGCGCGGCGTTCCGTTCGATTCCGACATGCGTCACTTATGCCGCCGACGGCGTGTCGCATTTCGACGTGCTGTGGGACAACGTGCGCATCAGCCGCAGCCATACGCGGCTCGTGTTCGGCATGCTGTGGCGTCTGCCGATGCTGCTCGCGCACAAGGTGATGCCGCGCCGCGCCGCGCTTGCCGAACAGCCGGGCGAACCGGGCGAACCGAATGAAGCCGCGGAGCCGAACGGGCAGCACTGGTGGCGCGTCGCCGAACGTGGCAGCCACCTCGGCATGGCTTTGCTCGCGCTCAGTTGCAAGCTGTTCGGCCGCCGCTTCACCGCGCTCTGGCTGCACCCGGTCGTCGCATATTTTCTGCTGACGGGCCGCGCCGCGCGCGAGGCGTCGGCCGACTACTTCAGGCATCTCGGCGCGGCCGCGCCGCAAGGCGAAACGCCGCGTCCGGGCTGGCTGTCCGCGTATCGGCACATGCTGGCGTTCGCGCAGTCGGGCTTCGACAAACTCGCCGCCTGGTCCGGGCGCGTCGATGCCGCCGACGTAACGTTCGACGATCGTTCGGCGTTCGAAGCATTGGTCGCGAGCGGCAAGGGCGCGCTCGTGATCGGCGCGCATCTCGGCAACCTGGAGATGACCCGCGCGCTCGCCACACACGGCGCTCACGCGAAAGTTACCGCGGTCGTCTACACGGAGCACGCGCGCCGCTTCAATAGCGTGCTGGCGTCGGCCAATAGCGACTTCGCGCGGCATCTGCTCGAAGTCGGCGACTTCGGACCCGAGACCGCGGTGCTGATGCAGCAGCGCGTCGATGCCGGCGAGTTGCTGGTGATCGTCGGCGACCGCGTGCCCGCGCACGAAGCGGGCCGCACGACCGATGCGCAGTTTCTCGGCGCGAGCGCGCCGTTCGCGCAAGGGCCGTATGTGCTCGCGCATGCGTTGGGCTGCCCGGTCTATCTGTTCTTCTGCCTGAAAGAGCACGACGGCTATCACCTGTATTTCGAGCCGTTCGCCGAGCGCATCGAGTTGCCGCGCCGCGAACGCGCCCAGCATCTCGCGACGTGGGCGCAGCGTTACGCGGCACGTCTTGAACACTATTGCCGCAAGGCACCTTACCAATGGTTCAACTTCTTCGATTTCTGGGCCAGCCCCAAGCGAGGCGCGAATGGCCGAACATGATCTGAGCGGGGCGCGCCAGGCCGGCGCGAGCATGACGGCGAACGCCAACGCCAACACCAACACCAACACGACGGCGGTCGTGATCGGCGCGCGCAAACTGTCGATCGAAGAGGTCGTCGCGATTGCGCAGCACCGCGCGCCGGTCGCGCTGAGCACCGACCACGCATGGCGCGGGCGCATCCAGCGCGGCGCGGATTTTCTGCGCCGCCATCTGGCTGCGGGCGCGACCGTGTACGGCGTCAACACCGGTTACGGCGACGCCTGTGTGGTCGACGTGCCGATGGAACTGATCGAAGCGCTGCCGCTGCAATTGACGCGTTATCACGGCTGCGGGATGGGCCAGCATCTCGACGAGGCGCAAACGCTCGCGGTGATCGCCGCGCGGCTCAACTCGCTGGCCTATGGTTTTTCCGGCGTGCGGCCGGTGCTGCTCGAACGCCTTGCCGATCTGATCAATCATCGCGTGTTGCCGCGCATTCCTGCCGAAGGCTCGGTCGGCGCGAGCGGCGATCTGACGCCGCTGTCGTACGTGGCGGCGGCGCTCGCCGGCGAGCGCGACGTGAAGTTCGAAGGCGCGCTGCGCGACGTGCGTGACGTGTGGGCCGAACTCGGTCTGGCGCCGCTCACGCTCGCGCCGAAAGAAGGTCTCGCGCTGATGAACGGCACGGCGGTGATGACGGGCCTCGCCTGTCTCGCGTTTGCCCGCGCGGATCATCTGACGCGGCTCGCCGCGCGTTTGACTGCGCTCTCGACGGTGGCGCTCGACGGCCGCGCCGCACACTTCGACGCGACGCTGTTCGACGTGAAGCCGCACGCCGGCCAGGCCGAAGCGGCCGGCTGGATTCGCGACGATCTCGCCGGCCGCGACGATACGCCGGGCCATCGTCTGCAGGACCGCTATTCGATTCGCTGCGCGCCGCACGTGATCGGCGTGGCGCGCGATGCGCTGACGTGGGTGCGCCGCGACGTCGAGAACGAGTTGAACAGCGCCAACGACAACCCGCTGATCGATCCCGACAATGAGCGCGTACTGCACGGCGGCAACTTCTACGGCGGCCATATCGCGTTCGCGATGGATGCGCTGAAGGTCGCGGTCGCCAATCTCGCCGATCTGATGGACCGGCAACTCGCGCTGCTGGTCGACGTGAATTTCAACAACGGCTTGCCGCGCAATCTGTCGGGTGCCGCGCCAGAGCGCGCCGCGATCAATCATGGCTTCAAGGCCGTGCAGATTTCGTCGTCGGCATGGACTGCGGAAGCGCTGAAGAACACGATGCCCGCCAGCGTTTTTTCGCGCTCGACCGAGTCGCACAATCAGGACAAGGTCAGCATGGGGACGATCGCCGCGCGCGACTGTTTGCGCGTGCTGGAGTTGACCGAGCAGGTGGCCGCCGCGCATACGCTCGCGACGGTGCAGGCCGCGCGTCTGCGTTTGCGGATCGACAGCGCGACACCGGTGCCGGCGCCGTTGCAAAGGTTTGTCGAGAACGTCAGCACGGGCTCGCCGTTCGTCGATGAAGACCGCGCGCTGGAAAGCGAACTGCGCGCGTTGACCGCGCGCATCGCCGCGTGCGATCTGCTAGACGACTATCGCGGAGGGTCGAACGCATGAGCGGGACGCCGAAAGTGCTGAGCGCGAGCGCGACGGTCGAAGTGCCGTTCCACGACGTCGACGCGATGAACGTGTGCTGGCACGGCCACTATCTGAAGTACTTCGAGATCGGCCGCGCGGCGCTGCTGCGCGCGTTCGATTACGACTATCGCGAGATGCAGGCCTCGGGTTATCTGTGGCCGATCGTCGAGGCGCATCTGAAGTATGTGCGGCCGGCCGTCTACGGCCAGAAACTCGATGTGCGCACGCAACTGCTCGAACACGAAAACCGCCTGAAAATAGGCTATGAAATTGTCGATTGCGCATCCGGCACGCGGCTGACGAAGGGCTACACGATCCAGGTCGCGGTCGATGCCGCCACCCAGGAGTTGCAGTTCGTGTCGCCGCCGGTCGTATTCGAAAAGCTGGAGCGCGTATGGGGACGGTGAAATTGCGCGCGCTGCTGGTGAGTGGGTTGAGTATGTTGAGCGTGATCGGTATGGTTGGCGTCGCGGCAACAAGCGCAATTGCATCAACCACCGCAACTGCATCAACCACCGCAACTGCATCAACCACCGCAACTGCATCAACAACCGGCAACCCCGCACTCGTTTCCCAGATCGCGACCCATCTCGCCCAGCCCAAGGGCGTGCGCGCGCAATTCACGCAGACGCAGACACTTGCCGCGATGAAACAGCCGCTCGTCAGCAGCGGCGCATTGCTGTTCTATCGCGAGCGCGGCGTGATCTGGCGGATCGATACACCCTACAAAGCCACCTATGTGATCACCGACGCGGGCGTCACCCAGGTCGACGCCGCCGGCCGGCGCGTGAGCGCCCACAGCGCGCAAGGCACACGCGGTGTCGCGCAGGTCTCGAAGATGATGCGCGCTATGCTCGGCGGCGACCTGTCGGCGCTGTACTCGCAATTCGACGTGCAGGCCGAAGGCAGCGCCACGCAATGGCGCATGCAGCTCACCCCGAACCAGCCGCAGATCGCGCAGTCGATCAAACGTCTTGAGATGGACGGCGGCGATTACCTGCAAAGCTTGCGCATCACGCTGGCGAACGGCGATGTGACGCAGCTCGACTTCACGAAGAGCGAGGCGGTGACCGAACCGGCTGCGGCTGAACGCAGCCTGCTCGGAGCGCCGTGATGAACATGCGGGACTTGCGCGACGGGCACGATACGCAGAAGGTGCCTCCACGACGCTCCGCAAGACAGATGTGGGCTGTGCGCGTCGCGTGGTTGCTGCTGGCGCTGGTCGCGGCGCTGTATTGCGCGTGGCGCTTCGCGGGGCCGTCGCCGTTGCAGACCGATCTGCTCGCGCTCCTGCCCGCCACCGAAGCGGACCCGGTCGCCGAAAAGGCGGTCGACACGCTGGCAAGCGCGCTCGGCGACCGTACGGTGTTGCTCGTCACCAGCAACGACGACGCGCACGCGAAAGCTGCGGCGAAGCAGCTCGGCGCGTCGCTGCAAAAGAGCGGGGCGTTCGGCTCGGTGACGGCGGAGTTGCCGCCGTTCGATCTCGCGCAGATCGCCGCGTTATACATGCCGTATCGCTTCGGCCTGCTCGCGCCGGTTGACCGCGCGGCGCTCGCCGGCGGCGCAACAGGCTCATCCAGCACGACCTTGCGCGACACCCTCGCGCAGCGCATCTACAGCCCGCTAAACGGCGGCCTCACCACGCCGCTCGCCGACGATCCGTTCGGTTGGCTCCAACGCTGGCTCGGCGGCCTGCCGCTCGCGACATCGAATCTCGAGGTCGAAGACAACCTGCTGGTCGCGCATCGGGGCGCCGCGACCAGTGTGCTGATCGTCGCGACGTTGCCGGGCTCGGCCTACGAAACGAAAACGCAGCGCGCGGTGCACGCGGCGCTCGCCCAAAGCGAAAGCGCATTGCGACAGGCGTTCCCCGATGTCTCGGTGGCACGCACCGGTGCGGTGTTCTACGCGGAATCGGCGCGCAGCGCGGCCGAACGCGAAGTGCATCTGATCGGCGTCGCGTCGTTGTGCGGGATCGCGCTGCTGATGTTGTGGGTGTTCCGCTCGCCGCGCCTGCTGCTGCTCGGCTTCGTGTCGACGGCGCTCGGCATCGTCTGCGCGCTGGCCGTGACGCTGCTGGTGTTCGGCAAGCTGCACCTGTTGACGCTGGTGTTCGGCGCGAGCCTGATCGGCGAGGCCGTCGATTATTCGATCCAGTACTTTGTCGTGTATCTCGGCGCGCAGCGCGATTGGGACGCGCGGCGCGGCGCGCGTACGGTGCGGCCCGCGCTGACGGTCGCGCTGCTGACGAGCCTGCTCGGCTACGCGATCCTGATGTGGGTGCCGTTTCCCGCGCTCAGGCAGATCGCATGCTTCGCGATGGTCGGCATCACGACGGCGTTTGCGTCCGTGCTGTGGCTGTTGCCTGCGTTGCTGACGCGCGCGCCGAAGCGCAGCCCGCAACGCGTGTTCTTGGGGGCGGCGCGTTTGCTGGCGCTCTGGCGGCGCGCGATCGGCGGGCGGCGCGCGGCGTACGTGACGGCGCTGTTGCTGCTCGTCGCAATTCCGGGCTGGCTGCGTCTGACCAGTGACGACGATATCCATCTGCTGATCCAGCGCGACCCGTCGCTCGTCGCGCAGGAGGACAAGGTGCGCGACGCGGTGGGCGTCGATAACAGCGCGCAGTTTTTCGTCGTGCGCGGCGATACGCCGGAAGCGGTGCTGCAACATGCCGAAGCGCTGGACGTGCAACTGGATGCGTTGGACGGCACGGCGAACCAGGTTGGCGCTTATCAGTCGGTGACGCAATTCGTGCCGTCCGCGAAGCAGCAGAGCGAAGACCGCGCGCTGCTCGCCAAGCGTGTGTTCGACAACCCCGCCGCATTGCGCGCGACATTGCTGCAAGCAGGGTTCAAGGACCAAGTCGCCGATGCGTGGCTCGCCGCGTATGCGCAAGCGCAAGCGCAGCCGCCGCTGGGCGTCGAGCGATGGCTGGCCGCGCCGTGGTCGCAACCGTATCGGCATCTGTGGCTCGGTGAAGTGGATTCCGCGACGCACGCGTATGCGGCAGTCGTGATTCCGCAAGGCGTGACGCCGCGCAACGAGCCCGCGTTGCTCGCGCTCGCGCAGCGCTTGCCAGGCGTCACGTTCGTCGACAAGGCCGCCAGCGTGTCGAAGCTGTTCGGCGCATATCGGGTCGATAGCGGCTGGTGGCTCGGCGGTGCACTCGCACTGGTGCTCGTGCTACTGACCATGCGATACGCCCCGAAGGAAGTCCCCTTAGGGCGGGCGCCGAAGGAAGTGCCGTTGGGCGACGCGTCGAAGGAAGTGCCGTCGGGGCACGCCCCGCAGAAAGTCCCATTAAGAAACCGCCTGCGTGGCGGCATCGCCACCACCCTGCCGGTGGCACTCGCAGTGGGCGTCACGCTCGCAATCTTCGGCTACGCCCGCGTGCCGCTCAACCTGTTCAACTGGCTCGCGCTGATGCTGGTGCTCGGCGTCGGCGCAAACTATGCGGTGTTCCTGCGCGAAGGCTGTCTGCGCGCGGACGCGGATCTCGGCGCGGTGTGGACCGGCGTGCTGCTGTCGGCGGCCACCACGCTGTTGTCGTTCGGCATGCTCGGCATGAGCGCGATGCCCGCGCTGAAGAGCTTCGGCGCGACACTTGCGCTCGGCATCGCGGTCGCGGTGCTGCTTGCGCCGATCGGCATGCCATCGGAATCGAGGAGGGCGGCATGAGAGCGCCATCAGTCTATTTACACGCGCTCGGCATGATCAACGCGCTCGGCGGCAACGTCGATGAGATCGTGTCGGCGCTCGCCGCCACACACGCGCCAGGCATGGCGAACGTGCACACGGGAATCGGCGACGCGTTCGCCGGCAGCGTGCTCGCGCCGCTGGACCTGGCGCCGCGCGCCGACCTCGCGCGCTACGACTGCCGCAACAACCGCTTGCTGCTGGCCGCGCTCGCGCAGATCGCGCCCGCCATCGACGCCGCGCGCGAGCGTTACGGCGCCGACCGGATCGGCGTGGTGCTCGGCACCAGCACCTCGGGTATCGAGGCGGCCGAAGCCGCGTTCGTCTATCACGCGAAAGCGGGCGAACTGCCCGACAACTTCAACTACCGGCAGATGGAAATCGGCACCGCCGCGCCGTTCGCCGCCGCCGCGCTCGGCGTGCAAGGGCCGGCCTTCACGATCTCGACCGCGTGCACGTCAAGCGCGAAAGCGTTCGCGTCGGCGCGCCGGCTGCTGCAATTGCAACTGTGCGATGCCGTGGTGGTGGGCGGCGTCGATTCCCTTTGCGAACTGACGATGCAGGGCTTCGCATCGCTCGAATCGACCAGCGCCGTGCGCACCAATCCGATGAGCGTCAACCGCTGCGGCATCAATGTCGGCGAGGGTGCGGCCGTGCTTCTGATGAGCCGCGATGAAGCCGCGGTGCGGCTCGCGGGCGTCGGCGAATCGAGCGACGCGCATCACATTTCGTCGCCGGACCCGCAAGGCGTCGGCGGCGAACTCGCGTTGCGCGCGGCACTCGCCGATGCGGGCATCGCACCGTCCGCGCTCGGCTATGTGAACCTGCACGCGACCGCCACGCCGAAGAACGACGAGATGGAAGCGAAGCTGATGGCGCGGGTGTTTGCGAACGGTGTGGCGACGAGCGGCACCAAGCCGCTGACCGGCCATCAACTCGGCGCGGCGGGCGCGACCGAACTTGGCTTCGCGTGGCTCACGCTCGCGCGCGACGACGTGCCGCTGCCGCATCATCTGTGGGACGGCGAAGCCGATCCCGCGTTGCCCGCGCTCGATCTCGTGGAAAGCGAACGCTTCCTGCCGCGCGGCGCGGGCACGCAATACGTGATGAGCAATTCGTTCGCTTTCGGCGGCAGCAATGTCAGCCTGATCCTCGCACGGTGACGCGCATGACGACTCCCCCGCCAGGCGACGAGCAACTCGTGCGGCAACCGATCGAGGCGATCATCCCGCATCGCGGCACGATGCTGCTGATCGACGCCGTCGACAGCTTCAGCGACACCATGCTGAGCGCGCGCGCCAGCGTCGACCCGAAAGCGTGGTACGCCGACGCCGACGGCGCAATGCCCGCGTGGATCGGCATCGAACTGATGGCGCAGGCGATCGCCGCGCACGTCGCGCTGCTGGCGATGCGCGGCGGCGGGCGCGCGCGGCCCGGGGTGCTGCTCGGCTCGCGCAGCTATCACGCACTGCGGCCAGCCTTCGCCGCTGGCGCGCAACTGCTGATTCACGTGAGCGAGCTGCTGCGTGCTGAAGCGGGCCACGGCGCGTACGAATGCACGATCCATCAAGACGGCGTGTGTTGCGCGGAGGCCGTCATCAAGATCTTTCAGCCGCCCGATTTTCAGTCATTCATCGAAGGGAGTGTCAGTTCATGAGCCGGCGTGTTCTCGTTACCGGTGCAAGCCGCGGCATCGGCCGCGCGATTGCGTATAAGTTGGCCGCCGACGGCTTCGCGGTCTCCGTGCATTGCCGCACGGGACGCAGCGAAGCCGACGCGGTGGCGACGGGCATCGCCGCGCAAGGCGGCACGGCGCGCGTGCTGCAATTCGACGTGCGCGAGCGCGCCGCGTGCCGCGCGGCGCTCGAAGCGGATGTCGCCGCGCACGGTCCGTACTATGGCATCGTGTGCAGCGCGGGCGTCACGCGCGACGCCGCGTTTCCCGCGCTCACCGAAGAAGATTGGGACATCGTGATCGAGACCGGACTCGACGCGTTCTACAACGTGGTCCACCCGCTGACCATGCCGATGGTGCGCGCGCGCAAGGGCGGGCGCATCGTCACGATCGCGTCGGTGTCGGGCGTCACGGGCAATCGCGGACAGGTCAACTACAGCGCGGCAAAGGCCGGGCTGATCGGCGCGACCAAGGCGCTCGCGGTGGAACTGGCGACACGCAACATCACCGTCAACTGCGTCGCGCCGGGTCTGATCGAAACCGGCATGCTCGACCAGATGCCGCTGGAACAGGCGTTGAAGACGGTGCCGATGAACCGCGTCGGCCAGCCTGCGGAGGTTGCGTCGGTGGTCAGCTTCCTGATGTCGGATGCGGCCTCGTACGTGACGCGCCAGGTGATCGGCGTGAACGGCGGGATGGTCTGATGAAGCGCGTCGTCATTACCGGCATGGGCGGCGTCACCGCGTTCGGCGATAGCTGGGACGCGATCGAAGCGCGCCTGAAGCGCGGCGAAAACGCGGTGCGGCGCATGCCCGAGTGGGATTACTTCGAGTCGCTGCATACGCGGCTCGCGTGTCCGTTGCCGGACTTCAGCGTGCCCGCGCATTATCCGCGCAAGAAGACGCGCGCGATGGGGCCGGTGTCGATGTATGCGGTGCGCGCGAGCGAGCTGGCGCTCGCCGACGCGGGCCTCGCCGACGACCCGAGCATCGCGGACGGCCGCATGGGCGTCGCGTACGGCTCGTCGTCGGGCTCGGTGCAGCCGATCCGCGCGTTCGGCACGATGCTGGAAACCGGCTCGATGAGCAACGTCACGTCGAACAGCTACGTGCAGATGATGCCGCACACCACGGCGGTCAACGTCAGCCTCTTCTGGGATCTGAAAGGGCGCATCATTCCGACCTCGTGCGCGTGCGCGTCGGGCAGCCAGGCGATCGGCTACGCGTTCGAGGCGATCCAGACCGGCAAGCAGACGCTGATGCTGGCGGGCGGCGCGGAAGAACTGTCGGGACCGGCGGTCGCCGTGTTCGACACGCTGTACGCGACCAGCACGCGCAACGATGCGCCGCATCTGACGCCGCGTCCTTTCGATGCCGCGCGCGACGGCCTCGTGGTCGGCGAAGGCGCGGCCACGCTGGTGCTCGAAGAATACGAACACGCGGTGGCGCGCGGCGCGCGGATTCACGCGGAGATCGTCGGCTTCGGCTGCAACTCGGACGGCGCGCACATGACCCAGCCGACCACCGACACCATGGCGCTCGCGATGCAGCTCGCGCTGCGCGACGCGCAACTGACGCCGCAAGCGATCGCCTACGTGAACGCGCACGGCACCTCGACGGATCGCGGCGACATCGCCGAAAGTCAGGCGACCGCGCAGACCTTCGGCGCGCGCATGCCGATCAGCTCGCTCAAGAGCTACGTCGGCCATACGCTCGGCGCGTGCGGCGCGCTCGAAGCGTGGTGGACCATCGAGATGATGAAACGCAACTGGTACGCGCCGACGCTGAATCTCGACAACCTCGATCCGGCTTGCGCGCCGCTCGACTACATCGTCGGCACGGGGCGCGAGATCGACGCCGAGCATGTGATGAGCAACAACTTCGCGTTCGGCGGCATCAACACGTCGCTGATTTTCAGGCGCGTCCGATGAGCATCGCGCTGAAACGCGTGGTTGTCACCGGCATGGGGATCGTGTCGTGCCTCGGCAATACGCTCGACGACGTGGCCGCCGCGTTGCGCGCGGGCCGCTCGCGTATCGAGCGGATCGATGCGTGGCGTGAGCGCGGGTTCGCGTCGCAGGTGGCGGGCGTCGCGTCGGTTGCGCACGAGCCGCCGTTCGAGCGCAAGCTCGAACGCTTCTTGGGCGACACCGCGCGCTTCGCGTGCCATGCCGCGCGCCAGGCGATCGACGACGCCGGGCTCGCGCCCGCGCTGTTGCGCTCGCCGCGCGCAGGCGCGGTGATCGGCTCGGGCGTCGGCTCGCTGTCGAGTTACGACGCGGCGTTGGCGATCGCGCACGCGCGCGGCGTCGACAAGGTGCCGCCGTACACGGTGCCGCAGGCGATGAGCAGCACCTCGTCCGCCAACGTCGCGCAGCTGTTCGGGCTCGAAGGGATGAGCTATTCGCCGTCGTCGGCGTGCACGACCTCGGCGCTCGCGATCGGGCAGGCGATGCAGTTGATTCAGACCGGCCGTCAGCAGATCGTGCTGGCCGGCGGCAGCGACGCGCTGCACGACAACACGACGCTGCTGTTCGACGCGATGGGCGCGCTGTCGCGCCGCTTCAACGACGAGCCGCAGCATGCATCGCGTCCGTACGACATGCAGCGCGACGGTTTCGTGATCGCGTCGGGCGGCGGCGTGCTGGTGCTCGAAGCGCTCGATCACGCGTTGGCGCGCGGCGCGCGCATCTACGCGGAACTCAGCGGATTCGGCGCTTGCACCGACAGCGCCGGCATGGTCGCGCCGCGCGCGGCAGGTATCGCGCGGGCGATGCGCGGCGCGCTGGATGAAGCGGGCAAGCGCCCCGACTACGTCAACACGCACGCGCCGTCGACGCCGCTCGGCGATCTCGAGGAGCTGCGCGCATTGCAGACGGTTTTCGGCGTGGCACGTGATCACCGCGTGCCGGCGTTTTCTTCGACCAAAGGCATGACCGGGCATTCGCTTGGCGCGTGCGGCGCGCACGAGGCGATCTACACGCTGCTGATGATGCGCGACGGGTTCATCGCGGGCACGGCGGATATGGGCACGCCGGAGCCGGAAGTGCGCGGCATGCCGCTCGTGCGGACCACGCGCGATGCGCGTATCGACACGGCAATGTCGGTTTCATTCGGGTTCGGCGGCAGTTGCGCGAGCCTGATGTTCGAAGCATGGCTAGGCGCTTGAAATGGCCGCGCCGCGCAGACAAACCCACGCATTTGCAAGCACGCATTTGCAAGCAGTGAGGCACACGTGAATCAACATTCGTCAAAGCGGACCACCGTCGACGTCACGATCATCGGCGCCGGTCCGGCGGGCGCGGTCGCGGCCGCGCTGTTGCGCAAAACGGGCCGTTCGGTCCTCGTGCTGGAGCGTCAGCATTTTCCGCGCTTCTCGATCGGCGAGAGCCTGCTGCCGCAAAGCATGGCCTACCTCGAAGAGGCCGGCATGCTGCAAGCCGTGGTCGAAGCGGGCTTCCAGTACAAGAACGGCGCGCACTTCGTGTATCGCGACCAGTCGTCGTCGTTCGACTTCCGCGACAAGCATTCACCCGGATGGGGCACCACCTACCAGGTCGAGCGCGCGGTGTTCGACGACATCCTGATTCGCTGCGCCGCCGAACAGGGCGCCGACGTACGCTTCGGCCACACGGTGCGCGCGGTTCACACGGGCCTCACTGGTCTTATGCCGCTCGTCGACGTGGTCGACGAGGCCGACCACGCGTACCAGATCGAAGCGCGCTTCGTGCTGGACGCGAGCGGTTTCGGGCGCGTGCTGCCGCGTCTGCTGAATCTCGAATCGCCGACGCGGATGCCGACGCGCGCCGCGCTCTTCACGCATGTGCGCGACGGCATTCCGGTCGACGCGAGCGATCGCAACAAGATCTGCATCGCAACGCACCCCGAGCGCCGCGACGTGTGGTTCTGGATGATTCCGCTGGCGGGTGGCCGGTCGTCGGTGGGTTGTGTCGCCGAGGCGAGCTTTCTCGACGTGCCGGA
>Ga0310811_10008294_pt1 | contig 13355 bp, 11 predicted proteins | sample YCmetagenome_FD_207642 | JGI IMG/M metagenome (GOLD analysis project Ga0310811, IMG submission 207642) | Soil microbial communities from experimental microcosm in Duke University, North Carolina, United States - YC | ecosystem: Engineered > Artificial ecosystem > Soil microcosm > Unclassified ...
CCCGTCGCGTGACTTTGTTCCGTAGGCAATAAAGAACTGAGGGCGATCCGCAGTCGGTCGATCTATTTTGGTGGAAACCACAAAATCAAAATTTCCGATAGTCGCCAGATTATCACGAAACAACTTCTCGACTGCGCGTCCTCGAGGAAGGCCGAGGTCGAGCCGCGTTTCCCATCCGGGGCCACCGAGAATGGGATCTAGAGATGAGATCGTTTTTGCATCGTTCATCGACGCAGCACGATTTACAAAGTCGTACATGAAATTGATCAATACTTCGCATTTTGCCCGAGCAAAAAGCACCGCGATCTTGTTGAAGGAATAGCCTGTCCAGCCTTTCGGGTCGATAAAGATGAGAGGAAAGGAATTTTCAATGAACGCCTGTATGTCGGATATCGCGTCTTCGAATTCGCCACAGTAGGCCTTAATCTCAAAGCCTTTTTCTGGGTTATGAAAAGGCGCAACAGCCGCAGTGAGTCTGCCATACGCTTGCCTGTTGTTCTCGGAGAAAAAGCAGCGAATCTTTGGGCGTCGTCCGGTCTGAAGTTGGATTTTCTCTTGAGCGTCTTTGAGGACCCTGATTGCGATCATGAAGGATGAATCGAGAAAGTCCTCCGTCTTCGTCTCCCACGGACCTGAAAATCCATCGACGTAAGTGATATTGTAGAATCTTAGGACCTTGAACGCGAGCGCCTGAAGGTATCGTTTTAGGATGAAATGTTTGGCCTTTGTCTGCTCGCGACCGAAATAAGGATCGGTCACAGTACTTCCTTTCTACTCTGCGGCCTCTAGCTGCATTCTCCGAGAAATTTTAGGATACTGATTCCACTCGCGACCCTTAAGAAGACGTCCACCAGATTTCGGTCGAACGCCGCCCCACTGTTTGAAGAAGAAAGCGACTTTGTCCGATTTGCACTGATCCCGGATTTCTATTGCCCATTCCTCGGCCATGGCGCGCGAGCGCGGCCCGCTTTCGCCACCTACAATGGCCCAGTCGATTCCCTTAAGGTCAATCTTCCCCACGGACGCCAGAAGCGGTTCGAAGGAGACGAATTTTACGGACGCTGCCGCAGCTCTGAGGTGCTTCACTCGGATGGCATTTCTCGCGTCCTCGACTGACACGCCCAACCAAACATGCGACGGCGCTTTGCCGGCACCGTATCGATCGCGAAGATACCGGACCATGAGCGAACTGCGTTTGGTCAGAACTTGATACGTGTGCCAGTCGGCGGCTTCCATCGTATCGAAGACAGAATCGATAAATGATCGAGGAACTTCCTTATGAAAGAGATCGCTCATGGAGTTGACGAATATGCGTCGTGGCTGTCGCCAACCTAGTGGTTGAGTTAGCCGCTCCGGACGTAACTTCAGGTCGAAGCCGTTTTCGAACGGATGACCAGGAACGCCGCGGAAGCGTTCTGAAAAACGCTCGGCGTAGCAAAAATCGCAGCCACGAGTGATCTTCGTGCAACCCGTGACAGGATTCCACGTTGCATCAGTCCATTCGATTTCTGTCGTCGATGCCATGAAACCCACCATAGAACAAAACAAGAACATTCGCAACTCAAAAACACTCTACCAACGATGCGACGCGCTTAGGTTAATCGCGGGCAAAGATGGTTTTGGTGGAAGGCTGCGCGCAAGCGGAAGTGCTGAGTCTACTCGCATTCCACGTCGTCACGCCCGCGCGCCTGTTCCCGACTTGATCGGGATGACCAGCCATCCATCGAAACAAGGGCGGCGGGCGAAAGCCAGCCGTTTTTGTTGGCGCGCGATAATGGCCCTGCCTCAGAAACTCATTTCTTCTTCGCGCCCACCCGGCTGATGCTCTTGATCGCTATCGGCGGGCGGCCGGCCTTCTCGGCGATTTCACGGTCCTGTTCCAGGATGAACCCGCGTGCCGGCTCGTCGCCGTCGAGCCCGCCGAGCAGGTCGGCAGGCACGCGCCGGTTGGAGCGTTGGGAGTCGTCTTCATAAACGACATTGAAAAAGGCGAACTCGCCTTTGGGATTGGTCCCGGGTTTCTTGGCCATGCGGGCTTGTGGTCGATAAGGGCGCCGCTGTCAAAGAAAAATAGCGGGGCGCAAGCAGGGCGCTACGGCGTAGGCTTCCCATACCTCATCAGCGAAACGTTTCCGGCGCCGGCCTTGGGGACCGACAACACGAACAGCTTGTCGAACTGGGTGCCCGTGACGTCGTCGACCGTCCGGCCGGTCAGGCCTTCGACGATCGGCCGGATCGCGGCGTCGTGACTGGCGATGATGGCGATGGCGTCCTCCGGCAGCGCTTTTACCCTGGTCACGATTTTCTGCACGTAGTCCGGGATGTGGTTGGGGTCGATCGCCACATCGACGCGCTTGACGTGCGCGCCGGGCAGTTTCCGCAACGGCTCGATCGTGCGCTGGGTCCTGATCCTGTCGCTGCAGAAGGCGATATGGACGCCGCTGTCCGCGAGCATTCGCGCCAGAAGTTTTGCGCGCTCGACGCCTTCAGGCGCAAGATCGTCCGCGGGGTCCGGCAGGCGTTCGGCGTGACGAAGCAGAAAGACGATCATGGTGTTTCTCCCTGATTGGCAGTCATGCCCACCGCCTTACAGCGACTGCCGCAAATCCCTGAACGCCGCGATGTCGGCCTGCGTCGGCGGCCAATCGTGGGAAAAACTTTTTTTGAAATGCTCGCGGCATCGCCTGACGATCGCGGCCCGGTTTGCCGCTGCCGCGTCTCCGGTCGTGTCGGCGCTTTGGCCGTCCTGGATCGACCAGTCCGGAATATCCCGCAGCAGCGCTGCGATGCCGCCGAGCGCGACCAGCTTGGGTTCGCTGATGTCAGGCGTGTTGGCGTCGCCGGCATCGGACCTGGCCGCGTCCGAAAACCAGCTGTCGAGCACATCGGGTTTGTCATGCAGCGGCCGCAGCCGCATCGCCTGCAGGCGCAGCCGGTTCTGGTGACGCTTGACCCCGCGCGGGGTCGGATCGGCCGCGAACACGGCGGGATGCCAGATCGCGAGCGCGACCCGGAAGTTTTCGGAATCCTCGACCTTGTCCTCGCGGATGGTGGTGACCCGCCGCGCGATCAGCATGATGATGATCAGCAAGGCAAGGCCGATGCCCAGATAAGGCTGGATCTGGGCGTGCCGCACCAGCCGGTCGGCGGTCACGGTGGGGATCCTGATGGCCGGGACGGCCGTGTTGTCGCGCGTGGGTGCAGGCGTGACGCTCTGTCCCGCGCCGTCGGCTGCGGGCGCCGGCCCGGCCGGCAGCGATTGTGCGGGTTGGGTCGGTGCGTTGTCCCCTGCAGTGATCGGCGGCAGCCAGGCGGCCAACAGCCAGATTACCGCGATCAATCCGAGCGCCGGCGCACAGGCATCCGGAATGGTTCGCAACGCCCCGCGAATTCGCTTTGGCCAGGGTGAAGCGGCCGCAGCTGCGGGATCGGGGCCGGCGGAAAGGTCGGCGCTGTTGGCTTCATTGACCTCGGGTACGGGGACCGTCAGGTTGACCAGCTTCTTCAGGTATTGTCGGGCCCGCTCCGGGTCGCCGCCACTCTGCCTGGCGGCATCGCCGCCAAACTTCATGGCGACGATGTCGATGATCTTCGGCTCGTCCATGCCGAGCAGGATGAAGCATGGTCCGGCTGTCGTCAGGAAATTGATGGATTCAAGCACCTCCATCAGATTGTCCGCCGCGCAGCGGTCGAGGTCGTCGATGAAGATGACGAGGCCGGGGTTGGTCGAGGTGCGCAAGGCCTGCGCTGCGGCGTTGAACTCGATCGCAAACTTGTAGCGGAAGCTGAGCTGCGCGCTGAAATCCGCAAGCTTGGCGTTGTTGCGCAGCGTCGCCATCAACTCGGACGGCTTCAGGTTCAGCGTTCCGTAGACCTTGATGATCACGAGCACGATCGCGCCAACGCCGACCCCGGCGACGTGGTTGAACCATCCCTGGATATCTTCCGGCTTGAGCTTGCTCCAGCTCAGCAAATTGTCCGTCAGCGCATGCCAGTCGAAGGTGACGGCCAGCGTGACCAGAATGGCGATCGCCAGCAGCAACGGAAATACGTTGGCGCCGATGCGCGAGAACAGCAGCCGGCAGCGGAACGCCAGTCCGGAAAAACGCCATGCCGAGGGTATCGCCTGCGCGCGGATGTTTTCCAGCAGCGCGGCCAGGATGTTCTCCTCCTTCTGGTGATGCCAGGCGTTGAACCAGACCGGATTGGCGCCGCGGCCGCGCAGATCTTCCGCAACCAGGTTCATCAGCGAGCTTTTTCCGGTGCCCCATGCGCCGGTGATGGCGATCGTCAGCGGCGGCGCGGTGTTGGTGTTGCGGATGAAGCGCGACAGCGACAGCGCCAGCGGCTTCAGGCCGAGGACATCGCGGTCGTTCCACCCGATCGGAGAATCGGATGTCCCGATGTCGGCGATGCCCGCTTTGGCCTGGTCGGCGGCGCGGGAATCACGCCAGGCGGCGCCGGTTGCGAAGAATGCGAAGATGAAGGCCGGCATCGCCGCGTAAAGGACCCACGGCGCGGGTCTCGCGCGATAGGACAGGCGTTCCCAATTGTCGCCGCCATTGGTGGTTTCGAAGATGGCGGGATAGACGCCTTCCTCGTTGCCGTCGTTCCAGCCCGACGACATCCAGCCGATGCGCTGGTCAGGTTGAAAATGCAGCGAACGCAGATTGGCCTGGCTTCGAACGTCGGTGAACGTGGTTTCGTGCTGGATCTGGCCGGGAATCCTGTCTGAAGGTTTTAGAACGGTGCGCAGCGCCTGGCCATTCGAGAACAGGACGAACATAGTGTGGCCGCTGTTGTCGCCGCGCGATCCGTCGTTGGCGGGTCGAGCGAGCACGCCAAAGAAATTGTGCCGTCCGATTGCGCCGGTAAGCCGCAAATATTCCCGCGCGCTGCGTTCGATCGCGGCGTCCATGGTCGAGGCGCGAAATCCGCGCGCCTGGTTGCCGACCCCATATTCCGCCAGCGTGAAAGGTAGCTGGAAGTCGATCAGGTCCTGGAGGGCGGCGCTGCTCCCCGTCGGTTGTTGTCCGGTCCGCTCGCTGAAGACCAGGTTACGCTGACCCGGCAGGACCAGCAGCGGTGGACTCTCATTCGTCCTGCGGACATCGACCACCCATTTCTGGCCGCCATCGGCGCTGAAATGATACTCGGAGCCCTGCACGCTTGAACAGAATTCCCCCGATAGGTCGCATGCCGCCCAATAAGCGTCCGGCGACAATGGCACGCGGGTTGGAAGCTGGCTGAATCTCGCATCGGCGGCGGGATTGGGCACCAGCGTCGTCACGACGGGCGGTGGCGGCGGCGCCTTTGGAATTTCCTTGAGCGGCTCCTTGCTCGCGTCCGGTGGACGAAGCTGCTGCGGGTTGAGCGGCTGCTGCTGAACGTTGGGAGGAAATTGCTGAACGTTCGGAGGCGCAACCTTCGAAGGGCCGGTTTTCAAGTCCGGCAATTCGACCCCGCCGATTTTCGGGCGGGCCGGGGCAACTTCCCCCGCATGCGCGCTGCCAAGGCCGAAGGCTTCGGCGGCAGAACGCGGCGGCGAAGCCTGTGGTTGGGAGATCGATTTCTCGGCGATCCATTGCGTGGATTTCGGCCGCCACGACAGCACGCCGGCCGGGCCCATCGGCAGCACCGGAATGATCGCGAGCCGCGGGTCCGGTTGCGGTTTCGAGAGCCACTGCCACAGGCTGGGGCTGTTGGTAAACGGATCGGCGCGGATCGAGCGATCGAACAGACCGATGGCGCAGATGACACCGAGCGCGACCGTCACGCCGGTCAATTGAAGCAAATTGTACGCACCGGCCTGCGGTCCGGATCCGGATCCCGTACCGGGCGCATGCGATGGGAGCGGCGTTGGCGATGCGCTTGCCATGATGCCTCCACGGCCCCAAGTCTGGCGCAACCTTAACGGGCATGCAAGCCGTGTTGAACCGGCAATCGCGGTTTTGGGTGCGACGTTTTTTCATGCTGTCCGGTTCGTCGAGGCTGCTACATGGCCTGACAACCCGGTGCGGGAGGGTTGGTTGAAAACCGGCGAAAATGTCATAAGAGATGCTACGATCGGCGGTTGTCTCGCTGCGCTCTCCGGAAGGAAAATTCCCCCTATGCCCGTCATGCGCCTGGTCACTGCTGTTTGCCTGCTCATTGCCGCCACCCCCGCCTTCGCCGCGCGCTGCGGCGGCGACTTCAACACCTTCGTGGCGGCGATGTCGCAGGAGGCGGCGGCGGCCGGCATCTCTCAAGCCGTGATTTCGCAGGCGCTCGCCGGCGTGACGCCGGATCCGGCGGTCCTGAATTTCGACCGGCGCCAGCGCGGCACCTTCAACAAGACCTTCGAGCAATATGTCTCGACCCGCGTCGGTGCAGGCCGCATCAACATGGGGCGGCAGATGCTGCAGCGTCACGCCGCACTGCTGTCGAGCATCGAGGCGAAATTCGGCGTGCCGCGGCAGATCGTGGTGGCGATCTGGGGGCTGGAATCCGATTTCGGCAAGGGCGACATCGGCAAGATGCCGGTGATCCGCACGCTCGCCACCATGGCGCATGATTGCCGCCGCACCGAACTGTTCCAGGGCGAATTGCTGGCGGCGCTGAAGATCCTGCAGCGCGGCGATCTTCCCTTGCGCGACCTGATCGGGGCGTTTGCCGGCGAGATCGGCCAGACGCAATTTTTGCCGTCGTCCTACATCAAATACGGCGTCGATTTCGACGGCAACGGCCATGTCGACCTCCGCCACTCTGTGCCCGACGTGCTCGCCTCCACCGCCAACCTGCTGCACACATCGGGCTTCAAGATGGGTGCACCCTATGGCGAGGGCAGCGCGAATTTCGAGGCGATGCGCGAGTGGAACCGGGCCACGATCTATCGCAAGACGATCGGGTATTTTGCCGATCAGCTGGTGGGGCGGTAGGTTTTTCTCCTCGTCATTGCGAGCGCAGCGAAGCAATCCATGGAGCGCCAAGCCGAGGTATGGATTGCTTCGTCGCAAGCGCTCCTCGCAATGACGGTCTGAATTGGCAGCGCGTGGGGTGGGCAAAGCGCAGCGTGCCCACCATTCTTGTTGTCGAAAAAAGCTGGTGGGCACGGCGCAAATGCGCCTTTGCCCCACCCTACGATTCTGGAGTTGTTGAACCTGGGATAGGGCGGGCGCGACCAATGCGCGTTCGCAGGACCCCAGGATATCAGCGGCGACAGAGGCGGCCATGACACTTCAGTACGAAACCGAGCGGCCCATCGCCTCGGACCACACCATCGCCATCGCCGTCTACGTGCTTTACGGCCTGGGGTATTTCACCATGGTTACGGCGCTGATGGGCGTCGTCATCGCGTACGTGAAACTCGAAGATGCCGACCCAGTGATGGCATCGCATTTCCGGTTTCAAGTCCGCACCTTCTGGATCGGACTGCTTTACAATGTCGTCGGCATTCCGCTCTCGCTTGTGCTGATCGGCATCCCGATCCTTGTCTGGTGGTTCATCTGGTCGGTCATTCGCATCGTCAAGGGGGCCCTGTTGGCCGCCGAAGGCAGACCAGTCGCCAATCCCCAGTCCTGGCTGTTCGGATAAGCCACCCACCGATCTCCCAAGTGAACGGTAAAACCGTATCGGTCCCGGCTTCGGGCCTCACGCCTTCTTTGCCACCGTCATCCGCTTCTCGAGTTTCTTGGCCATGATCGACCAATAGCTCCCGGGCAGGAGCCGTTGCAGCAGATCCATGAAGCGCGCGTCGCCGCCGATCAGAATGCGCGGCTGGTTCTTTTCGATGCCGGCGATGATGCGCTGCGCCGCCGCCGCCGGCTGCGTGATCGCCATCGCATCGAAGCGGTCGATCGAATCCGCGCGGCGGGCGTTGTCGGTGACCCCGGTGCCGGTGCGGGAATTGCGCACGATATTGGTGGCAACCCCGCCGGGATGCACCACCGACAGCCGCACTGAGCTACCCGCCATTTTAAGCTCATGCCGCAGGCTTTCCGAAAAGCCGCGCACCGCGAATTTCGCCGCACTATAGGCGGTCTGTCCCGGCGGGGCGATGATGCCGAAGATCGAGGACAGGTTGACGATGTGGGCGGCCGGTCGGGTGGCGAGATGCGGCAGGAAGGCGCGGGTCGCATGCACCACGCCCCAGAAATTGATGTTGAACAGCCAGTCCATCTGCGTCTGCTCGACCTCGTTGAAATTGCCGAGCAGGGCCACGCCGGCATTGTTGATGACGATGTTGAGCTTTGGATGCGCCGATGTGGCGGCATTGGCAAAATCCCGGATCTGGCCGGGCTCGCCGACATCGACGCGATGCGTGGTGACCTTGCGCTGGCCATCGCGGTTGATCTCGGCTGCGACCTCCGCCAGGCCGGCCTCGTCGCGATCGGCCAGCGCCAGGTCGCAGCCACGCGCCGCCAGTTCCAGCGCCAGCGCGCGTCCGATGCCGCTGGCCGCACCCGTGACGGCGGCGGCCGATCCGTTGATCGCAGTCATATGGGGTAACTCCTCGGCTGGGCTCCAGGCAGGCAGGCGAAACTGATACAGCCCGCACGCTTTGGCAACCGGATCGGTGCGCTCGCGCAAGCTTCCGCAGGATGGCGTGGCGTGATATGGCACCGAAATTGACGAGGTGCCGCCCGTGACCCTCTCCTTCCTGCTGACCTCGCTGATCGTGGTCGTATCCCCCGGCACCGGCGTGCTCTACACGCTGGCGGTGGCGCTGACGCAGGGGTCGCGGGCCTCGATCGCGGCGGCGTTCGGCTGCACGCTCGGGATCGTCCCGCACATGACGGCGGCCATGCTCGGGCTCGCCGCCGTGCTGCACACCAGCGCGCTGGCGTTTGCGGCGCTGAAATGGTGCGGCGTGCTCTATCTGCTCTACATGGCCTGGCAGGCGCTGCGCGAGACGGGCGCGCTCGCGATCGATCCGCACCCCGCGCCGGGGCGCTCCAGCCGGCGGGTGATCGTCACCGGATTCTTGATCAACATCCTCAACCCAAAACTCTCGATCTTCTTCCTCGCCTTCCTGCCGCAGTTCATCGCGGCCGACGAGGCCGGTCCGCTGGCGCAGATGCTGGAATTGAGCGCGGCCTTCATGGCGATGACCTTTGCGGTATTCGTGGTCTACGGCCTGTTCGCCGCGGGTGTCCGCGACCGTGTCATCTCAAGGCCAAGGGTGATGGCCTGGCTGCGCCGGAGTTTTGCCGCGGGCTTTGCCGCGCTCGGGGCCAGACTGGCGTTCGCGGAGCGGTGATTCTACCCCCGCCGTCATTGCGAGGCGCGTAGCAACCGAAGCAATCCATACTTCCTTGCGGCGCGATGGATTGCTTCGCTTCGCTCGCAATGACGGGGAGGGGACGCCAGCCCCGGAATCAAAAAGGCGGGCTTGAGCCCGCCGTTTTTCGAAACGATTGCCTGAAATTGGGAGCCCGGGTGGAACTGAGCGCTCCACCCGGGCCTGAATTCACTTCTTGGACTTCTTGGCCTTCTTCGCCTTCTTCGCCTTTTTCGCCTTCTTCGCTTTCTTAGCCATAGTATCCTCTTACGGTTTTAATGGGTTGAAACGCGACTCCGAGGCATGCTCGGCGGAGGGCCAGCCTCACAACATCCTCAATGGCAATCCCAACAGATTCGCGGCGCGCTGCCGCGTGCTGTCACGTCGCCGTCATCACGTTATCCACAGGTGATATGCGTTTTGATGCGATTTTTCACCAAAATGCCCCTCCGTTGCGCCGTTTGCGTCGATCGCATCATGCTTAACGACACCCCAACGCGCTCGCTCTTCATCAATTTAAAACCACGGTGTGGATTAGCGGGAGGTGGTGAGAGTCCGTTAAGCGGCGCGGATGCACCTTGTCGGCCAAGACAACGGGTTGGGGGAAACGCCCGGGAACGCTCGCTTCGGGGCGGGCTTAACAGGGGAGTCGGGACTGCAAAGTGTCCCGGGATCGCGATGCTGAGCGTTCCGACGTTGTGGACGGTGTTCGTCATCAACTTTCTCGCGCTGGGCCTGATCTGGGCCTACGTGATCCGCAGCTATCCGTCGTTCGCCGCCGCGCAGTTCTGGACCGGTTCGGCGTTCACGGCCGCCGCGGGTGCGGCGCTTGCGATGTTGCGGGTGGTGACGGATTCGCTGTTGCCGCTGCTTGCCGCCGGCACCGCGATGATTTTCGCCCTCTGCCTGGCCGCGATGGGCATCCAGAAATTCTTCGACCGGCCGGTTGCGTGGCGCGGCACCTGGCTGATCCTGGGACTGAGCTTTGCCGGCATGTCCTTCTTCATGTTCGGCTATGACAGCGCGCCGGCGCGCATCACCATCTTCACCATCGCCCAGACGCTCCCGCTGGCGCTGAGCGTCAAACTGCTGCTGACCCCGCATCTGGGCCGCGTCAATCCGGGCGCGCGACTGGCCGCCATCGTCTCGCTCCTCATCATTGCCATTTACGGCTTCCGGATGATCGCGGGCCTCACCACCGCCGACGGTGGCTATACCTACATGAAATTCAACCAGGTGCAGTCGGCGGTGATCCTGGTGCTGGTGTTCCTGTCGATGGCGCTGAATTTCGGCTTCCTGCTGATGGCGATGGACCATCTGCGCAACGAGGTCGCCGATCTGGCGCTGCTCGACGACCTCACCGGCGTCGGCAACCGCCGCCACCTGGTGCAGCGCCTGACCGAGGAATGCGCCCGCTCGGACCGCAGCGGCCAGCCGTTCTCGCTGCTGGTGATCGATCTCGACGGCTTCAAGGGCATCAACGACAACTTTGGCCATGCCGCGGGCGACGCCTGCCTGCAGCATTTCACCCTGATGGCGCAAACCCGGCTGCGGACCGGCGACATGCTGGCGCGGTCCGGCGGCGACGAATTCTGCATCGTGCTGCCGGCCTCGACGCTGCGCGAGGGCGCGATGATCGCCCGCCGCGTGCTGGAAGTGTGCCGCGCCGACGCCGAGCAATGCATGGGCAGGGATATCCCGATCTCGGTCTCGATCGGCGTTGCGCAATGGACCCCGGAGATGGGTGCGTTTCCCGACCGCCTGATCGCGGCCGCCGACCACGCGCTCTACGACGCCAAGAAGAGCGGCCGGAATTGCTTTGCCGCCTACGAGCCGGCGCCGCCCTTGGTGCCCGGGATTGAAATCGCCGCGCTACCGGTCGCTGGAAAGGTGCTGCGCAAGCGCGCCTGAAGGTGCTACGCAGGGGACCTCACGGGATCCCTCGCGTATGAACCTTCGCCGGCTTGCGATCGCGCTCTGCGCCCTCGCGTTCTCGCTTCCCGCATCTGCCCAGACCCCGGACCTTGCCACGCTGGCGCGATCGTCGGGCACGCCCGCAATTCCCGGGCTGAAGATGGTCTGGCTGGCGCCCTGGGGCGACGTCGCCCAGGCCCATCCATGGCGCAACATCATCGTGCACCAGACCGAGGGCCCGGCGGGATCGGCCCGCGGCGGCGCACAAGCGCAGTTCAAAAATCCGACCCGTCGCGGCGTCATGGTCTGGGTCGAAACCGACGGCACGGTGTACTGGGCGGTGGCCGAACATCTGGTGCCGACCCATGGCGACGGCGGCAACCGCAACGACGACAAATACATCGACAACGGCCCGACCTTTCACCAGGTGGTCGGCAGCAATTCGGTCGGCGTCGAATTCGCCGGCAACTATCCCGACGTGACGCGCGGCCCGACCGAGGCGCAGGTCGCGGCGTGGCGCATCCTGGTGAAGGTGCTGCGCTTGCGTTACGGCATCCCGCTTGAGCGGGTCTATGCCCATAACTGGATCGACTTCAAGGACGCCCGCTATTGCGAGGGCTGTGCGCTGGCGAAACTGGCGCGCGAGTGGGGCGAGTAGGCTCGCTTCGGATCCGGCCGATTGACCGTACCCGCCGGTTCAAGCAATCTCGGCGCGCGGGAGGGACGGGGTGCAACTTGCTTGGAGAGGCAGCGATCATGGCCGAATTCACCGTCAATGCGCAGCGCTTCGACCCCTACAAGAATTTCAAATTCCGCGTCAAATGGGACGGCCATTACATCGCCGGCATCTCCAGGATCAGCGCACTGCGCCGGACCACCGAGGTGGTCGAGCATCGCGAAGGCGGCGATCCCTCGATGTGGCGAAAGTCGCCGGGCCTGACCAAATTCGAACCGATCACGCTGGAGCGCGGCGTCACCCATGATCCGGCGTTCGAGCAGTGGGCCAACAAGGTCTGGCAGTTCGGCGCCGGCCTCGGCGCCGAGGTCTCGCTGAAGGATTTTCGCAAGGACATCACCATCGATATGTTCAACGAGGCCGGCCAATTGGTGCTGTCCTACAAGGTGTTTCGCTGCTGGGTATCGGAATATCAGGCGCTGCCCGATCTCGACGCCAACGCCACCGCGGTGGCGATCCAGCACATCAAGCTCGAGCACGAGGGCTGGCAGCGCGATGCGTCGGTGGCAGAGCCCGCCGAGCCGGGCTTTGGCGGCTGAAAGCATCGATGGTGAGTTTTGGCTTGCGTGGGCGCGGTAACTGCAGTTCGTCGTCCCCGCCTGCGCGGGGACGACATCATTGGTGTGGGGGCGGTGTGCCATCACAAACAAAAAGCCGGCGTTGCCGCCGGCTTTCGTCGTTCAGTGTTTCAGCGCGCGCGATCAGTGCGCGGCTTCGAGGACGGCGGCTTCCGCCTTCGCAATCGTGCCCTTGACGGCCGACTGCACCTTCTCGAAAGCGCGGACCTCGATCTGCCGCACGCGTTCGCGTGACACGCCGAATTCGGCGGCGAGGTCTTCCAGCGTCATCGGCTCTTCCGCCAGGCGCCGCGCCTCGAAGATGCGGCGTTCCCTGGGGTTGAGCACGCCGATGGCGCCGTTCAGCGCCTCGCGGCGATGATCGAACTCCTCGTGCTCGGCCATGATGGCTTCCTGGTTGGGCGAGGTATCGACCAGCCAGTCCTGCCATTCGCCGGCTTCACCGTCGTCGCGGATCGGCGCGTTGAGCGACGCGTCGCCGCCGAGGCGGCGGTTCATGTCGACCACGTCCTGGTCCGTGACGCCGAGGCGCTTGGCGATCAACTTCACCTGGTCGGGGTGCAGATCACCCTCGTCCAGTGCGGAAATCTTGCTCTTCGCCTTGCGCAGGTTGAAGAACAGCTTCTTCTGGTTCGCGGTGGTGCCCATCTTCACGAGCGACCATGAACGCAGGATGTACTCTTGAATCGACGCCTTGATCCACCACATGGCGTAGGTAGCGAGCCGGAAGCCTTTTTCGGGCTCGAACCGCTTGACCGCCTGCATCAGGCCGACATTGCCTTCCGAGACCACCTCGGAAATCGGCAGGCCGTAGCCGCGATAGCCCATGGCGATCTTGGCGACGAGCCGGAGATGGCTGGTGACAAGG
>Ga0310811_10008295_pt1 | contig 13354 bp, 11 predicted proteins | sample YCmetagenome_FD_207642 | JGI IMG/M metagenome (GOLD analysis project Ga0310811, IMG submission 207642) | Soil microbial communities from experimental microcosm in Duke University, North Carolina, United States - YC | ecosystem: Engineered > Artificial ecosystem > Soil microcosm > Unclassified ...
CAGCTGGAACCTTGCTAGGCGGTTCTCCGTGCCAGCGCACGAGGCTAAATTGCTTTACAGCATGGTCGCGAACTCAACAGTGTCGCAAGTTTGGCGAACGCCGCATGACGCTGAGTGCACCGGTTAGCTTGACCGGCGAGACGGCACGCAATCTCGACGGCTGTTCTACCGCCCCGACTATGCTGCCCCCCGCCCATCGCACTCTGCGCACAGAGCAACGCCAACCAATTTAAACACGACGTTGGTGACTATAGGAGACGGCAACGGCCCTAAAGACGCAGCCCAACTTTGGGAAAGGTAGGATCGCGCCTCTGGACCCATCCAAACATTGTCGGTGGCAATTGAGAGCGCTACCCAACGAAGCTTTCGCCAATTCGATCCGGCGTGTGCCGATTCAGACCCAACGCATGGAGACTGCGGATCGAGCCGGGGGAGGCCCAGGGCATGGGAAACCAGATCTCAGACGGAAGGTAGAGTCGGCGCTCTGACGAACTGACCGACGCTGCAGAGTGCATCCCTGGGACGGGCCAAACGAACACGTCGTAACTCCACCTTCGGCCGGTGCGACGCGGTCGCTACGCAGTCGTCCCCTTTCCACGGACTTGCATTGTTGTTGGCCGGTCGCCAAATGCGCAGTAGATCGACAGGGCGCTGGTTTCAGATTCCCGGCGGCGGAATCGCGGCGATCCGACGCTGTTCGGGCGGCTGATGACCCTGGCCTGCGACTGCTCCGCCTTCAGTTGAGGCCGGTCACTCGTCTTCCGCTCGGCGGCGACGATATTCGTGGAGCTTGTGTTCGGTGAACGCGCCGCGCCCGCGAGCGTCGACATGAAGGCCCTGCTGGCAACACCAGCGTAGCATCTCATCCGGATCGACATCGATCTTGATCACTTGAACGCCGCGCCGCTCCAGCATCTCGACCTGTCGTTGTACAAGGTTGTGCCAATTCTGATAGTTGTCCGCAAAGCCCAGCCGATCTCACACGACCTCCAAGCAACCGTGCGTACGTCGCCTCGTTGTAGCAGCCATAGCCGAGCCGCGGCATCATGGACTGAGTTTAGGCCGCTACGGCTTGCCGCCAAACCACAACTATCCAAAAAGAGGCTTTGCACTTTTTGCCTGTGCGCCTTGAACGACGGCGTCGGGCATTCGGCGCCAATCGTTCCGAGTCGCTCATGGGCAGTGAGTAGAACCAAAAAATCTTTGGTCAATAGCTTTGGCAAAATAGCGAGAGCTTGAAGCAATATCGGCCCATGCGTTGCAGGGGACTTGTTTGTCTGTTGGTGGCCGTCTTTCCGATGACTGCTGCCGAAGCGCAAGACCGGCCCACACTGGACATTCTCATATATCGGGGGGTTACTGAGTCGATGCTCGGGACGGTGACGGCCGGGGCTGATCCCGAGTGTGGAGAAGTCCTCCAGGACATGCGGATCAAGGAGGGTGACGTCGTCCAGAAGGGCGAGGTCATCGGCAAGCTCTCGGGACTGCCGGATGCGCAATACGAGCTCGCGCGCAACGAGGCGGAACTGAAACGGCAGCTCGAACAGCGCGTGTGGTTGGCATTCGGTGCTCGCCAGACCGAGATCGACATGCAGCGCGCAAGGCTCGCGATGGTGCGGAACCAGAATAAGTTGCAGGCACTCGAGCGCGCGCAGACGAACAAGAGCCCCGAGGCGAAGGAAATCGAGAAGAGGCTCGATGACCAAATGTACGAGCGCGAAGTTTTGAAGCTCCGGATACTGGTCGGCAAAAGAGACACCGAGTTGCAGGAGCTCGATGCGGTGCTGAGTATGACCCGAGCGGCGATCGAGGGGGCGCAAAAGGCTGTCGAGCAATGCATCGTCCGAGCTCCGATAGCCGGCACCGTCGTGAAGATATTATCGCGTCGTGGGGAGCGGGTTGCTCCGGCCGGGGTGGCAAAGGTCGTCGACTTTTCTCAGCTGCAGGTGATTGCAGATCTCGACGAGTTTCACTTGAACCGCGTCTTGGTCGGGGGGCTGGTCGAGATGACCTTTCGGGGGAGCGCCAAGATCTACGGCGGCAAGGTGTCGCGGATCGCGCCGATCGTGAAGCGCATGGGAGAGGCGGAAGAGACGGGCACGTCCCCGTTTGCGAATCGCGCGGTCCAAGTCGAAATCAATTTCGACCATATGGCGGGAATTCCACCGTTTGTTGGGCGGGAAGTGCGAGTCCACTTCCTCTGAGCGCGACGTCGTTTTCGACAAGAGGCTTTGTAATGATCACCTCCCGGACGGCGCGCGCCTGCGTTGGACTCCTGATCTTCCTTGCAGCTGCCGTGGGGGGATCTCCGACGCGCGGCCAAAGCCTGGTGCAGGCCCTTGTGACCACCTACAACAGCAATCCCGATCTCTTGGCTGGCCGCGCATTGCTGCGTCAGACCGACGAGACGCTGGCTCAGGCGGTTGCAAACTGGCGACCACGCGTCTCGCTCTCCGTCGAGTTCAACAAAATTCAATCCGATTCGCTGCCCGTACTGGGCCCTAATCGCTATACCCCGCTCAATGGACGAACCACGCTGCTGTCGATCACGCAGCCACTCTTTCGCGGCGGCAAGACCGTCGCCGACACCAAGGGCGCTCAAGCGAGCATCGAGGCGCAGCGGGCTTTGCTTGCCGATACGGAGCAGACCGTCCTGTTTCAGGCCATCACCGCCTATGTCGACGCGCGCCGCAATAACGTGCGGGTATTAGTCGAGCAGCTCGATGCAACCAGAGAACGGTTCCGGGTCGGCGATCAGACGATCACCGACGTATCCCAGGCGGAGGCCCGATTGGAGCAGGCCAAAGCCGACCTTGTGCAGGGCGAGGCCCAGGTTCGCACCGACATCGCCGCGTTTGAGCGAGTCACCGGACAACGCCCCGGGCTCGTGGCAGACCTGCCGCTGATTGGCGCGCTGCCGGCGAGCGAAGAGGAAAGCGTCGCTCTTGCGATGAATTACGGCCCTCGGGCTGTCAGCGCCCAGCATCGCATCACGGCGGCAAGTTATGCCGAGAACAGCGTCGCGGGCGATCTGCTGCCGCAGATAAACATCGTCGGTTTTGTGCAGCAACAGTCCGATTTGCAGGTGCCTGGCGACCAATATTACCAATACGGTGTGCGTCTTCAGGCGGTCGTCCCGATCTATCAGAATGGCACGGAGTGGTCGCGGCTGCGTCAGGCAAAAGAGATCGTCGGGCAACGCCGCAACGAACTCGACAGCGCCCGTCGGCAGGCGGCTGAAACGGCCATCCGCGCCTGGCGAGGCCTCGATGCCGCGCGTTCGCGCATCATTTCGTTCAAGGCGCAGGTTATGGCAAACCAATCGGCCCTGGCCGGCGTCCGGCAGGAAGCGCTGGTCGGATCGCGTACCACTCTCGATGTTCTCAACGCGGAGCAGGAGCTTCTCAACGCAAAGGTCAACCTGATCGCGGCGCGGCATGACGCGCAAGTCAACTACTACGGCGCGCTCTCGTCGATTGGGCGTCTCACGGCGCGCGCGCTGGGGTTGCCAGTCGAGTACTATGACGAGGAAAAATACTACAACACGGTTGGGTCGCGCTGGATCGGTAATTAGGGCGGCGGATTGAACCGGCGGTCAAAGCGGCTTTTGAGCGATGATCGCGTAGTCTTGGGGGCCGTACATCAGTTGGTTCAGGAGCCGATCGGCTTCGGTTAGCTCGGGAAGAAGCGACGATGCTGGATATGGATTTAGCCGGTCGATTTCCACGTCCGCGAATCCCTCGTTCTCGACGACGAAGCGGCAAAGCGCCGGCGGGATTGGTCGCGTATGGGTCGGATCGGAGTAGAAGGTGCAGGCGCCGACCTTGAGGTTCTCCGGGTTCGGTGTTTCAAGGATTAGGAGCCCACCGTCGACGAGGGTGCGTCGTGCTTCCTGCAGCAAGAGCGCAAACCGCCCGGCAGCGAGATGCTCGATGACGTGAAACGCCGAGAGTCCGCTCAGCGACCTGTCCGGGAGGCTGGCCAGAAAGGCGAAAGCGTCAGCATGTCGAGCCGGCAATCCTCGACTTGTGCAGTCGTTCACGGTGAACATGTTGCTGTCGATACCCACGGCCTCGATCCCGGCTTCCTTAAGCAGCTCGAGCCATTCGCCGCGCCCGCATCCGACATCCAGCAACGGCTTGCTCCACTGAGCGGGTAGGCGTCGGCCGACATGTGCAAGATGGACGCGCAACCGCTCCTTGATCTCCTCCCGTGGGCCGCGAAAGCGCTCTTCGAATGTCAGAAGCATCGACTTGATGGCCTGATCGTCGGCAACGCCCTCACTCCTCGCGCCGACTGACGCCGGGGCATCTTCACTCAGGCGAAGAAGGCGTCGGCGTTGGAATTGCAGATCGGCCTGCAGTGTGTGGACTGCGCGCTTGAGCTGGTCTCGCTCCGCCTCGAGGGCTACTACATCGGCCTGCGCCTTTTGCAGCTGTTCCGTAATGGATTCCGACCAACGCCAGATCGATGAGATCTCCTGGTGCAGAATCCGCGAGCTGGAAAAGGACTTGGCCACCTTGTCGGCGACGGTTTTTGTCCAGCATTGGACCTTTCGTAAGGGCCCGAACCCGGGCGGCCTTCCGCCGCGGCCGGTTTCATTCGCGCCGGTCGCGACAGCAGCGATCCGTTGAGGCAAAGCCGGCGTGGGTCGCCCGGATGCGAATTCCTGCCGAACCTGCTCCGCCAAGAGGTTGCTGTCGATACCCTCAACTTTATTACCAAACATTTTTTGCCTTTTCGTGCTCCGTATAGTGAACCTTGTACTCTCATTTGGTCGGCCCAACCTCTAAACTGACGGCGTGGGAGGCGGCAGTGTACACGCATATGCAGCTGAGGAACGATCCGGAAGTACAGGAACTACGCCGCTTGGCGGGAGTGTGGCTGAAGGAACGGCGGGAGCGGCGTGGGCTCTCACAGCGTCAGCTCGCCAAGCTGATTGGCGCTGAGTACTACACATTCGTTTCGCAGCTTGAGAACGGCCGCGGGCGCATTCCGCCTGATCGATACCTTGAATGGGCCACCGCTTTGGATATCGAGCCAGCCGAATTTGTTCGGACCCTCATGAGATATTATGATCCGGTGACCCATCGTATTTTGTTCGGCACGCCGGGTAAGGGCTCCTGACGGACCGTTGAGCGGGAGCACGTCGTGTCGTCAGTTGTTTCCTTCTTTCGCCCGAGGCCTCCAGGCCAGGACTGGTCGGCAGCGGACATCGCTGAGCTGTACCGCATCGAGCACGCCCTGCTCCAGTCGGGTCTTTCCATCCAATCCGATCGGGGGCGGACCGACGAGGGCGACCCTTGGTTCGTGTTTTGTAGAGCCGACGGCGAGGTGCTGGTTCATATCGCGTGCATAGACAACGAGTATCAGCTGCACAGCGTCGGTCTTGCGCACCCCTTGAGGGGGCGCCGCTTCTCCGATTTGAGCAAACGTTTCGTCGATCAGATCCCGTTGCATATCAATGTGCAGCGGACGAATGGGCCGGAGCTGTTTGTTCATCCTGCAGCCGTGCTGCCGATCTTAATCGGCACCATCTTCATGGCCTATAACGATGTCAGCCTGATGTCGCCGGCGAGCAGCAACGACGGCGCCGCCGGTCAGCTCGCCGATCGCGTCGCTCCCAAGCAGACGCTTCAGGCAGTGATCGACGCTTACTTTGAGAGCTTCCTGAAGGTGGCCCGCGCTGAGTTCGCGACGATCGAGGCGGCCTACCTCAGCGCCATCACGACGATTGCCGCCGCGGCAGTCGGAACCGTCGCAACGGGCGCCGAACTCGTGCAGGCCTTGGATGTGGCGAGCACGGACGGCGCGCCGATCGGGGACCTAAGCGTTGCCGGATCGTCTGCAGCGACATTGGCGACCAACGCGCCGGACGATGATGGTGCGGTGACTCATCCGCATCAGGATCATTCGCACCCGGAAGGAGCTGTCGCGGCAGAAAATGCCGATGGCGGCTCTCCGCCGACGCCGGTTCACGTGGCGGCTGCAACCGAACCGCCGGCGTTTGAGGCTCCATCTGCGCCGCGGGCAGCCGTCAAACCGGTTGATGCGGTCGAGCACGGCCCCGAGGCGTCGCCGGTTGAGTTCGCTGTCGGTTCAAGCCCGACGGCATTCGTGGAAACGCACCTTCCGCCGGCTGCTCCTGCTATCCAGGCGGCCCTCCCCGCAAGCGGCACCGTATTGGTCAGTACAGTCCATGACAGTTCTGTCACGACAGAACAGCTGCTGCAAAATGTGCTGAAGTTCAATTTCATTGATTTTCCTGCGGCGTCCGCTGCGCTTGAGAAATCGGTCTCATCCGCGCCATCCCCGCACGGCCTTGTGCATGACCTGGCCGCCAGCGGCTTGCCAAGGTTCGACGCCAGCGCCCAGGAGATGTTGACGGGGTTTCTGCGGGCCAATCCGGGTTACCAGGTGTTCTTCGACCATCACAATGTCATCGTTTACGACGGCCAGTACGATCCGGGCCTGACGCGGCCAGTGTCGGTGCAGGTCTTCGAGGTCGACCCTGGGGCCACTATCGCCATCGTTGGCCACGTCCATCAACTGTCGCACATTTGAGCGCGGACCAGCGCGTGGACCACCGGCCGACGCAGCTACCAGCCTTTCCGTCGCATGAACTTCTACGATTTCGCCTTCATCTTCATCTTCGTGCCCCTGGTCTGGCTGGGCGCGCGATTGGTGCGCTTGCGGAGCCAGGCCGCGCAATATCTGTGGCTCATCGCTGCTTCCCTCATTTTCTATTCGACCTGGCAGAGCGGCGCGGTGGGGGTGCTGATCGGCTCGGTGGCGGGCAATTACGGTCTGGGAAGGCTTCTGTCGCGAACCGGCGGCCGGAGCTGGCTGATCGCCGGCGTCGGAGCCAATTTGGCGGTTCTTGCCTATTTCAAGTATAGTCTGTTCTTCACCGCTAATCTGGTGTGGCTGGTCGATCTCACCCCGTATGCCCGTGTGACGCTGCCGCTCGGTATCTCCTTCTTTACCTTTCAGCAGATCTCGTATCTCGTCGATTCGTGGCGTGCCAAAACGCCGCCGCATTCGTTCCTGTCCTACGTTCTGTTCATCACTTTCTTCCCGCACCTCGTCGCCGGGCCGATCGTGCTGCAGGGCGACGTCTTGCGGCAATTGGAGCGTCGCCGCGCGTTGCTGCAGGGGCCGCGCCACCTCGCCCTTGGTCTTGGCCTCTTCGCCATCGGGTTAGCGAAGAAGATCCTAGTTGCCGACAGCTTCTCGGTCTTTGCGTCGGCCCTCTTCGGCAAGGCGGCCGCGGCGCCGCTATCGACCGCCGAGGCGTGGCAGGCCGCCGTTGCGTACGGCTTCCAGATCTACTTTGATTTTTCAGGGTACTCGGACATGGCGATCGGCCTCGCGTACATGCTGGGTCTCCGGCTGCCGTTCAATTTCAATTCGCCTTACCGAAGCCTGGACATCGCCGATTTCTGGCGCCGCTGGCACATGAGCCTGTCGCGCTTTCTCAAGCACTATCTCTATTTTTCGCTAGGGGGGAATCGCAAAGGCGCCGTGCGCACCCTGATCAATCTGATGATCGTTATGATCCTCGGAGGCCTGTGGCACGGCGCTGCCTGGACCTTCGTGTTGTGGGGAGCCGTGCATGGCACGCTGTTGGTGGTCCATCACGGGTGGCGCCGGCTTGGGTTCAGAATGCCGGATGGACTGGTCGGACGGACGGCGAGCTGGGCGCTCACCTTTGTCGCCGTCATGGCGGCATGGATACCCTTCAGGGCTGCAGACGTGCAAACGAGCTTCGCCCTCTGGCGATCGATGGCAGGCTTTGGCTCGCTCGGGCTGGGCCACTGGCCGCTCTCCTTCCTTGTCCTGGCAGGGGCGGCAATGGCCATATGTCTCGCACTGCCGAACTCCCAACGCATCGTCTTTGCGCCAGCGCCCCTGACGCTTCCCTGGGCTGCGCCGGTGCGTTGGAAGGCGCTGGTCGCCGGCGGGTTGGCGGTGGCGGCGCTGGCTGCCGAATGGCAGATGCATACGCCGCCCGATTTCATCTACTTCAACTTCTGACGATCATGCGTGGCGTCTTCCTCTGGTTCTGCCTGCCCCTCGTTTTGGCGGTGGGCGTACTGCTTGCGGTGCTGGCGGCGACGATAGGCGTCACCGTTCAGAGCAACTTCTGGGAGGTGGAGGGATATCGACGCAAGCTTGCGCTGGCCTCGGGCGACGAGCGCAAGTTCGTCATCGTTGCCGGCTCCGGCGCCTACTTCGGCCTGAGCGCCGAAACCATCGAGAAGGCGACAGGCATTCGCAGCGTGAATCTGGGTATGCAGGCCGGCCTGTCTTTCGACTTCATCGCCAGCCTTGTCAGGCCGGTACTGCGACGTGGCGACGTAGTCCTGTTGCCGCTTGAGTACACCTACTATGGTCCGGTGCATGCGCGGGTTCTCCAACGCACCAATACCCTTCTCTCCAGTGTCGCTTGGTCTCTCCAGCCGCAATTCTTGCTGTCGCTTCCGCTGTCGGACTGGCTGGTCTTCGTTCGCCATCTGAGCTACGGCCGCTTGTGGGAGGGCTTGGAAAGCCGATGGCGACCGCCCCGCGATGGCGTCAGTTACCCGGTCAGTGCGATCGATCGTTGGGGTGACAATACGGCCGATATCCGCATCGCCGCGACGAGAGATGTCCTAGCCTCGAACATTGCCGATGAGCTGGCGCGTGGCCTCCCGTCCGTCGTACCGGGGGGGCCTCGCCTGCAGGCCCTCGATTCGTTTCTGCGCTGGTGCTCGGAGAACGGCATCGTCGTTCTCGCCGCCTATCCCAATACACTTGCGGTGCCGCCTTTCGAAGGGGAGGCGTTCGCACGGCTTCGCCAGGATGTGCGGCGCTATTGGCAGAGGCGGGGGATTTCGTTCGTCGACTCCGAAGACTCCGCGACGATCCCAGCGGGCGAGGCGATGGATACTCCGTACCACCCTACCCCGGCGGCGGCGGTTCAGCGAACCGAAGCGTTGCTCGTCAATCTCTGCAGCAAAACAATGTTCTGCAACATACAAAAGAAACAGCGAAAATAGCTATCGCTATTACTTTTTGCAAAGCGCAGCAGTCTGACATATCCCGCTGTGGAGCGTCGGGCAGGCACTGAATCTCATGGAGTGACTAGGCATCTACCATCGGGCATCCGATGGACGGATTGGCCTGCCGTCACGCGACGAGTGGATGAAGCGGTTCAATTAAGGTTGCGATGTCGCAAGCAAATCCTTCTCAGCCCTTTTGGAGAGGTCGGGACAATAGAAGCCGGGACAATTTGATCTGGCGGGGATTCCGGGCCGCTCGCCCCGCCTTCGTGTCGGCAATCGTTTTCAGCTTCTTCATCAACATCCTGGCCTTCGTCGGTCCGCTGTACATGCTGCAGATCTACGACCGCGTCATTACGAGCCGTAATGAAACGACCCTCGTGTTCATCACGCTCATTGCTGCTTTTTTGCTCATGGTCTATGCGGTGCTTGAGAAGATTCGCTCGGCCGTGCTCGTGCGCGCGGGCTTGCTCTTCGACACCAAGACCCGAGCGCAGTTGTTCGAAGCGGTCTTGCAAGGGTCGTTGAAACAGCCGGGAGTTGCTCACGCCAGCGTGCTGCGGGAGCTCGACGTCATTCGCGAGTTCCTGACGGGCGCCGGACTGATCTCCTTCTGCGATGTGCCGTGGGCGCCGGTATTCGTGGTCGGCTGCTTCGTTCTCCATCCTTTGTTCGGCTGGATCGCCACCGGCGGGGCCGTTCTGATCTTCGGCTTTGCCGTGGCCAACGAAGTTCTGACGCGCCGAGAACTCAAGGCGGCGACGCTGTCCCAGAACCAGGCCGGAGCCTACGCCGCAGCGACGTTCCGAAACGCCGAGGTGCTGCTCGCCATGGGCATGTGGCGGCCCCTCCGCGACCGCTGGCTCCGCCGCCAGGCCGACGTCTTGGAATTGCAGGCCGTCGCCAGCGACCGCTCCGGCTTCCTGATTTCGGCAACCAAGTTTCTTCGGGCCTTCCTGCAAGTCGCGATTCTCGGGACGGGTGCCTACCTTGCGATCATCCAAGAAGCATCGGCGGGAGCGATGATCGCCGCCTCGATCATCATGGGGCGCGCGCTGGCGCCCGTCGAGCTGGTCGTGAGCCAATGGAAGACCTTCTTGGCGGCGCGGTCAGCCTACGACCGCATCGCCGAGCTGCTCGAGTTGGTGCCGCCTGCTTCTGCGCGCTTGAAGCTGCCTGATCCGGTCGGCGATCTCAGCGTGCAGGAATTGGTCGTCGCGCCGCCGGGCCTGCGCCGGCCCGTCCTTCATGGCGTCAGCTTCACGATTCCCGCAGGCACGGCCCTTGGCATCGTCGGCCCCAGCGCGGCCGGCAAATCCTCGCTGGCGCGCGCTTTGGTTGGCGTATGGCCGCCTCTCGTCGGTGCCGTGCGCATTGACGGATCCGATATCGCCCATTGGGATCGTGAACTCCTGGGCCTCCACATCGGCTATCTCCCCCAGGACGTCGAGCTTTTCGCCGGCACCATCGCCGAGAATATCTGCCGGTTCCAAAAGACCGATGACGAGATGGTCGTGGCGGCAGCGCAATTGGCCGGCGTTCACGCGATGATCCAGGCGATGCCGGAGGGGTACAATACCCAAATCGGTGAGGGAGGGCAGTCCCTCTCCGGTGGCCAGCGGCAGAGGATTGGCCTGGCGCGCACCTTGTACGGCATGCCGATGCTGGTCGTGCTCGACGAACCCAACGCGAGCCTGGACGCCGATGGGGAGTCGGCATTGCTGTCTGCGCTACAGCAGCTCAAGCAGGCGCGCCGCACGGTGGTGCTGATCACGCACAAGACCAACATTCTGGCCAGCATGGACAAGCTCATGGTGATGGCCAACGGACAGGTACAAGGGTTCGGCGAGCGCGACGAAGTCTTCTCCCGATTGCTCGCGCCGCGCGTCGCCGCCATCAGCCAGCCTGCAGCGATCGCATCGGATCAGGCCAGGAGCGGCTGATGGTCGATGTAGCCGTTGATCACCAGGAGAATTTGCGCGACTGGCGCCGACCGGCGGTGGCCGGCTATGCGATCATCTTGTTGACGTTCGTCGTGCTGGGAGGGTGGGCAGCGCTCGCCAAGCTCGACAGCGCGATCGTCGCGCCTGGCGTCGTCACTGTCGAATCGAGCCGCAAGGTCATCGCCCATCTCGAAGGCGGCATCGTGCGGCAGATCTTCGTGCGCGAGGGCCAGCACGTGGACGAAGGAGCGTTGCTCTACCGGCTGGACGACACGCAGTCCCAGGCGGGCGCCGATCTGGCGCGCAACCAGCTGTTTGCCAACCTCGCACTCGAGGCCCGGCTCATCGCCGAGCGCGATCGCAAGTATGAGGTCGAGTTCCCCCCGCAGCTGACGAACGCCACAGGCAACTCCGTTGCGCATGAAGCGATCGACGATCAGCGGAAGCAGTTCGCCGAGCGGCGCGCCTCACTCAACGTCCAGATGTCCGTTCTTCAATCGCGCATCGTGCAGTTCAAGCGCGAGCTCGAAGGCCTCGCCGCCGAGCGCACCTCGGTCAGCAGTCAGCTGTCGTTCGTCGACAACGAGCTGACCGACCTGCGCGAACTCTTCGAGAAAAAGCTGGTTCCCAAATCACGGGTGATGATTCTGGAGCGTGAGCGCAGCCGCCTGGAAGGGCTGATCGGCCGTTCCGATGCCGATTCGGCAAAAGCCAACAACGGTATTGCCGAGGCCCGGCTGCAGATGGAGCAGCTGCAGAAGAAATATGCCGAAGAAGTCAATGCGGCTCTCCTTGATGTGCGTCAGAAACTCGCCGACATCCGTGAGCGGTCGCGCGTCTCGGCCGATGTGCTGAAGCGCACCGAGATTCGCGCACCGCGCTCAGGTGAGGTGCAGAACGTGAAGGCGACGACCGTCGGCGGCGTGATCCGGCCGGGCGAGCCCCTGCTCGAGCTTATTCCCGACGGCGACGAGCTGATGATCAACGCTCAGATTCAGCCCGGCGACATTGATGCGGTGAGTGCGCGGGAGGATGCGGAGGTTCGCTTTGCGGCGTTCCACGGCAAGATCCTGCCGATCATCATGGGTCATATCGTTGCGGTGTCGCACGACCGCCTAGTCGACGACGCGACGCGGCAACCCTACTTTCTGGCCCGGATCAAGGTCAACCAGGGGCAACTCCCCCTCTCCATCAAGGACCGCATCACAGCCGGCATGCCGGTCGAGGTAGTGCTCCCGACCGGTGAACGCACGATATTCGACTATCTGGTCCGACCGCTGCGCAACCGGGTCCGCAAGGCACTTCGGGAGCAGTAGCCAGGGCGCATTGGGCGCCGGTGCGGCGGTCCGCGTGTGGCGAAGTCACCCCATGACGTCGAGCGGCGTTAATTCGGGGGGCGACGCATTGCGGCAAAGACCATGGTATCCGACACCGCGAATCTGATCTGGCACAAGCTGATTGAGTTGCACCGATGGGAGCAGGCCCATCTCCCGGGCGCCGGCAGTTCCGGCGCCAGTGAGGTACTGACCTGGTTGCTGCGAACACTGGACACGCCCCGCCCCGTCAGCGAGCTGTATCGGTCCCTCACGACTTCGCAGCCGACCCTGCGGCGTTGCCTGAGGGAATTCACGGATGCGGGGCTCGCCACTGTCGTTCGCGACCCGCGTGACACGCGCCGCCGGGTCGTGCGGCCAACGCCCCAATTGCGCGTCCTGGTCGACGACTATCGCCAGGTGCTGCGGCGTCTCATGGCTGAATCGCCATAGCGGTCCGAGCGGAGAACGATCGTTCTTGGCGGCGCCGCGTGCATTGACGCTCAAGACGAGACCAGGTCCCTGAGGGGAGGCGCGGTCAGCATGGCCCGCAATCGTCGCGACAGGGTGGGCCAGCTGTGGTCCGCGAGCCAGCGCTGTTGCAGCGCGTGGTGCGAGGCGAGCCGTTCGCCATCGCTCAGGAGCACCCGCAGCCCCGCGGCGATCTCGGCCGCTGACGTGCCGGGCAGCGAATGAACCGTGCGTGCGACATCGGCAAAGACGGGAAGCGGCGTGCAGGCGACTGGCCGTCCGCTCGCAAGTCCGAATCGCACGGCCGCGCTCGAGGATTCTTGGCTGGAGCGATAGGGATACACGATCACGTCGGCCGCCTGGAGCAAGCCATTCGCGCGGGCTTCCGGCAGGTAGTCGGTGATCATGGTCACGCGCTCGGCGACGCCCAGCCGCTTGGCCAGTTCCTGGCACCTCGCCGCCTCGTCCTGCGACTCCGGCACCGGATAGAGCGCGTTGACCATGAGCAGGTGCACCTCGTCCCGCGTGCTGCACAGCTGGGAGAACGCTTCGATCAAGGTCGGCAGGCCCTTGTCCGGCAACA
>Ga0310811_10008296_pt1 | contig 13353 bp, 7 predicted proteins | sample YCmetagenome_FD_207642 | JGI IMG/M metagenome (GOLD analysis project Ga0310811, IMG submission 207642) | Soil microbial communities from experimental microcosm in Duke University, North Carolina, United States - YC | ecosystem: Engineered > Artificial ecosystem > Soil microcosm > Unclassified ...
ATACTTTCAGGTTAGTATTGTAGTTCACCAGGTCGGCATCCGTGAAATAGAGGTGATAGGGTGTCACCGAACAGCTCACGGCCAGACCCGACTCCTTCGCCCTGCGGATATATTCCAGGCTGCGGGGCGAGGTTACACCCGTAAAGTGGATCCTGGATTCCGTATAGCGCACCAGCTTGATATCCCGGGCTACCATCAGTTCTTCGGCCATCATCGGCTTGCCGGGCAGACCCAGCCGGGTCGAAACGACCCCTTCATTCATCAGTCCGCCTGCACCTACCGTCGTATCATCGGGTATCTGGATCACCGTACCGTCAAAGGCCTTGACGTACTGCAATCCCTTTAACAATAACCCTGCCGATTGTACCGGGTTCTTGCCGTCGCTGAACGCTACGGCTCCGCTGTTCCGCATATCATACATCTCCGCCAGGTCCTTGCCCTCCAGCCCCCGGGTCACCGCTCCGATAGGCCATACCGTTACCGGCAGCGGGGTAGACCCTCTGCGGATATACTCCACCTGGGTCTTGCTGTCCACAACCGGCTTCGTATTGGGGAGGACAAAAACATCGGTATAACCACCCGCTGCGGCTGCAGCAGCCCCCGTGTCCATCGTCTCCTTGAATTCGTAGCCCGGATCGTTGAAATGGGAAAAAATATCCACCCAGCCCGGGGAAACGCAAAGACCTTCCTCGCGGACGACAACAGCATCCTCCGCAGGAAGCCCGTTGCCAATCGCCGTAATGACGCCATTTTCGATCAAAATATCCCGGACCGTTCCGTTGTGGGGGGACCCACGGTCAATAATGTGGGCTGACTGTATGAGAATCTTCATTTTTAAAACGCTGACTCCGGAGGAAACCCTTCCAGGCCCTCCTGGCAGATTCGCGCGAAGATACCTTAAGTTCAGGAATATTCTGCAAACAATTTGTCCGGATAACACCACATCCAGCTCTCCCCGGGCTCCGAGGAAATGATCACCGGATGACTGGTGTGGTGGTAGTGTTGCGTCATGTGCTTGTGCGGGGACTGGTCACAGCAGAGCGTGGCGCCGCAGGTCTGACAGGTCCGGAGATGGACCCAGTCGGAACCTATCTTGATACACTCCTCGCAGACATATTCTTTGGCCTGTTTCAACTCCGTGATGGCCTTCATATGTGAACAGACTTCTTCTTCCGGTGGCATGTGCTTACATTTTATAGGTTATACTTCCGCCAAATATTTGTGGACAAAGCTGATGGCCATCGAACCCTCACCGACGGCCGACGCGACGCGGTTCATCGCCCCCGCACGGACGTCCCCCGCCGCAAAGATGCCCGGGCAGCTGGTCTCCAGCAGATAGGGCTCCCGGTCCTGCTTCCAGACCTTTCCGAACTGCTCGTGCTGCCTGAGGTCGCGGCCCGTCTCGAGAAAGCCTTTCTCATCTTTGATAATATCCAGCCCGATCCAGTCCGTGAAAGGCTTGGCGCCGATAAAGATGAACAGGGCATTGGCCTTATGGATCTTCTCTTCGTTCGTGTCGGCGCTGGCGATCTTCAGCTCGTCGAGACGCCCGTCCCTGCCGATCGCCGAGGTGATCTCGCTGCAGGGCAAAATATGAATATTGTTCCGCGTCGCCAGCTGGTCGATCAGATAGGCCGACATCGTGCTGGTCAGGTCTTTTTTCCGGATGACAATGGTGACATTGCTGGCGAACTTGGAAAGATACATAGCCGCCTGGCCCGCCGAATTGCCGCCGCCGACCACAAAGACCTCGCAGCCCTTGAAAGCCGACGCTTCCGTCATCGCCGCGCCATAATAGACACCCGCGCCGGTGAAATCCGCTATACCCTGGGTCTCCAGCTTGCGGTAGTCGACACCGGTGGTGATCACCACCGCATGGGTATTGATCTCCTGACCGTTCTCCAGCGTGATCTTCTTATATCCGTCCTTCTGGCTGATATCCCTTACCTCACACGGCACAAGAACCTCGGCGCCCAGCCTCGTCGCCTGAGCGATGGCCCTGCGGGTGAGGTCCGAGCCGCTGAGCCCGTTGGGGAAGCCCAGATAGTTCTCGATACGCGAGCTGGTGCCCGCCTGTCCGCCCGGGTTGCGCCGCTCGACCAGCAAGGTCTTAAGGCCTTCCGACGCGCCATAGACCGACGCCGCCAGACCCGCAGGCCCCGCGCCGATGATCACGACATCATAGATGCTGTTCTTGATGCCCGGATTCAGCCCTATCTTCTTCGCGATCTCCGGAATGGAGGGCATACAGAGAAAGCTGCCGTCTTCAAGGAACAGCGCGGGAAGGTCCTTCATCGGAATATTGTTCAGCTTCAGCAGCTCCTTCGCTTCGGGACTCATCTCCACGTCCTGCCACTGGTAGGGAATGAGATTGCCCGAAAGGAACTCCTTTACCTCGTGGGAATGCGGCGAGAACTGGTAGCCGATGACCTTGAGGCCCTTGAAGGGGGGGCGATATTTTTCCTGCCAGTCGTCGAGTAAGTCATTGATGGTCGGATACAGCCGGTCCTCGGGCGGGTCCCAGGGCTTCATCAGATAATAGTCCAGCTGTACGTCGTTGATGGCCCTGATCGCGGCATCGGTATCGGAATAGGCCGTCAGCAGCACCCGCTTGGCCTCGGGATAGAACTCCCGCGCCTGCTGCAAAAAATCCACGCCCTCCATCTCGGGCATGCGCTGGTCCGAGATAAAAAGGGCCACCGTCTCCGACTTGTTCTTCAGCTCGAGCAGACTGTCCAGCGCCTCGCGCACGGAAGTCGTGCTCAGGATCCGGTAGTCTTCGCGATAGTTTGTTCGCAGGTCCCGCGTTATCGCCCGCAACACCTGAGGATCGTCGTCTATTGAAAAGATAATGGGTAAACTCATAATTGATTGTGCTTGCAAGTTACAGAATGTTATCCTTCTATCGGAAAGCACACAATGAATGCTGTGTTGCCGGGCTCAGAGATAGCCTTGACGCTGCCGTGGTGCTGGCTGATGATGCGGGATACCACATCCAATCCCATGCCGGTCCCCTTCCCGATATCCTTTGTCGTGAAGAAAGGGTCGAAGATCCGCGACTTGATCTCCTCGGGAATGCCGGGGCCGTTGTCGATGATCGAGACCTTCACAAATTCGTGGTCTTTTTCGGTCCGGATCGTCAGCTTGCCGCGGCCCACCGCCTGCATCGAGTCGAGAGCATTGTCGATGAGATTGGTCCATACCTGGTTGAGCTCGCCCACCATCGCCATTATCTTAGGCGTGCCGGAATCAAATTCCCGGACGACCTCGATATTGCCTTTTTTCAGCTTGTACTGCAGCATCGTCAAAGTATTTTCGATACCGGTGGTGACATCGATCAGCTCCTTGGCCTTTCCCTGATCCATATGCGTAAAATTCTTCACCGACTGCACCAGATAGAAGATGCGCTGCGCGGCTTCCTGGATATCATTGACCATTCTCTCCGTCACCAGGTTCTGGTTCATCCAGTTCAGGACGGGAGAAAAATACTGCTCCTTGTCCGGCAGCCGGTTTTCGAGGTCCTCGAGGTCTTCGATGGTAAAGCCGTATTCCAGAAATGTCTCCGCTATCTCGTCGCTGCATTCGACCTTGTGGTCGTCCATCCAGTCCCGCATTTCGTCTTCCCTTTCCGTCCGCTGCATCAGTGTCAGCTTCGGCTTTTCCGTCCGGTCGAGCACCTCGAAGAGTTTGTTGGTCACGATGTCCACGTCCTTTTCGTCGACCCGCATGGACATGACCTCCTTAAAAGAGACCGGATCCAGCTTTAAATGTTTGATCAGCGACTCCGAGCCCCGGACGATTGCGGCCGCGGGATTGTTCAGCTCGTGCGCCAGTCCGGCGGAAAGCTTACCCAGCGCCATCATCTTCTCGTTCTGCTGTTGCAGGGACGTAAAGGTCCGGACCCTGTTGGTCATTACGTGCACCAACGCCTCGGTCAGCTCATAGTGCTGGCTCACCATCTCCCGGAACTTTTCCTTCGGCAGGGTCATGACATCGGCCGGCTCGAGAACCACCGCATTGACGCTCGCCTTCGCTCCACGCGAAAAGGGTAGGGCTCCACCGACGTCCATCGGCAGCATCACGGCCACTTCCCGCATTTCTTTATTTTGTAGCATATAAAGACGGATCTTGCCCGAGCGCAGGACATTGGTGCCGGCGAGAGCGTCGCCGCCCTGGAAAAGATAGGATCCTTCCTGCAGCGTATAGTGACGGCTGTTGTCGATCATCCACTGCAACTGGGGGATCGGGACATCTTTTAAGACTTCGATGGACTGGAGCCATTCGGCAGTAATGGTTTGCATGACGGCAATGTACTTAATCCAAAACAACTGGCAAAAATGGACAGCCGCTGTATCGGAAACGTACAACGACTTCGATAAATTATGAACATTAATTTGGTTTTTAATGTTTTGCAATCCCGGCACCGAATTGGCAACTTCCCCGTAAACCAGGGCATGTTCCACAATTACCTCCGTCCTCGCCAATCCTGTGCGGTCTCTCCGTTCACAGAATAAAAAAAAGCCCCAACCGGGGCTTTTTTTTATCTTTCATTTTAGCTTAGTAAGGTAGGATGAACGTATATGTCTTGTTCGCGTTGCTCGTATAAGCAAGCTTGAAATAGTATGTGCTTCCGATGATCGGGCAACCCGTTGCATTACCGTTGACGTCGAGGCCGAAAGTTATCGACGTCGATCCTGCGGCATTATTCAGCGTGAACTGCCCGCTGGTCAGCTGCCAGCCACAGCTGGCCGCCACCGTCAAAGGCTGATTGATGATCGTCGTGAAATTATTGCCGAACCGGTTGGTGCCCCACTCCGAAATACCCGAAGTAGCCCCGTCCGTATGCGTGCCGCTCAGGGCTATCGCAAAACCGTTGAGATTCGTGTACGTGCGCTGACGGGCGACATGCCAGGTACGCTGCGTGCCGTTGTCGAACGTGATGGCCATATTGTCGCTGGTGACCGTATGAATGATGGGCTGGCTGCTGGGCGTAAGGTTAAAGACATTCCCGCCCGTCACATTCGTATACACATGCGAACCGGAGAGCTTGATGCTCTTGCTGTCGGTGAGACGGGTAATGGTCAGATCGAAGACAACGGTGACCTTCGCACCCTTGTCCCTCCAGTGTACGCCGGCAGGGATCGAAATGGTGACGGTACCCGTACGCTTGCGGTTGAAGCCGCAGCCTTTGCCGTTGTAGATGATCGTCAGAGTATGGGTAGCATTGGAAGTATCGATGGTGACGACGGCGTCACAGATAGAGCTCTTGACAGTATCCGCACCCATTGTCGCTACGCCATATCGCACGGACCCGCCCTCGCTGAGACCGGTGACCGTAGATTGCTCATTCATCGCAGTGGTCACGTCGTCAAAGGCGGCATCGCTCTCATTGGATACTCGCGTCTGGTCGTCGGACTGCGTCGCAGCGTCCTGATTGGACATCGGCGCCGTGCTGTTGTTGTCGCTGCTTTTCTTACACGCGAACAGAACACCTGCAAACGCAGTGGCCAGCATCAGTCTCGAAAGGCTTTTCATTTTGATCCGGAATAAATCATTTTCCAATGGTCGGATCGAAGCTCGGATACTCGCTTTCATTTAGTCGGGTTTTAAGTTTTTTTTAATGTTTTTCTTAGGACGAGCGGTAAATGGAATCGTTTAACGGATGAGGAAAAAAAATATTTTGAGTTTTTTGTTAATGGGTCTATACCGTTATTTTTCATGATTATATATAACAAACTGACACTTTTTACGTTACTGGCAGCATGACCCGACCCCTTCTAACCGTAGCCTTTGCGCTGCTGTGCAGTGCCGTATTCGCCCAGCCCTGCAAACATTCCTCCACCTTATTCCAGTTCGATCCGCATAAAAGCCCCCGCAACTTCACCGAGAAACTGGGCAACCATCCGCAATTCCCTTTCCTGCAACAGAAGAACGGTATCACCACACGTTCCGCATTCATTAAGTCGGTAAAAGATCCCGCTACCCGTAAAAAATATACCGTTACATTTCCCGCCTTCAACCAGCTCTTGCAGGACATCGGCTTCGTCCACGGCTACAAAGACCTGAAGGCCGCCAATGTGGAAAACCTTTTTATCAACCCGGGCGCCATCGGCAACCTCGGATTCTTCAACAAGAAGAGTGATTATATATATGTAAGACTGAACCCGGCCGGTGAAGGCGGGGACGGCATCGCCGCCTGGCAGATCACAGGTCCGACCGGCTGCAGCTTTTATATCCTCCATACCTGCGGGAACGCCTTCTTCTCCAGCGACCCGCTCAGCGCCGGAGGCGTCGCCGGCTGCTGCAGGGACATCAAATTCACCGCGGAGGCCGATACGCTGGTCAACAAACAGTCGCACCTCAGACCCCTTCATATCACGATCCGGTTCTACCAGGCAATGGTCACCTCAAAGAAGAAAAAGACCGACACCCTGGTCCGCCTGGTACGCAGCATCGATACCCTGACCAAAGTCAGCGACAGCATGGGTTATTTTTCGAAGATATCCGGCGACCCGACGGTCGACCGGTTCGTCCTTTGTAAGGACACCGCCATTCTCCTCCACGTCCCGCTGAAGGCCGACACCACCGGCGGCGGCAGCCTGACGTATATCCTCTCCGACACCTCCTGGGTCAGGGCTCTGTCGAACGACAAGGACGAGTGTCATAAAAAATGGGAGATAGCGGTAGACGGCGGCGGCTCATTCAATTCCATCCCGCGCTACGACAACACCACCGAACATACCCGGACCAACGGCGCGCAGCTGGCCGGCGAACTGGCGATCTCGCGCATCTTCAACCACTGGTTTCAGGCCGGTATATCTGCTTCCTGGATCACGCTTTCGTATCAGGACGATATTCCGTACGCCGGATCGGCCCCGAATACCTATAATACCGTCTACCCGGGCAAACCCATCATCCCCGTCCAGCTATTTGGCAAGGCGACCATCGGCGGCCCCCTCGGCTGGCAGTCGAACATAACGCTCTCGGCCGGTGCAGCCATACCCGGCGGCAGCAAGATCGTCAACAGCGGGAATACGCTCGCAGACAAACCCTCGACAAAAGTCGGCGTAACGGCCGGCGTAAAAATGGGGGTGGCCTGGTTCTTTAGCTGCAAGTTCGGACTGACCCTCTCTGTCGGTGGACAGTATTTTAATAATAAGGCGTCCACCCAGACATACCACCTGATCGCGATGCCCGTGACGCTCGGTCTGAGGTTCCGGTTCTGACGCGTACCGGATACCCGCTGATACGGCTCCTTACTGCGGATGCGGGAAGAGTCCTACCTTTACCCCATGACTCCATATACCATACCGGCACAGACCCGTATCGGTCACGTACACCTCAAGGTCAGCGACTTGCAGCGTTCCCTGGACTTTTATTGCGGCCTGCTGGGTTTTGAGCTGATGGTCAAATACGGCGAGGATGCAGCCTTTATCTCCGCCGGCGGCTATCACCACCATATCGGCCTGAACACCTGGTACAGCAAGGGCAAACCCCCCGCGCCAACCGCCGCCGCGGGACTGTTTCATACCGCCATCGTCTATCCCACCCGCCGCGATCTGGCCGTCGCCCTCCGCCGCCTCGTGGAGGCCAACTACCACCTGACCGGCGCCTCGGACCACGGGGTATCGGAGGCCCTGTACCTCGACGACCCCGACCGCAACGGCGTTGAGCTCTACTGGGACCGCCCCCGCGAACAGTGGCCCGTCGACCCGGACGGCAAACTCACGATGTACACGCACAGGCTCGACCTGGACTCCCTGCTGAAAGAGGCGCTGTAGGCGGCTTTCGCGGGCTACGTACTCCGGATTGTTTTCTTTTTGTGATCTTTTTCTTACGTTAAGGTTAAGTTAAACGACGCAGCACAATATTGTTCAGGGGCATGAACTAGCTTTGCGGCGTAAACTCAACTGTAATGAAGAAAAACACCTTTTTGGTTATCAGGCTCCTGTTAGTTCCCTTCCTTTTATTGATCGGCTTTGGCATGCTGACCGCCCAGTCCGGCGGATCGGGCATCAGCGGCTTCGTCTTCGACGACGCCGGCAAAGCCATCGACGGTGCTACCGTCGCAGTGAAGAACACGGCCAACGGCTTTAGCGCGACTACCGTCAGCGACAAGAAAGGATATTTTACCCTCCGCGACCTGCCCGTCGGCGTATACACGGTAGAGATATCTGCCGTCGGTGCTCAGTCCACCGTCATAAAGGACAACGTCCTCAACCTTGGCGACCGCCTGGTGCTGCACAAGATCACGCTCAGCAAGAGCGCGACCACTCTGCAGGAAGTGACTGTCCGCTCCAACAGCTTCAACAACTCTGTCGACCGTCTCGGTACCGGTACTCAGGTCTCCGGTCAGGCGCTCAGAAGGATCCCCATCGCTTCCCGCAACTATACCGACCTGATGGCGCTGTCGCCCCTCGCGAACGGCGCGTCCCTGGCCGGCGCCAAACAGAGCGGTACGGGCTATATGCTCGACGGCGTGAGCAACCGCCGCGCGCACTTCTCAGGCACCACCGACGCCGCTTTCTCCATCTCCTCGGAGGTCATCCGCGAGTTCGAGGTATCGACCAACAACTATGACGTCACCAACGGCCGCGGTTCGGGCGGCGTGGTCAAGGCGATCACCAAATCCGGCACCAACAAATTCGCCGGTTCCGCCTGGGGTTACTACGGCTCCAACGACCTGGCACAGCACACGGACGCCAACGGTCACGCCCGTACGCCCCAGAACAAGGTAGGGCAGTGGGGCGGCCTTTTCAGCGGACCCCTCATCAAGGACAAACTGTTCTTTATCGTTTCCTACGACCAGTACGAGAACAAACTGCCTTTCTCCGCTTACGACTACAATCTCGCGGGCACCACACAGGTAGCCGCAGAGAAATCCCTGAAAGTACCTAAGGCGGCTATCGACTCCGTCGTCAACTGGATGTACCAGAACGGCTTCCCTCAGATGCCCCAGTACGGTACCATCGGTATCACCCAAAAGACGCAGAACGCCTTTGTGAAACTCGACTATAACCTCAACAAGAAGAACCTCCTCACCCTGAAATACAACTTCCTCCGTTTTGAAGACCCCAACAAGCTGAAGGGCAGCGGCCTGCTCTCCACCCAGTACATCGGCGTGGAATACCAGAATGCCGTGATGCTGGCCCTGCGTACGGAGTTCTCGCCCAAATTGGTCAACGAACTGAAACTGAATTTCTCCACCTACCGGAAATTCCTGCACTTCGTAGGCAACCACGTACCGGAAGGCTTCGTCACCATCACCACTCCCTTCGTCGACGGCTCCGCCAACAACAACAACGCCCAGCTCGCATTCGGCGACCAGAACTGGGTGCCCGAACGCGACGCTTCCGACGTTATCCAGATCATCGACTACCTGCGCTATAAGGTCGGCAACCTGAACTTCGTCTTTGGGACGGACAACAGCATCAACCGCATCTCCGACCGTCTTTCGCACGACCAGCAGGGTCAGTTCTACTACAACAGTCTGACCGACCTGTATAACAACAACCCCTATCGCTTTAACAGGAAGATATCCCTCACAGGCAACAACCCGATGATCAGCGTTCCGCTGATCGAGCTGGGTGCGTTCGCACAGATGGAGACCAATATCCGCCCGAACATCAACCTGACCGTGGGCCTTCGCTGGGACGGCCAGATCATCGGCAGCGCGCCGACCTATAACCCGCAGCTGGAGCGCGAACTGGGCGTGAATACGCACGTGGTTCCCTTCGACGCGAAGAACATCCAGCCCCGCGTCAACCTCATCTGGGACGTGAAAGGCAACGGCCAGGACATCGTGAAATTCGGCGCCGGTCTCTTCGCATCCGAGATCACTACCCAGCCGATCACCTTTGCGCACATCGACAACGGCGTGGACTTCCGCCAGGTAGACATTTACAACAACGTCCCCAAACCCAACTGGGCGGCCTACCAGAAGGACTTCAGCCAGGTGCCCGGTCTGCCGTACTACAATACGCTCAACAACAACCAGCCCGCTACGGTGCTGGCCATCGACAAACACCTGAAGAACCCGCTGACCTTCAAGACCAGCCTCAGTTATTACCACTACTTCAACAGCTGGTTCCGGATGGGCGCCAACGTCTACTTCGACAACACCTGGGATAACTTCTACATGAAGGACCTCAACCTGAAGAAGAACGCTTCCTTCGTTACCAACGAAGGCCGCGAGATCTATGTCGACCCCAGCCAGCTGACCGCCGACAAATACAACAAGGGTAACAGCTATTCTATCCCGCTCGCCGCTTCCCGCCAGTTTGCCGACTTCAACCAGGTGCGCTATTTCACCAACGCCAGCTGGTCTTCCAACTACATCGGTGCAATGATCGAGGCAGCATTCCAGATCGGGAAAGACGGTAGCTTCAGCGTCAGCTACGCCCGCGGCGCTGCAAAGGGCACGCCCCCCTACGACAATGGCGACCCCCGCAACGCCAACTTCTTCGTCGGATCTTCGTACTACGGCTACTCCAGCTATGGCAAGAACTGGTACAGCGACGGCGACCAGAAACACAAGCTCGTAGCGCTGCTCCTGAGCCCCTCCATTTACGGGTTTACGATCAGCAGCTCGTTCCAGGCATGGCAGGCCAACCGCTACACCGCCGTCGTGAACAACGACATCATAGGCGAAAATAACAACGGTACCGACCTGGCCTATATCTATGATCCCAACGATCCCAACACGCCTGCAAACATCAGGACCGGCATGCAGACCCTGCTGCAGACGACCAGCCCGTCATTCCGCAAATACCTGATGGACAATTTCGGCAAGTTCGCTCCCTACAACGGCGGTATCATGCCCTGGCGCGCACAGTGGAACCTCAGCGCCGCCTACGACTGGAAGCTGACCGGTACGCACAAACTGACGATTCGTTGCGATATCTTCAACGTACTGAACCTGCTCAACTACAAATGGGGCGGATATACGACGATCGGCAATACCAACCTCTACAACGTAAGCGGTTTCGACCAGACTACGCACTCCTTCACCTACACGGTCAACCCCAGCGCGGGCGCCGCATCGAAGGCAGCAGCCTACTATACCGTCCAGTTCGGAGCCCGGTATTCGTTCTAGGAGCCTATCTCATTTTCATAGGAGGGATGGCATCGCCATCCCTCCTTTTTTTATCCACTCCCCTAAAATCTTATCCGGGATTTGACGTTATGTAGCCGAGAATCACTACTCCCGATATGAGAATTGCAATTAATGCAAGATTTGCATTACAACGCCAGATCGCCTGGCTGCTGGTTTTTTCTTTCTGCTCTCTGGCTTTCATAGGCTGGCTTATACATTCCAACAAAAAGAACGTTGAGAATACCACTTTCTGGATAAACCATACGTACTCCGTTATGACCCAGATCGACAAGATCAAGGTTCGCATTTCTGACTGGGACCGGGTGACCGGCGAGTCCCCCAAACCCGCCTTTTTTACCTCTCTCCGCCGGGATATAGCCTCGCTCAGAGAACTGACAACCGACAATCCCGATCAGCATGCGCTGGCGGTCAGCCTGTCAGGCGCCCTCGACTCCCTCAGGCCCGCTACAGACGGCAGCACCCGGAATTCCCTGAAAAATACGCTGCGCGCGATGATGGCTAACGAAAAAGACCTGCTTTCCCAGCGCCAGCTCGTCACGCGCACCGCCGACAAAAAGTCGACACTCCTCCTGATCAGCGGCAGCCTGCTGGCCTTTCTGCTGATCTTCATCATCCTTTTACGCCTCAACAGGGATATCGTCCTGCGGAAGGAGGCAGAGCAGAAACTCCGGGAGAACCAGTCCTGGCTACAGGCCATACTCGACAATACGACCTCGCTGATCTATATAAAAGACCCACAGGGGCGTTATATCATGGTCAACCGCCGTTTTCAGGAGGTCATTGGAATAAAAGACGAAGACGTCGTCGGCAAGACCGACGAGGCCATCTCGACACCTGAAGCGGCAGATCACTACAGGACGCTCGACGAATACGTCGTGCTCAGCGGCAAGTCGCTGGAGAAAGAAGAAGTAGTCCCTTCCAAAGGAACGGACGTGCACCTGCTCTCGCTCAAATTTCCGTTGCTCGACAGCACAGGCCGGACCATCGGCATCGGCGGGGTAGCGACCGACATCACCGAAAGGGTGCTGCAGGAGCAGCAGCTGATCGCGGCCAGGGACGAGGCGCAGACCGCCAGAGGTATGCAGGAGTTGTTTTTGGCCAATATGAGTCATGAGATCCGAACGCCGATGAACGGTATACAGGGGATGACCGACCTCCTGCTGGAGACGCCGCTGACGTCCCAGCAGCGCGAGTTCGCGGGCGTGATCAAACGGAGTGTGAACAACCTCCTCGTCATCGTCAACGATGTCCTCGACTTCTCCAAGATAAAGGCAGGCAAGCTGGCCATAGAAAAGATCGAGTTCCGCCTGAAGGACGTCCTGGACAATATCTACGCCATGTTCGAGCACCGGATGAAACAGCACGGACTCGTCTGGCAGGTGGACATGGATCCGGCCATCCCGGAGGTGCTCCGCGGCGACCCCTACCGCCTCAACCAGGTACTGATCAACCTCGTCGGCAATGCGCTTAAATTCACCGAAACAGGGCGCATACACGTCGGCGTAAGACTAAGGGAACACGCGACGGACCTCTCTGCCGGAGCCGGTCCCCGGGATGGAGCATGCCTGGTGAACCTGGCCTTCTCGGTCACTGACACGGGCATCGGCATTCCCGAATCCAGCCTGCCGAATATCTTCGACCATTTCTCCCAGGCGGGGCTCGACATTTCCCGCCGCTATGGCGGCACCGGCCTCGGACTGGCCATCTGCCAGCAGCTGCTGCAACTGCAGGGTGGAGATATCGGAGTGACCAGCGAAGAAGGAAAGGGAGCGACATTCGCCTTTCACCTGCCCTACGAATATGAAGAATTTCACCAGGCCGCGGCGCCGGTACCGACCGTACTCGCGGACTACAGCCAGTGTCTGGCAGGCAAACGATTCCTGGTCGCCGAAGACAACGAGGTCAACCAGCAACTCGTCGACCACGTCCTGAAGAGGGGCGGGGGAGAGGTACAGCTCACCTCTGACGGGGAAGAGGCCCTCGAACAGCTGCGGCAGGGCAAACACTTTGACCTGATCATCATGGACCTGCAGATGCCGGTCATGGACGGATACGCCGCCACCCGCGCAATCCGCAGCGATCTGGGGCTTGACACCCCCATCATCGCAATGACGGCCACCGCCCTCGTGGGCGAGCAGCTGCGCTGTTTCGAGGTCGGGATGAACGACTATATGACCAAACCCTTCGAGTTCGCGGAGCTCTATAAAAGGATCTCAAATTTACTAATTACCTTTTCT